>Ga0214472_10009616_pt1 | contig 10080 bp, 9 predicted proteins | sample RVTome_6_FD_207662 | JGI IMG/M metagenome (GOLD analysis project Ga0214472, IMG submission 207662) | Soil microbial communities from uranium-contaminated site in the Upper Colorado River Basin, Wyoming, United States - RVT140D175 | ecosystem: Environmental > Terrestrial > Soil > Contaminated >...
ACACGAGCACGGTACCCCGCCCCGTCGGCGCGGGCTCGGGATCGGGCGGCAGGTAGACGGTTCGCCCCAGCTCGTTGACCTCGGCGCGAGGGAAGCGCGCCGCTAGGCCGGCGGCTTGAGCCGAGTCCGCCCGCGTGGCAAGGAAACTGCCCCCCGCGGCTTCGAGCCGCTCCGCGATCGCCACCACCTGGCCGACGGTCTTGCCCGGAGAAAAGATCACCTCCTGATGCCCCTGGGTGATGGGCCGGAGGTGATCGATCGTCGCGAACGGCAGCCGCTCGAAATTCATGCCGCAGATCGCGCAGATCCGTACAGATATTCGCAGAAAATCACTTCGGCCTCCGCCATCGACTCGATCGCAAAGAGACGTTGGCGCAACTCGGAAGCGCCCGGCAGCCCCTTGGTATACCAGCCGAAGTGCTTGCGGAACTCGAGCGCGGTTTTGCGCGTGTCGCCCTGCAGCCGCAGCGCCAGGCGCGCGTGCTCGAGCGCCGTCTCGAAGCGCTCTTCAGGGGTCGGATCGGCGCGCTTGGCGCGCCCGTCGAGCAGGTCGCGCGCCTGCGCGAACAGCCAGGGATTCCCGAACGAGCCGCGCGCGATCATGATGCCGGCGCAGCCGGTGTGGCGGCGCATCGCGACGACGTCCTCGGGCGTCCGGATGTCGCCATTGCCGATCACAGGAATCGTCAGCGCCGCCGCGACCTGGGCAATCTCGTCCCAGTTCGCCGATCCCTGATACATCTGTGTGCGGGTCCGCGGATGCAGCGTCAGCGCCTGCGCGCCCGCGTCCTGACAGCGGAGCGCGATGTCCACGGGGTCGCGCTGCGTGTCGTCCCAGCCGCTGCGGATCTTCACGGTGACCGGGAGATGCGTCGCGTCGCGCACCGCGCGGATGATGCCCCGAACCAGGGTCATGTCCTTGAGGCACCCCGAGCCGCCGTTGTTCCGCACCACCTTTTTCACCGGACAGCCGAAGTTGATATCCACGAAGTCGGGCTCGAACAGCTCGGTCACCATGCCGGCCGCCTTGGCCATGATCGCGGCATCGGCGCCATAGATCTGGATTCCGATGGGACGCTCGACGGGCTCGAACCGCATTTCCGCCAGCACGCGCTCGATCCCGAGCGAGATGCCGACCGACGAGATGAACTCGGAGACAACGACGTCGGCCCCGTAGCGGCGACACATCTGCCGGAACGGCGACTCCGACACCCCCGCCATAGGCGCGAGGAAGAGCGGACAGTCGTGCGCGACCGAATACGGGAAGTTCATGCGCTGGAACGTAATAGCGCGTTGCGCACGGAGCAACCAACATTTACCTTTTCCGCGCGAATGCGCCTGCGCGAGTTCTTTTCCGAAGACGCTGTCACACTCGAGCTTCAGAGCACCTCGAAGGACGCGGTGCTCAAAGAGCTTGTCGCCCTCCTCAAGCTCGACGAGAAGGCGCACGCGATGTTGTTCAAGATGCTGAAGCGGCGGGAGACGCTGGGTTCGACCGGCATCGGACAGCAGATCGCCATCCCCCACTGCCGCTCGCTGGTCGTGACCCGCTTGCGCTGCGCGTTCGGCCGGAGTGCGAAGGGGATCGACTTCAAGGCGATCGACGACTTGCCCGTGAACTACTTCTTCCTGATCGTCGCGCCGCCGCTGGACGTGTCGAACCAGTACTTGCCGGTGCTCGGGAAAATCGCCCAGTTCGCCAAGGAGCCCGACGTTCCCGCGCGACTCGCAACACTCAAGGCGCCCGCCGAATTCCTCGCGCTCTTGGAAGAAAAAAACATCTAGTTACAGCGCGGCTCGCCTTCTTTCACCGCCGGGGCAAGCGAGGTCGAGCCGGCGTAAATCGCGCACGTCCGCGTCGAGGTGGTGTGCGTCACCGAAGCGGACCAGCCGTCACCGGTCACCGTGATGGAGGGCGTCCCGACGCCCGTGCTGACGCGGTAGGCGGCGCCGAGGTCGGTCGTATACTTGATCGAGTCCGCGAAGTAAGCCTCTTGCGCCGTGTAGAGATTGCGGAGGTCCACCTTCATCTGCGTGAGGTAGACCTTTTCTTTCGTACTGGCGAACTTCGGAATCGCGATCGAGGCCAGCAGGCCGATGATCACGACGACGATCAACAACTCGATCAGTGTAAAGCCCGAACGCCTCATGATTCCCCCTGAGGGGCGTGCTGTGGGGGCGCTGCAAGAAAGTTAGCCGTCCGGGGAAAAAGCGAAAGGCACCGTCGTGTGAGCCAACTCACGCCGCCGACGGTTGGACGCTGGCGTGTGACGCCTATTCCCATTCTATGGTCGCGGGCGGCTTCGAGCTCACATCATACGCAACCCTGTTCACTCCCCTCACCTCGTTGATAATCCGATTGCTGATTCGGCCAAGAACGTCATGCGGAAACGGAAACCAGTCCGCCGTCATCCCGTCGCGACTCGTCACCGCCCGTAACGCCACCACGTAATCGTATGTGCGGCCATCCCCCATCACGCCTACAGACTTGACCGGCAACAAGACCGCGAACGCCTGCCAGATCTGATCGTACAGCCCCGCTGCGCGGATCTCGTCGAGGTAAATGGCGTCGACGCGCCGCAGCAGGTCCAGCCGGTCTTCGCTGACCGGGCCGAGCACCCTGATCGCGAGCCCAGGGCCGGGAAAGGGGTGGCGGCCTACGATCTCCTCGGGAAGGCCGAGCTCGCGTCCCACCTGCCGCACCTCGTCCTTGAACAGCTCGCGCAACGGCTCGATCAGCGTCCAGGGAAGGTCGGGTCGCAACCCCCCGACGTTGTGATGCGTCTTGATCGTGGCCGACGGGCCGCCTTTGGCCGACGTCGATTCGATCACGTCGGGATACAGCGTCCCCTGGACCAGGAATCCGACGTTCCCTTCCACATGCCCGGCCGCGTCTTCGAACACGTCGATGAACGTGTGCCCGATCCGCCGGCGTTTCTCCTCGGGATCCTCGACGTCCTTCAGCTCTTTGAGAAAACGATGGGTCGCGTCCACCACGCGGAGGTCGATGCCGAGGTGCGCCCGGAACGTGCGCTCGACCTGTTCCCGCTCTCCGCGCCGCAGCAGACCGTGATCGACGAAGACGCAGGTGAGACGGTTGCCGATCGCGCGGTGCACCAGGGCGGCCGCGACAGCGGAGTCCACCCCTCCCGACAGTCCACAGATGGCCCGGCCTTCGGCACCCACGATCTGCCGGATCCGGCCGATTTCCTGATCGACGAAGTGACCCGGCGTCCAATCGGGCTCGCAGTCGCAGATGTCGAACAGAAAGTTGTGGAGGATCTCACCACCGCGGGGCGTGTGCGCGACCTCGGGGTGAAACAGCACGCCAAAGATCGGCTTCGTATCGTGCTGCATCGCCGCCACCGGCGCATTCACGCTGGTCGCGGTGACCCGAAAATGCGACGGCGGCGTGTCGACGCGGTCCCCGTGACTCGCCCACACGATGACGCTGTCCTGGACCGCGAACCCGGCAAACAGCCCCTTGTTTTCCTTCACCACGATGTCGGCGCGACCGTACTCGCGGGCATTCGACGGCGTCACCTTGCCGCCGGAAAGGTGGGCCACGAGCTGCATGCCGTAGCAAATGCCGAGCACCGGCAAGCCGAGATCCAGAATCGCCGGATCGGCGGTCGGCGCACCCGGATCGAATACCGAATTGGGGCCTCCCGACAGGATGATCCCCTTGGGATCGAACGAACGGATGAACGCCACGTCGGCCCCGCGCGCAGCGGGATGGATCTCGCAGTAGACGCTCGCCTCGCGGATCCGGCGCGCGATGAGCTGCGTGAACTGCGACCCGTAGTCGAGGATGAGGATGCGGTTCACGCCTTGTACCACGTCGTCGGCTCGGCTGTCTCGCCGCGGACCAGGTCCTCGAGCGTCTCGCGCTGGCGCGCGACGTAATAGCGGTCGCCGTCCACCACGACTTCCGGCGGGCGGGGCCGCTGGTTATACGTCGAGCTCATCACGAAGCCGTACGCGCCGGTGCCCAGCACGGCGAGGACCTCGCCAGGGCCGACCGCCACGAGTTTACGGTCAAGCGCCAGAAAGTCGCCGGTCTCGCAAATCGGCCCGACGACATTTACGGTCTCTTCCGGCCGCGTGCCGTCCCTGAGCGGAATGATCTCGTGGTGGGCGTTGTAGTGGCTGGGCCGCACGAAGTCCGACATTCCGGCATCCACGATGACGTAGTCCTTCCCGCCCGCGTGCTTGCGATACAGCACCCGGGTCAGCAGCACGCCCGCGTTGGCCACGAGATAGCGGCCCGGCTCGCACAAGAGACCCAGGCCGGCGGCGCTCACCGCCGGCACGACGGCCTCGGCGAACGCCTTGGGGCTCGGCGCCTTTTCGTCGTGATAGCGCACGCCCAGTCCGCCCCCCACATCGAGCGCCTCGAGCGTGTTGATGCCCGACGCGCGGAGCGCCGTCACCAGCTCGATCAGCTTCACCGTGCCGCGATGGTAGGGGGTCACGTCGGCAATCTGCGAGCCGATGTGCATCGCCAGACCGCGCAGCACGAGCCGCGGCTCGGCCGCGACACGGCGCGCGACGGAGACGACCTCGTCGAACGGCACGCCGAACTTCGCCGTCTTCTCGCCGGTCTTCATGTACAGGTGCGAGTCGATCGCGACGTCCGGATTCACGCGAATGCCGAGCCGGGCCGTCAGTTTGAGCTCGTTCGCGACGGCGACGACGGTGTCGAGCTCGTTCGTGGATTCGATATTGATGAAGCCCACGCCGGCGCGAATCGCCTCGCCGATCTCCGCGCCGGTCTTGCCGACGCCGGAGAACACGATGCCGTCGGGATCGAACCGGGCGGTGCGGACGCGGCGCAACTCGCCGACGGAGACGATGTCGGCGCCCGCGCCGAGCTGCTTGAGCACCCGCAGCACGCCCAGGTTGCCGTTGGCTTTCACGGAGTAGCAGATGCGATGGCGAATGCCGTGCAGCGCGTCATCCAACGCGTGGTACTGCGCGCGAATCAGATTAGTGCTGTAGACGTAGGCGGGCGTCCCGATGCGATCCGCGATTGCCTGGAGCAATCCCGGATCGAAGCCTAGTACGCCTGCGCCCACACGGCCTCCGCAACACTCGGCTTCCCGCACCACATGCAGGTCTTCGGCGCGTCGTTGCTGCGGAATTCGGGATCGGGCAGGACGCGGATCGTCGCGTTCGTCTGCTGCTTGATCTCCGCCTCGCACGTCGCGCTGCCGCAGAACCCGCCGTAGGCAAACCCGCCGGGGCCATTAATGAACTCGAGGAACTGCGCTTTGGTGGCCCCCCGAATCGAGTTCTTCTCGCGCCGCTCGAGCGCGGCGGCGAACAACGCTGCTTGGATCTCATCCAGGGCTGTGCTTACTGCCTGTACCGCGCTGTCGAGTGGCGCCGGAGCCTTTCCTCCAGTGCGGCGCGCCAGCACCACCTGGGCGCTTGCGAGGTCTCGGGGACCGATCTCCAGACGCACGGGTACGCCCAGCCCTTCCCACTCGAAGTACTTCGCGCCCGGCTTCATGTTCTCGCGGGCGTCAAACTCCACGCGCAGCCCGGCCTTCTCCAGGTCGGCCTTGATCTGACGACCGACGACCGACAACCGACTACGCTCTTCGTCAGTTTTCCAAATCGGCACAATCACCACCTGCACCGGCGCGAGCTTGGGTGGGGCAACCAGTCCGTTGTCGTCCGAATGCGTCATGATGAGGCCGCCGATGAGTCGGGTGGTCACCCCCCAGGACGTGTTCCAGACGAACTCGAGGCCACCGGCGGCAGTCTGATACTGCACCGTGAAGGCCTTCGCGAAGTTTTGGCCGAGGTTGTGCGACGTACCCGCTTGGAGCGCCTTGTTGTCTTGCATCAGCGCTTCAATGGCATAGGTGCGCAGTGCTCCGGCGAACTTCTCGCCCTCCGTCTTCACGCCGGTGAGCACCGGCATTGCCATCCACTCCTCGGCAAAGCGCCGATACATCCCCAGAATCAGCCGCGCCTCCCGCTCGGCATCCGCCTCGTCCACGTGTGCGGTGTGCCCCTCCTGCCACAGAAACTCCGTCGTCCGCAGGAAGAGGCGGGTGCGGAGCTCCCAGCGTACGACGTTCGCCCACTGGTTCAGAAGCAGCGGCAGATCGCGATAGCTCTGGATCCACTTCGCGAACATCGCGTAGATGATCGTCTCCGACGTGGGTCGCACGACGAGCGGCTCTTCCAGGGCGGACGTGGGATCTACCGCGATCGCATCCTTTCCCTGCTTGCCAGTCGCGCGCAGGCGCGTGTGCGTCACCACTGCGACTTCCTTGGCGAACCCTTCCACGTGCTCGGCTTCCTTGGCGAGGAAGCTCATGGGAATGAACAGCGGGAAGTACGCGTTCTTGTGGCCGCTCGCGCGGATCATGTCGTCCAACGCGCGCTGCATCAGCTCCCATATGCGGTAGCCGTGCGGCCGGATGACCATGCAGCCGCGCACGGGCGAGTAGTCCGCCAGCTGCGCCTGCATAATGACGTCGCCGTACCACTCGCTGAAGTCCTTAGCGCGTGGCGTGATTTTCTGAGCTTGAGCCATTAATCGAAATATCCGTTGAGGAGCTGGCGAATGGGCACTTTCGCTTCGGTGCTCGTCCGGAGGTCCCGGACCACCGCGAGCCCCGCCGCGCGCTCTTCGGGGCCCACGATCACGGCGCGGGCAGCCCCGCGCGCGGATGCTAGCTCGAGCTGCTTGCGCACGGCGGCGTGCCGCAGCCCGTATTCCACCGCAATTCCCCGCTCGCGCAACGCGTGGGCGAGCTGCAGCACCACGGGGAGATCGTCCCCGCTGACGGCGATCAAAAATGCGCCGAGCTCGATCGACGCCTTGGGAGCCACGCCGCGCTCCTTGAGAAGCTCGCCCAAGACAACGTCTCCCATGCCGAACCCCAGCGCGGGAAGATCGAGCAGCCCGTCGTAGCGCCCTCCCCCCGCAATCGCGCGCAACGCCTTCTGGGCGTCGAACAGCTCGAAGACGATGCCGGTGTAATAGGCCAGCCCCCGCACGATCGTCAGGTCAATGGCCACGAACTCACCGAGGCCCATCGCCTCGAGGGCCTGCACGGCCTGTCCCAATGGCTCCGCGGCCTCGCCGGCTGCCTTCAATGCATCTGGTCCACGCAAAGCCGCCACGTCGAAGACGTTTTCCGTTTCCCGTTTCCCGAATCCCGCTTCTTTCAGCATCTCCTCCAGCACGTTTTTCGGCACTCGCTCGCTCCGATCGATCACCGCGAACGCGCTGGGCAGCTGAGCTTCGGTCACTCCCCGCCCCACGAGGAGCGCTCTCAGCACGCGCCGATCCGAGATTCGTAATTGGACGTCTTTGGGACCGAGCCCGAACGCGCGCATGATGTCCAGCGCGGCTGCCATCAGCTCGGCATCGGCCAGAGGCCCGGCCTCGCCGATGATGTCCATGTTGAGCTGGAAGTGCTCGCGCAGGCGGCCCCGTTGCTGGCGCTCGTAGCGAAACAATTGGGGAATGGAAAACCAGCGAATCGGCTTCTTGAGGGCCTGCGCCCGGGCGGCCACCATGCGCGCCAGGGTCGGCGTCATTTCAGGACGTAACGCCACGTCGCGGTCGCCCTTGTCCCGAAACGTATACAGTTGCTGCACGATCTCGTCCCCGCTCTTCTTCGTGTACATCTCGAGCGATTCCAGGGGGGGACCATCGTATTCCTCGAAGCCGTACCGCCCGGCAACGCTGCGCCAAGTCGCGAAGATGTGGTTTCGGAGGCTCAGGTCTTCAGGGTAGAAATCGCGGAAGCCGGGGAGCGCTTTCCCTTGCATCACAACAATTTAGACGCGTTACCCGACCGGCGCAAAACCGGGCAGTCGCTCGAGTGCATCGCCGACCGTGTGAAACGAACCGGTGACGAGGACGGTCTCGGCGCCTTCCTGGATGTCGTGCAGCGCCCGCTCGAAGTCCGGTTCGAACGAGACGTCCGACCCGAGATCCTCGAGCGACCAACGCTGCATGACGGGAATGGATGGGGGAACCGTCAGTGCCAGCCGGTCCACCACGGGCCTGAGCAGTTCGAGCATGCCTCGCCAGTCTTTGTCGTTGCGGATCCCCACGAGCGCATGCAGCGGCCTGCGTATGGTCGCCCATCCCTCGCGGATCGCGTCCGCAACCACTCGCATCCCATCCGGATTATGCGCCACGTCGAAGATCCACTTGCCGCGCATCTCAAACCGGCCCGGGATGTACGCGTGCGCGAAGCTCGCGGGAAGGTTGTCTCCCACGGGTCCAAACGGGGGCGGAAGGGCGTTCAGAATCGCGTGCGCGATCAGCGCGTTCGCCACCTGATGCCGTCCGCGCAGGCCCAGGCGCGTGTCTCGCCGCGGGTGGAGGGTTGTATCCACAGCCTTGATCGGACCAGCACCCCGCCGCTTCGCCTCGCGAACCAGCTCCGCACGGATCTCCGGCTCCATTTCCCCCGTAACGAACGGCACATTCGGCTTCGCGATCCCCGCCTTCTCACGCGCGATCCCCTTTAGATCGGAACCGAGGTACTCCGTGTGCTCGAGCGCGATCTTCGTCACCGCGCTGACGAGCGGTGTGAGCACGTTGGTGGCGTCGAGGCGGCCTCCCAGCCCCACTTCGATGACGGCAATGTCGGCACCTCGAGCGGCCAGATCGGCGAAGGCGATCGCGGTGGTCGCTTCGAAGAAACTCGCGTCCAGGCGTTCGATGTGCGGTTTGAGCTGTGTCGTCCACTCGGCGAAGGCCTCCTCGCCGATCGGCACACCGTCTACCGTAATCCGCTCACAGGGCGAGATCAGGTGCGGCGAGGTATACAGTCCGACACGCCAACCCTGGGCGCGCAGCTCGTTGGCAACGAAGGCGCACGTGGACCCCTTCCCGTTCGTGCCGCCGATGTGGATCGAGGGAAAATGCCGCTCGGGACGGCCGAGCACGTCGAGCAATCCTTCGGTGGGGCCGAGGCTCCACTTGATGCGACCGGCTTGTCGTGCGAAAAGAAACTGGCAGGCGTCTTCGAAGGTCAGTCAGCAGCCTCAGCCGGCCACGCGCCGGTCATGTGCCTGAGCAGCTGCGCCGTCGTATCCCGCAGCTCGCCACGCGGAACTACCGCATCCATCATTCCGTGCTCGAGCAGGAATTCCGCCGTCTGAAAGCCTTCCGGCAGGTCCTGCCCGATCGTCTGCTTGATCACCCGCGGTCCGGCGAATCCGATTACCGCCCCCGGCTCGGCCAGGATGACGTCGCCCTGCATCGCGTAGGAGGCGGAAACCCCGCCGGTCGTGGGGTTGGTGAGGATGGACATGAAGGGCACGCCGGCCGTCTGCAGCTCGGCGATGACGACCGACGTCTTGGCCATCTGCATCAGCGACAGCACGCCTTCCTGCATCCGCGCGCCGCCGGATGCGGAGAGCAAGATGAGGGGCGTTCGCTTGTCGATCGCGTGTCGCGTGAGGCGCGCAATCTTTTCCCCGACGACGGACCCCATCGAGCCGCCCATGAAGGCGAAATCCATGACGCCGAGGCTGATGGACAGGCCGTGGAGACGCGCGTAGCCGGTGCGGATCGCGTCGAGCGGGCCCGCCTTCTTCACGGCGGCCTGCACCCGCTCGGCATAGTTCTCGAATTTGAGGGGATCGGCGGACTTCAGCGCGGCAAACAGCTCGTGCCACGAGCCTTCGTCAACGAGCAGGTCGATGTACTCCTGCGCGCTGATGCGGCGGTGATGGCCGCAATTCGGACAGACATTGAGAGCGCGCACGAAGCGCTCCCGGATGTCCACGTGGCCGCATTGATCGCACTTTTCCCATGCGTCTGCCGGGATCTCGAGCTTGACGCGCTCGGAGGTGCGCGGCTTACGTTCCTTTTTGAACCAGGCCATTCGCGCCATATAGTGACGAAGCGCACAATTTGAGCGCGACACCGGGCAGGCGCCAGCCCCGAAGAGCTAACTCATTGCCCCAATTCGGCATAACCCGACTGCCGCGACTCCCACGCCACGCGCAAGGCAATTCCCACACCGATGAAGCAGGCCAGCAGGAATGAACCGCCATAAGAAAAAAACGGCAGCGGAATGCCCGTGAAAG
>Ga0214472_10009618_pt1 | contig 10079 bp, 8 predicted proteins | sample RVTome_6_FD_207662 | JGI IMG/M metagenome (GOLD analysis project Ga0214472, IMG submission 207662) | Soil microbial communities from uranium-contaminated site in the Upper Colorado River Basin, Wyoming, United States - RVT140D175 | ecosystem: Environmental > Terrestrial > Soil > Contaminated >...
GAAGCCCACCGGCCGCGTCACGGTCGACGTCGGCGGCAGCGCCCAGTTCGGCGACGACACCGAGTCGCTCACCAACATGCGCCTGGGCACGCTGGCCTTCAGCGCCAACTCGCAAGGCAGCACCTCCGGCGTGGTCCCGCAGTTCTCGGTCATCGGCCTGCCCTTCCTGTTCCGCGATCTGAACCACGCCTACAAGGTCGTCGACGGCCCGGTCGGCGAGAAGCTCAACGAGCTGGCCAAGGCCAAGGGTCTCGTGGTCCTCGCGCTGTGGGACAACGGCATCCGCCATACCAGCAACAACAAGCGGCCGATCGTGAAGCCGGAAGACCTCGCGGGCATCAAGCTGCGCACGCCGCCCGACCCGATCACCCTCGACATCTTCAAGTCGCTGGGCGCCAACCCCGGTCCACTGGCCTTCTCCGAGCTCTACATCGCGCTCCAGCAGGGCGTGTTCGACGGCCAGGAGAACCCGCTAATGAACATCTACTCGTCCAAGCTGCACGAGGTGCAGAAGTACATCTCGCTGACCGGCCACAAGTACGAGACCACGCCGCTGCTCGCCAGCAAGATGATCTTCGACACGCTGTCGAAGGCCGACCAGCAGGCCGTCAAGGAGGCAGCTGTCGAGGCCGGCAAACTGAACCGCGAGATGTCGCTGGCCGCGGACGCCGACCTGCGCAAGAAGCTCGCCGACGCCGGAGTGAAGATCAACGAAGTCGATCCGGCGCCCTTTGCGGCCAAGACCAAGCCGGTCTATGACAAGTGGTCGCAGCAGTACCCCGACCTCGTCAAGCTGATCGTCTCCGAGGCGGCCAAGCCATGACTACCGCCTGCTCACCCAACGCTGTGCCCGGCACCGGCGTCGCAGCCTCGGTGGTGAAGTGGGTCGATGACGCGATCGTGGTCGCCAGCACGGCGATCGCGATCACGTCCCTCGTCGTCATGTTCGTTTCCCTGATGGCCGAGGTGATCGTCCGCTACTTCACGAACCAGGGCATGGGCTGGCCCACCGAGATGCCCAACATCCTGTTCCCGTGGCTGGTCATGAGCGGCGTCGTGCTGGCGGCCCAGCGCGGCCAGCACATCGCCGTCACCGCGATCAACGGCCTGCTGGGCCGCACCGGCAACCGCGTGCTGCTGCTCGGCCAGCAGCTGCTGGTCGTGGCGGCCTTCTTCTACCTCGCCTGGGTCGGCCTTGATGTCATCGAGATCACCGGCAGCGAGGAGTACCCGGTCACCGGCATCTCGGCGCACTGGGCCTACCTGGCCCTGATCGTCGGCTTCGTCGGCCTGGGCATCACGGCGCTCACGACCTTCGTGCGCCTGCTGCTGGCGGGCGACCCGCTCACCGTGCGCGTTCATCATGTCGAGGAGGATGTATGACCCTGATGATGATCCTCGTGTTCGGGGCCTTGCTGGTCCTGGCCCTGCCGGTCGGCTACGCCTTGGTGATCAGTTCCGGTCTCGCGGCGATCACGGTCGGCGAAATGCCGAGCGTGGCCGCCGTGGTGAAGATATTCCAGCCGACGCAAAGCTTCCCGCTACTGGCGATTCCGTTCTTCATGCTGTCGGGCAACCTGATGATGGGCGGCACGCTGGGCAAGCGGCTGATCCACTTCGCCACCTCGCTGGTCGGCCGCTTTCACGGCGGCCTCGGCCAGGTCACGGTGGTCGGCTCGACCGTTTTCGGCGGCGTCTCCGGCTCGGCGGTCGCCGAGGCCTCGGCGCTCGGCACCATGCTGATCCCGTGGCAGAAGCGGGAAGGCTATCCGGGCGCGTTCGCGGCGGCGGCCACGGCCTCGTCGTCGGTGATCGCCGGCCTGATCCCGCCGTCGATCCCGCTGATCCTGTTCGCCGCCGTGTCCAACGAGTCGATCGCCTCGCTGTTCCTCGCCGGCATCCTGCCGGGCCTGCTGCTGTGCAGCGGCTTCATGCTCACCTGCTACCTGTCGGGGCGCCTGCGCGGCTTCAAGCGGCTGACCGACAAGGTGACGCCGCGCTCCCTGCTGCGGGCGACGCTCAACGCCGCTCCGGCGCTGGCGATGCCCGCCTTCATCGTCGTGCTGCTGCGCGCCGGCATCGCGACGCCGACCGAGGTCAGCGTGCTCGCCGTCGCCTACGGCCTGCTGGTGAGTTCGCTGCTCTACCGCGACCTGACGGCGAGGCGGCTCTACGACGCCCTGGTGCATACCGCCGTGACCACCGGCGTGGTGATGCTGGTGATCGCCGCGTCGAACCTCGTCGGCTACATCCTGACCGTCGAGTCGGTGCCGACCGCGGTCGCACAGTGGGCGCTGGAGACGCTCAAGTCGCCGGTGATGATCATCCTGATGCTGAACCTGATCATGCTGGTGGTCGGGATGTTCCTCGACCTGCCGGCGGCGATCCTGCTGCTCGGGCCGACCTTCGTCGCGATCGGCAACGCGATCGGCCTGGATCTGATCCAGCTCGGCATCATGATGGCGGTCAATCTCAGCATCGGCCTGTTCACCCCCCCGGTGGGCACCACGCTGTTCATCGCGGCGGCGATCTCGCGCGAGACGGTCGGGGCGGTCGTCCGCGAACTGTGGCCGTTCTACCTGGTGGCGATCGCGGTCCTCGGCCTGATCTCCTTCGTCCCCGCATTCACCCTCTACTAAACACGACGCGGCCCCTGCAATCGCCGGGGCCGCGACCGTAAAAAGGTCAATCATGAAGACTGTTGCATTCGCCGGCCTCGGCGCGATGGGGCTGCCGATGGCCCAGAACCTGCTGAGCGGCGGACACCGCGTGCGGGGCATCGACCTCAACCCGAAGGCGCTCGACGCGCTGGCCGCAGCCGGCGCCGAGCGCGCCGCCTCCGCGGCCGCCGCGGCGACCGGCGCCGACGTGCTGATCCTGATGGTGGTCAATGCCGCGCAGGCCGAGCAAGTGCTGTTTGCCGATGGCGCGCTGGCCGCACTCGACGCAGGCGGGATCGTGTGCCTGATGGCCACCTGCCCGCCCGGCGCGGTCGAGCGCATCGCCGCCCAGGTGGTCGCCGCGGGCCGCCGCTTTGTCGACGCCCCCGTCTCGGGCGGGGTCGCCGGGGCGACCGCCGCCTCGCTGACCATCATGGCCGCGTGCGAGCGCGCCACCTTCGACGAGATCCAGCCGGTTTTCCAGGCGATCGGCCAGCGCATCTTTCACGTCGGCGAGCGACCCGGCCAGGGCGCGACGGTCAAAACCGTCAACCAGCTGCTGTGCGGCGTGCATATCGCCGTCGTCGCCGAGGCCTTCGCGCTGGCGGCCAAGGTCGGTGTGGATCTCCAGGTCCTGCTCGAGATCATGAGCGGCTCCGCGGCCTCGAGCTGGATGCTCAAGGATCGCGGCCCACGCATGCTGCAAGCGGACCCTGAAGTCACGAGCGCCGTGGACATCTTCGTCAAGGACCTCGGGATCGTCATGGAAACCGGGCGCGAGACGAAGGCGGCCTTGCCGATCGCGGCGGTCGCGCATCAGCTGTTCCTCGCCGCCTCGGGACGGGGGGACGGCCGCGCCGACGACAGCCAGGTCATTCGCAGCTACTACGCGTTGAACGGCGTGAACTGAACCGAAGCGCCCTCCAGACTCGGGTCGAGAAGACCCGCAGCGCGCCGGGCGTAGGGCGGATGAGCCGAAGGCGTCATCCGCCCACTGGGGCGCGAAAGCAGGCCGCGCGGCGGGAGGCGCTGCGCTTTCCCGCGCTACGAATCTGCGAATCCAACCCCCTTTCGCGCCATCGTCATCAACGCCTCCCCTCGCGGGGAGGCGAACAGGAGAACTTTTGCCATGTCCCCCGCCGATCTGCGGCCGCTCGCCAACGCGATCCGCTTCCTTTCCATCGACGCCATCGTGCAGGCGACCGAGGGCCACCAGGGCGTGCCGCTCGGCATGGCCGAGATCGCGACCGCGCTCTTCACGCGGCACCTGAAGTTCACCCCCGCCGACCCGACCTGGCCCGACCGCGACCGCTTCGTGCTGTCGAACGGCCACGGCTCGATGCTGCTGTATTCGCTGCTGTACCTGACCGGCTACGCGAAGATCGGCCTCGACCAGATCAAGAGCTTCCGCGAACTGGGCTCGCACTGCGCCGGACACCCCGAGTTCAACCCAGCCAGCGGCATCGAGGTCACGACGGGGCCCCTCGGCCAGGGCATCGCCAACGCGTTCGGCATGGCGGTCGCCGAGGCCTACCTGAACGCGAAATTCGGTGCCAGCCTCGTCGACCACTACACCTACGCCTTCGTCGGCGACGGCTGCCTGCAGGAAGGCATCGGCCAGGAGATGATTTCGCTCGCGGGCCACCTCAAGCTCGGCAAGCTGATCCTCTTCTGGGACGACAACCGCATCACCGACGACGGTGCGACCGCGCTGTCGATCAGCGAAGACGTCGCCGCGCGCTTTCGCGTCGCCGACTGGCACGTCGTCGAAGTCGACGGCCACGACATCGAGGCCGTGTCGGCGGCGATCACGCTCGCGAAGAAGGATCCGCGCCCGTCGATGATCGCGTGCCGCACCGTGATCGGCCGCGGCATCCCGCGCGTGCAGGGCCAGCGCGGTGGGCACAGCGCGCGGCTCTTTGCCGAGGATTCGGACGCGGCGCGACAACTCCTCGACTGGCCGCATCCGCCCTTCGTCGTGCCGGACGACATCCTCGCCGCATGGCGCGCCGCCGGCCGGCGCAGCCGCGGCGACTACGAAGCGTGGCAGGCCCGGCTCGCGGCGCTGACCGCAGCCGAGCGCGCCGAGTTCGAGCGCGTCCAGGCGGGCGAACTGCCTGCGGGCTGGCGCGACGTGCTGCTCGGCTACAAGCAGCGCGTCGCCGCCGAGGCCGAAGCGAAGCCGGGCATCTTCGCGTCGGCCGAGATCAACGACCTCCTCGCCGCGGTGCTGCCCGAGCGCATCGTCGGCTGCGCCGACCTCGAAGCGCCGACCTCGCACAAGAGGAGCCTCGCCGCCTTCACCGCCGAACACCGCGCCGGCGCCTATGTGCATTGCGGCGTGCGCGAGCACCTGATGGGCGCGATGGCCAACGGCATCGCGGCGCACGGCGGCGTGATCCCGCTCGCAGTAACCTATCTCGCGTTCTCCGACTACGAGCGCCCGGCGATGAGGATGGCGGCGCTGATGGGCCTGCCGGTGAAGTTCGTGTTCAGTCACGACTCGATCGGCGTCGGCAAGAACGGCCCGACGCACCAGCCGGTCGAGATCCTCGCCTCCTTGCGCGCGATGCCGCACATGCTCGTGATGCGTCCGGCCGATGCGGTCGAGGCGGCCGAATGCTGGGAAGTCGCGCTCGAACACCGCAGCGGCCCGACGAGCCTGGTGTTCGCACGCCAGGCACTGCCGCCGGTGCGCCGCGCCCATGTCGACGACAACCTGTCGCGCCGCGGCGCTTACATCGTCGCGCAGCCGGAAGGCGGCAGGCGCGCCGTCACCTTGCTCGCGACCGGCTCAGAGGTCGCGCTCGCCGCCGAAGCGCGCGAGCGCCTGCAGGCCGAAGGCATCCCGACCGCGGTCGTGTCGATGCCGTGCTGGGAGCTCTTCGACGCGCAGGACGAGGCCTATCGCCGCGCGGTGCTCGGCGAAGGCACGGTGCGCGTCGGCGTCGAGGCGGCGATGCGCTTCGGCTGGGACCAATACCTGGGCAGCCGCGGCGGCTTCGTCGGCATGAGCGGCTTCGGCGCCTCCGGCCCGGTCGACCAACTGTACGAACGCTTCGGCATCACCCCGGCGGCGATCGTCGCCGAGGCGAAGCGCCGCCTCTGACCCCGTTCTATTAACCCGGCAGCGAAATCCCGTTCGGGCTGAGCTTGTCGAAGCCCGGCCACTGCCCTTCGACAGGCTCAGGGCGAACGGTGGTATTTAATTGCCGCATTAATATGAGAGAGAGAACCATGCACAAGATCGTCTTCCTCGACCGCGCCACCATCGCCCCGCAGATCCGCCTGCGCCGGCCGGACTTCGAGCACGAGCTGGTCACGCACGAACACACATCGCGCGACGAAGTCGTCGCACGGCTCGCCGGCGCGTCGATCGCGATCACGAACAAGGTGCCGCTGACCGCCGCGATCCTCGAACGGCTGCCCGAGCTGCGCCTCGTCGCGGTCGCCGCGACCGGCACCGATTGCGTCGACAAGGCGTACTGCCAGCGCCACGGCATCGCGGTCGCGAACATCCGCGGCTACGCGGTGAACACCGTACCCGAGCACACCTTCGCACTGATCCTTGCGCTGCGCCGCAACATCGTCGCGTACCGCGACGACGTGATCAAAGGCGAATGGCAGAAGTCCCGCCAGTTCTGTTTCTTCAACCACGCGATCCACGACCTCGCAGGCGCGCGCCTCGGCATCATCGGCGAGGGCGTGCTGGGCCAGCGCGTCGCCGAGATCGCCCGCGCCTTCGGCATGGTGCCGCTGTTCGCCGCGCACAAGGGCAAGAGCGGCTTCGGCCGGCTCTACACGCCGTGGGACGAGATGCTCGCGACCAGCGACATCCTCACGCTGCACAGCCCGCTTACGCCCGAGACGCGCGGGATGATCGCGATGCCCGAGTTCCGCGCGATGGCCCGCCGCCCGCTGATCGTCAACACCGCGCGCGGCGGACTCGTCGACGAGGAAGCGCTCGCGCAGGCCCTCGACGAGGGCCTCGTCAGCGGCGCGGGCTTCGACGTCGCCGCCGGCGAGCCGCCCGCTGCCGACAGCCCGATGATGCGCATCGCCGGGCGGCCCAACGTCATCCTGACGCCGCACGTCGCATGGGCCTCGGACGAAGCACAGCAGACGCTCGCCGACCAGCTGATGGACAACATCGAGAACTTCGTGAAAGGCACGCCGAGCAATCTCGTGCAGGGCGCGTACTGATGCAAATGGATCCGCGCGACCTGCCGCGCCGCATGTTCGACGGCGCGCAGGCATCCACGCGCTCGCCGGCGACACCGACGGCGTTGACGGCGCTGAGGAGCCAGCCAGGTCCGCGTGTTACCGGCACACGCGTCGGATCAAGTACCGATGAGAGCCCCATGCGGCGGAAGGCGCTGCGCTTTTCCCCCTACGCCGCCGGCCCTGAACGGCAACCTTCGCAGCGGCGGGAACGGGGCGCTCCCGCGAAGCTTCCCGTGATCAGGCCACCAGCCTGGAAAGTGCGTCGCGCAGGGCTTGCCCTTCGACGAGGCCCATCCGACGCGCCGTTTCGTTGACGTGGGAAATAACACCGTGGTCCCACATATCCTGGGCATCGCCTATTCGCGCGCTGGTGTACGCAACCGTACCCGCCGCATCCATCCCACGGCTTGGGCGTAGTTCAGGATGCGCGCCTATACGGTCATGTGCTCGGTCGGGATGGCCATGCCGGAACTCCGCGTCTTGTAGGGATCATCGGCAACTTGAGATTTATCACAACCAACCATGAAGCACAGAATACCTTGATATTTTGCCAGCTTCATGCATAGTTGCGATATATTTTTGATTTGCACGGTGAATGCGATGCTGGTCGAATTCCGCATCAAGAACTTCCGCAGCCTGCGTGATGAGCAAGTGCTCAGTCTTGTGGCGTCCAAGGACAAGACTCTGCAGGAGACTCACACGCTGGCCACCGGCCTCAAGGCCGCACCCAGCCTGCTGCGCAGTGCAGCGATCTACGGTGCCAACGCCAGTGGCAAGTCCAACCTCATCAAGGCGCTGCAATACATGCGCGGCGTGGTGATGGAGTCGGCCACCGTCATCCAGCCCGGCCAAACCTATGCCGTGCAGCCGTTCCGGCTCGATGCCGAGTCTGCCAAGGAGCCGACCGAGTTCGAGGTCACCTTCATCCTCGGCGAGGTGCGCTACCAGTACGGCTTCGCCATGACGCCGCAGCGCATCGTCAGAGAGCACCTGCTGGTCTACAAGGCCTTCAAGCCGCAGCGTTGGTTTGAACGGCATTTCGATGCCAAAGCTGGCAAGGACGTCTACGAATTCGGCCCCGGCCTCAAAGGCCCCAAGAACCTGTGGGAAGGCGCCACCCGCCCGAACGCGCTGTTCCTCTCGATGGCGGTGCAGCTCAACAGCGAGGTACTGCGACCGGTGTTCGACTGGTTCGCGAGCGGGCTGGTGATCTTCAACGAACAGACCCAACTCGGCCCGCAGGTGTCGATCCAGATGCTCAAGCAAGCAGAGGGCCGCAAGCAGATCTGCGACTTCCTCACTGCCGCCGACATCAGCATCGCCGACATCGAGGTCGTGACCCGCAAGGTGCCCGGGCAGGCAGTGCACTTCGACCTGGTGGCCGGCCGGACCGAAGTGCGCACCGAGGAGATGGAGGAGCACCAACTGCGCTTTTCCCACGTCACCGAACAGGGCGAAGCCGTGTTCGACCTGATGGACGAATCCAATGGCACGCGCAACCTGCTGTTCCTCACCGGGCCGGTGCTAGACATCCTCCGTAAGGGGCTGACGCTGGTTATCGACGAGCTCGATACCAGCCTCCACACCCTGCTAGTGCGCGAGCTGGTGCGGCTGTTCCACCGCCCCGAAGTCAACACTGGTGGTGCGCAACTGATCTTCACCACCCACGACACCTCACTGCTGGATGCGCCCGACCTCTTCCGACGAGATCAGGTCTGGTTCGTCGAAAAGGATCGTGACCAGGCCTCGACGCTGGTGGCGCTGTCCGAATTCAGCCCGCGCAAGAACGAGGCGCTAGAGCGTGGGTACTTAATGGGGCGTTACGGCGGCGTACCGTTCTTGAACCATGACGTGGGGTTGAAGCACTGATGGCGCGCGACAACTCACCCAAAGAGCGTCAGCGAAAACAGCTCGAACGAAAACTGCAGCGGCGCGCCAGCTACGACCGCATCCTGATCGTTTCGGAAGGCAGCAAGACCGAACCGAACTACTTCAGCGAAATCCGCGCTGTGTACCGCCTGCACACCGCCAATGTCGAAGTGCGACCCAGCGAACTGGGCACTTCACCGATCCAGGTAGTGCAGTACGCCAGGGAACTGTTCGAGAACGGCGACCGACACAAGAACATCCAGCCTCGCGCCTTCGAGCAGGTCTACGCCGTGTTAGACCGCGACGACCACGACAGCTATTTCAACGCGCTACGGCTGGCCGAATCGCTGAATGGCAAGCTGAAGAACGATGCCAGGCAGTTCATCCGCTTCAAGGCCATCGCCTCGGTACCCAGTTTCGAGCTGTGGCTGCTGCTGCATTACGTGGACATCCAGGCGCCACTTCACCGCGACGAGGTGATGCGTCGCCTGAAACAATATATCCCCGGCTACGAGAAGGGGGCGGGACGTGCCTTTGCCACCACCCGTGAGCGACTGGACGTCGCCACGCAACGGGCAGAGGCGCTGGCGGCCAAGTTCACCGCCGACACCGCGCCCGAACCCTACACGGCCATTGTCGATCTAGTGAAGTTGCTTACCACCCTGCGCGGCTGACAGCCGCTCAATCGAGCGCCGGCACGCCCAGCGCATCGAGGTCCAGTCCGTTAATGCAGATTTTTGCGGTCATCATTGATGCAGCAGGGTTTTGAACAGTCTTGCAGGCTATCGTGTTTGCGCCGCGCCAACTCCAATCGGTCAATCAGGCAGTCCAGAGCATCCACAATCTCGCGCATTTCACCGCCCGCCATGCCAGTCCCGTCTTCGCAGTCCACGTAGGGCGGGAGGAGCGCAGCGCATCCCGCCACTCGAACGTAGTCGATCCGCGGAACTCGGGCGGGCATCCGGATGCAAGCCATCAACAGGCTCCCGGGCCGCGAACCGACTGCGCACGCTGACACCCTGCTCTGATCCGCGTCCGATCCTCTTGCTGACAGGAAGGTCATCGGCCGAAACTGCCGGTCAGCGTCACGGTCAACGGCTCCCCAGCGTCAGCTATCTGGTTGCAGCCTTGACCTCACACTTCCGGCCAACTGCTGCCGCACGCCGCATCCGCAAAGCCGCCACCTGATCGACTGCTGTACATTCAAACCTGCCGGATGGTCAATTCCCGCAACTCGGCCGGCGCAGTCTGTGGCGCTGACTCAGTTGAATGTCCCGTGTCGTGAAGGTCGCTAACGTTGGGAGGCGGCTTTCGCATGGATGGATG
>Ga0214472_10009619_pt1 | contig 10079 bp, 12 predicted proteins | sample RVTome_6_FD_207662 | JGI IMG/M metagenome (GOLD analysis project Ga0214472, IMG submission 207662) | Soil microbial communities from uranium-contaminated site in the Upper Colorado River Basin, Wyoming, United States - RVT140D175 | ecosystem: Environmental > Terrestrial > Soil > Contaminated >...
ATGCCGACATCGCGGTTATAGGGCGGCCCGGCGTATTCATCGGCCATCTTGAGGAAGATAAGGTAGGTGAGCTGTTCCAGGTAGTCGCCGTAACTCACCCCGTCGTCGCGCAGGGTGGTGCAGAAACTCCAGACCTTGGAGATGATGGGGGCGGTGGGGTTCATTCAGGGGTTTCCTTCCAACTGCTTGATGTTCCTGTCCGCAAGCAGGAGTTTCATCTGATGAATAGCGGTCTGGTTCAAGACTCTCAGCCGCTCGGCTTGTGGTAGCCCCTGGTGAATGAAATGGGCGTTCAGGGTTTCGAGGATCATCGGCATTCCGGTATTTGGCGATATCCGTCAATGAGATGTAATCATCCTTCTGGGTTTGCTGAACGCGCACAGCCGCTGTGAGGACAATAATTTTCTTGCTGGCTGTCATGATTGGGCCATCCTGGTTATTGGGACCTCAAACGTTGTTGCGCTCTATGCAAAAAACTCTCGGCATCTACACATTCCGCTGTCAGCGGTGATAAATCATGCACTGAACGTTTAGCAACGCCGGAACAAAAAATACTTGCCGCTCTGTAATCGTCGTAATGCCTCGGGCCATTCGCTGTCACGGTTTCACCACCCATCTTCTGGAAAACGGGGTAAATATCCGCATCCTCCAGGATCTCCTCGGCCATGCCGACGTCAAGACCACCGAGATCTACACCCATGTCATGGACCGCGATATCCGCGCCCTGCAAAGCCCCCTCGACCGCCTGTAACCTTTTGAACCGCGCCGGTGGTTCACCGGTGACATCCGTTCTTTTCCTTCCCGTATCGGCCGACCTTCCGTGGTTGAAGCCGTCTCATTGTTGGCAAGATGACTGCCCGGCCATCCGGCCCGAACCTCCCCAAAAACATCGGAGGAATCCGCATACCACATAAAAAGGTGGATGGCAATTTTTTTAAATACCAGGTCCGCTGCCAGGAAAAGCTATCATCGCGGGGCTGGAAAGGGGATGGGGAGGGAGGATTGGGGGTACCAGGGGAAATGATTCTTGAGGTTTTATTTTTGATTTTTGATTGAAAAACAGGGGCGAGGAATGGACGGTGATCGGTTATCGGTGACACGGTTACACGACTCCAACTCAAAGCAGGGAATCCAGACCTTTACGCTCGAGGAGATTCAGCAATTTCAGGGAAGGCCCGCTGGGTCTTTTGACACCTATCTCCCATTTCTGAACAGTGGAGAGGCTGATATTCAGAACAGCCGCAAAGACGGCCTGACTTACGTGGGCCTTTTCGTGCAACATTTTGATCTTCCGCGGTTCCATTTCCTCGACATCGAGATGGCAAAGGGCATCGAATTCGCGCATGCGCCGCTTGCCAATCAACCCAATCTTGTGCAATCCCGACGCGGTTTCATGCATCTCGTCAATTATTCGACTTTTACGTTTTCTCGTTGCCATCACACACCTCCATGATCTCACCAGCCAGCCGGGCGCGGGACAATTGCCGCTCATCAAACCCTAATAGTTCCTGCGCAACGTTCTGTAAAACACGCAGTTCGTCCTTGTCGATATTGGCTCGCTCGTTCTTTTCGAAACCATATAGAAAAAACCAACGATCATCGCGTTTGGTCGCCACGATAGTCCGGACACTGCCCCGTTTTCCTCGGCCTGGCAAAGCGATACGTTTTTTTACAACTGTTGTTGAATCGTCTCATTGTTGGAAAACGGAATATCCAGCCATCCTTGTCTGATCCTCCCCAAAAATATCGGAAGGATTCCCTTACCACATAAAAAGGTGGATGGCAATTTTTTTAAATGCCAGGCGCGCTGCCAGGAAAAGCTATCATCGCGGGGCTGGAAAGGGGATGGAGAGGGGGGATTGGGAGTACCAGGGGAAATGATTTTTGAAGTTTTATTTTTGATTTTTTGATTGAAAAAAACCGGCCTCTTCGCAGAGGCCGGTTCGGGTGCTGGCGGGCTGATCTGATCGACAGCCCGGTTGAATTACATTTCGAGTATATCCACTTCCTGGAGGGTACCATTGGCGGCGCGGACCTGCTGCACGGTCAGCATGGTCTTGTTGATCAGTTGGGATAGAAACGGATCTGCACCAGCTTGGAGCCGTTGTTGTCGATGTTCCAGAGATACTCGACAAAGTCGCCGATATTGAAGACCCATTCGTCCAGATAGGAAACGCAGTAGAGATCGAGCAGGTCGAACTCGATGGCCGCGCAGGTGGCGATGCCGTCCACCACTTCCGGCTCGGCGCAGGCGTCGTAGATGCCGTCCAGGTCCGCGTCCGTGCAGCACATCTGGGTCGAGGTGTAGGCCGCATCCGGCTGATCGAAATAGCAGACATCGCCGCTCCACTCGAAGAGACCGGTGATGTTGACGGCCGTTGATTTACCCTTGGTGCGGGTCAGGGTGACGCCGTCGGCGCTCGTAAAGCCGTTGTCCGTGACCAGCCCGAGGTAGAGCAGGTCGTTGCCGGTCTCATCCTCCACCACGGAGAGGCTGGGCGATATGGTCATGGTGGGGTCGTCGGTCGGTTTGGCCAGGGCCCGGGCATAGACCCGGTAGCCGTTGCTGTTGTTGGGCAGTTGCAAGACGGCGCCGTCGCCGTCGAAGCCCGCGGCGTTATCGATGACCTGCAGGTCGGTCACGCCGGCGATCTTCTTGCCCGCGCCGGACTGCATGTAGACCTCGATGTTCTCGCCGTTTTCCGGCACAAAGACGACATTGCCGTAGATGGGGGCGCCGAATTCATCGAATTCCGGGGCCGGGGGGGTAAAACCCGCTTTCTTGCCGATGAGGTTGAGATTGAAATGTTCGCCGCTCGGGAAGCCATTGGGATTGACCTCCTGACCCGGCTTGGTCGCCCAACTGTTGCCGGCCGACCAGACAAACATTACCGATGCCGCTACCAGTCCCATCACAAACTGCTTTTTCATGCCGTTCTCCTTAACTGTACCTAACGTTTGAATCGATATGGCGCTGTCTCGGCTGCATGGAAACGCCCCCAAACTGTGGTGTCTATTAGCAACCGGCGTGCCACGGTGTGCGACCGTTCGCGGCCCAAGGAGATAACTTGCTGAAAAGACATCACAATAAAATAAATCCAGCCCGCAAACCGGCCAACTGCGCCCCTTCCGGCCCCGGGAACAACGGCTGCATCTGACAACTTAGTTGTCAGATGGGCCGTCGGGCCGGCCGCCACCCCGCCCCGGAGCTTCCCGGATTTTCCGGCCAAATACCCTGGCCCAGATGGGTTTTCCGGACCCTTTCCCGCCCGGCGCCGGACTGTCCACACTCGAGATGCGATGTAAACTGAATTTCCATTCAGGAATGCATCGCCCGGGGCCGGCAAAACAGCTTTTACCAATGTCTCAAAGGTGGCCCATATTTTGCTTGTGCCAATATCGTGGAACGCGACCGGACAAACACGGCACCCAAGGGCGATCGGACAACCTCGAAAACTCGCTGCTGTCCAAATATCGGCCTCCTGGTGGAAAGGCGGTATCTCGGCCAGCTTCAGCCGGCCGGGATGGCCGCGGCCCTGCGCGGGCTGGGGTGCGAGGTCGAAATCATCGATCCCGAGGCCGGCATGCACCGGGTGGGGGACCACGGGTGGCTCGCGGAGCTGGGCTTCATCGTCTGCCGCGGCCGGAGCGTCGGGCTTCTGGCCCTGCTCCAGTGGGCCGAGCTGCAAGGCGTGCCCACCCTCAACCGCCGGGAGGCCATCGCCGCCGTGCTCGACAAGGCCCGCATGGCCATTGCCCTCGCGGCCGGCGGCATCCCGACCCCGGCCGCGTTTCTCGGCCCGGTCCGGGAACTGGCCGCCGGGGTGCCGGAAGAATGCTACCCGCTCATTCTCAAGCCGGTCTTCGGCGACAACTGCCGCGGCTTGCGGCTCGTCGCCAACGCGGAGGAAATGGCGGAGATCCAATGGCCCGAACCGGTGGCCCTGGCCCAGCATTTCCTGGCCAACGACGGTTGGGACCTGAAGCTTTACGGTATCGGCCGGGAGGTCTGGGCCGTAAAAAAAATGTCCTGCCTGGTGCAACACGGGCTGCATCCTATTGTCAAGCAGGACCATGAAGAGGTCGTCCAGGTCACCCTCACCGGGGAGCTGGAAACCCTGGCCCATCGTTGCGCGACCCTCTTCGGCCTGGAACTCTACGGGGTGGACTGTATCGAGACGGCCCGAGGTCCCCTGGTGATCGAGGTGAACGACTTCCCCAATTACACGCGGGTGCCCGGGGCGGATGCCAAACTGGCGGAATATGTATTCCGTCGAGCCCAAGAGAAAAAAATGAGGCCGCGATGAAGATCGGCATCATAATGCTCAGGTATCCCCCCGGTTTCGACAGCCCGGTGATGAGCGGCACCATCGATCTGCTCACCGAGTGGGGCGTCCGGGTCGATATCATCTACCCCGAGGAGCGGGTCATCCACCTCTCGAAGATCAAACCGGAACATGACCTCTACGTGCTCAAATCCCGGACCGAGATGGCCCTGGCCTATGCCGGCCTGCTCTGGGGCGCGGGCGCCGCCACCCTGAATCCCTACCCCGCGGCGGCGGTCATGCGCCACCGCATCTCCGCCGCCAGCATGCTGCTCAAGGGCGGGGTGCCGGTGCCGGAGACCTATGTCACGGCCCATCCCGAGCAGTTGACCGATCTGCTGGAGGAGGGCCCCCTGGCCATCAAGCTCTACCGGGGCACCGGGGTGCGGGGCATCCATGTGCTCTGGGACGCCGAGGAGATGGACGACGTGCCCACCAACCAGGGCCCCATCTTCGCCCAGCGGTTCATCCAGCGGGACAATCCGGTCCGCAAGCTCTACGTGATCAGCGGCGAGATCTTCGGCGTGGCCCACCCCTGGCTGGCCCGGAACAGCGAGGAGAAAAGAGGGACCCCCTTCACCATCACCCCGAGGCTGCGCGAGATCGCCCGCCGTTGCGGCGAGACCTTCGGCATCGAGACCTTCGGGCTCAGCATCATCGGCACGGATGAAGAGGCCTATGTGGTGGATGTCCACAGTTTTCCCGATTTCCGCGGCGTGCCCAACGCCTCCCTGCGCCTGGCCGATTTCATCTACCATTACTGTCGGCGCATGATGCGGGGCGAGATCCTGCCCGGCGCCCTGCCCTCGCGGAGGGAGATATGAAGGCGGTGATCTTCGGACCCGGCCGGGTGGGTTGCGGTTTCGCCGGTCAGCTCCTGCGGGGGTCGGGTCACGAGGTGGTTTTCGTGGCAAGAAATCAGGCGATGGTCAACCACTTCAATCGGGTCGGCCGCTACCTGGTCCGCCTGGTGGGCCAGGGCCGGACCGAGGAGATCATGGTGGAGGGCATCAGGGCGGTATGGACCGGCGAGCCGGATAAGGTGGCCCGGGAGATCGTTGACGCCGGCCTGGTCTCCACCTCGGTGGGCTTCCGAAATCTCGCCGAAATCTCGCCCCTCATCGCCCTGGGATTGAGCCGCCGGGCCGAACCGGTCAATGTAATCTCCTTCGAGAATTTCGGTACCGCCGCCTCATACATGCGCCGACGGGTCAAGGGGTGCGGTCCCGAAGGATGCAATTTTTCCGGCCACGGCTTTTCTCCGGCCCTGGTGAGCCGGGTGATGTCGGAGCGGCTCGGGGACCCGGCCGGCAACGAGCCCCTGATCTTTGTCGGCGATCATCCCGATGAATTCGTGGTGTACGGCAAGCGGCTGGTCCGGCCCATCCCGGAGATCAAGGGGATGAGAGTGGTGGACAACTACGATGCCTGGTTCCAGAAGAAGCTCTTCATGTTCAGCGCCGGCCATGCCACCACCGCCTATCTGGGCTATCTCAAGGGGTATCATTACATCCACAGCGCCATCCGGGACCCGGAAATCCGGGAGGCGGTGCTCGCCGCCATGCGGGAAGGGCAGCAAGGACTCATGGCCCAGTACGGCGGCGACCTGGCCGGAGACGAGGAGCATCTGCTGGAGATCGTGGCCCGTTTTGAAAACGCCGCGCTCAACGATTCCATCGACCGGGTCGGCCGGGACCCGCTGCGCAAGCTGGGTAAAAGAGACCGCCTCATCGGGGCCGCCAGAATGGCGGAAAAGGCCGGGATCGAGCCGGAAAAATTGATGCTGGCGGTGGCGGCGGCCCTTTATTACTGCGATCAGGACGACCCCTCCTGCACGCCGATCCGGGAAGAACTGGAGACCATCGGTCCGGACAAGGTGCTGCGGGAGGTGAGCGGGCTCAACCCGGGCCGGCGCCTGTCCCATGGCGCGCGGCGGATCTTTGCGAAGCTGCTCGAAAAAGGGCCGCGCAGCCCGCTGCTCAATCTTGAAAAATTTTTCTGGGCCTGAGGGTCGGCCTGCCCATGATTTGGCGATTTCCCCGCCCCTCGCCGTCGCTTGCCGCGGTTCTGGCCGAAGGATTCTTCTCCCGCCTGAGCTTCGGCATGATCGGTTTCACCCTGCCCCTTTTTGCCTACCAGTTGGGGATGAACATGGGCGCCATCGGCCTGCTCATCTCCCTAAGCGTCATCTGCGAGATGGCTCTGAAACCAATGGCCGCTCCCCTGGCGGACCGCTTCGGCGCCAAATCGGCCCTGACCGCCGCGATCACCCTGCGCGGCCTGGTCGCCTTGCTGCTCGGCCTCGCCTTTGCCCCCTGGCATCTCTTCGCCATCCGGGCCTTGCACGGGGCCTCGGAGTCGCTGCGCGATCCGGCGGTGAACTCCCTCATCGCCGAGCACGGCGGCAAAAAGACCCTGGCCTCGGCCTTTGCCTGGTACGGCACCGCCAAGATGGTCGCCGGGGCCGCGGGCCGCTCGATGGCCGGCCTGCTTCTGACCCTCAGCCACGCCGATTATACGCTGGTTTTTCTCACCGCTTTTTGCCTGTCAACACTACCGCTCTTCGCCATCCCGCGTTTCGTCCGGGGGGGCCGGTGGCGGAAGGATACCGGCCCGGAGGGAAACGACCGAACGCCGGACGACCGGGCCGGGGCCGCAAGCCAGGGCGAGGCTCCCCTGCCCGCGGCCGGGCGCCGGCTTTTCCGGCAGGCCCTCGGTTTCGGGGCCCTGGCCACCGGCACGGCCACCATGCTCGGCAATCTCTTTCCCCTGCTGGCCACGCAATACGCCGGACTCTCGGAGGCGGAGGCCGGGCTCGTCTACCTGGTCTCGACCTTGGTCATCCTGTTCGCCGGGCCGCTGTTCGGCTGGCTCTCGGACAATGTCAGCCGCAAGCTGGTGCTCTCGGTGCGCGGCCTGGCCAATGGCCTCTCCTCGGTGCTGTATATTCTCTTCCCCCACTTCTGGGGCGTCATGGCGGCCCGGATCGCCGACGACACGGGCAAGGCCGCCTACCGGCCCGCCTGGGGCGAACTGATGGCCAGGGTGGCCAACGCCGACCAAAATCGCCGGGCCCGCCTCATGGGCTACATGGGGCTGGCCGAGAACGTCGGCGAAACCACGGGTCCCCTGCTGGCCGGATTTTTGTGGCAAACCTTGGGAATCACCGCGATGCTCACGGTCCGCGCCATCCTGGCCATCATCACCGAACTTTATGTTCTGCTGGTGATGAAACCCTTCAAGGCGGAGGAAAAGCCGGGGGAAAAGCCGGAGGAAAAGGAAAACGAATGAAACTGCACTTCATGATCGTGCGGCGCGTGCCGCCTCTCCCCAGTCCGGTGCTGACCGAGGTCTACCGGATCCTGCGGGGCCGCGGCTACAGCGTCACCGAGGCCATTGCCGAGGAGATCCTGCAGCGGCCCGAACTCATCGCCGTGGCACACGATCTCTATCTGCTCAAGTCCCACACCGAGCTGTCGCTGGCCCTGGCCGGCCTGCTCCACGTCCAGGGCGCCGACCTGCTCAACCCCTACCAGTCGTGCTCCCTGGTGCAGAGCAAAATCGTCACGGCCAGGCTGCTCAAGCGGGCCGGGGTGCCGGCCCCGGATTCCTGGGTCACCGGCGATCTCGCCCTGGCCAAAGCCCTGGTGCGGGAACGCCCCCTGATCATCAAGCCGCACCGGGGCCATCGCGGCGCCGGGTTGCATCTGTGCCGCACCCCGGAGGAGATCGACCGCCTGCCGCCCCCCGTTGAGCCGGTGATCATCCAGGAGGCGATTACCGGGCCGGGCGAAGACCTGAAGGTTTACGTGGTCGGCAACGAGGTCCGGGGGGTGCGCAAGCCCTTTTCCGCGACCAGTTTCAGCGTGCCGGGCCGGCCGGCTCAACTTACCGCGGAGGTACGGCAACTGGCGCTCCGGGTCGGCACGGCCTGCGGCCTGGGGCTCTACGGCCTGGACATCATCGAAAACGAGCGCGGCCCCTATGTGGTGGACGTCAACTATTTCCCCGGCTACAAGGGAGTGCCGGACGCCGCCCCCCTGGTGGCCGATTACATCGACGACTACGCCCAAGGCCGGCGCCACCTCGCGCCGCCCGGTCCGAACAGTCTCGCGAGGGATATGAAATCCGACACGGATTGACACGGATTTACACGGATTTCCCGTTCCTCGAAGTATCCGTGTGAATCCGTGTAAATCCGTGTCAAAAAAACCAGTCGTTTGGTGGATCCAGTCGCCGACGCGCCAAAGCCGCCATGGCGACGGAGCGCGTAATGTATCCACCGGTTGTTGACCGGCTACGGAAAAAACGGTGGATGCAAAGAAAATATCAGACACGGATTCCCACGGATTTTCACGGATTTCCTGTCCCTCGAAGTATCCGTGTGAATCCGTGTATATCCGTGTAAATCCGTGTCAAAAAAACCAGTCGTTTGGTGGATCAAGTCGCCGACGCGCCAAAGCCGCCATGGCGACGGAGCGCGCAGCCGATCAACCGATGAGGAGCCGAAATGCGCATAGCCATGATCATGGTCCGCCATCCGCCGGGCCGCCAAAGCCCCATCTTCCCGGAAGTCGTGGAACGGCTGGCCGCCAGAGGTGCCGAAGTCGCGATCATTCACCCCGAGGAACAGGCCCTCGATCTGGCCCGAGTGGCGGTGGCCCACGATCTCTACGTCCTCAAATCCGTCACCCCGGCCTCCTCTTCCCTGGCCGGAGCCCTTCATTTCATGGGCGCCGCGATCCTCAATCCCTTTCCGGTCTCAAGCGCCCTGCGGGACAAGATCATCGCCACCAGGGTGCTCCAGGCCGCGGAGGTGCCGGTGCCGGAGACCTTTGTCGCCGGCAAGACGGCACAGCTCGAACCCTTTCTGGCCAACGGTCCCCTGATCCTCAAACCCCATCGGGGTTCTCAAGGCCGAGGAATCCGGATCGTCCGCGACCGGGACGAGTTGCTGGCATCCCGGCCCGATTCGGAATCTGAAACTGGACCGCTCCTGGCCCAGCGATACCACGAACCCGAGGGCGAGGATTACAAGATCTATGCCATCGACAACCGTTTCTTCGGAGTACGGCGCGTCTGGCCGGCCGCGAGTTACGAAGACAAACTGGGCCGACCCTTCGCCCTGTCGTCCGCACTGGACGAAATCGCTCACCAATGCGGCCGGGCCTTTGGCATCGAACTCTTCGGCATCGACGTCATCAAAAGCAACGGCCGCTATTACGTGGTGGACATGTCGTCCTTCCCCGGCTTCAAGGGAGTGCCCGACGCCGCCCGGCTGCTGGCCGATTACCTCTACAAGGTGGGCCGGCGAGTCCTGGCCGGCGAACCGGTGGTTCCAGGGGTAAATGGTCCGTAAGGTCGATAACTTGTAACCATTCACCGGGTGGATATTTCGGGCTGATTTGGCGGAGATTGGTGACATCGAAATCGAAATCGAAATCGGCTTTTTATGCGGTCTATTTTTCGACTTCGACTTCGACTTCGATTTCGATCCCGATCCCGATTTCGATTTCGATTTCGATTTGGATTTCGATTTGGATCCGTTGTCACAGCATGCGGTGTTGCTGAATGCTTATGTCAATTCCAGACCAACTTTTCTGGTCGTGCTCTTCGCGAGGCAAAACCGTGAATAAACATCGCACGCTACATCTCCTGCCGATAACGGTCTTCCTGCTGGCGCTCTGGGCCGGCGCGGTCGCCGGCGCCGCCGCCATCCCTCCGGTCTCCCCGCTTCCGGGTCCGCCGAAGCGC
>Ga0214472_10009620_pt1 | contig 10078 bp, 7 predicted proteins | sample RVTome_6_FD_207662 | JGI IMG/M metagenome (GOLD analysis project Ga0214472, IMG submission 207662) | Soil microbial communities from uranium-contaminated site in the Upper Colorado River Basin, Wyoming, United States - RVT140D175 | ecosystem: Environmental > Terrestrial > Soil > Contaminated >...
CCTAGCTCGGGTCGGTCTCCGCGCCCCATGCCCGCTGAAGAAACGTAACTCCTGTGTTTTCAATAGCTTGCGCGCAAGCGTCGGGCCATGTGGCGCTGTAGTACAGTCCGCGGCCTCAATCCACAAAAGTGGCTTCCATAGTAGGAGTTCAGCGCGTTCGGCTCGAGTGGGCGGCGGCACGGTCCAGGTGCTCGGTTTCAGTATCGAACTCGGGGTCACTCCCCAGATGTTACGTTTCATCGCGAAGAGCGAGACTTTCCCATTCGCGATAGACTGAATCATGTCCAGGACCGAGCGCGGGTCGTCCTGGAGGGCACGGATGAAGCGATCCCGTCTGCTGTTTTCCTCAAGAAGCTCCAGTATGAGCGGGAGAAACTGGTCTCGCCCTGCCGGCCTAAGATCGAGAAGCGCCACCGCGTCGGCTGGCGCCACGACGGCGGCACACCGCTCCAGCAGATTCACAATCAGCGCCTCGCCAGCCCTGGCGACGAGATGAGAAACAAAAAACCCCTGCGCATCCAGTGCTCGCACCTGCGCGAGTGCGACAAGGCTTTGCTCCAGAAAACCTACTTGATCGCCTGACGTGAACTTGAGATAGGCTGATGCTACGAGGACCTTCGTGAGCTGGCGCTGTGACGCGAGGTCGGGAAGAAGCGTGTCGCTGGCCGCCGAAGTCAAGTGTATCCCCCAATCGACTCCTCGTGATTTGCGGGCACGGTTCACAAGAGGAAAGACGGCGGCATGGGATTCCATGATGCGACCCAGTATTTGCAATTCTTCGAGTTGCAAAGCACTCCCCAAGGCCGCATTCATAATGAGGTTCTGTTCGCCGTCCGTCAGGACCAGTATTCCCGCGGCCTCGCGGAGCATGACGGCGGCGTTCTCTTCGTCGGGGACCGGCGGCGAATAGAAGTCCTCGGCGCGGATGGGTTCGCCGGCGGCGATCAGGCGGTCGATCTCCGCCTGAAGCCGGCCGTAAGCGCTCCAGCCCCACCAGAGCCGGACGAGAACGAGCAAGAACATGAGCACGGCGCCACCAGCCGTCAGTCGGTTGAGCCACCAGTAGCGCGGAGGAATGGGAACCGCTTCTGCGTCCAGGACATGAACCGCTGATGGCATCGTTTCGGCGAACGGCATGGTGGGCTCGCAACACGGCCAGCGAGCAGCGCGCCGCATCCGGCTCTCGAGTAGGAGCACACGGCGGTGGCTCCGTGGTCATCGCTTCCCCACCTCCAAAGGAGGTAGGACACCCGGCATTATGGCCAGGACCAGACAGACGCCAAGCGTCGGGCGGGGGGTGGCCCATGTCCTCTGGACATGGGGGAGCGATGACATAGGCTCCCCCCATGCCGTCGCACCTTCGAAGATACGACGAGCCCGGCCACTCGCACTTCTGGACCATCTCCTGCCGGGACCGCCTGACGTTCTTTCACGACGACGGCCTGAAGCAAATCGCCGTCGAAGGCCTGCGTGTACTCCAGAAACGATTCGGCGTGTGCCTGATCGGCTACGTTCTCATGCCGGAGCACGTGCACGTTATGCTCTACCCCCACATGCGCGGAACGGATGAGCCTGTATCCGTGTCAAAGCTGCTTCAGGCGTTCAAACAGCATGTCGGCTTCCATGGGAAACAACGCCTGCGCGACGTGTGGCGATCGCAGGGCCGACTTTGGTCAGACCCACTCAATGCGTGGGCAACGGGGGCGAGAAACGACCAGTCGATCTGGACCGTCCGCGGGTACGACTTCAATGTTCGTACTCACAAGACTCTGCTCCAGAAGCTTGACTACTGCCATAAGAACCCTGTGACAAGAGGCCTCGTGGACCTCGCCGAGCACTGGCCCTGGAGCAGCTACCGCTACTACGAGCTTGAGGATGAATCGGTGCTCAAGATGGACTGGGATGGAAGCTGGCCGATCATGTGGTGAAGATCCCCTTGGACTATCATCGCTCCCCCACCTCCAGAGGAGGTGGGCCACCTGTCCTACGACGACCACCAACCTGGATTCCCGCTTTCGCGGGAATGACGACCAAGACGGCGTCAGGCGCCCGCGAGAGCTTCCATCGCACCCTCGCCGGAGTGTAAGGCCTTATGCACCGACCGGATGCGGGGCATCAGCGCGGCGAACTGCGGCAGAGAAAGCGTCTGTTCGGCGTCGGTGCGGGCCCGGTCGGGGTCGGGATGGACCTCGATGAGCAGGCCATCGGCGCCGGCGGCCACGCCGGCCAGGGCCAGCGGGCCAACCAACTCGCGGTCGCCGGCCGCGTGGCTCGGGTCCACGATGACCGGCAGGTGGCTGCGTCGTCGAAGGACGGGCACCGCGGCCACGTCCAGCGTGTTCCGCGTGCTGTGCTCGAACGTGCGGATGCCCCGCTCGCAGAGAATCACCGACGGGTTACCGGTGGCCAGGACGTACTCCGCGGCCAGCAGCAGCTCGTCGAGGGTGGCCATCATGCCGCGTTTAAGCAGGATCGGCCGGCCGGTCTCGCCGGCGGCGCGGAGCAGAGGGAAGTTCTGCATGTTACGCGCTCCGATCTGGAGGGCATCGGCGAATTCGGCGACGAGCGGCAGATCGTCGATGCTCAGCACTTCGGTGACGAAGGGGAGTTGCGTGGCCGCCCGGGCCTCGGCGAGCAGCTCCAGGCCGCGGACGCCGAGTCCCTGAAACGCGTAGGGACTGGTCCGCGGCTTGAAGGCCCCGCCGCGAAGGACCTGAGCGCCCGCGTCGCACACGAAGCGGGCGCACTCCAGCAGCGTCTCGCGGTCCTCGACGGCGCACGGGCCGGCCATCACCACCATCGAGCCGCGGGTGACGGAGACCCGTTTCGAGCCTGCGTTGCCGCCGACCACCACCACGCTGTCGCGGGACTGGAACTGCCGGGTCGAGAGCTTGGCTCCGTCGTGCAGCGGTCGGACCTCCTCGACGCCGGGCAGGGCGCGGACCTGCTCCGCAAGGGCCTCATCCTCGCTGGTCAGGGCGATGACCCGCCGGCCCTGGGCCTGTGACAGATAGGGCCGCAGGTTGACACGCTCGGAAAGAGCGAGAACTTCGCCGGTCTGGCGAATCGTGGCCGCCGGTTCCATGAGAATCAGCATGAGTCAACTCCTGGCAGCCGCGTCGAGCGCGGCGCGCATCTGTTCGAGGAAACGGGTCACGCGGCGGACGCCGGAACGCTTCCCGTCGGCGCGAAGCAGTTCGACGATGGCGCTTCCGACGATCACACCGTCGCAATGCCCGGCCAGACTGCGTGCCGTTTCTTTGTTGGCCACGCCGAATCCGGCGAGTACCGGCCGGGGCGTCGCCTTGCGGGCCCGCTCGAGAAATTCGCTGGTCTCCGGTGGGAGGCGGTCGCGCGCTCCGGTCACGCCAGTGACCGTGACGGCGTAGAGAAAGCCCCGCGTCGCCCGGCCGATGAGGCGGAGGCGCGGCGCCCGCGTCGTCGGAGCGGCCAGCAGGATCACTTCGAGATCGCGGGCCAACAGCGTCCGCGCGGCGGCCAGGGTGTCGCCAGACACGGACGCATCCGTCGGGCGACCGTTGTCGCCATCGCGGCGCCGCGGCGGACGGTCTTTCACCAGTGGGAGATCGGGCACGAGAAGTCCGCCCACGCCGGCAGCTCGAGCGTCGCCGGCCAACCGCTCCAGGCCGTACGCCAGCAGAGGGTTCAGGTAGCTCATCAGAATGACGGGCGTATCCAGTTGTGCTTTGGAGATGGCATCTAGCGCTCGCTGGAGCGTGACGCCGCGCTGGAGGGCCTGGCCACTGGCGAACTGGATGGACGGCCCGTCGGCGATGGGGTCGGAGAAGGGCACGCCGACCTCGATGGCGTCGCAGCCGACCGCCTGAGCGGCGCGGAGCAGTTCGATGAACGTGCGGACGGTAGGGAACCCGGCACTGAAAAACGGCACGAGGGCCTTGCCACCGGCGTCCATGCGCCGCCGGAGGGCGGCCTCGACGCGCGCGGGAGGAGAGGAATCGTTCTCACCCAGCGATTCTGTCGCATCTCGGTCCCAGCCCCACTCTCCCTCTGACCCTTCGTTCCTCCGTCGCTTCGTCCCTTGTTCCCTCGATCCCTTGTTCCCTCGATCCCTTCCTCCGATGCCCGCTTCCTTACGGTCGCGGCTCGGAACTGGAGGTCCTTCGCTACGCTCAGGGTGACAGGAGCACCTCGCTCCCTCACGGTCGCGGCTCGGAACTGGAGATCCTTCGCTTCGCTCAGGGTGACAGGGTACCCCCGGCATGAATGCCGGGACTCGGAGAGCGCCACGGCGCGGCGAGCGCCGCGGCGGCTGATCCGCGACCGTTGCGAGGTCCTTGTCACCCCGGCCGGACAGGTTGACCAGCACAAGGGAGTCCTCGGGCAACGTGCGAACCAACCGCCGGGCGAACGCCAGGGCATGCGCCGATTCCAGGGCGGGCAGAATGCCCGCCAGCCGGGTGCATTCGTGAAAGCTCTCCAGCGCCTCGTCGTCGCCAACCGCGGCGACCTGAAGCCGGCCGGCGTCGCGCAAAGCGGCCAGCTCCGGTCCCACGCCGGGATAATCCAGCCCGGCCGAGATGGAATGGGTGTCAGCGACCTGTCCCTCAACGTCCTGGAGCAGGCATGAATACGCGCCATGAAGGACGCCGGGAGCACCGGCAAGCAAGCTGGCCGCGTGCTGGCCAAGCCCGGCGTCGCGTCCCCCCGCCTCGACTCCATGCAGGGCAACGGCCGCGTCGGGCAGAAAAGCGTGCATGATCCCCATCGCGTTCGAGCCGCCGCCCACGCAGGCCACCACCGCGTCCGGCAGTCGGCCGGCGATTCGCAGCATCTGCCGGCGCGCCTCCTGTCCGATGCGCGAAGCGAACGAGCGGACCAGGAGCGGATACGGGTGCGGTCCGACGACCGAGCCGATGAGGTAGTGCGTGGTGCGGACGTTGGTGACCCAGTCGCGGATCGCGGCACTGGTCGCGTCCTTGAGGGTCCGCGAGCCGGCGTGGACGGGCTCGACATGGGCGCCGAGCAGGCGCATACGGGCCACGTTCGGCGCCTGCCGATCCATATCCACGGCGCCCATGTACACGTGGCATTTCAGGTCCAGCAGGGCGCACACCGAGGCCACGGCCACGCCATGCTGTCCAGCGCCGGTTTCGCAGACAATGCGGCGCTTACCGGCCGTCTGCGCGAGCAGTCCCTGGCCAAGGGCGTTCAGAATCTTGTGTGCCCCGGTGTGATTGAGGTCCTCTCTCTTGAGGAGCACGCGGCATCGGCCGCCCCATGCCTCGGCCAGGCGGTGCGCCTCGTAAAGCGGCGTCGGCCGGCCGGCCCAACTGGAAAGAAGGTCTTCGTAGCGGGCGCGGAACTCCTTCGTGCGAAGGACGGTGCCGCGGAGCTGTTCGAGTTCCTCCAACGCGGGAATGACCGTCTCGGGCACGAAGCAGCCGCCGAAGCGTCCGAAGAAGCCGTCACGGCCGGGGGACGTGCTTTCCCGCAGCGTCGGCTTCCTCGTCGCGGGCGCCGGTCGCGGCTCGGCCTGATTCGATGGAATCGTCATAGGGAACTCCTGACATCCGCGGTCTCGACGTCGGAGACCGGATCCATGCCAAGCAGTTGGCGGATGGTTTCGCCGGGATTGGCGGTCCGCATCAGGGCTTCGCCCACCAGAATCGCGTCGGCGCCGGCGGATCGTGCCACCTCAACGTCATCCCGGCTCCTTACGCCGCTTTCCAGAATGCGGAGGATCCCGCCGGGAAGGGTGGCGAGCAGCTCGAGCGCGGCGGGGAGGTCCACACGCAGGGTCCGCAGATCGCGAGCATTCACTCCGAGGATTGTTGCATCGACTTTGCGGGTCGTCGTCAGGTCTCGCGCATCGTGGATCTCCACGAGGGCATCGAGCCCGCAGACCGCGGAAAAGGCAATCAACTCAGCCAGACGGGCCGAATCGAACGCGGCGGCGATGAGCAGCACCGCGTCGGCCCCGGCCGCGGCCGAGACCTCCAGATCATACTCGTCGACAATGAAGTCCTTGCGCAGCACGGGCACCGTGACGGCCGAGGCCACGGCTTGAAGGTCGTCCAACGAGCCGTGGAACCAGTGAGACTCGGTGAGCACCGACACCGCGGCCGCCCCGGCACGCGCATAGTCGCGGGCGCGCGAAACTGCGTCCACGTCTCCACCGAACACGCCCTGGGAGGGCGACGCCCGCTTAATCTCCGCGATCAATGCCGGCGGCCGGCCGCCGCGCAGCGCCGCCGCGAACTGGCCCAGCGTTGGACGACGACGCGCTTGGGCGCGTAGGGACTCAAGAAGCCGCTCCTCGCGCCATCGCTGGGTGCGCTGCCGGGCCTCGGCCAGGGCCTCGTCGAGAAAAGCGGTCACGGGGCGGCTCCTTCCGTGCTTGGGAAGTGGCGCAGATCGTCGAGGAGTCGAGAGGCGTCACCGCGGTCGATTGTCGCCTCGCACGCGGCACACCCCTCGGCCAAGGAGGAGACTCTTCCCGCGGCCAGCAGCGCCAGGCCGGCGTTCATCACCACCGCGTCGCGGGGGGCACCGCGCTGACCGTGGAGAACGTCGTGGGCGATGACCGCATTGCGTGTCGCGTCGCCTCCTCCAAGATTCTCAACGGTGGACGGCGTAAGCCCGGCGTCAACGTGGCTCATTTCGCAAAGGACGAGGCGGCTGGCGGCGACTTCGATGACCCGGTTGCCCTCGGCGGGGAGCAGTTCATCGACGCTCCCTGGACCACTGACCACGAACGCGCGGCGCGTGCCCAGACGGCGCAGGGCCTCGGCCATCTTGTGGGCCAGATGGAACGCCGGAACACCCAGCACCTGATAGGCCGGGCGAGCCGGATTGCACAGCGGCCCCAGCAGATTGAAGATCGTCCGGCGGCCCAGTCGCCGCCGCACGGGAGCGACGCGTCGCGCGCCGGGGTGATAGAGCGGAGCAAAGAGGAACGCAAACCCCAGGCGGTGCATCATCTCCGCGGAGCGTCCAGGCTCCAACTGCGTCGGTACGCTCAGGGCCTCGAGCAGGTCGGCGCTGCCCACACCGCCCGACGAGGATCGATTCCCGTGCTTAACGACGGGCTGGCCGGCCGAAGCGACGACCAGGGCGGCGAGCGTAGAGACATTGAACGTTCGCGATCCGTCGCCGCCCGTTCCGCAGGTGTCCAGCGCATCGAGTGTGCAAGGGAATGGCACCGCGGCGTCGAGCAGGACACGAGCGCTGGCCACGATCTCCTCGACCGATTCTCCTTTGTCCGCCAGGGCCGCGAGGTAAGCGGCCACGTCTTCCTCGGGCACGGAACCATGGATGAGCAAGGACATCATCCGGCCCGCCACTTCCCTGGACAGCGAAGCGCCGTCCCTTACAACTGCAATCGTCGAGCGGAAGAAGTCGAGATCATCGGGACGGACCACCTCGCCTGCACGCCGGCGCTCGGTAGGCGTGGGCATGGCCCGTCGCGGCTCGATTGGGGGAATGCTCATGCTCCGTCCCTCTGAAGGAAGTTGGACAGAACCGTTTTCCCCGCCGGCGTCAGGATGCTCTCCGGATGGAACTGAAGGCCATGAATGGGAAACCGGCGATGCGACAACGCCATGATGACGCCGTCGCTGGTAAACGCCGAGACTTCAAGCTCTGCGGGAAGATCGTCCTCCTCGACCACCAGCGAGTGGTAGCGCCCGCCGTCAAAGGGGCTGCGGATGCCGCGAAAAAGCGGCGACGAATCGTGATAAACCCGCGTGGCCTCGCCATGTTTGAGCGTCGGCGCCCGTCCGATTCGGGCACCGAAGGCCAGTCCGATCGCCTGATGACCGAGGCACACACCCAGGATCGGTGTCGTGGGCCCCAGAGCACAAACCAGGTCGCAGCACACGCCAGCATCCTTCGGATGCCCAGGGCCCGGCGAGATGACCACGTGCGAGGGTGCGAGCTGGCCGGCTTCCTCCACGGTGACCGCATCGTTGCGCCGCACGCAGACCTCTTCGCCCAGCGACCGAAGCTCGTGGACCAGGTTGAAGGTGAACGAGTCGTAGTTGTCGATGACCAGGATCATGCGGACGCTCCGAGCGCCTTCGGTTCTGCCGAATGGCCAGCATCCACGCCTCGCACGGTCGTATCGAGGGCGTGTCCGTGGGCGGCGGAGTCGAACGCGGCCATCAACGCCGCAAGCTTGGCCCGGCACTCGGCCAGTTCCCCGTCCGGTGTAGAACCGGCCACGACGCCGGCCCCGGCGCGGATCGTGGTTCGTCCGCCGGCGTAGAACGCGCTGCGAATGGTAAGGGCCATGTCCAGCGTGCCGTCCAGGCCGATGTACCCCATGCAGCCCGCGTAAAGATCACGGCGGGTGGTTTCGCACTCGTCGATCAACTGCATCGCCCGAATCTTGGGCGCTCCCGACACGGTTCCCGCGGGAAACGTGGCCCGGATGAGGTCGGCCTCGGAGCGTTCCGGATCCAGCTCGGCCTCCACGTCGCTCACCAGGTGCATCACGTGCGAGAAGCGTTCCACGCGTGCCAGGTCTCTGACCTTCACCGTGCCCGGCACGGCCACCCGGGAGAGATCGTTGCGCGCCAGGTCCACCAGCATGGCGTGCTCGGCCCGTTCCTTGGGCGAGGCGAGCAGTTCCAGTTCGAGGCGGACGTCTTCGGCCTCATCCGCCCCACGCGGACGCGTGCCGGCGATCGGTCGCAGCGCCGCCCGCCGGTGGGTCAACTGCACGGCCGACTCCGGCGACGAGCCGGTCAGACACACGTCGCCGAAGTCCTGGTAGAACATGTACGACGAGGGGCTGATGCGCCGCAGGGCGCGATAGACCTCGAACATCGGCGGAGGATCGAGGACTTCGACCTCCCGCGAGAGCACGGCCTGGAAGATGTCCCCGGCGCGGATGTGATCCTGGAGCTTGCACACGGCGGATCGATAGTGATCGTCGCTCATCAGTGATCGAAAGCGAGGGCGACCGGATGCCGAGCCGCGACCGTGAGGGAGCGGGTGCGCGTAGGACAGTGCCGCGGCGAAGCGCTCAAGCACCTGGGCGGCACGCGGCGATGACTCCTCCGACAGTGCCGCCAGGTAGAGCCGGTGCAGCAGATGATCGAACACGAGCAGCGTGTCCACGAAGTCGAACATGATCTCAGGCAGCGTGTCGCCCGGCGGTGGCGTCCCCAGCCGTTCGAGCCGGCGGGCGTAGTCGTAGCCGACGTAGCCCACCAGCCCGCCAAGGAACCGCGGAATCCGCGGGTCGGGCTGGCAGCGAAACTGGCGGGCGTATTGCACGGCCACGTCGAGCGGGTCGGCGGCCGGTGGAGCCAGGCGCCGCGGTTCGGCTTCAGGTTCGGCGCACCAGGTGCCGTCGGCATCCGCCCAGATACGGGCCCGGGCTCCCAGGCCGACGAAGGAGTACCGCGACGATCGCTCGCCACCCTCGACGGATTCCAGCAGAAACCGGGCGCCCAGGGGCTGTAACCGCAGGAAGGCCGAGACCGGCGTCACCAGGTCGCCGGGGCACTCCCGAACGAAACTCCGCAGAGTCGTTGTGCTTCGCATAGATTCTTCACCAGCGTCCAACAAAAAAACCGGCCCACGGGTACGCACCCGTGGCCGGGTTCACTTTGCCCATCCTTCGAATGACTTACGGGATACTACGCGAGGGTCGGGGCAAACGTGGACCCGGCGGCCAGGCGGCACCAGCGCCACCAACCCCAGCAGGTCCACGTTGAGCAGAGAGAAACTAACATTGTCAGTTCAGTATACAGATGCCCCGCCGGATGTCAAGCCCGACTCTTGGCTGTCCACGAATGACCACACGACGTTGACCTCCGATTGCCAACGCCCGTAGGATGCGTGCGCGGCGGGGCAGCAGATAAGGCTCGATCGAGGGATGGGGACGTGGCGCGGCTCAGCACTTCAAGAAGGCGTTCGGACCCCGTCGAACCGCTGCTGTTTCCCATCGGACGAAGGCCTTCTCCGGGGAATTATCAGATCTTCTGCACCGATGCGTTTGAGTGGCTGGGCTCGGCGCGGCGGCACTCGATCCACGCCGTGGTCACCGACCCGCCGTACGGCCTCTTGGAGTACTCACCGCGTGAGT
>Ga0214472_10009621_pt1 | contig 10078 bp, 6 predicted proteins | sample RVTome_6_FD_207662 | JGI IMG/M metagenome (GOLD analysis project Ga0214472, IMG submission 207662) | Soil microbial communities from uranium-contaminated site in the Upper Colorado River Basin, Wyoming, United States - RVT140D175 | ecosystem: Environmental > Terrestrial > Soil > Contaminated >...
GTTGATCTTGTACCGACTCAACCAGGTCCCTGAAAAGAACTTCATCAAGTTCCTTGATTTACTGGGAGTGACTCTCAGTCCAGCCAATCCAGCCACTACTGATTTAACCTTCGGACTCACTTCCCCGCTGGATTTCCCCATCAAAATTCGCCGGGGCACCGAAATTGCCACCCGGCGTACCGAGGCTGAGGACGCCATAGTGTTCACCACTGACCAGGAACTGATCATAGCACCACCAATTCTCCGGCATATCCTGGTAACCCACGATGTAGAAGAAACCGGCATCCTCAAGGACCAGCTAGCCACTTCAAGGACCGGTGGCAGTGGCCACCGGGAAGAATCAACGCGTTGGGAACTGGGAGAGCGAGGTCTGGCGCTGTTCCAAGGAGTGCCAAGGCCAGGGGATACCTTCTACTTGGGATACAGCCCGAACACCCCGATCAAAAATTCGGTCATAGCATTAAGCATGAGCTTTGTAGATCAGTCGGCGGCCGACTTGGAGCAGGCCGGTGTGGCTATTACACCTTCCAACCCTCCGCTACGTTGGGAATACTGGGATGGGGCTCGCCAGGGCTGGGTAATGTTTGATTCCAATGAGGACTCGGATGCCTGGTTGGAAAACGACGGTACTATGGGCTTGACCCGGTCCGACCAGGTGGTATTCCACGTTCCAGGGACCGCAGCGGTCACATCATTAGCGGAGGAAGACGAGCGTGAGGCTTACTGGATTAGATGCGTGAATATGTCCTTCAGTATGGAACGGGGTGCCTATCTCTACTCTCCCCGCCTCAGGTCAGGCCTCACTGAGGCGATTGGCGGAACCGTGAAGGCCAGCAATGCCTATCAGGTGGTAGGGGAAGTGTTGGGCATTAGCAGTGGTAAGCCGGGGCAATCGATGAAATTATCTCATCTACCCGTACTTCCCTTGCGTTCCGGGGAGACCGTTCAGGTCGGGTCTGAAGGCGACTGGGAGAACTGGGAGCAGAAAGATAATTTCTCCAACTCGGGTCCCGATGATAATCATTTTGTATGCGACCTGGTTTCTGGAGAAATCAATTTCGGGCCAGTGATCAGGTCGCCCCGGGGAGAAGAAATCAGGTATGGCAGCACTCCCCCTCAGGGCCGCCCTGTCCGGCTCACTTCCTACCGTTACGGAGGAGGCCCGGCGGGCAACGTGGGCCGTAACACCATTACCGTTCCCAAATCCAAGATGCCCTATGTCGGCAGCGTGACCAATCGCCGGGCCGCCAGCGGTGGTTCTGATCCGGAGAGTGTTGACCAGGCCAAGATTCGCGGTCCTCAGGTCGTCCGCAATTTGCAGCGAGCGGTCACCCCTCAAGATTTTGAGGCCTTGGCCAAAGCAGCTTCCACATCGGTTGGCAGAGCCCATTGCGTGCGCATTAAAAACCCAGATCCTGACGGGGGACGGGCGGCCTCTCTTGACACGTCTTCTATGGCCTCTCGGGTTCTCCCGGGGGTAGTTCACGTGCTTATCGTACCAGCTCTGGCTCAAATTGGACCGAGTACATTAACGCCGCGACAGCTCCGTGACCAACTTGACCCTTCCAACGAAGTGCTCAGCCAAGTTCGTGGGTACCTGGAGGAACGACGTCTAATCACCACTTTGCTAATCGTGGGGAGACCGGACTATGTTTGGGTGTCAATCTATGCCCGGGTCAAGGTAAGTCCTGGCGTGGAGCATAGCAGAGTCAAAGAGGAGATTGAGAAAAAACTGCATCGATTTGTACATCCTCTTTGGGGAGGCTACCAGGGAGATGGGTGGTCTTTTGGACGGAGCCTCTACCTCTCAGAGATCTATTCCCAGGTCCAATCAGTGCCGGGTGTCGAATACACCGAGGCGGTGGAGGCTTTTGTCGTAGACCCGGACAATGAAACGAGAGTTCGAGTCACCGCGCCAGGCCCGGGCACTGATGGATCCTCGCCAACCGGCAGCACAGAATCAAAGTACTCGAGAGGTGGCCCCCCAGAGTCGCCTCAGGCTGTATTGCTACCTCCTTCCGGCGTCCTGTGCCCCTGGTACCACAATGTCACCTGTTTCTGAGGGAGATTGATGCTTGCCGTTAATGAAACCACCGAATTGGATGTCCGAAGTAGCTATCTGAATTATCTGCCAGCCATTTACTCTCAGAGCGAGTTCATGGGGCGCTTCCTGCTGATCTTTGAAGACATCTTGGGTCCGATTGAAGGTGTCCTGGACAACATTTCATCTTACCTGGATCCAGGTCTGGCCCCTCCAGAACAGTTGCCCTGGCTGGCCTCTTGGGTGAATCTGGTTTTAGATGAGACCTGGCCCCTGGAACGGCGCCGTGAATTAGTGAGTTCAGCAGTCAAGCTATTCCAACGGCGTGGTACTGTTCGGGGCCTGCGGGAATACTTGAAGATATATGCCGGTGTGGAGCCTGAGATATATGAGGACTTCGGGAGTATGGCTTTAGATGAAAGATCCCAATTAGGGTGGAACACGGTCCTGGGCGAGTCCAGCCCTTATACTTTCACGGTGGTCTTGAAACTGACCTCTCAAGGCTCGACGGACCTGGATCAGGTAAGAGCAATTCTTGATTCGGAAAAGCCAGCTCACACCGACTATCGGTTGAATGTGGAGCAAGCATGATGGGCTGTATCGGGACCGGTTGCACCAGTGCAATGACCGGTGTCCCACGACCTGATGCCCGATAATCTTGGATCTGTGGAGGTGCTGGAGTGTCCTTAGTTAACCTGATAAAGAATCCACTGAAAAGGCTAATGCCTCACCGCGGATTGTTTATAAACGTTGATGTCTGGTCCGCAGCTCATGAATACCACCGACGTCAACAACGCTTGCACTCACTGTCAATGCACCGCCCGGGAGTGGCGGTGGGGCTGGAAGTATTGGCCAACAGTCCTCCAGATAACTCGGTGCTAGTGGACCGGGGTATAGCTGTAGATTCCGATGGCAACATGATACTTTTTCCCGAACCGGAGCGTTATCGGCTACAAACCGACCATGCAGGGGTGGTCTATCTGGTGCTCCGCTACGACGAGACCAGCGACGAGAACAACCGTGAAACAGACGCGACACTCGGGAAGGAGTACCAGCCTCTGTTCGCTGTGGAGAGAGGCATCGTGGAAGTTCGAGGCCAACTGCCCTCCGAATCGTATGTGGAGTTAGCCAGGATCGAGTTGTCCGGAACCGGGAACATTGTCAATGAACCTCAAGACCCGGTCTGTCCGGGGCTGGACGAAGTAGATTACCGAAGCAGAACGGTCTCGGGACTGCGCCCGTTGGGTGAGATCGGCATCGGCCTGATCGATCTGTCGGATGGCAGCGCAGACCGGCCAAGGCACCTCTCCGGCGCCGGCAGGTTGGTACAGGCCATCAATGCTACTACCGCATATCACGCCGAGTTTAGAGGCACATTTGATTTGCGGGAAGAAATTGCCGGTTGTCACCTGCTGTTGGTCGCTGGACAGCAAAGCTTTTCTTTGACCGATGACCAGCTAAGCATTATTGGCCACTTTCTGGCACGAAAAGGCACACTCTGGGCCGAGTCTTGTGGGGCAGGTCTGGACCGGATCAACGAGGCAGTCCCGTTTCTCCATGCGGTAGAAGCAATGGTGGGATCGCTTCAGAGAAATCTGGGCTTCGTGGAGCGGAGTCATCCCCTGTTCAACTCCCACTATCTCTTCGCCGAACCACCCAACGGTGTGGAGGGAGCCACCCAGATCTTATTTTCCGACGGTATTTTTTACAGCAACGGCGACTACGGGTGTCTTTGGAACGGCGGGCGGCCGGAAAGGTCTGCTCCCCGGCCTGACATTCGGTCCGCAACTGAACTGGGAATTAACCTGGGTGTATACTCTTTGCGGCGAATTCATACGCTCTTGAGTTAAGAAGGCCTGGCGCTAGCGACGGAGGTATTGGAGACTCAAATGATGCAGGCAATTGATGTCGTAGTTTCCGTTAACCGAGATCACCTCAGAGTGAACCCGGGCGAAGCGGTCGATTTGACCGTGACCGTTCACAATGATAGCAATGCAATAGATGTGTTCAGAATAGAGGTCAGTGGGATCGATGATGAATGGGGCAGACCAGATGTCTTCGCACAGATGTTGCGGCCCCACCCTGGTAGGCCCGAGGAGCCTCATCGCGATTGCATATTCGAGAGCAGGGTAACTATCATGCCTCCCCGAAATTCCACCTCAGTTGCTGGACCTCGCCATCTAGAGATAAAGGGCACTCGCGACCACAACCCTCTCCAGAAAACCGTTGTCCCGGTCGCTCTGGACGTGCTTCCCTTCTACTCCTTCGAGCTAGATTTGACACCCAAAATTTGTACTGGTCCCCGAGGCGCGTATACGGTCAGCATTTTGAACAATGGCAACCACGAATTGAACTTTGAACTTAAAGCAAGAGACCCGGAAGAGCTTTGTACCTTCACCTTCGACCAGCCTGTTCCGCGGGTGCAACCAGGAGAAACCGCCAGGATCGGCATGAAGGTGGTACCTGCACAGCGTCCATTGAGAGGTCGGCCCCGGCAATACGGTTTTACAGCCACCGTGACCCCACGACTAGCGGGGCTGGAGTCCAGAGAAATCCACGGAACGTTGAACGCCTCTTCCCGTTGGGGGGGCATTATGTCCCGGTTAAACTCCGCCTTACATCGTCCCAGAGGCACGCCAAGTATCCGTTCGTTCCGGCTACCCACCTGGGTCTGGCTCATTTGTGGGGTTGCCGTGATCACCGCTGTTGTGGTGGGAATTGTCTACGCTTTAAGGGCCGGCAGTGACATTGGCGTAGCCGAATTCCAACTCAACCCGGACCAGGAGACCCGGTATCTTCTGCCTTTCCCTGATTCCAGAACGGTGAGGATCGAAGGATCGGCACAACGGCAAGGAACTGGTGGTGGCCTGGAAGTGGACCTTTTACGGCCCGACGGCAGCCGATCCGTTTTGTTTAAGCTGCTTCCCTCCGCATTCAACCTGACATTTACAATCGATGAAGAGGTAGGGTCCCTTGGTCCAGATGGCTGGGAATTAATTCTACTGAACACCAGTAACAGTGAGCAGGCCAGGGGCATTCTCAAGATCAGTACGATCAAGCTGGAATGAGCATCAGAACTACTGGACTTTCCCTGACAAGTTTACCAGATCGAGCAGGCCATGCCCTTGTAGTGGATCACCTGTGTAATGGATCACCTGGTTCATCCAAGACCTATGCCTGGGCGCGTAATGAAACACGATCCGATGCCTGGAGTCACTCAAAAACTCGGCGCCAGTGTGCCGCTTCTCTTTCTTGCAGTAGGCTTCCTGAGCTGCTGCCTGGGGACCGACCAGAGAAGAGACGGCCCTTGAGGCAATGACCCCACCACCGACACCGGGCCAGCGCAAATACCGGCGCACACCGAAGCCACGAGCGCCCCGTACCTGGCGCACGCGGCCCGATCCCTTCGAGGCGGTGTGGGATGAGGTCAGCATGATTAAAAAGCATAAGCATTTCCTCGTATCGGCCACAAGGCTTTGATTGCGAGTAAACTAGATGATTCGCTCCTGGCGCATGTACGCCATCAGATAGGACACTGTCTCATTGAGCAGAGGATCAACAAAGTCAAAGCCACACCGCTGAATAGCCTCACGGTACTGACTGTTGTTGTACCGCTTATGTTGCATCGCGGCTATCTTATGATGCGAACGGCTGAAGAAGTCCAGGAGGGGATAAATCGAGTCTTGTCTTACGCAATGGCGCTTCATCTCGGCTACAAAGGTGGGTATCTCGTAGTACAGGAATGGGTAGCCGTACTCACGGGTAATCAAGCGTGTGATATCTATCAAGTTGTAGTAGCCGTTGACCGTTACGTGGAAGGTTTGGCCATCTGTCTGCCGCTGCTTGAAGATGGCGGCGATGTTATTGGCAGCGAGGTCCGCGGGTAACAAACTGATCTGGTTCCGCGCGCTGGGGGCAATTCCGTGATTGATCATGAACGCCAGTAGTCGGATGACGATGTCGTCTTTGCTCGCGATGCCCCGGGTCGATGCCGAAATAAAAGAGGGACGATAGATGCGCACATCAAGTCCTTGCTTTTCCGCAGCAAAGACGAGTTGCTCGGCGACCCACTTGCTCTGAGCGTAGCCGAAATCGAGGTTCAACATCTCCTCGTTATCCTCAGTTTCCAACAACTCGGCTTTCGGCGTCCAGCCAAAGATGACTGTACTGGAGATGAAATGGAACTCTTTTTTAGTTCCCGTGCATGAAAACTTCAGCAGTTCTCTGGTGCCATCGACATTATGCGGCTTAAGGGCCTGATAGTTGAGAACGTAATTCACCAGCGCAGCGTTGTGAATAACGGCTTGGACTTGCGTAGTTAGCGATTTCCACAGTCCCCAGCGCACCCCCAGGTTGGGCTGGCTGACGTCTCCGCAAACGATATGGACTCGCTTTTCCAGGGCATCATTAAGGTCAGGCGTCAAAAGGCGGGCACTGCGTAAAGAGTCTCGGACACGGTCCATTCCGCTAGAACAGTCCGCGCCGCGGGTCAACACATAGTATTCGTAAGGAGTCTGCATCAGGAGGCTACTTAGCAAGAACGGGCCAAAGAAGCCAGTGGGACCCGTCAGGAGTACACTTGTGAGAGGCTCCTGGTTCTCCGGGAGGTGGACGCAGTTGATGGACTCCAGCTTTGCATCCCGCCGCATACGGTCCTCTTCATGCTCGCCATTCTCCTGCTTAAGCTTCTTCAGGACCACCTGCAAGGCTACCATCGCTTCGCCCGGTCCCTTTTCGAGTTGATTGATCAGGGAGAAAAACTCTGCGACAGTCAGCTGCTGTAGAAATCGTCCGTCGATCTCCTGCACCAATTCAAAGGTCCCGTGCTTTTCGAGTAGCTGTTCAATCTCCAGGAGAAGCTCGACCATTGTCAGAGAGTCGATCCCGGCCTCGGCCAAGGTGTATTCCTCCTGGCCCGTTAGGTTATGTGGCTTCAGAATGTACTGGAGCCTTGCCCTCAGTCCTGATGGGAGGTCTCTCTTGATTTCGTTATTCCGGACGTTAATGTAGGTCTCAAATGTTGGTAATTCCCCTCTTAGCCAGCGCTCGCGTATGAGGCTGCGGGCGATTTTTCCTGAAGTCGTCTTCACGATTGACCGCATGGGGGCAAAAACGATGGTGTGGGGACCAATGTAGTAATGCGTTCGAAGGGTATGACTGATCTTGGCAGAGTCAGGAAGGTCCTTAGCCGTCCGCACTCCCACTACAATTACCAGGTTTTCTTCGTCCTCGTTCCCTTGGAAGGCGGCTACGCATCCAGCCTGGACCTTCTGGGACGTCGATTCGACGATCCTTTCTATGTCTTGCGGGTAGTAGTTGACCCCGCGGATAATGATGAGGTCCTTGATCCGTCCACAAACAAATAGCTCGCCATCCTCCAGGAAGCCAAGATCGCCGGAGCGGAGGTAGGCGTTGTGATCTTCGGGATCGTTCGCAACAGCGTTGCAGAAGGTCTCATGGGTGAGCTCCGGGCGATTCCAGTAGCCCTGACATGTGCTCGCCCCGGCGAGCCAGATCTCGCCAATTTGCCTGCTGCCCACGACGGCGCGGGACTCTGGGTCCACAATACGTACGTGAATCCCATCCAGGGGTCGACCGCAGCTCACCAAGGGAAGCTGGTTGTTGTTGGGTAGATCGGGATTTTCTATACGGAGTGTGCCTTGCTGAAGAAGCCGCTTGTTAACCGACAGCATCCGTCTCCCGTAATTAGTCACTGCCAAGGTGTTCTCAGCGAGCCCATAGGCGGCTACATGGGCCTCTGGCTGCAGGCCGTAGGGACCGAACCGCTCTAGGAAGCGCCGGTAGGTTTCGGCACGGACAGGCTCCGACCCGTTCATCAGAACGCGCACTGAGCTGAGGTCTATGTCACTCAGTTGGTCTTCTGGAATCTTGTCCTCCCGTAGGCAGTACTCAAAACCGAAGTTAGGGGAAGACGTATACGTGGCACGGACGCGGCTCAACGTCTGGAGCCACAAGACAGGCCGCTTCAGGAAGTCCGTGGGAGAGAAGCCATAGGTGGTGCCGCCGGTGATGACTAGAAATACGTAGTATCCTATTAGACCCATATCGTGGTACTGGGGCAACCAGCAAACCGCCGTTGGAACATGGTCGGTGGTAGCCCGGCAATTGCGAATAACGTTCTCGTGGGAGACTATCACACCTTTCGGATCGCCGGTGGAGCCGGATGTGTATTGCAAGAACAGGATGGAGCCCGGATCGTCGTAGAACCCCTCAGAGGCCTGTACCCTGGCTTCGTCTGTGATGACCCAAGCTATGTTCGGCAGGTACGGTGTACTCTCCGAGAGCGAGGATGCCTGGAGGTTTTGCAGGAAGCCACGATAGGAGCGGTAGAACTCACCAGTCGTCAGGGCGACTCGTGCCTGGCAATCTTGCGACACAAAGGCAAGCTTTGCCAAGGCGCCCCGGAAGTTCCCGGGTGTCGGCGGGCAGACCGGCACCGGAATTGCCCCGATACGGGCGCACGCGACGAACGATACGATAGCTTCGAGCCCAGGTGGATAGACGAGCAGAACTCGGTCGCCACGCTTTATCCCCACTTGCCGGAATAGATACTCAGCAAGGTGGCGACTGCGCTGGTTAAAGCTCGAATAGGTATAGGTCTCTATCTCTTCACCGTGAACGTTAAGGAAGCTGCTGAAGCACTTGTCTGGCTGAACCCTCGTCCAGTGTTCCAGGTAATCGATAATAGAGTTCATTACGTAATGGCTAAAATGGCGCCACGGCCGGTTCAGGATGTACCACTAGGTGGAACACACTGTTATTTCCTCTGATGTATTCATAGAAACCAGACTGGTGCCTCAACTTGATGAGCAAGTTTCCCAGGATTGCCGCTGTTGTTTCAGACATTTCGCCCTTTTCTTGGGAAATGGCGTAGTGATGGATGTAGCCAGATGCACTTTTTATCCTGCTGGACGATATCTGGACCCCCAGGGACGTGCATCCTATATGAATGGGCGAAGGGCCGGGACCCTGCCCACAGATATCACATCCCTGGATAGCTAGCTCTGAGGCGAGTCCCACTGCCCCTGCCACCTCCTGGATGTGCCGGGCAGAAAGGAGTTGCGCTTTGACCGGTCCTCGCATCCATCCTCGTACGGCAACGACGACCATTGTTATAGCGACCAGGACAACCACTCCCAGATGCCAGGCATGGAAGGGGAGCAGGCCGGACAGCTCCACGCCGGCGACGACTAGCATCAGCAACACAGACATCCACTGGGCAGCGGAGAAGCCCCAGAGATATGGCCGGGCCGGGTCTCCCCGGGCGAACTCGATGAAGAAGCGTCCGCTATTATAGGATATGATGTACCAGGCCAGGGCATCCCCCGCCGCGTTGCCTCGCAGGACCATGAAGCTACCGACTATTACTGTGCCCAGCAGCCACAGTGCTTCTACCGCTTGGACTGGAAAGAGGCGCACCCCCACGAGATAGGGTGGAAGTCCTGCGGCAGCGTGCTCTTCCCCATAGCTAACACCCCAGCGGGCCGGTTGACCGTGGCAACAGCCGACCATCAAGCATCCCACCCGGCCGACGGCGACCACCAGGGCCACGCCCAGTATGGTGATATCAAGATAGGGCAGAATTGGCTGGCCCCACAGCCACAACAACGCCGTAACTACTAGCATGACGGCAATGAGGTGTTGAATGTAAACGATTCTCTCCTCGCCGGTGACAACCTTGGCGGCCATGGTCAGGCCCAATAATACCAATTCCGCCGTCAGGATAATTCCGGCTATGACCCAGAGGGATAATCCCTGGTAAATTGCCAGGCTCAAGCTCAGCGCTATAGCCAGCGCCATCCCGGCAAGCCCACAGACTTTAAAGGTGGACCAGGAGCTGTGGAGAATGTGAAATTCTGTTCGGGCTAGTTTATCTAGATAGTACTCCAGCCCTCGGCAAGGAAGCATATTCAAGTCCTACATGTTTGTGTAATCCCGTGATGGGGAGCCGTTTCATCCTTCTTGCTGTTTTGTCTAACGGTTTCTGATTCTGATAATATTAACCTATCCGAAAAA
>Ga0214472_10009622_pt1 | contig 10076 bp, 12 predicted proteins | sample RVTome_6_FD_207662 | JGI IMG/M metagenome (GOLD analysis project Ga0214472, IMG submission 207662) | Soil microbial communities from uranium-contaminated site in the Upper Colorado River Basin, Wyoming, United States - RVT140D175 | ecosystem: Environmental > Terrestrial > Soil > Contaminated >...
CGGGCGCCAATTACGGTCACCCCGCAGACGCCGGTGCGCGACTTGATTGCCCTGTTCGATCGCCATGACTTCAACGCGTTTCCCGTCGTCGATGACCGCGGCATCGTTCGCGGCATCGTCACCAAGCTGGACGTGCTCCGGCTGTTGCGTCCCGATGAGAATCTGTTCGTGCCGGCCCTTTCCAGGATGGGGTCGGTCCGGGTCAACGACATCATGCGCCACGGCGTGGTGTCGGTCGAGGCGGGTGACCCGCTGGTCGTCGCGGCGGATCTCATGGTCGAAACGCGGCTCCGGAGTCTGCCGGTCGTACGGCGCGAGCCAAAAGGGCCGGTACTCGCGGGGATCGTCAGCCAGGGTGACCTGCTGCGCGGGTTGCGCTTCGAGCTGGCAGAGACGGAAGGCTCCACGGTCGTTTGATCAGCAGTGCACGAGCAGGTCGGCGAGTGATCGGTCCTGGTGGAGCCGTCCGATACACTCGGCCGCGCACGACGCAATGCTGACGACGTGAAGCGGGAGCGCGACCACGGCGGCTGGAATCGCGACGCTGTCGGTGACGATCACGCGCTCGAGACCCAATTGCTGGAGGCGCGCGACCGCGCCACCCACCAAAAGTGCGTGGCTGGCGACGACGGTGAACTGCGGGCGACAGCCCGCCTCTCGCAGGGCGGCGACTGCCGCGGCGATCGTCGTTCCTGTGCTGATCATGTCGTCAACGATGATGGGCGCGCGACCGGCAACATCGCCCGTCACGCCGCGGACCACGACTTCCTCACCTGTGATACGCGTCTTGTGCACCATGGCGACGGGAAGGTCCAGCGCCCGCCCGAACCGATCGGCGAGTCGCGCCGCGCCGAGATCGGGGGCGACGATCACGCGCTCACGAAGACCGTTCCCTAGAGCCGCAGCGAGAGCGGGCACCGCAGTCAGGTGCTCGAGCGGCATCGAGAAGAATCCTTCGAGCGTCGGGGAATGCAGGTCGATGGCCACGAGCCGATGAATCCCCGCCGCGGAGAACAGATCGGCAATCAGCCGCGCTCCCACCGGCTCGCGGCCAGACGCCCGGCGATCCTGACGGGCGTAACCGAAGTACGGAACCACGGCCGTGATGCGCACGGCACCGGCCCGCCGGCAGGCATCCGCCAGCAACAGCAGCTCGAGGAAATGCGTTTCGAACGGCGGCGAGGTGGGCTGTAAGAGAAAGACGTCGTGCCCCCGCAAGCTGTCACGCACCGCGACGTGCAGCTCGCCGTCCGGAAAGCGATGCAGGCTGATGACGCCCAGCCGCGTCCCGAGCGTTTGGGCGATGGCCTCTGCCAACGGCAGGTTGGCTCCGCCGGATAGGAATGTGAGGGTGCTCATGCGCGGCTCACGGTTCAAGCTCGAGCTTCAGCGCGAAGAACTCCAACAGGTCCTTCAGCGTGACGACGCCCAGCAGCCGGCCATCCTCCACGACCAGCAGGCGTGGCTCGCCCGACCGGCGCATGAGCGCCAGCGCGAGGAGTGCATCGGTGTCAGGCGTGATCGTGTTGCGCGTGCTGCAGGGAACGGTCAGCGCCGCGACGGTGCGGCGGCCCCACTCGTCCCGCGGGAGCCCCTTCAGCTCTCGAGTGGACAGGCACCCGAGCAGGCGCGCGTCGTCCGTAACGGGGAAGAGCTTGTGGTGGTACCGGTAGAAGTACCGCTCCACTGCTTCGCCGATCGTTAGGCCCGCGGGAAGGGTCACCGGATCGCTCGTCATGAAGCGGCGCACCGGCTCGCCTTCCAACGCTCTGCGAACGAGCACGTGTTGATAGGCCGATTGGGCGGCCTGACGCAGGAACATGCCGATCAGGAACGACCACATCCCGCCCACGAAATCGCCCACGAGCACCCGCACGACGCCGAGGAGCATCAGCAGGACGCTGAACGCGCTGCCGAGGCGCGACGCGACGGCGGTGGCCCAGCGCAGGTCCTGCTTCCACTGCCACAGCGCCGATCGGAGAATCCGTCCCCCGTCGAGCGGGAAGGCGGGGACGAGGTTGAAAGCGGCGAGGACGAGGTTGATGAAGCCGAGGTAGCTGAGCACGCCTCGGATCGGCGGGGGCGCCCCCGGGATAAGGTCACCCAGTCCGAGCAGCAGCGCGCCGATGGCGATACTGACAAGGGGGCCGGCGGCAGCCATGCGAAACTCAGCCTTGGGGCTCGGCGGCTCACCGCCCATCTCGGCCACACCGCCGAAGATGAACAGCGTGATGCCCTCGATGGCAATCGCGTGACGGCGCGCGACCCAGGCGTGCGAGAATTCGTGCACGAGAACGGATGCGAACAGACCGATGGCACCGGCGACGCCCATCCCCCAATACGCGCGCGCCGTGAGATTGGGCTCGAGCTGCGGGAACACGCCGGTGGCCAGCGACCAGGCGATCAGGACGGCGACGACGAACCAGCTCAGATCGAGCCGAATCGGGATGCCGAACAGCCGCAACAGCTCGATGCGCGTGCCGAACATCGCCCTTAGTCTTCCCGCATCTGCTCGAGCTCGTACTTCAAGTCACCAACGGTCTTCTGGAGCTCCTGTATCGCCTTCTCGAGCGCCGCCAGTCGTTTCTCGACCGGCCGGCCCTGTTTCGCTGCCCTGACCATGTTGCCTCCTATCGTCAGCCTTTGATGACGCCGATCGGGCGGAGCCGCGCCACCCTGCGGGCGAGTCCCGCGCGGTGCACGACGTCCACGACCCGTTCGACATCTTTATACGCGAGCGGCGCTTCCTCGGCGAGCTCTCCGCTCGACGGACAGGCGACCGCGATCCCTTGCGCCTCCAGCGCCTGCCGCACCGCGTGCCCCGATGTGGCCCGCTTCGCCGCATGGCGGCTCATCGCGCGCCCCGCGCCGTGGCAGGTACTGCCGAAACTCAGCCCGAGTGCCGCGTCGGTCCCCGCGAGGATGTACGAGCGCGTGCCCATGCTGCCGGGGATGAAGACCGGCTGCCCGGCGGCGCGGTAGCGTTCCGGCGTCTCGGGGTGCCCGGGCCCGAATGCCCGCGTCGCACCCTTGCGGTGCACGCACAACAGCTCGCCATCGTGCTCCTCGAGCTTCGCCATGTTGTGCGCGACGTCGTACACCAGCCGCAGGCGTCCGGCGTCGCCGAAGAAGCGCTGGAAGACATCGCGTACGCGTTGGCTGATCGTCTGGCGATTGGCAAACGCGAAATTGGCGGCGGCGCACATCGCACCGAAATAGCGTTGACCTTCGGGCGATGCGAAGGGCGCGCACGCGAGCTCACGATCGGGCAGCGTGATGCCGGAGGTCGGCATGATCCGATCCATCAGCCGGACGTAGTCGGTGCAGACCTGGTGGCCCAAGCCGCGCGATCCGGTATGAACCAGCACCGCGACGCGACCCGCTTCCACGCCATAGACGTGGGCGATCGTGGGCTCGATCACCGTTTCGATCGTTTGGACCTCGATGAAGTGGTTCCCAGAGCCGAGCGTGCCGAGCTGGTCGCGGCCCCGCGCCTTGGCGCGCGGCGACACGACGCCGGGGTCGGCTCGCATCAGACTGCCACCGGCTTCGATCGTCTCGAGGTCCTCGGGCGTGGCCTGCCCGCGCTGCACGAGGTATCGACACCCCTCGCCGAGCACCCGGTCGAGCTCGGCGTCGTTCAACGAAACGCGGGTGCCGCGCCCCGTGCCGGACGGGATGCTCCGCGACAGCTCGTGCACCAAGGCAGGCAAGCGGCGCCGCACGGCGTCCTCTTCGAGATCCGAGATCAGCAGACGGACGCCGCAGTTGATGTCGTATCCGACGCCGCCCGGCGAAATCACCCCATCGCTCGCCCGCATTGCCGCAACGCCGCCGACGGGGAAGCCGTAGCCTTCGTGCACGTCTGGCATCGCGTACACGCAGCGCGTGACGCCGGGCAAGGTCGCGACGTTCATCAGTTGCTCGAGGGAGCGATCGTGCGCGATCTGCTTCCACAACTCGTCGTCCGCGAACACGCGGGCGGGCACGCGCATATCCCGCCGCTGCGTGGCGGGGATGTCGTGGACGAGGTCCGCGGAGGGTATAGTGTCGAGCGCTGTCATGGTCCGCCTCTCAGACATCAAAAACGACTTCGGCTTCGAGACCACCCGGAATGGGACGGATCTCCAGACCGGAAAAGGTCGCGGCCTTGACGCGGGCGGGCGCCTCCTTGACCGATACGCCACGGGCGAGCACGCGCAGCGTGGTGTCGGTATTGACCACCTGAAATTCGGCCGGCACCCAGCACTCGGTCTCCGCGAGGAAGATCAGCTCGTTCAGCCAATCGACGAGCAGCGCCTCACGGTCGCTCGCGCGCACCTCGATCCTCCGCCAGGCCCCAGCCGGCGGCGTCGCGACCCCTCCCAGCTGGATTCTTGCCAGCGCGCGCCCGGCCTCAGCCGCCAGCTCGCCAAACGACGGCGCGCGGATGCGGACGCGCATTTCCGCGGTGTGCTCGAGCAGCTCCGAGGAAGCACGTGACGCTTGCGCCGTCACGGAGCTTCTCCCTCGCCCACTCGCTCGTACTCCGTCGACAAGCAGCTGTCGAGGGGGCCAGCCCAGCGGAGCTCGATCGGTCCCTCGTTGCGCAGCATGTCCAAGACCGCTCGGAAACGGGAGCGCGGGAAGTAGAGGGCGATGCGCCCCCGAGTTTCCGATGCGGGAGGAAGCGGCAGGTCGTCGGCCGGGAAGAACACCTGGCCGATGACGTCGCTGTTGTCGCCGTAGAGGAAAATGACGACGTCGTCCGCCGTTCGGGACGAGAACACGTGGTATGTGTAACGGGCGATGCGCGTCGCCCGCAGCGCGTCTGTGGTCCTGGTCGTCAGCAGCGTCGCGTCCATGGATGCTCTCGCTCCCTATGAGTCGATTTCCAGCTCGTTTTCCACCGTGGTCACGCCCGGCGCGGCCCAGGCCGCGGCCTCCGCGGCCGCGCGCTCCGTCCACGACTGCACGTGACCGCGCAGTGTCACGGTGGCGTCGCGCAGGTGGACGCTGATGCGGTGGGCTTCCACTTCCGCATTCCGGCGCAGCGCCGCTTCAATGCGCTCCCGGACATCGGGCACCAGCACGCGCGGCTTGACCGCAATGAGGTTCGTAATCCCTTTCACACCGGCCAGGAACTGCACCGCGTCCGCGGCAGCCGCGCGCTGGTAGTTCCAATCGACCGTACCGCTCAGCCGCACCCACCCGTCGGACACTCTCACTGCCACGTCGTGCGGGACGAGCACGTCCCATTCCAGCGCGCGCACAACAGCCTCGGCGATGGCCGGATCGCTGCGCTCGTGCGTCATGGGAAGCTTGATGTCGATGTCATTGACCACCGCCTGGACGCCCCGAACGCGCCGCGCGGCCCGCTCCGCCGCGACCTTTTCGGCGTACGACTTGACCAGACCGGTGAGACTGACGACGCCGTGATCAGAGACAGTTGCATCGACTTGGGACGTGCCGAGCTTCGGCTCCCAGTCGAGCTCTTCCAGTACCTGCTGGCGCAGGTCCTGCGCTATGGCGCTAATCATGATGTACTCCTGATGGCGGTGGCTGCGGGAAGGCGCTGCGTCCAGTCGGCCTGCAGACGGCGCGCCTCACGCTGAACGATTGCCGGCGTCAGCCGCTTGAAATCGAGATGGGCCGTCCCGATGCAACGCCCGTCGAGCGCGCGCGGCAGCACCCGCCGCAACGCTCGGGTGAGGTGCTCCGGTCCTATCAGCACCAACTCCCACGCCGGGTCGCGGTCCAGCGCGACGAGACGCGCGGCGACCCCGGCGATATGCCGCCGCTCTTCCTCGCGGAGTCGCCCGTGATAGGCACGCTCGCCCCGGCCGGGCGCGTCTGCACGATCGCTGTGGAACTTGCCGCCGCGCGTCGCCGGTGAACGGAGGCACGGTAGCTCGACCGTCGCGGTTGGGCCGACGTCGAAGAAGCGGGCGTGGGCCCGGTCGAGCACAACCGCCAGTATGTGGCTCACATGACCTCCGCCGGCTGCGGCACGGCCGGTTTCTCCTCGGGGAGCTCGGTGAGCGTGGCTTCGGTGAGGAGCAAGACGCTCGCCACCGACACCGCGTTCTCGAGCGCGATCCGCACGACTTTGGTCGGATCGATGATGCCCGCTTCCGCGAGGTCGACGTATTTCCCGACTGCCGCGTCGAAGCCAAAGTTGCCGGAACCCGCGCGCATGCGGTCTACCACGACGCCACCGTCGGCCGCCGAGTTCTCGGCGATCTGGCGCGTCGGGGTTTCGAGCGCCCGGCGGAGAATGATGGCACCCGTCCGCTCGTCGCCTTCGGCCGCCTCCGCCTCGCGTTCCACTGCTTCGATGCAGCGCAGCAGCGCCAGGCCGCCACCGGGGACGATGCCCTCGGCGATCGCCGCCTTGGTGGCACTGATGGCGTCGTCGAATGCTTCCTTGCGACTCTTCAGCTCGGCCTCCGACGGCGCGCCAACGCGGATGACCGCGACCCCGCCGGCCAGCTTGGCGAGGCGTTCCTCGAGCTTCTCGCGGTCGTAGTCCGATGTCGCGTCCTTGATCTGGCGGCGCAGCTCGTCGCAGCGGCCCGCGATGGCCTGTTTCGCGCCGGCGCCGCCGATGATCGTCGTGTTCTCGCGGTCCACCACGACGCGCTTGGCCCGCCCGAGGTCTTCGGCCTTCACATGCTCGAGCTTCACGCCGATTTCCTCGGCGATCACCCGGCCCCCGGTGAGAATCGCGATGTCTTCGAGCATCGCTTTGCGGCGATCTCCGAAACCGGGCGCCTTGACCGCGACGCAGGCGAGCAGGCCACGGATCTTGTTCACGACGAGCGTCGCGAGCGCTTCGCCCTCGACATCCTCGGCGATGACCAGCAGGCTGCGGCTCATCTTCGCGACCTGCTCGAGCAGTGGCAGGAGATCCTTCATGCCGGCGATGCGCTTCTCGTACAGCAGGACGAATGGCTCGTCGAGCACGGCTTCCATTTTGGTGGGGTCGGTCACGAAGTAGGGCGACAGGTAACCGCGGTCGAATTGCATCCCTTCCACGACTTCGAGCGCGGTCTCCATTCCCTTCGCTTCCTCGACCGAGATCGCGCCCTCCGGTCCGACCTTGTCGACGGCGTCGGCGACGAGATCGCCGATCGTCGGATCGTTGTGGGCGGAGATCGCCGCAACCTGCGCCTTCTCCCGCTTGGTTTTCACCGGTCGGGACAGCTTCTTGAGCGCCGCTACGGCGGCGTGCAGCCCGCGCTCCAACCCTCGCTTCAGGTCGATGGCGCTCGCCCCCGCCGCGACGTTACGGATGCCTTCGGCGAAGATCGTGTGCGCGAGCAACGTGGCGGTCGTGGTGCCGTCGCCCACGGCGTCTCCCGTCCGGACCGCCGCTTCGCGCAGCACCTGGGCGCCGAGATTCTCTTCGGGATTCTTCAGATCGACTTCCTTGGCGATGGTCACGCCGTCGTTGCAGACGAGCGGCTCGCCCCATTTACGCTCGATGAGGACGCACTTCGATTTGGGCCCCAGCGTCACCCGAACCGCGTCGGCGAGCGCCGTTGCGCCGCGCAGCACCTTCTCGCGCGCGGCCGCACGGAAGAGCACCTGTTTGTGTGCCATGGCATTCTCCTTTGCTTCGAAACGTGGATGCAATGCCATGAAGGCAGCTTGAGATCACCTTCAACCCCGCTTCACGCACGGCCCCCAGCTTCCTCTATAGATCGTTAACGACCAACAGGGGGAGACCATGAAATGGCAACCCATCATCGCCGGCGTGGACGGATCGCCCGAGTCGTTCCGGGCGGCCTCGCTCGCCTGGCGAATCGCTCGAGCGGCCGAAGCGCAGTGTGTGCTCGTCTACGCGGTCCCGGAGGTGTGGGCCCCGGGCGGCATGGCGCCGCTGGTGAATTCGTCCGAGGTCTTCGACATGCTGGTGTCGGATCTGCGGCACCAACTCGGCCGAGAGCTGGGCGGTGAGGTCCCCGAGGCGGTTCGGCAGTCCTTGGTAGCGCGTGCGGGCAGACCGGGAGTCGTGCTCGATCAAGTCGCGCGCGAGCTTGGAGCCGGACTCGTCGTCGTCGGCGGCCGCCACCATGGCGCGCTCGCGCGTGGGCTGGGCGGCAGCACGGCGCATCATCTGGTCCGTACATCGCCGGCGCCCGTGCTCGTGGTCGAAGCATCGGGACGCGCGCCGCGGCGAGTGCTCGTCGCCACGGACCTGTCCGCTGCTGCGAGCGCGACACTCTCCACCGCTGCGCGCTATGCCGAGCTGTTCGATGCCCAGATCCGAATCGTCCATGTCGTCGAGCCTGCCAAGTTCCCGACGGTTGTGCCGCTGTCGCTGGACATGTCCGCATTCGAGGAGCGCTCGCGCGCCGAGTTTGATCGGGTGGTGGAGGTGGAGCTGTCTCGCGTGCAGTCAGACGATCGCGTCGTGCGCCGCGGGCGCGCGGACGAAGAGATTGCGGAGGAAGCCGTCGCCTGGCGCGCGGACCTGCTGGTGCTGGGTTCGCACGGCAAAGGCTGGATCGATCGGCTCCTCATCGGCAGCACCACGGAGCGGCTCGTCAATCGGTTGCCGACGTCGCTGTTGGTCGTACCAATCAACCGGCCGGCGCAACGCCGATCGGAACCTGCGCGGCCACGGTCGCGCCGCGCGCGGAGAGGGAAGGTCATCATATGAAAGTTGCCGAGCTAATGCGGACGGACGTGAAAACCGTTGATCTCGATGCCACGGTTGGGGACGCGATCACCACGCTGGCCGACGTCCACGTCTCGGCGTTGCCCGTGACCGACGCGCACGGCCGGATCGTCGGCGTGCTGTCCACGACCGACATCTTGTGCGCGCTGTCGGAAACGACGGAACCCGAGATGCGCGAGCGGCTGTTCGACGACACGCCGGTACGCGATCTCATGACGCCGCGCTCGCGCGTCATCGGACCGGACGCCGACGTTCTGGAAGCGGCGAAGGAGATGCTCTATCTGGACGTGCATCGCCTGTTCGTCGAAGACGAGGGACGCCTGGTTGGGGTAATCTCGCAGACCGACATCGTCGCGGCGGTCGCCACGGCCAAGATCTAGGAGTATCGGCTCGATTCGGTGTCCTGCTCTACTGCCTGGGCGCCGAGCTGGCCACGGGCGCGTTCTTCCGGCGCTTCGAAGCCTGATCGGTCCACTCCTGCAGGATCTGCCCGAGATCGAGGTTCGGCGCGATCAGACAGATGTGTCCGTGTCCCTCGAGTATTCGCACCGTCGCTCCGGGAATGCGCGCGGCCATGTACCGGGCCTGCGCGACCGCCGGAACGAGGTGATCGCGGTCGCTGGCGAGAAACAGGGTTGGCGCGTGGATCTCCGGCAACCGATTCCGCACATCGTAGTCCCGCAGGATCCGGAGCCGCTCGAGGTAGCCGGACCGCGTCGTGCGTGCGGTGAGGACGAGGAACCGGCGGATCTCACGGGCATGCGTGTACCGCGAGTGCAGACGGGACGCCGTCAATCGGCGGACGGCCGTCATGGCCTGCCACGGGAAGGGGATCGCGGCGAGCACCCAGGCGGCAAGACGCAATCGGTATTGCGGCCGGAACCGCGGGAAGGAGTTGAGGATCACCAGGCGCTCCAGCAGCTCGGGATGCGCGAGGGCGAAGCTCAACGCCACTGCGCCGCCAAACGACTCACCGATGACGGTGGCTCGTCGATCGGGAGCAACCGTGCGGATCACGTCGGCCAGGTCCGCAACGAGATCCTCCATGGTCGCCGCCTCACGCAACGTGTACGTGGCGACGCGATGGCGGCGCGCGAGCGACCGTACCTGCCGGTAGAAGAGCTTGCCCGTGCCGTCCAACCCGGGGACCAGCACCAGCGACGGCCCGGCGCCGGTCATGCGTATGCAGGCGTCGTACATGAATAGGACGATGCCGCCGCGATGCTGAGATTGCCTGCAACGTCGCATGAAAATCTCTCATGGCAATGATCTCACGCCCACCTCACGACCATTTCAGGACGGCTGTATTTGCTTCGGATGCAACCCCGAAAGGGAGCGGACATGACCACGAAAGGATTGATCGACTCGGCGGTGGAACACCTGCGCACGAGCACCAGTGTGAAGACGGTCT
>Ga0214472_10009623_pt1 | contig 10075 bp, 8 predicted proteins | sample RVTome_6_FD_207662 | JGI IMG/M metagenome (GOLD analysis project Ga0214472, IMG submission 207662) | Soil microbial communities from uranium-contaminated site in the Upper Colorado River Basin, Wyoming, United States - RVT140D175 | ecosystem: Environmental > Terrestrial > Soil > Contaminated >...
GCCTCGCCCAGCGGGTGCCACCAGCCGCGATCGACCGCCGCGCGAACCAGTCGTGGCACGACGAGGCGGCGCGCGAGGTCCGCCGTGGATCGCGACCGGTCCTCGGCCGCCAGCTGGGCCTCGTCGAGCGGGAGGCCGGCGTTCGCCGCATCCTCGAAAGCGAGGGGCAGGGGCGCCTGCCCGTAGCGCTCGGCCTCCGCCGCCCAACGCTCGCGCCAGCCACCCGCCGTCTCAGCGGGCACCTCGCGATGTGCGCCGGCCAGCCAGACCAGGCTCCACGCTCGGGGCACGACGCGGTAGGCATCGTAGCCACCGCCTCCGGTTGCCAGCCATCGGCCGCCGGCGTACCGGTGGGCGAGCATGTCGACGAGCCGGGCCGCCTCACCCATCGCCGTCGTCGTGACGCGCAGGTGCGCGAGCGGATCCCAGGCGTGCGAATCGCAACCGTGCTGCGAGACGATCAGGTCCGGCCCGAACGTGGCGGTCAGCTCGGGGAGGAGCGACCGGACGGCCGCCAGCCAGCCGATCTCACCGGTCCCCGGTTCGAGGGGCACGTTGACGGCCGTGCCGGCCGCGGCGCCCTCGCCCAGCTCCCCCACCCCACCGGAGCCCGGAAACAGGTACCGCCCGCTTTCGTGGAACGAGATCGTCAGGACCCCGGGATCGTCCCAGAAGAGGGCCTGGACACCGTCGCCGTGGTGAACATCCAGGTCGACGTACAGCACGCGCAGGCCGTCGCGCCGCGCTCGCGCGATCGCCAGGGCCGCGTCGTTGTAGATGCAGAAGCCCGACGCTCGCCGCGCCATCGCATGATGGAGACCGCCGCCCGGGTGAAAGGCGTGCTCGACGTCACCCCGGAGGATCGCCTCCATCGCACGGAGCGAACCGCCCGCGACCATCGCGCCAGCCTCGTGCATGCCGGCGAACGGGGGGTCGTCACCGCCCTCCTCGATGCCCGTCTCCCCGTCACTCCCGAACGGGCTTGCCGAGAAACGCTTGACGACGTCGAGGTATCCCCTGGTGTGGCACAGCCGCAGGTCACGGTCGACGGCCGGTTCGGGCGCCAGCCCTGGCTCGGCACCCACCGACCGGAGCAGATCGATGCCCGGCCCGAAGCGGCGCGGCGTCAGCGGGTGACCGGGTCCAAAGTCGTACGACCCGGAGCGAGGCCCGTAGACCAGGAGCATGGGCGCACGATAGCCGCACGAAGCGGTCCACGGTTCCAGCATGCCTGGTGTACGCGATACCGACCGTCGCTACCGCCGCGACCACCGATCCGCGCGATCTGATGCGGCCCCGCCGGCTCCGCGCTGTACCATCCGTGCATGCCCGTCGACCTGCTGCTCGTCCTGCTGGTGATCCTGGTCCTCGTCGTCATGTGGCGCGGCCCCAAGACGCTGCCAAAGCTGGGCGAGGCGCTCGGCCGCGGTGTCCGCGAGGCGCGGAGCGAAGCGAGCAAGGCCCAGGGTGAGATCAAGAGCCGGATGGGCGGCGACGAACCGACGAAACCCGGCGACGATCCACCGGCCTGATCGGGCGAAGCCGATCCCTGATCGGGCGAAGCCGATCCCTGATCGGGCGAAGCCGATCCGCGGGGACGCTCCGGCGAGACGCGTCCGATCCACGCCCCATCCGCGACCACATCGCAGCGAGGCCATGACCCGACATTTCGACGGCGCCATCACCACGCCCGGGGAACCCGCCGACTCCTCCAAGGTGCCGGTCGCGGCGCGCCCGCGGCGCCCGGTCAGCATCGAGATCGCGTCGGCCATCCTGGTGGTCGGTGGCTTCGTGGCGATCGTTGGCACGGTCGCCGCCATGCTCGGTCTGGATCCGGCCGCGGCCGACCCAGGCGCGCGCCCGGTCATCTACCTGATCCTCGCCCTCAACGCTCTCACGATCGTGATCGGGCTCCTCGTCCGGCGAGGGCGCGCCTGGCTCCTGTGCATCAACGTCGTGGCCGTGCTGCTGTTCGTCGAGCTGACGGCGATCCCGGGTGGCAGCGCCACGGCGGCCGTGCTCGCGCTCCTCGACGCCTTCGTGTTCATCGCACTGTCCCGCAACCGCGACTGGTTCGACTGGCGGCCGCGCGAACGCGACCCGGCGGCATGACCCCCGACGAGCTGGAGGCCCTGACGCACCGCCCGGGTCCCGGTCCGCATCGCACACGGATCGTCGTCGACGGATGGACGACGGAGACACTCGCCGACCTGCCGCCGCTGCGCGATCGATTGCTGTTCGTGGGCCTCAACCCATCGCCGGTCAGCGTCGAGGCCGGGCACTACCACCAGGGCCGCCTCGGGCGGACCTTCTGGCGGCGGCTGATGCTGGCGACGCTGCTGCCTGCCGGGACCCCGATCGAGACCGCCGACGACAAGCTGCTGGCCGCCGGCCATGGGATCACCGATCTGCGCAAGGTGCCCTCGCCACGCGATGACGCCACGGACGCCGAACTGACAGCGGGCGTCGGACCCCTGTGGCAGAAGATCTCGGTGTGGCGGCCGGCCGCGGTCGTCTTCATCTACAAACGGGCGGCCTCGACCTGCGCAGGGCGCCAGCTCGAGGAGTCGTGGGGCCAGCTGAGCGGCGTGGCGCTCGCCGGACGGCCGTGTTTCCTCATGCCAGGTCCCTACGCACCGGTCGCCGAGGTGGACGCCGGCCTCAACTTCCTGCGCAACCTCGCGGCGGCCCTCCCGGATGAGCGGCCCTAGAGGCGGGCTCGACCTACGCAAGCTCGACCTGGGCGAGCATGACTTCGGCGCGTCAACTCCGATCCGTCCGTGTTGGATGGCCGGGCAGCCAGGTCGCCCCGGGCGCGAGGTGAAGGATGCGATCGCGAGAGCGTGCTGACGCGGCATTGTCCGCTGGGGCCGTGATGGCGCGCGCTCCACGCTGCCCGTCGAGATCGCCGCTGACGACGAAGGTTGTCGCGCCCGCCTCGCCGATGAGATACGCGACGTGGTCCGCCCGGGGCCCGGGCGCGTGGGCCGCACGGATCGGGACATCGCCAAGACCGATCGTCTCGAGGTCGGCCAGCTCACGCACCTGGTGTGGCAGCGATCGGCCCGAGCCCGGGCCACCGACGATGGCCGCGCCCGTGATCTCGGCGGAGGCCTCGGCGCCACCGGCGTGATCGGGATCGACGTGGGTGAGCGCGACGGCGTCGATCGAGCCACCGCGCTCTGCGACGAGACCGACGGCCCGCTCCAGGCCGGGACCGGTTGGATCGCCGGGATCGATCAGCACATGGCGGCGCCGCCCTACGAGATAGGCACATACCGGCTGACCCGGTACGCCGCCACCCGCCGGCATGACGATCCGGATGATCTCGGCGCTGATCACCTCAACCTCGACCGGGCCCAGGAGGCCCGGCATGAGACGCCGTCGCATGTCGTCGACGGACCGGGCGTGCTCGAGTTGCTGGAGCGTGGCGCTCGTCGGCTGCCACAACCCGATCTCGCCATCCGCCATGGCGCGCAGGGCGGCAGCGGGCGTCAACCACGTGTGTCCGGCAACCTCGTCACCTTCGAACGAAACCCGGGCCCCCGCGGGAAGCTCGGCCGCGAAGAACCGGGCATCGAACCTTCGCGGCAACGTCGGCGGGGTCACCCACCGCGAGAGCGGCACGAGCAGGTCCGTCCGCAGGCGCAATCCAAGCTCGGCGGCAATGGCTCCGAACGTCGCCTCGCCCCCGACCAGGGCGGACCTCGCGAGCCCGAGCGATCGAGGGGGCACGGCCGACGGCAGCGATCCGTCTTGAGCCTTCGCATCCCCGGCCACGTCGGCCAGCAACACCCCGGCCTCCTCGAACAGCTCGCGGATGGCCGCGACGTGCGTGGCGAGGGCGGGCGTCGGTTCGAGGTCACCGCCGAGCGCCCGTGCCGCGTCGGCCGATCCGACGATGGATCGTGCCAGGAGCGATGGCTCGGCGTCGTCGGCATCGACCCGCCCGCCCGGGAAGACCGACATATCCGGGGCGAACGCCATCGATGCGGGGCGGCGTGTCAGGAGCACCTCCTGGCCAACCCGGCCGGATCGGACCAGGACGACGGTCGCGGCGAGCTTCGGATCGACCGGAGCGACCGTCACGCCTCGAGCTCGGCGCGAAGGAGGTCGACGGTCGTCACGGGCAATCGGCACACGAAGCCGCGACAGACGTAGGCGGTCGGGCGACCGTCGATCGCGACGCGGCCCTCGAGCAACGGGATCGCCGATGCGTCGGGGTCGGCCGAGACCGCAAGCACCCGGCCGGGTCGGTAGCCGCGTCTGGCCTCGGCGAGGAGGGCGCGGGTCTCCGGTGCTTCCGGCGATCCGGCGACCGCGATCTCCACGATGGGGCGGACTGCCAGGTCGATGGCGACGAGCCATTGGGCAAAGCCGGTCGGGTAGCGGGCGAGGTACGGCACGACCGTCCGCATGGCTCGATCCGCCGCCGTGCGATAGGTCGGTTCGCCGGTCAGGGCGTGGAGCCGCAGCAGGACGCCGGCCGCCATCGCATTGCCCGACGGAACGGCGTTGTCCTGCATGTCCCGGGGCCGGGTGACGAGCCGTTCGTGTTGATCCGAGGTGTCGAAGAATCCGCCGGCGGGATCGGCGAAGTGCGCGAGCACCTGGTCCGCGAGGGCCCGGGCAGTCGTGAACCATCGTTCGTCGAAAGTCGCCTCGTAGAGCGCGAGAAGCCCGTCAGCCAGGTGCGTGTAGTCCTCGAGCACGCCGCGCCCGGACGCGCGCCCGTCCTTCCACGACCGACCGAGCGCCCCATCGGCGCCACGGAGGCCGCCCAGGATCACCTCGGCAGACCGGACGGCGGCGGCGCGATACCCAGCGGCACGGTCCGCATGATCGCCGCCATCACCGCCGGCCGTTCCCAAGGCCGTCGCCGCGTCCGCGAGCGCGGCGATGGCGAGGCCGTTCCACGCGGCGAGTGCCTTGTCGTCCCGTGCCGGTTGCGGGCGTTCGCGGCGCTGTTCGAGCAGCCGCTCGCGCGCCGATGCGAGCCGGGCCTCGACCGTCGCCGGATCGAGACCGAGCCGCTGGGCCAGGTCGGCGTCAGCGGCCACCCGATGGAGGATCGTGGCGCCTTCCCAGTTGCCGGCGTCGGTCACGCCGTAGGCCGCCGCGAACAGCTCAGCGTCGGCACCGAGCACGGCCCGGATCTCGTCGGCCCGCCAGGTGAAGGTGAGGCCCTCCTCGCCGTTCGTGTCGGCGTCCTGGCTCGCGGCGAAGGCGCCGTCCTCGGTCGTGAGCTCGCGGATCATGTAATCGAGCGTGCCCGTGGCCACATCGAGGTACCGCGGATCCCCGGTCACCTGCCAGGCGTGCAGGTAGACCATGGCCAGCTGGGCGTTGTCATACAGCATCTGCTCGAAGTGCGGGACGAGCCACTGCGCATCGGTCGAGTAGCGGTGGAAACCGCCGCCGAGCTGGTCGTGGATCCCGCCGTCGGCCATCGCATCGAGTGAGCGCCGCGCGATCGACAGGGCACGCTCGTCGCCTGTCGCGAGGTATTGTCTGAGCAGGTATTCGATGGTCATCGGTTGCGGAAACTTGGGCGCACGGCCCCACCCGCCGTTGACCGGATCGAACGACGCCTCGATCGCGCCGGTTGCGCTGCGCAGGATCTCGTCGGTCGGATCGTCGGTGCCGGCCTGGAGCCTGCCCTGCTCGATCAATCCCGCGACGAGGCGCCCGCCGGCGGCCTCCACCTCGCTGCGTTCCTGGCGCCAGGCGCGATCGACGCCCTCGAGCACCTGGCGGAATGACGGCATCCCGTGGCGCGGTTCGTCCGGGAAGTAGGTGCCCCCGTAGAACGGGCGCCCGTCGGGTGTCAGGAAGACGCTCATCGGCCAGCCGCCGCCGCCGGTCATCGCCTGGACCGCGGCCATGTAGACCTGGTCGAGGTCGGGCCGCTCCTCGCGGTCCACCTTGATCGAGACGAAATGGTCGTTGAGGTAGCGCGCCGTCGCTTCATCCTCGAACGATTCCCGCTCCATGACATGACACCAGTGACAGGCCGCGTAGCCGATGCTCAGGAAGATCGGCCGATCGAGGAGCGTCGCCCGGGCCAGTGCATCCGGTCCCCACGGGAACCAGTCGACCGGGTTGTGGGCGTGCTGCAGGAGGTACGGGCTCGTCTCGCCCGCGAGGCGATTGGGCATGGCGCGATGGTACGCGCGGGCTCGCGGCGCGACCAACCGGGGGTTCGTGCGACCTTCCCCGTGCTGGCTACAATGCCGCCGTGCCCGTCTCTCGGACCCCGCCGCACGGTGCCGCGGGACTGCTGCTGGTCGTCATCTGCCTGTTGCCAGCCGCGTGCGGCGGGTCGGTCTCCAGCGCGGCCCGGACTGGCGCGCCCCTGCCCTCCGCCACCGCGTCCGCGTCGGCCTCCAGTGCGGCAGTGAGCCTCGCGCCGACGGCTGCGCCGAACGGCGGGGCCTCGCCCACGGACTCGCCCAGCGCCACCGCATCCCCCGTTGCCACGACCCCTCCCCCGGCGGCGTCCGGCGCGGCTCCGAGCCCCACCGCAACGCCGGCTCCCACGCGAACGCCGACATCGGCTCCAACCGCGGCTCCGACGCCGACAGCCAGGCCGACACCCAGACCCACGATCAAGGCGACGGCTAGGCCGACCACCAAGCCGACAGTCGCCCCCGTCGTCCTCGGCATCGAGGCGCGCGACTTCCTCTTCTCTCCGAGCTCGATCACCGGCCCCGCGGGCGTGCCGTTCGGGATCGCGTTCACCAACAGCGACCTGGCCATCCCGCATAACGTCATCATTGCGACCGATGCCGGCGCGTTGCGCTTCAACGGCACGATCATCAACGGCGTCGCGTCCATCTCGTACCAGGTTCCCGCCCTGGCGGCCGGTGCCTACCGCCTCGGGTGCATCGTCCACCCGGCGATGACCGGCGCGTTGACGATCCGTTGACGGGGATCCGGGATGGGGGGACAGGGTGAACGAAGACGACCGGCAGGCATGAAACGGCCGGGCGGACGATGTCCACCCGGCCGTTCGACTGGTGCTGCGTTACCGGCGGCGGAGCGCCAGCGTACCCGCCGCCACCATGGCGGAGAGCGCAGCCAGGAGCCAAATCGCGAGCCACGGAAGCTCGCTCCCGGGCGTAGCGGCCAGCTTCTCGTGGTCCGTTGGGGGGGGCGTGATCACGGGCGCCTCCGAGACGACGATCGTCCCGGTCTGCCCAAGGAACTGGTGGAGTGCACACACGTAATTGAACGTGCCCGCATCGGGGAACGTCAGCTCGTAGCTGGACGCTGAACCCGGCCCAGCGGCCATGAGTGCGGAGTTGTACAAGCTGGTCCCGTCATACACGGCATTTGTGGTCGCCGGTGTTGTGAACGGATCGATCGTCAGGGGATCCTGTCCGGCCGCCGGGAAGGTAACCGTATGTGGCAGGAGCGCGCTCCAATTCACCGTGTCACCGGCTTCTATTTCGAGCGTCGGCGGAACAAAGCGCATGATCTCCAGGAAGCCGGTCCCGCCACCCGGCTGGGGCGCCGGATCCTGGGCCGAGTTCGTGAAGATGTTCCACAGGCTCGTGCCGTCCGACCGTTCCGTCTCCGACACTTGCGCGGCCGTCGACGCCTCGAGGCCAGCGACGGCACCGAGGATCGCGTCGCGGGTCAGGGTCGCCTTCGCGTCCGCTTCCGCCTGGGTGGTCGTCGCTCCGGACGCCACGACGTTGACGTTCCCGGCCATGCCAGGATGGATCTGGCAGATGAACGCGAACGTCCCGGCCGTGGTGAAGGTGACCGTGGCGGTCGATCCCTTGAACAGGAGCTCGGTATTGAGGAACCCGGTGCCAGCGTAGGTGCCGGTGAGTGAAGCCGTTGCCGGAGGTGGTGGGACCGTTCCCGTGAAGCCGGCGGCCGGCCAGTTCGGAGGCGGAACGCCGGCAGGACCGTCGCCGAAGGTGACGCTGTGCGGCTCGTCGGACTCGATCGTCCACTTCACGCTGTCGCCGACCAGGATCGTCATGTCGCCTGGGACGTAGACGTTGCCGGCGATCGTGCCGGCGCCAACCCCCACGCCGACGTTGAGCGTCGTTGCGGCATGCGCGGTGCCGGCGAAGCTGACGCTGAGCAACAGCCCCAGGATAAGCCCCGTCGCGAGGAGCGCCCGAACGTGTGCGACGGTGTGCCGCGGGACGGCGGCATGCTGGTGCATCGATAACGCTCCCTTCCCTACCCTGCCGGCTGGCTGCCGGCATCCCGAAGGAGGACGCATTGTAGTGGGCGTCATCGGGATGCGAGCGGCCGTTCTGCACGCTAGTCTGGCAGGTGACATGAGCGATTCCAGGGTCGTCGGCACATTCCTGCCGAGCACCAGCGGGCTCCATTTCGCCAACCGCTTCCCGCCCGGACCGACGCTCCGCCTGGGCCCGCTCGATCCGCGCTGGATCGGGATCGGTGACGCCGCGAGTGGGCTGTGCGGCGGCATGGTCTGGTTCGTCCGCGAGCGGTTCAAGGCCGGCCAACCGATCCCCGCGGACACGGAGCCACCGGCCAACGGTTCGCCACTCTTCGCGGTCCTGGTCCGGCGGCAGGTCAAGTCGCTCGAGTGGATGCGCACCCCGCTCGGTTTCTGGTGGATGGGCGCGTTTGGGACGGATCGGATCGCCCGGCGCACCCGCGAGACGCACTGGCCGCGCATCCGCGCGACGATCGATGCCGGCCGGCTGGCGATGGTCGGGCTCGTCCGCAACCAGGGCCTCAACCCGTTCAACCTGACGAAGAACCATCAGGTCCTGTGCTACGGCTACGACGTCGCGGGAGGGACGATCCGGCTCCGGCTCTATGACCCCAACTGGCCCGATCGCGACGACGTCACGGTCACCATCGAGCCGGATCGCGTCGTGCAGTCAACCGGCGAGGCACTCCTGGGCGTCCTGGCGCTCGACTAGAACATCGTGACGTTCGAGGGCGCCGATTGGGTCGCGAGGAGGGCGTCGGCCGCCTCCAGCCCACCCGGCCGGCACTCCCTGATCCGCCCGGCGCGGGCGAGGTCCGACACGCGGTAGGCCCCCAGATAGATCGCGGCGATGTCGCTGATATCGAGCCCCAGATCGGGCGCGGCCGATGCCGGCGCGGCGGTCACCGAGACCCCGTCGGCCGCTTCGCCGTCCCGGACCGTCAGCCGCCAACGGCCGGCATTCCGTGGGCAGTACTCGTCGGTCACGTCGATCACGAGGTTGCCGGGCTGACGGTATGTCCGTGCCTCGAGCGCGGCCGGCAGGTCGAGGATCCGTAACCAGGTGCCGTCGGTCACGGTCGCGCTGAGACGCCTCGGCTCGGTGACCATCAGCTGGAGGGGGTGGGGCGCCGGGCCCCGCCAGCACCTGATCGTCCCGATCAGATCGATCCCCGCGATCCACTGCCAGATCGCCTGCTCGATGACGGGATCAGGCGCGCATACCTCGAGCACCGTGAGCACGCCCTTTGGACCCTGGTGATCCCATTCGCCGCGTGTTCGATAGATCACGTAGCCACGAGCCTCGCCCTCGACCTCGAAGGCCGCAAGCACCTTGGCCCCGTTGCCGTACCGCATCCACTCGGCATCGGCCAGGGTCTCGTACCGCCAGCGCGCATCCGTTCGGTTGACCGCCCCGGGCGTGGATCTTCGGACCACCTCGTACAGCGGCGGGAACGTTCGGAGCGCCCCTTCGAGGTCGACGATCCGGACGCGACCCGGCGGATCGACCGGACGCGCAAACCGGAGCTTGTCCCTGGCGACGTCGATCGTCGTCTGGACCGTGCCGGGGCCGTAGCCGAACCGCTGGTAGATTGCGGCTTCGGACGCCCACAGGATGGCGACCGGCTCGTCCAGGGCGCGGGCCTGTTCGACGAGCCAGGTCATCATCTGGCGCAGGATCCCCCGTCGCCGATGACTCGGCAGGACGCCGACCGCCGTGATCCCGGCTGCCCCGACCTCGCCGCCCGGTACCGTCAGGCGGAAGGAATAGGCGCCGCCACAACCGACAACGGCGTCGCCGTCAAGCGCGCCGAGAAACCGGTCGAGCTCGATCGTCTTCCGATCGTTCTCGATCGCAGCTTCGCT
>Ga0214472_10009624_pt1 | contig 10074 bp, 12 predicted proteins | sample RVTome_6_FD_207662 | JGI IMG/M metagenome (GOLD analysis project Ga0214472, IMG submission 207662) | Soil microbial communities from uranium-contaminated site in the Upper Colorado River Basin, Wyoming, United States - RVT140D175 | ecosystem: Environmental > Terrestrial > Soil > Contaminated >...
GTACTGCTGTCTTCAGGTTGTGCAGTTTATCCTGCACAGCAGCCCAACCAAGGTTATGGGTATGGGCCGCCGCCGCATGCACCGGCGCATGGCTACCGGGCCAAGTATCAAAATCGCGATATGATTTACGATGCACTTTTGGGTGCCTATGTCGTGGTTGGCCTTAACAATATCTATTTTATAGATGATCATTATTACCGCCATTCTCATGATGGCTGGTATTACAGCCGCTATGACAACAGGGACTGGGGCCGTTATGATGAAAGAAAGTTACCCAAGGGTCTTGCCAAAAAATATCGTGACAATGACCGGGGTCATGACAATGACAGAGGTCATGACGATGACAGAGGCTATGACAGAGACAGAAGAAGTTACAACTAAAAACCGGCTAAGATGATTGTTATCAGAGTGAAATTACACCAGCTCTGATTTTTGCGTTTGATTTTGTGATTCTTTTCACTTTAATTCTTCACTGATCATAAAGCCACTTGAGCAACTCATCCTGGATTAGCGTGCCGGTTGTGTTTTGTATGCCGGTATGGTTATGTAATGTGACAATAACAAAGTGCCGGTTATTTCGGCTTTTGACATAACCTGCCATTGAACGCACATCGTTCAATAATCCGGTCTTGATGCGTATGTTGCCCACCGGGATTTTGCCGTTCAGGCGTTTACGCATGGTGCCATCTCTGCCGGCTATGGGTAGTGAAGACAGAAATTCCGGTTGCAAAGGGCCGTGCCATGCATGCTCAAGTAATTTACCCATGGTATTTGCCGAGATCCTTTCCTGGCGTGACAGGCCTGACCCATTGTCCAGTATGAGCTCCGGCGCCTTGATGCCGATATCAAACAACCACTGTTTAATGGCCTGGGCGCCGCCAGCCTTGTTACCGGGTGCACCCACCTTGATCTGGCCTATGGTCAATAATAATTGCCTGGCCATTACATTATTACTGTACTTGTTGATACCGTAGATCACGTCAGTCAATGGCCTGGACGTTTCCGTATAAAACGGTTTACCGGTTGCCGGAACAACGCCACTTCTGTAATGGCCATTGATTGTCCCGCCCATGTCTTCCCATAATGCCTTGAACACACCAAAGACAAACTGATCAGGAGGGATAACTGACCGCTGTATTACCTGTTCACCGCAGGCAGCGGGATAATTGCCGGTGAACTCAACAATCACCTGGCTGCCCTGTGGACTGATGTTCATGTTGGCACCGGTACCTGAAGCCCAGCATTTGCCGGAGACCAGTTTCAGTTTATTACGGATGATTAAATTATCGGCAGGAGGATCGGCATAAACCAGAACGCTGTTATTTTGCGGGATTATGAAAAAATCCTGCGCAGTAAAATTTACCAGTGCGGCGTGCGGAAAAACGTTATAGGTATGATAGGGTCGGCCATCGAAATCACCGGTTGATCCGTTTTCGGTTTCAAACAGGCTGTTATCAATAATAATATCGCCATCAATATGTTTCAAACCTCTTGCCTGCAGGGTATGTAACATATGCCAGAAACTTTCCCGGGAAAGAAACGGATCGCCACCGCCCTGAAAGATCAGGTTTCCTTTCAGGGTACCGTTATTCAATACTCCATCGAGATAGAAATGTGTTTCCCATAAATAAGCCGGGCCCAGCAGTTCCAGTCCGGCATAGGTGGTCAGTATTTTAATTGATGAGGCCGGATTACGCGGAATGTCCTCATTCAACATGATGACAGGCTGGCCGGTATCCAGATCAACCACATACACACTCAGGGAGCTTTGTGGGATCTTGTATCGCTGCAGGATGTTAGTGACACTTTGTGGCAGTTTGGAAACAGTCTCCGGCGTATAGGTATAAGCGGGCAGGGTGAATAGCATTAACCAGGAGATGATCGCCGGCACTATTATTTTTATTTTCATACTTCAGGTTTGGTCTTCAAGGTTAATACCTGTTCTAGTGGAATAATTTAAGGTAGGGATTTTACAGGGGTATACAGCAAATTGAAAATACAGTCATCCGGCGGACACAGTTAATTATTTTTCATATTGAGATATTGTTGATAAAGGACATAACCACCCCAGGTGAATGCAATGACCATGATTATGATCCCGCTATATTGGGCAACAGTTGCATATTCGTGACTTTTCTCCAGACGGTTCAGTTCAGCAAGTATATTGTTCCAGTCGTGATTACCCGGCGCATCAGCACCGGTGCGCCCGCCCAGCAAGACCAGTTGTTGCACCAGAGCATCATTAATGTAGGGCGCTAAATCCATGCAACTCTGTCCCAGCCACCATAATCCGATCGATGCGCCGAAGGTATTATGACTTTTAATGATAAATGTCAGTATAACTATGGCCGGCATCAGCAACTGACCAAGTGAGCCGCCGAGGATTGTCATAAACCAGCCAAAGGGGATAAACAGAACGTGGCCTGCTTCATGAAAGACGAGATTGATCCTGTGCATGAATGAATTGCCTATCTCAGGCGGGTTGAGAGTAAAGTCCATCCATATGAACTGCCAGCCCCAGTAGACTATCCCGATATAGAGGATTAACCGGCCATAAAAGATCACGGGTTCGATTTTGGGTTCAACATACAATACCGTTTCAATCAGGGTTGCGATAAGCCCGGGATGTTCAGCCGCCGGATTGCTGTCAGAAGCAACAGGTGGAGGCGCAAATTTCTGTTTCATCCATTTGACAAAGATGATGCCACAACCGGGGCAGGTGCCCGGGTCAACCGTATCCGCGGGTTTTCTCCGGTAGCCGCATTTGGGACAGGTTTCGTACATGTAAAACTTTACGCCAGTTATGAAGTGCGCTCTGCACCGCAATGCCAGCAGGCACTGAACTGGCCTTCCAGAATTTCACCGCACTGGCATTTCCACAAGGCAGCGGTCTGCTGATTTACCTGCGTCGTCGAATTGATGATATTTGTCGCCTCTACAAAATCATCATCATTGATTATCCAGACCTCGGGCCAGCATTCAATGGGCGGTATTTCACCTATGGCCCCGCCCAGGTTCATGTTTTTGATAATGCAATCAATATTGCAGGACTCAAGCAGGTTTTTGATATTGCCCGAGGCAACCAGATTATCAGCGCTGTAAACCTTCTTCATTTTAATAATTTATTATTGCGAACAAATGCAGAACAGTTTCAGAAAAGATTGCATTATATGATATGTAGAGACACTCGCGGCTCAGGTGCTTAACATTCTCAGGAACACGACGATGCCAACCAGCAGGGATATCAGCGCAATAACGGTAATGACATTCAGTTGCCTGTTGGTTTTTTTGAGAGAGGTAGCGAGCAGTTCGTTCTGCCGGGCCAGTTCTTCAATGAGCTTGATTTGTTGAATATCTGATTCATAATTTTCATCCAGTCTTTTGTTAATGCGCAGCATCTCGCCTTTTAAACCTTCGACGGTGGCCGGAATATCTTCCTGCTCGGGCTTGTCCCTGTCCTTGATCAGCTTGATGAGCCGGGTTGCCCCCTGGATGATCAGTGGTGCAGTATTGAGTATGGTGTTGAGTGTGCTGAAACCCATTGCTGATTTTTTATCCACGTATGGCTGCCAGGGTATCTGTAGCGGATTTGATGAGGAACAGTGTGTCCACACCGGTGGTGATTAATGTAAAACCTTTTTTCATATAAGGTTTGACCGCATCTGCATTGACACCAAAAAATCCAAGCCGGACCCCTGATTTTTTACAGGTCCTGGCAACTTTATCAATGGCCTTGACCACTACCGGATTGGTTACCTGTCCGATCTTGCCCAGACTTGCAGAAAGATCATAGGGACCGATCAGTATCGCATCGACACCCTTGACGGCAGCGATGGCCTCTATATTGTCGATAGCCTTCTGGCTTTCCGCCTGCAGGATCACCGCAGTATGCTGATTGGCTGTTTTAATATAATTCTCAAAACCCATTCCGTAGTTATGTGCACGGCCAATACCGACACCACGTGATCCCTGGGGAGAATATTTACAGGATTTCACTATCTGTCTTGCCTGGTCAGCCGTATGTACTTGCGGGACAATAATTCCAGCAGCACCGATATCCAGTGCTTTTTTAATCCAGACTTCATCACCGGACGGCACCCTGATCACACAGGGACATTTACCGGCGGCCTGCAACATGGACTGCGCCTGTTGCGGATTAAATGCGCCGTGTTCGGCATCAATAAACAACCAGTCATAGCCGGTATTGGCCAGTATTTCCGTGACCTCCGGTGATGGCAGGCTGATGAGTGTCCCGATCAGCAATTCACCCTTACGCAATCTTTCTGCAAATGAAATTTTGTTTCCGGCCATGTAATTTCCTGTCAAAAGAATGCCGGTATGGCAGATCGAATATATTTATTCCGGCAGGTTACCTCGAAGAACTTTTAAGTCAGTTGATCTGTGCCCTGATTATACCAACAAACAGTGCCAGCCAGGCAAAGATAAACGCTGTGCCGCCGAATGGAGTGATGGCCCCCAGCCAGCGCAACTGGGTAACGCTGAGCATATAGAGACTGCCCGAAAACAACAGGATGCCTGCCAGCATGAGCCAGCCGGCCGATTTAAACCAGATGGAAGGCAGTGTCTGCATAACAATGAGGCCGACAACGATCAATCCCAGCGCATGGTAAAAGTGATATTGCACACCGGTTTGGTAAACAGCCAGCATGTTTTCTGCAATTCTGCCCTTCAGACCATGCGCCCCGAAAGCGCCGAGTATGACCGCCAGCATGGCATTCAAACTGCCGAGTACGAGGAATATTTTTGCGCTTAACATGTTTAATGATTTTTTAATAATTTATACAGGGCGATCATATCTTCTTCCCCAAGACCGGCTTCCTCGGCCCGGGTGAATATAGCCTCAAGTGCAGACAACAGTGTAAGCCTTTTATCAGTTCCGTCGGTCTCCAAGGCCAGCCGGACATCCTTGTGCATGTTTTTCACAGAGAATTGCGGTGAGAAATCCATTTCGTGTAATTTTGGTTCCTTGTATTCACTTAACCGGTTCCAGGCCGTGTTGTTTTTCAGAACATTGAAAAATGTTTCGGCATCAATCCCTGCACGTTCTGCATAGGCAAAACTTTCACACAGTGCCTCAACCTGCAAGGCAATATTGAGATTCATGGCAAGTTTGACGTGACTCGCCTTGCCAATATCACCGATATAAATACACTTTGCCGATATTCTGGCAAGGACAGGTTCTGCGCGCTGCACGTCTTTTTTATCGCCGCCGGTATAGAAGATGATCTGCCGGTTGATCGCAGCGCCCTTGCTGCCACCGATCAATGCCTCAATAAAACGGGCGCCGGTTTTTGTTACGCGTTTCTGAAATTGAATGTTACTGGCCGGCTTTACCGTACTGCACTGAACCACGAGATGTTGCATGCCAAGATCAGGTTCCATCCTGTCCAACAAATCAGAGACGGCCTCGTCATCAGTAACCAGGATCAGGATAATGTCACTCCCTTGTACCGCATCATGAACCGATGACATGAATTTCGGCATATCCGGTTTAGCCGAGCGGTTCCATGTAGCTGCAAGCAAGCCGTCCTGGTCTAGATTACGGGCCATGGCCTCACCCATGATTCCGAGACCCAGCACAGCAACCTTGGGGGATTCTGTAGTCATTTTTTATTCAGTTTCTATTCTGTCATTTCGAAGAAGCGCAGCAATTGAGAAATCTTACCATTATGAAAACATTAGATCACTCGCGTATGCTCGGGATGACAAACTGAGCCACTAGTAATGCCCGTCATAAAAAAATTCCGGCTGCCCGGTATATTAGCGTGATTTTAACATTATATTTTTATGTCTTTCTGGCAGAATACACGGCATGTCCTACCGTGAGTAATGGCATTTATAATATCAATGACTCAACCTGAATCCGTAATCAATAATAAAAAAACACCCATCCCGCCCGGATTCTGGAAAACCCCGGTGCATCTTCTGGCATTGGGTTTGGGTACGGGTTATGTACCAAAATTGCCGGGGACGGCAGGCACGTTGGTGGGGGTCTTGTTGTACATTTTCATGCAACCGCTCAATGTGATGATTTACCTGGTTATCACCAGCGCCCTGTTTTTACTTGGTATCTGGTTATGTGGCAAGACCGCCAGCGATCTGGGCGTTCATGATCATACATCCATAGTCTGGGATGAGATCGTGGGCTATCTGGTCACCATGATCATGGCACCTGCCGGATGGTTATGGATAATTCTGGGCTTTATCCTGTTTCGCCTGTTTGATATCTGTAAACCCTGGCCGGTATCATGGGCGGACAAACGGGTAGTGGGGGGGCTGGGGATCATGCTGGATGACCTGATAGCCGCTGTTTATGCAATGTTAATACTTCAAATAACTGCATATATGTTATAAAGTTAGGGTAGTTATTAAGAATCAAAATCAAGAATAACGGGGCACTGGGGTATGAAATATCAGCTAAGTCCTTCATTTTTAATGGCCGCAATTGCCAGCGTTTTGCTGGTTTCGCCTGCGATCCAGGCGGATATTTACAAGTATGTCGACAAGCATGGACGGGTGACCCTGACAGACAGGCCGTCAAATACCAACAGCGTCCGCCTGGTGAAGACCTGGAAAGGCTGGGTCGAGCAGCCAAGAAGGACTTTCAACTCGGCTGAATTCAAGAAAAACATGCAAAAATTCATGCCGACCGTGGATTATGCGGCACAGAAGTACAATCTGCCCAATTCCCTGTTGCACGCGGTGATCACAGCCGAATCTTCCTATAATCCGACTGCCGTATCGCGGGCAGGTGCTGTGGGCCTGATGCAACTCATGCCGGAGACAGCCCGGCGTTATGGTGTGAAAGATCGCAAAAATCCTTATGAGAATATCCATGGTGGTTCCCGCTACCTCCGGGATCTTTTGACCATGTTCAACAATGATCTGACCCTGGCACTGGCGGCCTACAATGCCGGTGAAGGGGCAGTAAAGAAGTATGGTAATAAAATCCCGCCTTATGCAGAAACCCGAAATTACGTCAGAAAGGTCAGGGCCTACTATGCGCAGTACAGTAAAACTTCAGGGTAAGACGGAATAATATTCCCCAGTGACAAATTCTCATGGAGAGAATTTGGACATACAAAGCATGGCCGCAGGGGCAAGTCCATGGATGGGCTTGATCAGCATTCTTCCCACCAAACGGGTACAAAATGATGTATTCCCCGGAAAGTTAGCCATGCAGGATGGCGTGGCGTAAAGAAATTAATTCGTATTGTCTCAGATATGATCTGACTAACTGTGTCCGAATTCGACCTATTCTGTTGAAAAACTCACTGTATTTTAATTCACTGAGCGGTAATTCTTGATATTCGATATGTGCTATCCAGTTTAATACTGGTTTTCTTGTTATTAACTCATCATTCTTCTCGTTATCTTGGTAAATCTATTCATGTTACGAACCCGATAGTCGTATTTGGCGGTCCATGACAACACCATTTAGCCATTCGACGCAAGTTCTGAGCGGTCGCTGCCAATAAGAACTCATCCTGCGCGCCGCTGAGGCCACGTAGTCGTAAGCGGTCCAGTTTAAGTATGCGTTTTAAGTGAGCGAATAACATCTCGACTTTCTTGCGGTCTTTACGTGATTGTTGATATGCAGATGTCTTGGCATGGTCTCTCGCCACTTCGCGCGCCGCTTCATAAACACTGCGTGCGATTTTGCGAAACGGTGTATTGGGACAACAGCGATATTTATCAGGACAATTCATGCAATCATAATTGCTCGTTCTGTATAAGCGCGTGTTATCCACAGTGACTCGACCGGTGGTCTTTAATGGTATGCCCTGCGGGCAGCGATATTCATTCGCCTGCTCATCCCAGGTAAAATCGGAACGACTAAAAGAACCATCGGTGCGCTCTGATTTATCCCAGACCGGGATATGGGGTGTAATCGCTTTCTCCTCGACCAGCCAATGCAACATCGGTCCCGTCCCATAGGCCGTCCGGGGGCCGCTGTCCATTGTGCCGCCGGGTCCGTCACAGAGATATTTTTGGGAGGTGTTTTATCGCCGTTTTCTTCATCTAGCCTGGCAAGGTACTCACATACCGGACGGGGAACTGCATGGATATCACCCCAGTCCATCACCTCATCCCGACTCACGCCCCGTTGGCGATTCGCATCGGCCTTGATGACACTCGCATCAATAGCAAAGCCTTCTCCACCGACTAAACCTTCCGCTATGCACCGGTGTAAGACTTGTTCAAACACAAAACGCAAGGTGTCGCTCTCGCGAAACCGGCCATGACGATTTTTGGAGAAGGTGGAGTGCTCCGGAACTTGTTCTTCCAATCCCAACCGGCAGAACCAGCGATAGGCCAGATTCAGATTGACCTCTTCACACAAACGGCGCTCGGAACGAATCCCATAACAATAACCAATGATTAACATCCGAATCATCAGCTCCGGGTCTATCGAGGGACGACCCGTATGGCTGTAAGAAGGTGCGAGGTGCTTACGTAGCTCACTTAGATCGAGAATACGATCAATCTGGCGCAGAAAATGATCAGGAGGCACATGATCTTCGAGGCAAAAATCATAAAACAGTGTGGATTGTCCTGCTGGCAGTTGTCCCATCATCAGATGTTCTCCTCATAAGACACACCCGATCAGATCAGCATGGCATCGCAAAGTTCCAATAGTTTTTCAACAGAATAGACCCGCAGCGGACATTCAACGCTAAGATTTAGCGGCGGGCTGTGCGCGCAGCGCGTGGACCGTTCGCTGGTCCCTGTTGTTGGGCCACATGCGTAGCCCAAGGTTTGATTCTCACGAGCTTCGGGCCAATCGCTCGTTCAGCAACCTCAGTGTCATAAGCGGCCTGTGCGCGCAGCCAATAACCGTTGGACAGGCCGAAGAAACGACAAAAGCGCAAATCAGTATCGGCAGTGACCGAACGCTTTCCAGCCACGATGTCGCCGATGCGTTGAGCCGGAACGCCGATCTCTTTGGCCAAGCGGTACTGACTAATGCCCATGGGCTTCAGGAACTCCTCCAAAAGGAGTTCGCCAGGGGTAACAGGATTAAATTTACTCATAATGTACCTCTCGTCAGTGATAATCCACTATCTCTACGTCATCAGCGCCTGCTTTCGTCCAGCGAAAACAGACGCGCCACTGATCATTGATGCGAATGCTGTGCTGTCCCAGGCGATCGCCTTTCAATGCCTCAAGACGATTGCCCGGAGGCACTCGCAAATCATCCAGGCGGCCAGCAATTTGTAGCTGCCTGAGCTTTCGCAGAGCCACGGCAGCGATGTTTGCAAATCGCCGGACGCGCTCACCCTTAGACAGCGCCTCCGTTTCCGGACACTTTAACGATCTGATCATGCATCATAGTAACGCAACGCATGATTAACGTAAAGCATGGCCACAGGGGCAAGTCCATGGATGGACTTGATCAGCATTCATCCTGTCGAACGGGTGTAAAAGAATGTATTCCCCTGAATGTTTGCCATGCAGGCTGGCACGGCGTAAAGAAATTAATTCGTATTGTCTCAGATATGATCTGACAAACAGCGTCCGAATTCGACTTATTCTGTTGAAAAACTCCGTTTCTTTTAAGGATAAAAGAATTACAGTCGTTTAAGCGATTTAAATTCTATTAGCCATGAGGGGGTACAAAGAATACTTGAAATCTCGATCTGGATCCTCTGATGCGCCTACGCATGATAATTGGATGGTACTTTTGAAGTGAATAGGTCCTGGCTGAAATTTAGCATCTCAAAATTTTCGAGTTTCTCAACAGAATAGACCCATAGCGGAAGTTCATCTACAGCTCTTTTTTCTTGAGTTAGGTTTGTGTTTTGTTATTTTGTAAACACAATAAACCAGTAATCGTCACAGTTCTAAATAAAAAGTTGATTATACTAGACGTACGGTCTAATATTAAAAAATGAGTGTTTTGAAGGTACAAATACGACGTCGTGGGCGCCCTCCACTTGACTCTACTTATGCTGATGAAACGAGGAATTCAATTATATGGGCCGGCCTTGAACTTTTAACTGAAAAGGGAGTTACAGCAACTGGAATTGACCAGATTTTGAGAAAAGTGGA
>Ga0214472_10009625_pt1 | contig 10074 bp, 9 predicted proteins | sample RVTome_6_FD_207662 | JGI IMG/M metagenome (GOLD analysis project Ga0214472, IMG submission 207662) | Soil microbial communities from uranium-contaminated site in the Upper Colorado River Basin, Wyoming, United States - RVT140D175 | ecosystem: Environmental > Terrestrial > Soil > Contaminated >...
GCTGGCGACCGCACCGAGCGCGTCGCCATCGTCCACATTGTCGGAATCGCCGCCGATCGCGGTGCTGCCCGATGCGGTCGCCTGTGCGCCCTTGCCCACGGCAACGGTGCCGTAATCGCCCGATACGCTGTCCACGCCGATAGCCACCGCGTCGGTGCCGGTCGCGCTCGCGCCGGTGCCGGTGCTGTTTGCCTGGAAATAGGCCAGCTGCGCGGTGCTGCTGTCGGCCGAAAGCTGCAGCGCGGTGATCGCGCTTTCGCTGGCCGAGACGCGCTGGTTGGTGGCGTAGAGCTGGCCGGTATTGACCGCATCGGTGCCGCCCGAGCCGAGCGTGCCGGCGGCGACGTTGACGATGCGCCGCTGGCTGGCGAAGGTCCCTACCGAGACGGTGTTCGCTTCCGAGGCGATCGAGCCGCTGCCGAGCGCAACCGAGTCCGCCGCCGCCGCCTGGCTGTTCGGGCCGAGCGCCAGCGCATCGCTGCCTGTTGCGCTCGCCCCCGCGCCGGTGCTGTTGACGTCGACATAGTCGAGGACGCTGGTGGCGGCGCTGAGCTGCGCGAGATTGACCGCGTCGGTGTCCTCGGTTCCCGCTTTCACATTGACGATCTGGCGGGTGAAGCCCGTGGTCGCATCGGCTGAGCCGACCGAAACCGTATCGGCGCGATCCGCAACCGACTTGGCGCCGATCGCCACCGCGCTCGTCACGTTCGCGGCCACCTGGGCACTCTTGCCGAGCGCGATCGATCCGTCGGCGCCCGCCTGGACGGCGGAATTTGCGCCAATGGCGATCGTTTCGGTGCTCAACGCCCCCGCCTGCTGGCCGATGGCAATGGCGTCCGCCCCTGTCGCCTTTGCGATATCGCCGAGGATCGTAGAGCCGGCCCCGGTGGCGACCGCATCCGCGCCGATGGCTATCGAACCGCCGTCGTTCGCCGTCGCCCGAGCGCCAATCGCGATGGAGTATTTTTTGCCCGCCGCGTCCACGGCCCGCGCGCCCGCGCCGATAGCGATCGTGTCTTCGCCGGCCGCCTGGGCGTCACTCCCCAGAGCAACGGCGTTGGCGTTCGTCGCCATTGCATTGTTCCCGCAGGCAAGCGAGTCGGTTCCGCTGCCGGTCGCGCCGCCATCGGTATCGGCCCCGTCAGTCGCGGTGCCGTCGTCATTGGTATCGAGCAGGCATTCCTCGGCCTGCGCCGGCAAGGGCGCGAGCGCTGTCGCGGCGATGGCGGTGAACGAAGCGGCGGCCAGAAGGCCGGTGGCGAAAGTGGTCTTGCGCATGGTAAACGATCCCTGATCTTGATCGGCCGCCTGCCCGGCGGCCGCTTGTCGGTCCCCCTCCCGGCCCGATGGGCGCGGAAATTCTCGGAGAGCAGGGCTACAGGAAATTGCGTGAACGAACACGTTGTCAAATCTGGATTTTTTCCGGATTCTTTCGCTACTGCACAAACCTTCCGGACGAGATTTTTCGCCGGCTACTGGTGCTTTTCCGGGGGCTGTCATAGAGTGCCCGGCGAGGGCATCGGATGATTTACAAGGTCGCAGGATTCATCGTCGACAGGGGGCGGTTCGAACTGAGCCGGGATGGCGAGCCGATCGCGCTCCAGCCGCGGGCGATGCGCCTTCTGCTCATGCTGCTCGAGGCGGACGGGCGGCTCGTGACCAAGGCGCAGATCGTCGCCGCGATCTGGGACGGAAGGGCGATCTCCGACAGCGCGCTGACCAGCCAGGTCAAGGCGCTGCGCAAAGCGCTCGGCGATACGCTTCGGCCTTGCCGCATCGTCGGAACCGTCCACGCGGAGGGCCTTCGCATCCTTGCCCCGATCGAAACCCGGCGCCCGGCCGCCGAATTGCCGGCGCGCGGCGGCGAAGCGGAAAACATCGGCGCGATCGGGGCGCAGCCGAGCATCGCCGTCCTGCCGCTCGACCTGCTGCGGGGCGATGGTCCGCCGCCGATCGTCGCCGAAGCGCTCCCGGCGGAGATCATCGACGCGCTCGCGCGGATGCGCTGGCTCAAGGTCATCGCGCGTGTTTCCAGCTTCGGCATGCGCGGGCCGGGCGACGACCTCGATCATGTCCGCGAAAGGCTGGGGGCCGATTATTGCCTCTCGGGCCTGGTCGAAACCGCCGGCGACAGGCTGAAGGTCGGCGTCGAGCTCGCCGATACGCGCGACCGAAGCGTCGTGTGGACTCAGCGCTACGAGGCCGGGCTGGAGGAAGTCCACGCCCTGCGCGAAGAGATCGTCGGCAGCGTGGTTTCCAACATCGAGATAACGGTCCCGCAGCACGAGATGAAGCTGACGCGGCTCCGCGACCCTGACTCGCTGACGGCGTGGGAACTCTATCACACCGGAATGGGCCGGCTGCTTTCACCGTCGCGGCTGGCGGTGCAGCCGATCGAGGACGCTTTCCGCCGGGCCTTCGCGATCGATCCGGACTTCGCGCGCGCGCATGCCGGGCTGAGCGAATTGTGCTGGCGGCAGCTGAAAGAGCAGATCGAGCTGCGGCCGGAAAGGCTGGCACTGCTCCTGTCCAAAGCGGAGCACGCGGCGGAACGCGATCCCGACGACCCCTTCGTCAGCCTCGTTCGCGGCCGGGCGAGCTTTTTCCAGCAGCGGCCGGAGGACACGGACTTCTGGTTCCGGCGCGCGATCGAGAAAGGGCCCAGTTTCGCCCTGGCGCATTATTCCTACGGCAACGTCCTTATGTTCCGCGACGACCCGGAACCGGCCAGGCGGCATCTCCTGCGCGCCGCCGAACTGAGCCCGCTCGATCCCGACTTGCACCGCATCTACGCGCTGCTGGCGACGGCAAATGCAATGGAAGGGGAATTCGGCTCCGCCGCCGAGTGGTCGAGCAAGGCGATGGCGCTCCCGCACGGCAGCCTGCTGGTCACGCAGGTCGCGCTGTGCACGATGCATCTTGCCGGCCGGGAGAAGGAGGCGCTCGAACTGGCGCAGCGGATCGGGCGGATGGGCCAGGGTACCGACATGACCGGCGCCATGCAGATCATACCCGTATCGCCGGTCATCCGGGAATTGGTGGAAAGGTCGATCGCTCACTACGGACTCAACTGATCGCCCCCGATGGGGCGGCAGCGGACTCCCGTTTGCGGCAAGTCAATGCACGATCCCGCACCGCGCCGGTAAGGATGGCGCGGAACCTTTATTGCAAAGGAATGCCGCGCGTGGCCGGCGAAACAGCACGAACCCTTATGCCTTACCAGGCGCTGGGCGGATCGGAAGCGATCCGGCGCATCGTCGAGCGCTTCTACGACCTGATGGATAGCGAAGAGCAATATGCGGAATTGCGGGCGATGCATGCAGCCGATCTTGGCCCGATGCGCAGCTCGCTCGCGGGCTGGCTGATCGGCTGGGCTGGCGGCCCCCGCAACTGGTTCCTCGAGAATCCGGGCAAATGCATCATGCGCGCCCATCGCGCGCTCGGGATCAGCCCGAACACCGCGGGCCAATGGTCCGACGCGATGGCCCGCGCCATCGCCGATTGCGGCCCGGAGAATCGCGAGCTTGGCAAAATGGTCGCGGAGAAGCTCGACCTGATCGCCCGGGCGATGGTGGTGCGGGACGCCTGAAGCCTGTCAAAATTCGGTCATTCGATCATCATCCCCTATTCGTCATCCCCGCGCACGCGGGGACCCAGTCGGCTCTGACTATAACTGGGTTCCCGCGTGCGCGGGAATGACGAGGGAGGAGAGATGCGCCTACGGCCTAATCGGCGATCTGCACCCGTTTCTCGCGCGACGTCGCGCCGCTTACCAGGCGAAGGCGTGACGCCGCGATCCCAAGAGCCTGTGCCAGCAGTTTGAGCGCGGCATCATTCGCCGCGCCGTCCTGCGGCTTGGCGCGAATTTTCACCAGCAGGCGGCCACCCGCAATCTCGATGCCTTCCTTGCGCGCGCCAGGCGTAACGCGCAGCGCGAGCCGGCCCTTGCCATCGGCCAGCGCGCGGATCGCTTCCGCCGGGGGAAGGTCAGGCTTCGGCTTTGCCATCCCCGGGGCCATCCCTTGGGCCATCCCCTGAGCCATCCCCTGAGCCATCCAGCGCCGCCGAATGGTGCCGCGCATTCTCGACATAGTGGGCAACGCCGGCCTGCATCTCGGCAATCGCCGGATCGGGCAGCTCGCGCACCAGCTTGGCCGGGCGGCCGACCCATAGCTCGCGCGGACCGATCGCCTTGCCCGAAGTCAGCATGGCGCCGGCTGCCAGCATTCCATCGGACGAGATGCGGCAACCGTCCATCACGATGGCACCAAGACCGACAAAGGCACGGTCTTCCAGCACACAGCCATGCACCATCGCCATGTGTCCGATCAACACGTCCTCGCCGATCAGCGTGGGAAAGCCTTCGGGATGTTTCGGACTCGGGCTTTCGCAGTGGATCACCGTGCCATCCTGCACGTTGGTGCGCGCACCGATCGCGATGCGGTTCACATCGGCGCGGATCACGCAATTGTACCAGATGCTCGCCTCGGGCCCGATCTCGACGTCACCGATGATCCGGCTTCCCGGCGCCACGAAGGCGCTGCCGTGAATGCGCGGCGCCTTGCCGTGCAGCGGCAGGATGGTGACGTCATCGCGCCTCGTCATCGGGCATCTCCTTCAAATAGGTCACACAGAGTTTGAGCGGACTGCCATCGGGCACTTTGGGATGGAGGAAATCGAAGGCGGGCAGGTATTTCATCCCGAGCCGCTGCATCAGGCCGCGGCTGCGTGCATTGACCTCGGCCGTAATCGCCCAGACGTCTTCGCCGGGAAAATCGCGCGCCGCCCATTCGAGCAGCGCTTGGGCCGCTTCGCGCGCATAGCCTTGCCCGACATGGGCGTCGGCAATGGTCCAGCCGATCTCCAGCTTGCCGACGATTGGGCCGTAATCGCCGCGCTTGAGCCCGGCGAAGCCGATCGCTTCCCGCGTATCCTTGCGTTCCACCGCGAGGAAGCAGAAGCCTCCTGGATCGGTGAGCGGAATGTCACGCATGACACGCTCGACCCTCGTTTCGAAATCCGTATCGCCCAGACCTTCCATTACGCCGGGCTGCCTGAGTATTTCGAGGACCAGCGCCGCTTCGTCCGCGCGCCATTTGCGTAAGGTGAGGCGCTGCGTCTCGATCACGCGGCACGCTCCCGCCATGCGCCGCGATCGATCGAATAGACGATGATCGTGCCGGCATCAGGATCGAATCCGCCATCGGCGAAGTCGAGATCCTCCCGCCGCCGCATACCCAGCCGCTGCATAAGCCCCCAGCTCGGCGCATTGCGCGCGACGGTGAGCGCGATGACTTGCGCTGCGCCGAAGCGCTCGAAAGCGAGATCGATCGACGCGATTGCCGCCTCCTTCGCATAGCCCTGCCCCCAGGCGTCTTCGCGCAGCCGCCAGCCGACCTCCATCTCGCCCAGAGGTCCGCCCTGCTGGTTGCAGCGCTTGAGCCCGCAGAAGCCGAGAATCACACTGTCCTGCTTGCGTTCCAGGGCCCAGAATGTGTGCCCATGTTCCCGGCGGTAGGATTCGAGGCGCTCGCGCGCTTCCCGGCGTTTCGCCTCGCCGCACACACCACCCAGCCAGCGCATCACGGCCGGCGTATTGGTGCCTTCCCAGAAGGGCTCCCAATCCCCCTCCCGCCAGTCACGCAGGACGAGTCGATCGATTTCGATGCGAAAGTCAGCCACGGCGCGTCCAGTCCCCCACGGCGAGCGACCATACCGTCGTCGGGTTGTCTTCGGGTGGATAATCGGGATCGACATATTCCAGGTCCGGCCGCGGCATGAAGCCCAGCCGCACCATCATGCGCGTAGATGGCGCGTTGGATTCGCTCGTCTGCGAAAAGACCACCGGGAATTGCAGCTCTTCGAACGCGAAGGCGAGCACTGTCCGGGCCGCCTCGGTGGCATAGCCGTAACCCCAGAACTCCTCCGCCAAGGTCCAGCCGATCTCGTTTTGCCCTCGCAGAGTGACCGGTGCCGCATCGGTCCTGACATGGAACAGTCCGCAGCGACCGATCCTGCGGTCTTCGCTGCGCAACCAGACAGTCCAGCGCCGGTGCCCTCCATTGGCAAATGCCGCGACATCGGCGTGGAAACTATCGGTGACGGCTTCCGCATCGCGGACGGCCCCGCCGAGATGACGCATCACCGCCGGAGTGTTCATGCGCTCGAGAATCCACGGCAGATCGTCCGGTGCCGGTGGACGCAGCACGAGCCGTTCGGTCGTGAGAACCGCTTCAGCCACCGAGCAGCCGCGCGGCGTGGGCAGCGTGATAGGTCAGCACGCCAGCGCAGCCGGCGCGTTTGAACGCCATCAGCGTCTCGAGCACGAGCGCGTCGCGGTCTCCAGCGCCGGCAGCCGCGGCGGCTTCGATCATCGCATATTCGCCGCTCACCTGGTAAGCGAAGACCGGCACGCCGAACCGCGCCTTCACCTTTGCCACGATGTCGAGATAGGGCAGGCCCGGCTTCACCATCACGCTGTCCGCGCCTTCGGCGATGTCGAGCGCGACTTCGCGCAGCGCCTCGGCCGCATTGGCAGGATCCATCTGGTAGCTTCTCTTGTCGCCCTTGAGCAGCCCGCCGGAACCGACCGCATCGCGGAACGGACCGTAGAAGGCGCTGGCATATTTGGCGGCATAGCTCATGATCTGGACATTCGCGCGGCCTTCACTTTCCAGTGCCGCACGAATGGCACCCACGCGCCCGTCCATCATGTCCGAAGGGGCAATGATATCTGCCCCGGCCGCCGCCTGATTGAGCGCCTGCTTCACCAGCACTTCGACCGTCGCGTCATTGGCGACATAGCCATATGGATCGAGCAGCCCGTCCTGGCCATGCGCTGTATAGGGATCGAGCGCGACATCGGTGAGGATACCCACGCCGTCGCCGCAGCCATCGCGGATCGCACGGATCGCGCGGCACATAAGATTGTCCGGGTTGAGCGCTTCGGCGCCATCAACGCCGCGCCTGTCGGCCGGCGTATTGGGAAACAGCGCCACGCACGGAATGCCGAGGCCTGCCGCTTCCTTCACCCGGTCGGCGATCCGGTCGACCGACCAGCGCGACACGCCCGGCAGGCTCGCCACCGGTTCCTCCACGCCTTCGCCTTCGGTCACGAACAGCGGCCAGATGAGGTCGGCGGGAGTGAGCACGGTCTCGCGGTGGAGCGCGCGACTCCATGCGCTGGCGCGCGTACGGCGCAGGCGCGTGGCGGGAAATGTCCCATCGAATTCGAACCTATCGCTCATCGGCGCGATCCCTGCCGCAAAAGGAGCGTCGGGGCAACGGCGGCGGTTATGGACGGAAATCGCATTTTCCACACTCATACCGTTCGTGCTGAGGAGGGCCGAGATCGAAGATCGAGGTCCGTCTCGAAGCATGGGCCCTTCGAGACGATGCTTCAGACTGCGTCTTCACCATCTCCTCAGGACGAACGGGTGAGAGAGGAGACGGCGATCGCCGGGCCTGCTGCCAGAGGCCCCTGCCTGGGCAGGGGCTCACAGCAGGCTTCAGCCGATCTCGGCAGGCTGGTTGACCCGGTCGATCTCGCGCGCCGGGGGTTCTTCCGCCGCACGAAGGTTGACCATCCGCGCGAGCGCCTCACCGGGTTCGATCTCGAGCAACTCGGCGAGCTGGCCGCGGAATTCCCTCAGCTCGCTGCCGGTCAGCTGCGCGCGGGTGACGAAGCGCACCGAAGACGGATCCACGTTCCGGCCGTGGCGATACATTTCGTAATGGAGGTGCGGGCCGGTCGAAAGGCCGGTCGAACCGACATAGCCGACCACCTGGCCGCGGCGCACCCGCGTGCCGTTTCTCACGGCGATGCGGCTCATATGCGAATAGCCGGTCTGCAGGCCTCCGCCATGGTTGAGCCGCACATAATTGCCATGCCCGCCATTGCGCCCGGCCGTCGAAACCGTGCCATCGGCAGCGGCATAGATCGGCGTGCCGTAACTGGCCTTGAAATCGAGGCCCTTATGCATCCGCTTATAGCCGAGGATCGGATGGCGCCGCATGCCGTAGCGCGATGTGACGCGACCGGGCACCGGAGCCCTCATCCCGCTGCGCTGCTCACCCACGCCCGAAGCTTCGTAGAACTGCCCGTCCTTGCCCCAGCGCATAAGCTGCGCCCTGGATTTCCCGCCGCGAGCGATCCCGGCATAGAGCAGATCGCCCGCCACGGCTTCGCCCGTTTCGGCACGTTTGTAGGAAACGATCAGGTCGAATTCGTCGCTCGCGGCAAAGCCGGAATCGATATCGGTGTTGTTGGCGAGCGCGCGCAGAAAGGCCTGCACCGTCTTGGCCGGAGCCCCGGCTGCGCGGGCCGAGCGATAGAGGCCCGATCCGACACGTCCGCGAATGCGTAGCGGCGTATTGTCGACGCGGATCTGGCGCGGATCGGCGACAAGTGCGCTGCCGCGCCGCTCCACTGCGAGTTCGAGGTCGAAGCGGGCACGGAATTTCATCGCTTCCAGCACGCGGGGTTCGCCCGGCCCGAGGCGGCGGCCCAGCGTAATATCGAGTTTCGTGCCGCCGGCGATTTCCGATAGCGGGATTTCCTCCGCAACCAGCGCGGTGACCTGTTCGGCCTCGCCCGCGCCCAGCCCCACCCGGCGCAGCATGCTGGCAAAGCCATCTCCCTGCGCGAGGGTCGCAACCAGATGGAGCTGCGGGCGTTCGGGAGCACTGGCCAGCGGAACGACGCTGGCGGCCGGGCCCATGCGGCGGCCGGTATCGGCGCCGAGGGCCAGCGGCATGATCATCTGGCTGCGGAACTCGTCGCGCACGCTATCGTCGATGCGCATCGGCGCAGCGGCTTCGAGCGGCGCGAAATCCGGCCAGAATGCAAGCGCGGCCACTGTGAGCACGCCCATCGTGCCCGCGCCGCGAAACCAGCGCTTTGATCCGATATCCTGCGCAAGGTTCGGCGCGAGGTCGAGCCCGTCGAATTTCATCGACAGGCGCTGGCGCCATTGTTCGTAACGTTCGACAAGGTTCCCGAAGCGAGCGAGGCGGATCGGCGACCCGGCCGCGCCATGCATATCGGGGTCGAGCGTGAGCGGGGGCAGATGGCCGCATGTATCGGGCATGGACGCATAGCCGCCATCAGGCGAGCCGTCCCTGTCCAAATACATTGCGTTCACGTCCGGCCCTCCCGGAAGGCCGCCGGCCCCGATCCCGGTGGGGCCGCGCGATCATCCCGATCCAGTGCTAAAGTGCCGCAAAGCCTTGGCTTCATAAAGTTAACACCGCACCAATATCCGGTGAAACGCCGCTACGGTGCGCCGAGACGTTTACCACGTGCGATAGAGCTTGCCGCCAGGCGCTCCGGTTGCCACATTTGGCCGCGAAGTGAGCGGCAATTCCCACGATACGACACTGAAGGCCGTCCTCGGCCCGACAAATACGGGCAAGACCCATCTCGCGATCGAGCGCATGTGCGGCCATTCGAGCGGAGCGATCGGCTTCCCGCTCCGCCTGCTGGCGCGCGAAGTCTACGAGCGGGTCAAGGCGATCAAGGGCGAAGCGCAAGTCGCGCTGATCACCGGGGAGGAGCGGATCGAGCCGCCGGATGCGCGCTATTTGCTGTGCACCGTCGAAGCGATGCCCGTCGGAAGATTCCGGACGGATAGACCATCCGGTGAGGCGCGAAGCGACGCTCCCGCCTTCGTGGCGCTCGACGAGGCGCAGCTGGCCGCCGATCCGGAACGCGGACACATCTTCACCGACCGGCTGCTGCATGTGCGCGGGCGCGAAGAGACCATGCTGCTCGGCTCGGCAACGCTGGCGCCGATGGTGAAGGCGCTGCTGCCAGGCACCGAAATCACCCAGCGTCCGCGCTTTTCGACGCTTACCTGCGCGGGCATCGCCAAGCTTTCGCGCCTGCCGCCGCGAAGCGCCGTGGTCGGCTTCAGCGCGGAGCAGGTCTATGCCGTCGCCGAGATGCTGCGCCGGTTCCGCGGCGGCGCGGCGGTGGTGATGGGCGCATTGTCTCCCGAAACGCGCAACCGCCAGGTGGAACTCTTCCAATCGGGCGAGGTCGATTACATCGTCGCCACCGATGCGATCGGCATG
>Ga0214472_10009626_pt1 | contig 10073 bp, 5 predicted proteins | sample RVTome_6_FD_207662 | JGI IMG/M metagenome (GOLD analysis project Ga0214472, IMG submission 207662) | Soil microbial communities from uranium-contaminated site in the Upper Colorado River Basin, Wyoming, United States - RVT140D175 | ecosystem: Environmental > Terrestrial > Soil > Contaminated >...
CATATGGGCAACTTTAATTTCTCTTGGGCTCAATCGCAGGCGCAATGATGAAATATTGCGCAGAAACGGCGAGGTGATTCTCTGCAGATTTGACTCGAGAAAATCAACGTTTACCGCCTGCCTGTTGGTCAGGTAGTCTCGCCGTATATTCCGTATAAGGGGTTGAATGAGCTGGCTGACATTCATGAGCATCTGCTCTTCCAGCTGACGCTTTTCATCATCCCCTCGTTTTAATAAAACGCGCAGGGCGGTGTTCATTTCCACCAGGTTATTTTTTTCCTCTTCCAGCTTTGCTTCGCTTTTCAGGAGTTCCTGCTCGATTTTACAGCGCGCTTCAACCTCCTGCTGCAACTCCCTGTTGAGCACTTGCAGGGCATGGGTTCGTTTTTCCACTAACCGCTCCAGTCTGGCAAAGGAGGTTTGCAGCTCGATTTCCGCCTGTTTTTTTATGCTGATATCCGTGTTGATTCCCACATAGCCGATATGGTAGCCGTGTTCATCGGATATTGATTTGGCGACTCCCGACACCCAGGTCATCCGTCCGTCCGCTATGATCATGCGATACTCAAGAGAAAAATTGCGATCTGATTTGAGCATTTCCTGCCATGCATCAAACACCCGCAAACGATCATCGGGATGTATTCCTTTCAACCATCCCTGCCCCTTTGCCTCCTCTTCGGTAAGACCGCACATCTCTCTCCAGCATTCGTTGACATATACGCAATCCCCATGTTCATCGATCAGATATATGCCGGCGGGGGAGAGCTCCGAAAGAGTGCGAAAACGCTGTTCACTGGCCCGCAGATTCTCTTCAAGCATTTTCTGTTGGGTAATATCGATATGCACACCGACAAATCGGAGGGGTTTGCGGTCGCCGTCCCATTCCACGACCTTCCCCCGAGCCTGAATCCATTTCCATGCACCATTCTTTTGCCGCATCCTGAATTCGGATTTATAAACCGGACTATGCCCTTCAATATGCCGGCGGACGTTCAGAAGCGCCTCTTCCTTGTCATCGGGGTGCAGCAGGTCCCCCCAGGTAATGTTTTTGGCGCTGATCTCTTGCGGCGTGAAACCGAGGATTCTCCCCCAGTTTTCTCCATAGTATATTTCATCGTCTTGAAGGTTGCGGTCAAAAACTCCATCAGATGTCGCGTCGAGGGTAAGACGAAGCCTCTTTTCACTGTCGCGCAACTTCTCTTCCGCCTTTTTGATTTCCTCAATATTTGTGATAATCAACCGCACCGATGTCGAGTCGGAAGAGCCGGCAACAGGAGCGGAGAAGATACTGACCCAAATCGGGCTTTCGTCTTTTTGCTTCATCCGCACCTGAATATTCTGCGTCTGCTTCGTTGCAAGCGTTTCCCCGAGATGCAGATAAAATATATCTTGATGCTCCGGAACTATGAATGGCGCCAAGGCTTTCTGCAGGAGAAACTGCCGGTCGTGATCCAACAGAGAGGCAATTGTGAAGTTTGCCTCAAAAATAATGCCTTTTTGGTCCAAACTGATATAGCCGACCGGAGCGAAATCATAAATCTCGTTATACTTGTTCCGGGAGTCCAATAACTCCTTTTGAGCGGTACGCAGTTCCTCGTTCTGGTTTTCGAGTTCAATCTGGCGGGCTCGCAAATCCTCCAACGCCTTTTCATGACCTATGGCGGACATCGGCAAGGATTCGCCGCTTTGTTCTTCGAACAGTGTCGCTCCTTCGATGTGCAATTTCTTTGAAGTCATTGATTTTCTCCCATTCCATTACCCTCGCTTGCACCCTCAGCAACGACAGATCTTTCATTGGCTGAATTGGCAGCCGCCGACTTGACCGCCTTTTGAAAAGACAATTTGCCAGACCTGCAAATCTCTGGCGCGAAAAGCGCCGGCCAGCGAGAGGAGATAATATTTCCACATTCGATAAAAGGTTTCATTATAAGATCCCTGCAGTTGGTCCCAGTTGCTTCTGAAGTTGCCAAACCAGGCCATCAGCGTTTTGTCATAATGCGGGCCGATATTCTGCCAATCCTCCATAACGAACACATTTTCGCTGGCTTTTCCCACCTGGCTGATGGAGGGCAGCATGCCGTTTGGAAAAATGTATTTGTCAAACCAGGGATCGCAATGTTTTTTAGAGTAGTTTGAAGCGATCGTATGGAGTAGAAAAAGGCCGCCGTCTCTAAGGCAGCTGTTGACGACTCGCATAAAATGGCGGTAATTTTTATAACCGACGTGCTCAAACATGCCGACCGAAACGACAGCGTCAAATTGTTCACGCAGGTCACGGTAATCGAGGAGACGGATGTCGACAGGCAGACCGGCGCAACGCTGTGCGGCTAATTTGGCCTGTTCTTTTGAAATGGTCAGGCCAACCGCCTCAACCTTATGGTTCATGGCCGCATACCGGACAAAACTTCCCCAGCCGCAGCCGATATCGAGAATACGCATACCCGGACGCGCCTTGATCTTTCTGCATATCATGTCCAGCTTGGCATCCTGGGCCTCGTCCAGCTCTCCGCTTCCCTGCCAATACCCGCAACTGTAAGCCATGTGCTTATCAAGCATCAATTCAAAGAGGGTGTTGCCGACATCATAATGTTTTCGGCCCACATCCAATGCCCTTTTCTTTGACTGGCAGTTCATCAGCAGGGCTTTGGCACCGCAGAGAAGGGCAGTCCGGGACTTTTTAATTTTGCTGGAAAGATCGTTTTTGATGATATTGAAAAATAGTTGATCAAGATTTTGACAATCCCACCACCCGGCCATATAGGTTTCGCCAAGAGCGAGGGAGCCCCCGCAGAGAACCCTGGAGAAAAATTCCGGTTGATGTACCTGAACATCCCATGGACGTTTCCCATCGATGGTGATGTCGGCATGAGATAAAATTTCGGCAACAACTTCCTTTGATGATTGTTGAATATTTTGCATGGGAAACCTCTGAACCTATATCAATAGACATTCTCTCCCGCGTTATTGTGACCAAGACTGCAAGGCATATATGGATCCCTCAGTGGTCTTTGAAATAGGCGAATCATTGGCCGACTATAAAAAATTGTAGCAAAACTCACGCTGCTAAGCAAATAAAATTGAATTTTTGAATTTTTTCGAAATGCCATGCTTTCATGGGGCAGGTTTTCGCAGCGGACCAGAACGGACCGGGCAATTTCGGAGGGGGACTGAACTAAGGGCCCTTGCGGTATAAGAGTAAACCTGCTTAGCGCTAAGCAGGTTTACTCTTCTGTAGAACTTTCCTGATGGCTCCGGCCATTTCCGCATGGGGAACAGGTTTCATCAGCAGAGCCGTGGCGCCGACCTTCCGCCAGTCAGCATCGGGTATCCTGGCCGGGTCTCCGGTACAGATAATTACCGGCACATCCTTTTTTATTTTGCGTATTTCTTCGATGAGCGCGTCGCCGTTTATGTCGGGCATGGACTGGTCAGTGATGACGAGATCGATCTCCGCCGAACGAGACCGGAAGTCTTGCAAGGCATCAAGGCCGCTTGTGTGCCCCGTTACCCTGTAGCCGAGCCCTTGCAAGCCTTTTTTGGTCAAGGCGACAATTGTCGCCTCATCGTCAACTACAAGAATGTGTTCCTTGCCGGTTGGCAGAGCGGCTTTTTTCTTTTTCTCCAGAGCTTCTTCTGTTTTCTTTTTCTTCCCGACGCACGGAAAATAGAGCCTGAAAGTGGATCCTCTGCCGACTTTACTTGCAACGGTAATCATGCCGCCCAGATCTTTGACGATGCCATGGATTATCGTCAGACCCATCCCTGTCCCCTCCCCTACTTCTCTGGTGGTAAAATACGGTTCAAAGATTCGATCGACGATCTCCTGGGGCATTCCGCAACCTGTATCACGCACCGTAAGTTCAACATAGGAACCTGGAGAAATATCCTCCTGACCCAAAAGATCCCGGGCTTTTAAGACTGTGTCCGCCAGGGTGATGCTTATTTCCCCAGGGCCCTGCTGTATCTGTATCGCGTGAAAGGCATTGGTAAAGAGATTCAAAACGATTTGGTGCAGCTGGACCGGATCCGCCAGGATCGTACCCCGCGCGCCATTAAGATCCTCTTCTATTTTAATGGCTGCCGGCAGGGTCGAGCGCATCATTTTAACAACCTCCTTGATAATAAAATACGGCTCCAAGGGGGTTTTCGTCAAAGACGGCTTATTCCGGCTGAAGATGAGAATTTGCGAGATGAGTTCTTTCGCCCGGGTCGCGGAGGTTAATAACATTTCTAAATACTTTCCGGCAGGGCTGTTTGTTGGGACTGCCGCGTGCGCCAATTCAGCAAAACCGAAAATCCCCTGGAGAATATTATTGAAATCATGGGCGATTCCCCCGGCCATAGTCCCGATGGCCTCCATTTTATGGGACTGCAGCTGCGCTGCCTCCAATTTCTTTTGTTCAGTTACATCCCGCGCTGTATAAAGATAATACAGCGCATTGTCGTTTTCATCCAGAACCGCGGAGGAAAAGATATGAAAAGTCGTGTTCGACTTTTTATGAGTTATGAAACCGGAATGAAGCTGCTTGTCCCGCATCGTTTGCCGCAGCGGACATTTGGGGCAGGGTTGGGCGCCGCCGCAAAACAGACTGTAGCATGTTTTGCCCGCCAGTTTTCCCAGATCGGCCTGAAAAAAAGTGTGCATTGCTTTGTTTGCCCGAATAATTTTCATGTCTTTATCGACTATGTTGACCAGATCGGACATGGCGTCGAAAGAGCGCTGCCACTCCAGTTTACTTTTTTCGATCAGCTCCAGCGCCCGTTTTCGATCAGAGATGTCGGTTACGCATATCCTGAAACGCTTCTTCTCTCCCGCGGCTTCAGCGGCGCCTTCAAGCTGGGCGGCAAAGTTGTGCTCCTTTCCTCGTAACCGTATTTCACAGATTTCTTTTTCTTTGCTCTTGATCAATTTGTAGAGCAGCAGGTGAAAAATATCCTGATCACCGTCGACGATAAAACGGGAAAAGGGCTGGTTTATCAGCAATTGCCTTTCAACATCAAGCAACACCGCGACGGTCAGGTTTGCCTCAACGATCAACCCTTTGTTATCGACAGTCAGGTAGCCTACCGGGGCAAAATCGTAGAGAGCGGCATACCGGTCGCGGGATTCGGTGAGCTCCATCTCGATCTTTCTGAGCTCGTCATTCTGCAGTTCAAGCTCGATCTGATGAGTGTGCTGTTCATGCATCAGCCCACTGGCTTCCTTGATGCCCGGCATTCCCGCGTACTGTTCCCCGGAGTCGGGACTCAAAAAAGCTTCCGCCCGCTTACGAAGCTTCTGATTTTTTTGCGCGTTGCTCTTCTCTATATCCATACGTGTCACCCACTTTGCTTTCAGGAAGGATTACATTTCGCACTTTACTTTTCGCTCTGCGGCAATTCCCTTTCCGTGGTCGCGAGACCGATGATTTCACCCCTATCATCAACGACCTTGCTGACCGTCAGCCAGACTTTTATTTCCGAGCCGTCTTTGCAAAGGCGGTTGGTTGTAAAAGGTTGAACCCCGTTGGCCGACATCCTGCCTCTCATTATTGCCGCCGACTCTTCTTTTTTATGGGCCGGAACGAGGCTGCCGATATTCATCCGCCGGGCTTCCTCTTCACTCCAGCCATACATCCGTTCAGCCCCTTCTATTCCAGGAAATAATCTTGCCGTCCAAATCCTGGATTATAACAGCATCGTGTGAATTCTGCACCACCGTAGCCAACAGGTGCGGGTCCAGATGAGGCACAAGAACAAAAGCGATGCCGGAATCGGCCGGCATCGTCTGAAAAAAAAGATTATGCGCCGCCAAGCCGCCGGCAGATGAACCAATTCCCACAATGGGGTATTTGAGGGCGAGACGCCCAGGCTCCGAATCCGTGTCCCTTGCCCTTGCAGGGCGGGGAGCGGTTTTTTTCACTTTTTTTCCGGTGCTTGGCGGAGGGGATTTTTCTTGTTCCGCATCTCTGCGTACTGCCATGGAGCGCTCCTGAAAACAACAAAATCGGCCAAATACCAATGATTTTTCCGGCTTCTGAAGATGTTGCAAAAAATGGCATATTCTAGTTAAAATGTTCTTTCAACCACCTTAAAGTTTAATGGCCCCGATTGTCAATCGATTATATCTTTACCCGCTTTCCTCCTACTTATGGCCTGTCATAAATTACCTTTTTTTTAAGCCGCTTACGAGCTGAATGGTTGGTTTCTCTACCCATTGAATAGCCGCTTTATACCTATTGTCTCATCGTCGGCAAACCAATAGGTTTTAAAGAAGATACCCCCGCGGTTTAATCTCCTTGCAAGCGCCGCATGTCTAGGGAGGATATCCTCTCAAGGCAAGGGATAAGAGTTCTTCGGCATCGCACCGATTGGCAAAGGAGCAGTATTTATGCAGCACGATGCAAGATGCGCGACGATGATCATGGATATTGAGGCGGAATATAAATTCACCTGCGGCATAACCGGCAAGTGCGTCTTCCCGCAACGCATAAAGACTGCCATGCAGCAGGTTCCGCGCCACGAATTCGTGCCGCAATCCATGCAGCACTCCGCCTATATGAACAGTCCGCTGCCTATCGGCCATGGACAGACAATCTCGCAGCCCTTCATCGTCGCTCTCATGACCGATCTGCTGGGCACGAACGAAAACCATGCCATCCTCGAAATCGGCACCGGATGCGGCTACCAGGCTGCCGTCCTGGACCGCCTGGTGAAAAAAGTCTACAGCCTTGAAATAGTCTCCGCACTGGCAACAGAGGCGAAAGAACGACTGCGGCGGCTCGGGTATAACAATGTTGAGGTCCGGGAAGGCGACGGCTATTACGGATGGCGGGAGTTTGCCCCGTTTGACGGGATTATCGTGACGGCCGCGACTCCTGAAGTTCCCGAAGAACTCATCGATCAGCTCAAGGTCGGCGGCAAACTGGTTCTGCCGGTCGGCTACCCGTATGATCGCCAGGAACTGGTTGTCGTCAGTCGGGGAGAGAATGGCTCCATACGGCAAGAGGATGTCCTGGCCGTGTCGTTTGTCCCCATGACCGGCGGCCTCGGCCGCGCCGAACGAAAAACAGTGCAGTGATTTTGCTTCCCCCCAAAAAAAACACAACAAATACAGGAACTTGGAAGCCGGGAGCGGCCTTGAGACTCCTCCTTGTGACAAAAACATAGACCTCGTTTTCTCCCCCCTACCTGTTCCTCTCATTCTTCCTGCGGGTCTCAGCACGAGGGAAAATCCCCAGTGAAATGAATCAGAAATGGTTAATTCGCCAAATCGTTTCCAAAAATAATTGCGCGTCGGCTATCGGCAGCTTGCCTCATATATCGTAATATATTGAAATTAATTATGATTCAAATAAAGGCCCCAACTAACGCTTTCCCGGTATAAAATTTGCAGAAAAAATGTTTCTATATGTCTGAAGAGATAAGATAAAGCTAAACCTGCCGCGAGGCAGGGGCGGAAAGCCACGGGTCTTGACCAAGATAGCCGGACTGCCTTTTTAAACAAGGTAGTCCGGCTTTTTTTTTATTAAGCAGAAAAAGGATAAGGAAATGCAAAAGATACTTCGATCAGGGTTGATAACTTTGTCGTTTCTGGCAGCTATGCTTGGGATAAGTGAAGCGGCTTTTGACCAGTGGGCAGTTGAAAATGGCGGGAATGGCCACTATTATGAAGCCATTTATGTAGAAGATGGGATTTCATGGGCGGATGCAAATAGTACCGCACAATCAATGAGCGGCGATTGCTATCTGGCAACCGTCGCCTCCGCAGCAGAAAACAGCTTTGTCTACAGCTTGGTGAGCAGTGCGCCTGAATTTTGGAAATATATCGGAAGCAATGGGTCAGGGCCATGGCTTGGCGCTTACCGTGTCGGTTCTTCGGCGTATGATTATGCATGGGTAACCGGGGAAACATTTTCATACACCCATTGGGGACCGCTGGAACCATTTGACAATGGTGATCGTATCGGATTGTTTGGCTATCAAACTTTAATCGGTTCATATTGGAATGATCTTCCGAGTACATCTTTAATGTATGGATATATTGCCGAATGCACTTCCCTTGATAAAGATTTTGATGACATTCCAGACATAGCGGACAATTGCCCGATAACGCCAAACATAGGGCAGACAGATACAGACAACGACGGCATAGGTAATGTGTGCGATAATTGCCCGTCTGATCCGCCTGTCATGGTTGCAGATTCTCAGCAAACTTTGCACCCTTATTTTGCATCTATCCAGTCTGTTCACAATGATCCGAATAAAACCATAAGCGGTGATTCATTACTTCTTCAAGATCAGATATATGAGGAAGATCTTACACTGAACCGGGATATCGCAGTTGCATTGAGGGGCGGCTACAACTGCGATTATAATGAGCCTTCAGTTTCACTCTCCACGATACGCTCTTTGACTATAAATAGTGGATCAGCCATTGTTGACAATATCATCATACAATCTATACCAGATTCTCTGCCGCCATTACCTCCGTTAACACTGACCGGTTCTTCACCCGATTCAGGTATCGTCACGGGCGGAACCGCAGTGACCATAAACGGTTCGAATTTCGGCAGCAGCCAGGGAGGCGGCGCCGTAGCATTTGGCGGCACTGAGGTGGTCATTACAAACTGGACGAATACGGAAATAGCCTGCACCACGCCCGCTCATTCCGCAGGCGCGGCGGATATCGTGGTGACTTCGGACAGCGGCCAAAGCGCGACAATGACGGACGCGTTCACCTATTTGCCGGAGTATAATGGAGATGGAGATATTTCGAACGTAACGCCAACCATGGGGCCAATATCTGGCGGCATGACGGTGACCATAAGTGGAGAGAACTTCGGCAGCAACCAAGGCGCCGGTTCCGTGACTTTTGGCGGCGTTGATGCAACCTCAATTTCCTGGACCGACACTCAAATAACCGGTACCATTCCCGCCCATGAAGAAGGTGCGGTTGATATGGTTGTAACCAGAGATGATGGACAGGAAGTTATTTTGGCAGCAGGATTTACCTATTTCACGAGTTCGGAAACCACTGTCTGGCAGAATGGCTTTGAAGACGGCTGGTCGGGCTGGAGCACGGACAACGGCGTCTGGCAGATAGGTACTCCGGCGGCAGGGCCGGGCGGATGTTACGAAGGATCGCAGTGTGCCGGTACGGTGTTGGATGGCAACTATCCGGATGAAACAGACAGCCGTCTGATTTCTTTTCATGTGGATTTGCCGACAGTGACGGGATCGGAAGAGGTTCATTTACGCTTCATGAACTGGTTTTCTTATTCTACTTCTAACTCATGGGATTCCGGGCAAGTGCAGGTGTCGGTGTGGGATGGATCGAGTTGGAAATCCTGGGAGAATGTGGGGATCTCCGTGGCTGTTCAATCGGGCGGCTGGTCTTTAAAAGATGTGGATTTGACACCTTATGCTGGAGAGACGGTCCGCATTGGCTTTTATCATGTGACTAACTGGACTGGCACGAGTACCGGATGGTATATCGATGATCTTCGAATTGTTACAAAGGTGCCGGAATTCAGCGGCGATTTTGAGACGGGCTGGAGTGACTGGAGCGCGGAAAATGGGGTCTGGCAGATAGGCACGCCGACGGCAGGTCCGGCTGGCTGTTATGAAGGATCGCAATGCGCGGGTACGGTGTTGAACGGCAGCTATCCGGATGAAACAGACAGCCTCTTGATTTCTGCTACAATGTTGATGCCGGCCGTGACGGGATCGGAAGAGGTTCATTTACGCTTCATGAACTGGTTTTCTTATTCTACTTCTAACGGTTCTGATTCCGGGCAAGTGCAGGTGTCGGTGTGGGATGGATCGAGTTGGGGATCCTGGGAGTATGTGGGGATCTCCGTAGCTGTTCAATCGGGCGGCTGGTCTTTAAAAGATGTGGATTTGACACCTTATGCAGGAGAGACGGTCCGCATTGGCTTTTATCATGTGACTAACTGGACTGGCACGAGTACCGGATGGTATATCGATGATCTTCGAATTGTTACAAAGGTGCCGGAATTCAGCGGCGATTTTGAGACGGGCTGGAGTGACTGGAGCGCGGAAAATGGGGTCTGGCAGATACGCACGCCGAC
>Ga0214472_10009628_pt1 | contig 10072 bp, 5 predicted proteins | sample RVTome_6_FD_207662 | JGI IMG/M metagenome (GOLD analysis project Ga0214472, IMG submission 207662) | Soil microbial communities from uranium-contaminated site in the Upper Colorado River Basin, Wyoming, United States - RVT140D175 | ecosystem: Environmental > Terrestrial > Soil > Contaminated >...
CGCCACCGGTAAGCCGATCCAGGACTCCAGGAGACGACGACGCCGAACGGCAGGCAACGTGGTGAGACGCGAGGACTCGGCGGCGTCGATCAATAAGACCCCCCCGGGTTGAGGTTGATGGCTTTGGCGGGCCGCAACGCCGTCCGGGTGGGGACGTTCGATGCTCGGGACGCGGATGGGCCGCGTCAAACCGGCCTTGCCCGCGACGAGAGCGAGTTGGAGAAGAGCGGCCGTGCGGCCATCCAACAAGTCACCCACCCGAAAGGGTGGCACGTTCTGCTTGGTCGTGGGCCGCAAGCGCGCCTCTTTCGGGCTCTTTCGGGAACCGACGGGCAGGGCTACTGGCCTCCTGGATCGATCAAGCCATAGTTGCCATCGCGGCGGCGATAGATCACGTTCACCCGCTCGTTGAGAGCATTGCGAAAAACCAGAAACTCCGCTGCTCCCCCGTCGATTTCGGCCACGGCCTCCTCTACCGACAGCGGCTTGATCACGAAACTCTGTGTCTCCACCACGCGAGGCCCCGCTCCCTCGGCTCGCTCGTCTTCCGAGATTCCGCCCTCGGGACCTCCCGCATTCCCGGATCCACGCGCGGCCAGCACGTTGAACGTTCCCGCGCTCTCTCGGCGGGCCGAACGCCGCTTCCTCCGAACCCGCTTGTCGCTGTGCTTTCGGGCCTGAGCCTGAACCTTTTCGATGACCTGCTGGATCGACGAGTAGAGATCTTCCGACTCCTCGGCCGCCGTGAGATAGGTGTTTCCTCGGCTATGGACCTTGACCTCGGCGCGCTGCCGGTATTTCTCCACCGACAGCGTGACGTGGATATCCGTAATACCGTCGATGAGTCGCTCCAGCTTACTTAGCTTCGACTCGATGAGCTGTCTCTGTGCATCGGTGACATCGATGTGACGACCGGTGATGTGAATGTTCATGCTGTTGGCATCCCTGACTTAGTGCGGGCTCACTCTTCGTTCGCCCGCTTGCGCCTCGCTCTTCATCACCGCCGCGGGGCCCCACCCCAGCGGCACGTCCCTTCGCCGACAGGCGGCTGCGGGACAGCTGACGGCTCCCGCTCGGCGCCCGGTTTCGTCGGCCCATTCGGGCTTCGGCGAGGTCCCGACGAAGCCTTGGCGAAGTCGGACGCTCCGCTCGCACAATCTCTCAGTTCGCGAACGGGCTCGTGTACAGATTCTTTCGCTGATTGGAAGGAGGGATTCGCAGCTCCTCACGGTACTTCGCAATCGTGCGGCGCGCGAGCATCAGTCCTTCCCCCTCGAGGATCTTGACAATCTTGGAGTCGGAAAGCGGTCTCTTTGGGTTCTCTTCCTCCACGATCTTCCTGATGCGCTGCTTGATGGTGACCGAGGAAACGCTCTCGCCGTACGTACTGGCGATGCCACTATGGAAGAAGTACTTCATCGCGAAGACACCCTGAGCTGTGTGAATATACTTGTTCGTAACGACGCGGGACACCGTCGATTCGTGCATGCCGATGTCCACGGCCACGTCGCGTAGAACGAGCGGTTTCAGGTATTCGAGCCCCTTGTCGAGGAACTCTTTCTGCTGCTGTACGATGCTTTCCGAGACTTTGTAGATCGTCTTCTGCCGCTGGTCCACCGACTTGATGAGCCATAACGCGTTTCGGAGCTTCTCCTTGACGTAGGAGCGCGTCGCCTCGTTGTCCGCGGACTTGTTCTCCAGCATCCGCCGGTAGACCGAGCTGATGCGGAGCTGCGGTAAACGATCCTCGTTCAAAACGATTTCGTATTTGTCCTCTACTTTGACTACGTAAACGTCGGGTGTGACATATTGACTCTTCTTCTGGTTGTACTTCGAACCCGGCTTCGGATCGAGCCGGCGGATGATCTCGCAATGGTGGATCACCTCGTCCATCGGTAGCCCCATCGCCTTCGCAATTTCGTTGAAGCGGTGCGCCTGTAGCAAGTTGAGATGCTCGAAAACCATCGTCTGGACCGGGGTGTCGTCGATTTCCAGATGTTTTATCTGGATGAGGAGGCATTCGCGCAAGTCGCGGGCCGCGACGCCCACGGGATCGAAGCTCTGTACGAGGGTGAGAGCCTTTTCCACGTCCTCCCGCTGGTAATTTTCCATCGCGCAGATCTCGTCGACGGAAGCCTGGAGATATCCGTCGTCGTCGATGTTGCCGATGATCGCCTGTCCTATCTCGCGCAAGATGTCGTCACCCGCCGAAAGCCGCAATTGCCAGTCCAAATGATCGGACAAGGAGGAAGTATTGGCCAGCGTGTTCTCGATGGGCGGGAGCTCGGGGATTTCATAGCTGGTTCGAGGACGGTAGCCTTCGTCGAGGTAATCACTGAAAAACGACTCGACATCGATCTCCGAGAAGGAATCGTCGCCTTCGGCTTGTTTTTCCTCTTTCTCTTCTCTCTTATCTTCGGATTTCTCGGCCGCCGCCGCTTCCTCGGCCTGGGTCTCGAGGTCTTCTTCGAGGAGAGGATTCTCGGTCAGCTCCTGATTGAGCATGTCGGCAAGCTCGAGCGTCGACATGGGCAGCAGCTTGATCGCTTGTTGTAATGACGGGGTGAGGATGAGCTTCTGGGACAGCTTGGCTTGCAGCGCTAACTTTTGATGCATCGCCATGGGCGTCGCTCTCGCTCGTCCTGCTGGCCCCTAGATACTAGTTACGTTCGTTTCTAGTCGAGCCGGAAATCCTCGCCAAGATACACGCGTCGCACATTCTCATCGGATGCGAGGTCGTCTGGCGAACCGGCGCGGAAAATGCGACCCTCGTTCATGATGTAGGCACGGTCGGTGATTTTGAGGGTCTCTCTCACGTTATGGTCCGTCACCAAGATTCCTATACCGCGTTCTTTCAGATGATAGATGATCTTTTGGATGTCGCCGACCGCAATGGGGTCGATACCGGCGAAGGGCTCGTCGAGAAGCATGAAGGAAGGGGATGTGACGAGAGCCCTGGTGATCTCGGCCCGCCGGCGCTCACCGCCGGAAAGGGTGTAGGCTCTCGCCTTTGCCTTGCTTGCGAGCCCGAGCTCGTTGAGAAGGGCACCCAAGCGTTGCTGTTTCTCGCCTGGCTTGAGAGGAAGCGTCTCGAGAATGGCGAGTACGTTTTCCTCGACGGTGAGCTTGCGAAAGATGGATGGTTCCTGCGGGAGATAGTTGATCCCGCTACGTGCCCGAAGGTACATGGGAAGTACCGTGATCTCCTCATTGTTGAGAAACACACTTCCTTCATCGGGTCTCGTCAGCCCTACCACCATATGGAAGGTCGTCGTCTTACCGGCCCCATTCGGGCCCAACAAGCCGACGACCTCGCCTTCGTGAACCTCGAGGCTTACGTCGTCGACGACCCGTCGGCGCCGAAACGACTTCACGAGCGACCGTGCCCTAAGTACCTGCATCAAAACGGGCGCGATCTCGAATATGTGGTCTTGGTCCGGCGTTCTTCCTGGCCGTCGATAAAAATCTTATCATTCGACAGAAAGAAAGTCAACTCCTTGCCTTCCGTGAGTTTATCGCCATCCTCGAGTGTCGCACGCTCCCCGCTCACACGAACTTCTTCACGTTCTGGCACATATGTTGCTTCCTCCCCACGAGCCCGCCCGGTGGTCGACACGATCTCGGCATTCCCGTGCGCGTCGATCTGGCGAACCGAGCCCCCACCCTCCGCCACGAACACGTCGACCTGGTCCCCTCGCAGGACGATCTCTCCGGATCTCATCTCTACATCCTTCACGTATGTGAGCAGCTCGTCCTCGGCGCGATAGAGAAGCTCCCCGGCGCTCGTGAACGTCAACTGCGGCGGAGCCTCTTCCTCGCCGGTCGTCTTCTGGACGAGCGTGGTACGGACGGACTCGGATGCGCTGAGCTTACCTTCCTTCTGCGCAAGCTCGATGCGCCCCGCCTCCAGGCGGTTTTGCCCTCGGAATCCACGCGCGCTTCCCGTGTAAACGGCCAGATCCTGCTCGCGATTGTACTCGAGGCGCTCGGACACAAAGTACACGGGATCCTCTTCGCCGCCGGGTAGAAAACCGATGCCGGCCGCGGCTTCCGTCACCAACATCCTGGAACGTACGTCGCCCGTTGCCTCGAGTGCGCCGGTCACGACGTGAATCTCGATTCTCTCGGCCTTTAGCTCCGAGCGGTCGTCCCACAGACGGGGCGACTCGGTAAGCGTCAGGAGCTCATCCTTCGCCGAGTACACGCCTAGCTCAGCCTCGCCGTTGAGATCGCCCTGCGTGAACGTGACGGACTCATAAGTCCTGGCCTGCCGCACTTCGCCGGTTTCGGGATCGAATTGACTCCTCATCCGTCGCGCCGTCAGACGCCGTACTTCCTCCGGCCGACCGTTCTCGGGTGTCAGTGTCAGCGCGACGTTGCCCCGCCCGGTGAGAGCCACGAGGCGTCCTTCCCGGTCGAACTGAAAGGTAAGGTTACTTCCCTCGAGCTCCCTCCGTATGCCAGCCGTTCCGCTTCGCGATGACTGAGGCAGCATCGTCAACTTCGCTTCGCCCGTGGCCACCATCCCGCGGATCGTTTCTCCATCCGGACGAAATAGTACCTCTAGACTCTTCGAGTTGAGTCGCTTTCGACCCGGCTGCTCGAAAGGACCAGCGTCCTCGTCGGCCGACCCGCTCTCCGGAGGGACGTCGAGAAGCATTCTCACGTTGCCGTCGGCGTCGATACGCGTCACGCCCTTTTCGTCGTCGGTCAAGTGAATTTGGAGATGATCGCTGTTCAGGCGACGGTTGTCTTGGCTCACGCGCACATCGTCCAGGAATCGCACGAACTTGTCCCGCCGCCTGATTCGAGCGGACTCGCTCGTCACTTCGACCGGAGGTCCTTCGTCCGGCGTAAACGTCATGTCGACACCCCCGTCGAGCTCGAAGGCGTTGCCGACCACTTGGTACACGAGTCTTCCGGCCTCACCCGTGAGACCTCCGCGGAAAAACCGGACTTGGTTGTCGGACCAAACGCGTTTTGGCTTCGGACCGTAATCGAGCGAGGGAGTCTCGATGCGGAGACCCTCGGCGTCCGTCACCACGACGTTGCCTTCTAGATGCACGGTGGAGTCCACCGTGTTGTACCGACACAGATCGCCGGTGACGACGAGCGGGATCTCACCCGATTGCCCTGCCTGAAAGGTGATCTCGACGTCCCGAAATGTCTGCGTCTCTTCGCTCCGGCCCACGCTTTCGGCGGCGCGAAGCTCGAAGACCTTCTCGCCGTCCTCATCGAGACGCGTGATGTCGACGCCCCGCGCCGTGGCTTCTTCGTTGTCGGAAAGCAAGTCGGCCGTGGGTGAAGTCATTTCGGACTCGATGCCTATAAAAAGCTGATAGCCCACGATGGCCGTGCCGCAGGCCAGGAGAATTGCCAGGATGCGCTTGACCAGACGAATCTGGTTGAATGTCATCAGCTCGGCTCTTGCTCGAGGCTCACGGCGCCCATCTGGCGAAACTTCCGATAGCGCGCTTCCCTTCTTTCCTCGGGTGGCATCTTGTCCACACGTGCCAAGCTTCGGCTGAGGTAGTCGTCGAGCATCTCGGCGGTGCGAGTAGGATCACTGTGAGCCCCGCCCGGCGGCTCGGGGACGATCTCGTCGATCAACCCGTAGGAGATCAGGTCTTGGGCGGTGAGCTTCAAACCCTGCGCCGCGGTCTCCGCCTGAGAGGCATCCTTCCAGAGAATCGCGGCGCAGCCCTCCGGGGAGATCACCGAATAGATGGAGTGCTCCAGCATCAAGATCTCGTCTCCGACGGCAATCGCGAGTGCTCCACCGCTTCCTCCCTCGCCGGTGATCGTCACCACGATCGGCGTATCGATCCTCGCAATCTCTCGGATGTTGTGGGCGATCGCTTCCGCCTGGCCCCGCTCCTCCGCGTCGAGCCCCGGGTAGGCTCCCGGCGTATCCACGAAGGCGAAGATCGGACGAGAGAACTTCTCGGCGAGCTGCATCACACGAAGGGCCTTGCGATAGCCCTCCGGCTTGGGCATCCCGAAGTTTCGGTAGATCTTTTGGTTGGTGTCGCGCCCCTTCTGATGCCCGAGCACGAACACGGGGCGCTCGTGATACCAGGCCATCCCCGCCACAATCGCCGGGTCGTCCGCGAAGCGACGGTCCCCGTGGATCTCGATGAAATCACGGAACAGAAGGGCAACGTAGTCGCTGAAATAAGGGCGCTGTGGATGCCTCGCGACCTGAACCTTTTGCCAGGCCGTCAGCTGCGAATAGATCTCCCGGCGCTTCTGATCCAACTTTTCCTGAAGCCGCGCAACTTCTTGTTCCTTCCTCGCGTCTTCCGGATAGCCGGTAAGCACCTCGATCTCCTTCTGCAGAGCGACGAGCGGCGCTTCGAAGCCGAGTTGGTCCCCAGCCATCGGCCCAGTCTAGCAGAGAAGCTTCGAGGGCGGGGAGGGGAGGCGTCTGAGACGCTCCTTAGTAAGATCACGCAGATTGACGCCACAACAGCGTGTACGGTACGTCTCACCACGCCCATTAGCACGATCTCGTTTAGTGACGCCAGAGGAAGCGAGCGAAAGGTCACTTCCCCCGAAGAACATGCCACCGGGGCGGGATCGGTCAGTTCGTTGCACAAAAGCGCTTCCGGGAACCCGCCCGGAATCTAGTTGGGCTCTCGGTTTGCGGCCGACTGGCGGAAGAGATGGACGGAGCCGGGACCACACATCGCCTCGAGGCTGGCGACGAACTCGGGGCTCGGGCGCACCCGGAGATAAGAATGCGGTTTCATGGCGGCCACGAAGGCGTGATCGCGGAGAAGCTCGAAGCGAATGGGGCACTCGCCGCGATTGGCTTCCAAGAGCTCTCGCAGGTGAGGGAGCGTCTCCTGATGGAAGGAGTCGAGCTGGACACGCACGGTCATCGAGGAAGCCTCTCTTTGGCCGACCTCTTCCAGTGGGATGAGCTCGCTCGCCAGAATCTTAGGCAGGTCTTCGCCCGCCTCGGGCTTCCCCCGGACCAAGACCTCGGTGTTCTGGCTCAAAAGCCCGTAGTGAGTCTTGTACGCCTCCGGGAACACAACGACCTCGGTCGCACCTTCCTGATCTTCCAAGCGCAGCACCGCCATGGCGTCGCCCTTTCGCGTGCGGAGCGTCCTCACGCTCGTGACGAGTCCGCCGACCGCGATCTCCTTCTCCCCTGCCATGTCCGCGATCTGCCCGGTCGTGCAGGTGGCGAAGGAGGCGAGCACTTCCCGATAACGATCCAGCGGATGGCCGCTGAGGAAGAAACCGAGCGTCGCCTTTTCATAGCTGAGCCGCTCCCTTTCGCTCCACTCGTCGAGATCCGGCAGGGTCTCGAGCTCCGGAGGCCGTCGCGACACTTCCCCATCGCCGAAGAGGCTCACCTGCCCGCTCTCTCGCTCCCGTTGCACGCGCTGGCCGAAATCGAGGGCGCGATCGATCATCGCGTAGAGCTGAGTTCGCCGTGCTCCCAGGGAGTCGAGGGCGCTCGACTTGATGAGGCTCTCGAGGACCCGCTTGTTCACCAGCCGCAAGTCCACCCCCTCACATAAATCGGCGAGAGATTCGAAACGTCCGCCTCGGGCGGCGCGTGCCTCCAGCATGGATTGAATGGCCGATTGTCCGACGTTCTTGATGGCCGCGAGACCAAACCGGATCTCGTCCCCGACCACCGTGAAGTCCATCGCACTCTCATTGATGTCGGGAGGCAGAATCTTGATTCCCATTTTGCGAGCCACATTCAGGTAATGGACGACCTTGTCGGTGTTCGTCTTCTCCGAAGTCAGGAGCGCGGCCATGAAGAAGACTGGATAGTTGGCCTTGAGGTACGCCGTTTGGTACGCCAGTAGGGCATAGGCCGCCGAGTGGGAGCGATTGAAACCGTAGCCACCAAAATGCTCCATGAGCTCGAAGATCTTCGTTGCTTTCTTCTCCGGGATCCTGTTCGCCACCGCGCCCGCGATGAACGTCTCTCGCTGGGCCTGCATCACGTCGGCCTTCTTCTTCCCCATCGCCTTGCGGAGTAAATCGGCTTCCCCCAGTGAGAACCCGGCGAGGGTGGAGGCGATGCGCATGACTTGTTCTTGGTAGACGATGACGCCCAGCGTATCGTCTAGTATGTCCTTGAGCGCGGGAACTTCGAAGCGAACGGGCACCTTGCCGTGCTTGCGCTTGATGAAATCGTCGATCATGCCGCTTCGAATGGGTCCGGGACGATAGAGTGCATTGAGCGCGGTCAGGTCAGAGAGTCTTTCCGGCTTGAAACGGCGCAGGATGTCCCGCATGCCGTCGCTCTCGAACTGGAAGATGCCGAACGTCTGCCCCTCCGAGAAGAGCTGATAGGTCTTGGGATCGTCCATGGGCAGCCTCTCCAGATCGATGGTCTCACCGAGCTGGCGGGCGATGAGCTTCACGCAATTATCGAGGAGCGTCAGCGTGCGAAGTCCGAGGAAGTCCATCTTGAGAAGACCGATGTCTTCGACGTCCTTCATCGCATACTGGGTCGTTATTTCACCGCGGCTCCCCTTATAGAGTGGTAGAAACTCCGTGAGCGGCTTCGGAGCAATGACCACTCCCGCGGCGTGCGTGGAGGCGTGACGGCTGATTCCCTCCAGGCGTTTCGCCACGTCGAGGAGACGGCGGATGCGCGGGTCGGCATCGGCAGCCTCGCCGAGCTGGGGCACTTCGTCGAGCGCTTTTTCGAGAGTCGCATCCAAGGTGGCGGGGATCATCTTGGCGATGCGATCCACGTCGGCGTATGGCAGATCGAGAACTCGGCCTACGTCACGAATCACGGCGCGGGCCTTCATGGTTCCGAAGGTGATGATCTGCGCCACGTTGTCCCGGCCATAGCGCTGGGTCACGTAGTCGATGACCTCGCCGCGCCGGGCCTCGCAAAAGTCGATGTCGATGTCCGGCATGCTGATGCGCTCGGGGTTCAGAAATCTTTCGAAGATGAGCCCGTGCTCGAGGGGATCGATGTCGGTGATGCGAAGCGAATAGGCGACCAGACTCCCCGCCGCCGACCCGCGCCCCGGCCCCACCGGGATGCCTTTCTCCCGCGCGAATCGAATGAAATCCCAAACGATGAGGAAGTAGCCGGCGAATCCCATCTTGGAGATGATTTCCATCTCGCGCTTGAGCCTCGGTTCGTAGTCCGAGATGTCATAGCGGAGCTCACCCGCACGTCGACGCTCCTCGACCCTCTTCATTCGCTCCTTGAATCCCTGCCAGATGACCTTCTCGAAATAACCGTCGATGGTCTCGCCGTCGGGGACGGTGAACTGCGGGAGGTGGAATGACTGACGGGCGAGGTCGACCTCGACGCGGTCGGCAATCGCCAGCGTGTTGTCGTAGGCCTCTTGATAGCCTTTGAAGACCTCCGCCATCTCCTGTGGGGATTTGAAGTAGAACTCTTCGCCGCGGTAGCGCAGCCGATCGGCATCGGAAACCTTCTTGCCGGTGCCGATACAGAGCAAAATGTCGTGCGCGAGCGCGTCGTCCCGGCTGATGTAGTGACAGTCGTTGGTCGCCACAACCGGGAGCCCCATCTTTTTCGCGAGGGCCATCAGCTTCGTGTTCACCGGCACGTCTTCTTCGAGCCCCTGATCCTGGAGCTCCAGAAAGAAGTTTCCTTTGCCCAGGATGTCTTCATAGCTTCCAGCGGCTTTCAGCATCTGCGCTTCGGTTCCGTAGAGGGCCGCGGAAGGAACTTCTCCCTTCAAGCACGCGGAGAGACCGATGAGTCCCTCGGAATGCTTCGCTAAGAGCTCTTTGTCGATGCGAGGCTTGTAATAAAACCCTTCCAGATAACCCGCGCTCACCAGCTTCACGAGGTTCGTGTAACCGGTGTAGCTCTCGGCTAACAGGATCAAGTGGTTATTCGTGTCGGAGATGCCGCCCCCGGGCGATTTGTCGGTGCGGCTTCCGGGCGCGACGTAGATCTCGCATCCCAGAATCGGCTTGATGCCCTTCTTCTGGGCGGCCTGGAAAAACGCAATGGCGCCGAACATGTTGCCGTGGTCGGTGAGGGCCACCGCGGGCATCTGATACTTCGCCGCCAGATCCACGATCTCGTGCACGCGGCTCG
>Ga0214472_10009629_pt1 | contig 10071 bp, 7 predicted proteins | sample RVTome_6_FD_207662 | JGI IMG/M metagenome (GOLD analysis project Ga0214472, IMG submission 207662) | Soil microbial communities from uranium-contaminated site in the Upper Colorado River Basin, Wyoming, United States - RVT140D175 | ecosystem: Environmental > Terrestrial > Soil > Contaminated >...
GCGAGACCGTGCCGCTCTCGAACGTCCGCCTGGACGTCATCCCGTATGACATCGACGAGCTCTACGCCGAGCTCGAATCAGAGTCCCAGCCCGGCGCCGAGCCGTCCGCGGACGCGATTCGCGAGCTCTCCCAGCGCTATCAGGACGCCTGCGCCTCCTACCGCGCGACCAGCGACTCGATCGAGGCCGTCCAGCAGCGGGCCACGGCGATCACCGACCGCACGTCCCCGGAATACAACCAGGCGTTCCAGGAGTATCAGAACCTCGTCGCGCGCGAGAAGCAGCGGTTCGACGAGTGTCAGTCGATCACCGATCGTTATACCGAGGTGCGCAACGAGTATCGGGAACAGCGCCGGACCTGGGAGGAGCGGGCGTGGCCGGAGGAGCGCTTCACGGCCGAGGAGAGCGCACGCATCGGCGAGCAGCCCGTGCAGTCGGTCGAGACGGGACCGGACGGCACTGCCACCCTCACGGTCCCCAACGGCACGTGGTGGATCCTCGGGACCGCGCCGGTGCCGGGCTCGATCAGCCAGCAGTTCCGCTGGAACCTCAGGGTCGAGGCGGAAGGCGGCGAGCAGACCGTGGAGCTGACCAGCGAGAACGCGGAGCTGGAACCGGTCTTCTGACGCGCTGCGGCGCGGCGAGCACCCAGAGGGGGAACGCATGAGGCGAGCCGAGCGCTGGCATCACGCTCGCAGGGTGGTGGTGGTCGACGGCGTCCGCACGCCGTTCGCCAAGGCCGGCACCGCGCTCTCCGAGGTCGAGGCGGTGGAGCTGGCGCGGACGGCGGTCCACGAGCTGCTGCAGCGCGCCGAGATCGACCCGGCCTCGATCGACGAGGTCGTCCTGGGGAACGCGGCCCCGCCCTCCGACGCCCCCAACATCGCGCGGGTGGCGGCGCTCGAGGCCGGCATCCCCCAGGAGGTTCCGGCCTACTCCGTCCAGCGCAACTGCGCGAGCGGGTTCCAGTCGATCACCGACGCCTACGACGCGATCGTGCTCGGCCGCGCCGACGCGGTGGTGGCGGGCGGCGTCGAGTCGATGACCAACGTCCCGCTCCAGTTTCCCGACGAGTTCGCCGACGTGATGTCGGACCTGGGTCGAGCGCGCGGGGTCGCCGAGAAGGCCGCCGCGGCCGCGCAGCTCCGCCCCGCCCATTTCAAGCCTGTCGTCGCGCTGCTCGAGGGACTCACCGACCCGGTGTGCGGCCTGAACATGGGCCAGACCGCCGAGGTGCTGGCCCGCGAGTACCACCTCTCGCGCCGAGCGCAGGACGAGTACGCGCTCCGCTCGCATCAGCGCGCGGCCGCGGCGTGGGCCGAGGGCCGCTTCGCCGACGAGGTCACGCCGGTGTTCGTGCCGCCCGACTACCGGGACATCGTGGCCGAGGATGTCGGGTACCGGCCGCAGCAGACGCTCGAGGCGCTGGGGAAGCTCAGGCCCGTGTTCGAGCGCGAGGGGACGGTCACGGCCGGGAACTCGTCGATGGTCACAGACGGCGCGGCCGCGCTGCTGCTCATGGAGGAGGGGCGGGCACGCGCGGAGGGGTACCGCCCGCTGGGCCGGATCGTGTCGTTCGCCTACGCGGCGCTCGAGCCGACCCGCATGGGCCTCGGCCCGGCGCTAGCCACCCCGCTCGCGCTCTCGCGGGCCGGGGTGTCTCTCTCCGATATCGGCCTGGTCGAGCTCAACGAGGCGTTCGCCGCCGTCGTGCTCGCGAACATGGAGGTCTTTCCGTCGCGGCAGTGGGCGGAGGAACGGCTCGGGCGCACGCTGCCGATCGGCACGCTCCGAGAGGAGACGCTCAACGTCAACGGCGGGGCGATCGCTCTCGGTCACCCGATCGCCGCGAGCGGCAGCCGCCTCGCCCTGACCCTGCTGCTCGAGATGCGGCGCCGAAATGTCGAGCTCGGGCTCGCCACTCTGTGCGTGGGCGGCGGGCAGGGGGGCGCAATCGTGTTCCAGCGGGTCCCCCCCGGATGACCGAGGCCTTCCGGTTCGAGGTCGACGGGCGAGGCCTGGCCAGCGTCACCTTCGACCTTCCCGGGCGGAAGGTCAACGTGTGGTCCCGAGACGTGCTCGACGACTTCGAGCGGCTGCTCGACGAGCTGGTCGAGCGCAGCGACCTGACCGCGATCGTCTTCCTCTCCGCCAAGCCCGACACGTTCATCGCCGGGGCGGATGTCGACGAGCTTTCCGCGATCGGGTCGCCCGAGGAGGCGCGGGAGCTCTCGCGGCGCGGGCAGGCCGCCTTCCAGCGCGTAGCGGACCTTTCGCTTCCCACCGTGGCCGCGATCCACGGCGCGTGCGTCGGCGGGGGCCTCGAGTTCGCGCTAGCGTGCTCGTTCCGGGTGGCGAGCGACGAGGACGCAACCGGGCTCGGGTTCCCCGAGGTCCAGCTGGGGATCATCCCCGCCTGGGGCGGTACCCAGCGCGCCCCGCGCCTGCTCGCGCTCGAAGACGCGCTGACCCTGATCCTCACCGGGACCCGGGTCGGAGCGCGCAAGGCGGCGCGGATGGGGCTCGTCGACAAGGCCGTGCCGAGGGCGTCGCTCGACGAGCAGGCCGCGGCCGTCGCGCGGGCCGCCACGCGCGGCGAGCGTGCGCTCACGCAGGAGCGCGACGGCCTGAAGGGCTGGCTGGTCAAGCGGAACCCGCTCGGCCGCAAGCTGGTCCTTTCCCAGGCGCGGCGCCGCGTGCAGGAGCGCTCGGGAGACCACTACCCCGCCCCCTACAAGGCGCTCGAGGCGATCGAGGTCGGGCTCTCGCAGGGCATGTCCGCGGGCCTCGCCTACGAGGCCGAGGCGGTGGCCGAGCTCGCCAGCACGCCGACGGCCCGGAACCTCATGTGGTTGTACGGCCTGCGGGAGGCTGCGAAGCGACCGCCGGTGGCCGCCGAGGCCCGCCGGGTTCGCGCGCTGGGGGTGCTCGGCGCGGGAGTCATGGGCGGCGGGATCGCCGAGGTCGCGGGGTATAACGGGATCCGGGTGCGGCTCAAGGACGTGGACCTGAAGCGGGTGGCGGACGGCCTCGAGCACGCCGCCCGGATCGCGCGGAAGGCGGAGCGCAAGCGGATCCTGGATCGGCGCGGCGTGCGCGACCTCATGCATCGGATCTCGGGGACGGTCGACTACTCGGGGTTCGGCAGGCTGGACGCGGTCGTCGAGGCGATCGTCGAGGACCTGGGGGTCAAGCGGCGCGTCCTCGCCGAGGTCGAGGCCGAGGTCCGCGAGGGCACGGTCCTGGCGACCAACACGTCGTCGCTGCGGGTCGACGATCTCGCGACCGCGCTCGTTCGACCGGGGGACTTCGGCGGCCTCCACTTCTTCAACCCCGTCGAGAAGATGCCGCTCGTCGAGGTCGTGCGCGGCGCGCGCACTTCCGACGAGGCGCTGGCCACCCTCCACCGGCTGGCGCTGGACCTCGGCAAGACTCCGGTGGTCGTGCGCGACGGTCCGGGCTTCTGGGTCAACCGCCTGCTCATGCCGTATCTCAACGAAGCCGTCCACCTCTACGCCGAGGGAGTCTCCACCGCCACGCTCGACGGGGCGCTGGAGGAGTTCGGGCTGCCGATGGGACCGCTGGCGCTCCTCGACGAGATCGGGCTCGACATCGCGGCCAAGGTGGGCAAGGTGATGGCTGACGCGTACCCCGACCGGATGCGGCCGCACGCGCTGCTCCATCGCCTGCAGGTGACCGAGCGGCTGGGCCGGAAGTCGGGCGCCGGGTTCTACCGCTACGAGGGCGAGGAGCGCAAGGGCCCGGACGAGAAGCTCCGCGGCGAGCTGGGCCTGCCGGTGGGCGAGTCGCCGGTCTACGACGACGATTACCTCGTCACGCGCTGTCTCTATCCGATGGTCAACGAGGCGGCCCGCGCGCTGGCCGAGGGGATCGTGGCATCGCCCGGCGAGGGCGACCTGGCGCTCGTCATGGGGATCGGCTGGCCGCCGTTCCGCGGCGGGCTCTTGCGCTGGGCGGACGCGGTCGGCGTCGCCGAGATCGTCGAGCGGCTGGAGCGTTGGGCGTCGCTGGTCGACGCGCGCTTCGCGCCGTCGTCCGCGCTGCGCGAGCGCGCGCGCGAGGGCGGAGGGTACTACCGCCGGTCCATGGAGCCGGTCGCGCGCCCCGGCTCCGCGGACGACCAGGCGAGCCTGGGTTTCTGAGCCGGTGCGCGAGGCCAGGTGTCCCGGTATCGTGGAGTCGTGAACCCTTCCGATCGACTCGCGCCGCTCGTCCACAGCCCCGCCGTCTTCGCGCTCGCCGGCGTGGCGGCTGCGATCCTCGCCGTGTACGCGCTCGGGTCCCGCGGGCGGCTGCCGGGAGCGGCGCTGGCGCTGCGGCTGCTGTCGGTGGCCGGCCTCGTGATCCCGGCCTGGATGCTGGTCGCTTGGTACCGTGACCTGGCGCGCGCTCGCGAAGTTGCCAGCCGCATGGCGATCCATGCCGAGCCGATCGTCGAGCGGGTGGTCCTCAACGGGGCCGCGCTCCTCTGCCTGGGGTTCTTCGTCATGATCGGCGGGATCTACCTCGCCCGGCGCCTGCCGTGAGCGTCTGTCGCCCGTTCTTCACCGGCCACATCGATCCGGCCGCGCTGTTCCCGTTTCCCGAGCTGTCGGGGGACGAGTCCGAGACACTGGGGATCCTGCGGGACAGCCTGCGCCGGTTCGCGCGCGAGCGCGTCGACAGCCGCGCCATCGACGAGCAGGCGCGGATCCCCCGGGAGGTCCTCGACGGCCTGGCGGAGCTGGGCGTGTTCGGCATCATCGTGCCCGAGGAGTACGACGGTTTCGGCGCTTCGACGACTTTCTACGCGAAGGCCTTCGAGACGCTGGCCGCCATCGACGGCGCGATCGTGGTGACGGTCGGCGCGCACGAATCGATCGGGCTCAAGGGAATCCTCCAGTTCGGCACCGAGGAACAGAAGCGGCGCTTCCTGCCCCCGCTCGCCCGCGGCGAGCAGGTGGCGGCGTTCGCGCTCACCGAGCCCACCTCGGGGTCGGACGCCGCGTCGATCCGGACGCGCGCGACGTGGAGCGATGAGCGTGGCGCCTGGATCCTGAACGGGACCAAGATCTGGATCACCAACGGCGGGATCGCGGAGGTGTTCACGGTCTTCGCCCAGACCGCGGTCGACAGGGACGGCGAGACCCGCGATCGGATCACCGCCTTCATCGTCCCGCGCTCGCTGGCGGGTGTCTCGAGCGGGCCGGAGGAGCACAAGCTGGGGATCCGCGGGTCGTCTACGACCGAGGTCCACTTCGAAGACGTGGTGTTGGCGCCGGACCTGGTCCTGGGGGAGGTCGGCGGGGGGTTCAAGGTCGCGATGGAGGTGCTGAACTCCGGGCGGCTGGGGCTGGCGGCGGGCTGCGTGGGAGGAATGAAGCATCTGCTGGCCGAGGCCACACGACACGCCATCGAACGGGAGCAGTTCGGTCGGCCGATCGCCCAGTTCGAGCTGATCCAGAAGAAGCTCGCCGGCATGGCGCTGGAGATCTACGGAACCGAGTCGATGGTCTATCTGACGACCGGAATGGTGGACCGCGGCTCGGACGACTACTCGCTGGAGTCCGCGATCTGCAAGGTCGGGGCGTCGGAGGCGGTGTGGCGGGTCGTCAACGAGGCGCTCCAGATCGCGGGCGGGATGGGGTACATGAAGGAATACCCGTTCGAGCGCTATCTGCGCGACGCGCGCATCAACCTGATCTTCGAGGGGACGAACGAGATCCTGCGGCTCTACACCGGGCTCTCGGGCCTCGAGGCGCCGGGCGAGCACCTCAAAGCGGTGGCGCGGGCGCTCAAGGACCCGATCAAGCAGCTCGGGCTGCTCACCGACTACGCCCGCGACCGCGCGCGGCGGGCGATCCACAAGCCGGAGCTGCCCGAGCTCCACCCCATGGTGGCGGACGCGGGGCGCGCGCTCCCCGAGTGGGTGGCGGAGTTCGCCGCCACGGTCGAGTGGGCGCTCCGACGCCACGGCAGGGAGATCGTGGAGCGGCAGATGGTGCTGGAGCGGCTGGCGGGCGCGGTCGGCGACCTGTTCCTGATCGCCGCGGTCGTGAGCCGTGCCGACCGCGAGTGCCGCCTCGAATCGGGCCTCGGCTCGGAGGCGCACGCGACTCGCGCCCGGCTCGTCGTCAACGAGGCGTGGCGCCGCGTGCGCCGTAACCTGGCGCGCGTGCGGGCCTATCCCGACAACGACCTGCGGGTGGTCGCGGCCGAAGTGCTCGCGTCCGAGGGCGCGCACCTCCCCGGCACGAAGCCCGCCTCGTGATCCTCCCTCCGCGGGCGGAATGAACCGCGATCCCGCGGGTACCCTCCAGGAGACGGCGGAGGCGGCGGAAGAGGCGGCGCTGATCGCGCGCATCGCGGGCGGGGAGCGGCACCTCTACGGCGCGCTGGTCGATCGGTACCAGCGGCGGCTCTGGTGGAGCTGCCTGCGGATGCTGGGCGACGCGGACGAGGCCGACGAGGTCGTGCAGGAGTCATTCGTCCGCGCCTGGGAGCGGCTGGGCGGGTTCGACCCGGCCCACCGCTTCTACCCGTGGCTGTTCACGATCGCGCGGAACCGCTGCCTCAACGCGTTGCGCCGCCGGCGCACGTGGGGGTTCCTCTCGCTGTCGTCGGGGGACGACCCGCCGGTGCTCGCGTCGCGCGAGGAGACGGCGGCCCGGGCGGAGGACGCCGAGCTCGCGCGGGCGCTGGAGGAGTGCATGGAGGATCTCCCGGACGATCAGCGAGAGGCATTCGAGCTGCGGCACGGCGAGGGATTCCGCTACGCCGAGATCGCGGCCGCGCTCGAGGTCCCGGAAGGGACCGTGATGTCGCGGCTGTACCGCGCTCGCGAGAGGATGCGTGACTGCCTGGAGGGAAAGGGAGTGACGCCATGACGGACGGCCGCGGGCACGTAGAGGAGCGGCTCGACGCCTACCGCACGGGCGACCTGGACGCCGCGGATCGCGCGCGGGTCGAGGCGCACCTGGCGGAGTGCGAACACTGCCGCACGGAGCTTGCGGCCGTGGAGTCGTGGGCGGCCGCGTTCGAGCGCGGGCTCGCGGCGCGGCGGGCCGGAGCGGTGGGGCTCGAGCCGGACTGGGCCGCCCAGAGGGCGGCGATCGTCGCCCGGACCTCGGCGCCGGGGCGCGCGGAGGAGCGGCGGGCCTTCTGGCGCTGGGCGCCCCAGGTCGCGCTGGTTGCGGTGGCCGCGATCGTCATCGGCGTCGTGTGGCGCGAGGCGGGGCGAGAGCCGGTGCGGGTCGAGGCCCCGGGGGAGAGCCGGGGGGAGAGCCGCCCGGAGGCCGCGCCCCCGGAGCTCGAACGGCGACGGGCCGACGCAGCGGCCGGGGCCCCGACGGGTGCCGACGAGGTCGGGCGGACCGCGGGGCGCGAACAGGCCGAGGCCCTGGACCAGGCCCGGCCGGCGGCGCCGCCCACGGCCGACGACCGGCGCGCCGAGGAGAAGGCCGCGGAGCCGCAGAGGGAGGCCGAGGGCTTCGAGGAAGAGCAGGCGGGGAACGAGGCGGCGCTGGCCGACCGGGCGGCCCAACCCGCCGCCGCGGCCACCGTGCTCGAGCTGGACCGCTTCGAGCGCCAGGCTCGGGCGGCGCTCGCGGCGCGCGACACGCTGGCCGCCCGCCGCGCCCTCGCCCTCTGGAGCGACACGCTCGCCGCGGGGGAGGATCTGGACGACGCTGGCCCGGCCTTCCTGGCCGACAGTCTGGAGGCGCTGCTCGAGAGCGCGGAATAATCCGAGCCTCCGGTTGTAGAGGGAACGAGAACCCGACGTCCACTCAACGAACCGGAGGGATCCATGAAACGCCTCGCCATCGCCTTCAGCCTGCTCGCGGCCCTGACGGTCGCGCTCGCGGGCAGCCCCGCGGCCCACGGTGACGACCCCGAGCCGCGGGCGGTCGCCGTCACCGTCTACAACGGGAACCTGGGACTCGTCCGCGACGAGCGCCGGATCGCGCTCGAGCGGGGCGTCTTCACGCTGCCGTTCCGCGACGTCGCCGCGCTCATCGACCCGACATCGGTCGCGTTTCGCGCCCTGCGCGCGGGCGGATCGGTCGACGTCCTGGAGCAGAACTACGAGTACGACCTGCTGACCCCCCAGGCCCTGCTCGAAAAGTACGTGGGGGAGATCGTGACGCTGGTCACGCTGGTCGACGGCGAGGAGCGCGCGGTCGCCGCCAAGCTGCTCTCGACGCAGGGCGGCACCGTGTACCAGATCGGCGACTCGATCGCGCTGAACCCCCCGGGTCGTGTGGTGCTCCCCGCCCTCAAGGGCGACCTCCGGGCTTCCCCGACTCTCGTCTGGACGCTGGCCAGCGAGCGCGCCGGGGACGAGCCGGTCGAGGTCTCGTACCTGACTGGGGGGCTGACCTGGAAGGCGGACTACGTGGCCACCCTCTCCGCCGACGACCGCGAGCTCGACCTCGGAGGCTGGGTGACGATCGACAACCGGAGCGGGACGACCTACCCGGACGCCAAGCTCAAGCTCGTGGCCGGCGACATCCACCGCGCTCCGCAGGAGAGCCGGGAGGAGCTGGCCGGCCGCGCGCTGGCGATGGCCGACGAGGCGGCGAGCCCGAGCGCGTTCGAGGAGCGCACGTTCTTCGAGTACCACCTCTACGACCTGCCGCGGCCGACGACGATCCGGAACAACCAGACCAAGCAGATCCGGCTGCTCGAGTCGGCGACCGTGCGCACCGCCAAGGTGTACCGGTTGGCCGGCGCGCCCTGGTATTACACCCAGCGCTACGGCGGCGAGAAGGGCCTCAAGGTCGGCGTGTACCAGGAGTTCGAGAACCGCGAGCGCGACGGGCTCGGCGTGCCGCTGCCGGCGGGGACCGTGCGCCTATACAAGGCCGACGCCGACGGTACCCTGCAGCTCGTGGGCGAGGACCGGATCGACCACACGCCCCGCGACGAGAAGGTCGTGCTCAAGGTCGGGGAGGCGTTCGACCTCGTCGCCGACCGCCGCCAGACCGAGTTCGAAGTGGTGGCCAGCGGGCACGTGTGGGAGGAGGCGTTCGAGGTCGTGATCCGGAATCACAAGCAGGAGGACGTCGTCGTCCAGGTCGTCGAGCCGCTGCCCGGAGATTGGCGGATGCTTTCGAACAGCCACGACTTCGAGAAGCTGGATGCGTTCACGGTGCGCTTCGACGTACCGGTGAAGGCGGGGGGAGAGGCCACGCTGCAGTATCGGATCCAGATCCGCTACTGAGCGAGCGATTCTCGGGGAGCTCGAGACGCCTGGGTAGGCTCCGATGGTGCAATGACCTAAACTGCGATAGATTGGTAGGTCACCCGATGCATCATTCTCCGCCTCGACCGGGAAAATCCATGCTGAGCCACACCATTCGTTTCGACGCCGAGCACCACGACGACATCGTGTACCCGTCGGCGATCCCCTTCCTGCTCGTCCACCTGGCGACGCTGGGGATCCTCTGGAGCGGGGTCACCTGGCCGGCGGTGGCGATCTGCGTCGGACTCTACGTGGGGCGGATGTTCGCGATCACGGCGGGGTTCCATCGCTACTTCTCGCACCGCTCCTACGACACCAGTCGCGTGTTCCAGTTCGTGCTCGCGTTCGTCTCCCAGACGTCGCTGCAGAAAGGCGTCCTGTGGTGGTCGGCCAAGCACCGCCATCACCACAAGCATTCCGACACGGTCGAGGACGTACACTCGCCGGGGCTCCACGGCTTCCTGTTCGCGCACGTGGGCTGGATCTTCGCGCGTCGCCGCGGCGAAGCCGACTACGAGATGGTGAAGGACCTGGCGGCCTACCCCGAGCTCCGCTGGCTCGAGCGCTGGCGGCACATGCCGGGCGTGGTCCTGGCGGTCGTCTGCTTCCTCGTGGCGGGCTGGCCGGGCCTCTTCGTGGGCTTCTTCCTCTCGACCGCGGTCCTCTATCACGGCACGTTCGCGATCAACTCGCTGGCTCACTGCTTCGGCCGCCAGCGTTACCTGACCGGGGACGACAGCCGCAACAACTGGTGGCTCGCGCTGATCACCCTCGGCGAGGGCTGGCACAACAACCACCACTACTACCAGGTCTCGACGCGGCAGGGG
>Ga0214472_10009633_pt1 | contig 10070 bp, 11 predicted proteins | sample RVTome_6_FD_207662 | JGI IMG/M metagenome (GOLD analysis project Ga0214472, IMG submission 207662) | Soil microbial communities from uranium-contaminated site in the Upper Colorado River Basin, Wyoming, United States - RVT140D175 | ecosystem: Environmental > Terrestrial > Soil > Contaminated >...
GCAACGGGCGGTCGATCGGAGGTCGGACTCGACGGTTCGATCGAGTGGCGGTGCTGGGAGGTGGACCAATGACACCAGACCGGTCTGCTGCAACGGGCGGTCGATCGGAGGTCGGACTCGACGGTTCGATCGAGTGGCGGACCATCCCCGGCTATGGCGAGTACGAGGTCAGCAATTCCGGAGACGTGCGCAGGTCGATTCCGCGCGCCAATTGGCCGGCCGGGCATCTATTGAGGCCGGCACGATCGGCATCGGGTCACCTCTACGTGATGCTCGCGGTGCGCCCCGGAGCCAATCGCAGCAAGAAGGAATTCGTGCACAGGCTCGTAGCCTGCGCCTTTCTGGGCGAGCAGCCTTTTTCGGGCGCGTGCGTCCTGCACGCGGACGATGACCCGAACAACAACTCGGTTGGCAACTTGAGGTGGGGAACACGTAAGGACAACTATGAAGATCGCATGAAGAACCGCGGTTGGAAAAGAAAGACTATCCGCGGAAGCGCAGCCAGAAATGCGAAGCTCACCGAGAGGGACGTCCGGGTCATCCGAAGGATTCATGCGCAAGGCTTCCGCAACGGCTGGATCGCCAAATTTTATGATGTCAACCCATCGACGATTTGTGACATCACCAAATTCCGGCATTGGAAGCACGTTGGAGAAGATAAATGAACATCACGCTTTCCAATGTTCAGAGAGAGGCAGTCGATAAGATAAAATCATGGTTCCATTCCTCTAATAGACAGCCTGTATTCAGAATCTTCGGTTTCGCGGGAAGTGGAAAATCCACAATTGTAAAGTATGCACTCGCCGAACTGGGTGTCGAGCCGCACAATTGCGCCGGCGACAGCGGCTTCCTGGCAGCGACGTTTACAGGGAAAGCGGCGCTCGTCATGACCCGCAAGGGCACGCCCGCATCCACCATCCACAGCCTGATCTACCGGGTCTCCGAGGCGACGCCCGCCGAGATCGAGAAGGTCAAGAGCGACATCGCCGACATCAAGGCGAAGCTGCCGGCGCTCGATCCGGCGACCCGGCTGCTCGAGGAATCGCGGCTGCGCTCGCTCGAGATCCGCCTCGCCGACATCCACAAGCCGCGCTTCGTACTCAACGAGCAGTCCGTCGTCCGCGACGCCAAGCTGATCGTGCTCGACGAGGTGTCTATGGTCGGCGAGGACATGGCGCGCGACCTGCTCGCCTTCGGCAAGCCCATCCTGGTGCTCGGCGACCCGGGCCAGCTGCCGCCGATCAAGGGCGAGGGCGCGTTCACCAACGCCGAGCCCGACGTGATGCTAACCGAGATCCACCGCCAGGCGGGCGAGAGCGCGATCATCCGGCTCGCCACCATGGCTCGCCAGGGCCGGCCCATCCCCTACGGCGAGCACGACGCCTTCGTCTGGAAGATGCCCCGCGCCGCGGTGGCGCCCGATCAGATGCTTCGCGGCGGCCAGGTGATCTGCGGGCGCAACGCGACCCGCATCCAGCTCAACCTCGCCATGAAGCGCGCCGCCGGGTTCGAGGGCGTCTACCCGACCGGCGAGGCCCGCGACGGCCGGCCCGAGAAGATCATCTGCCTCAAGAACCGGAACGACCTCGGCGTGGTCAACGGCATGTTCCTCGAGCTCGGCAACATCCGAGACGAGAACGCGCACTCCTTCTCGGCAACGGTCCGCTCCGAGGACGGCGACGTCATCGGCGGGAGCGAGGACAAGCCCGAGCGGCACTTCATCTACAAGGGGCATTTCGACGACCACGTCGAGCCCGACCGCGAGCGCGAACGCCGCGACCACTGGATCAAGAAGGGGCTGATCGAGGCCGTCTGGGGCTGGGCCATCACCTGCCACAAGGCGCAGGGGTCCGCATGGCCCAATGTCATCGTGTTCGATGACGGGCTCGGGCGGACTGCCGAGGACCGCGCCCGCTGGCTCTACACCGCGATCACGCGCGCGGAGTGGGGGCTGGTGATCCTTGATTGATCTCAATGACGTCCGTCCCCTCGGCCAGGGCGCCGCGCGCCATGACCTGGACGCGATCATCGCTGGTCTCCGCGCGAAGGCGCCGTCCTGGGTCAGAGAGCACTTCCCGCGCGGCCGCCGCCTCGGCGACGAGTGGCGGCTCGCCAACGTCCGTGGCGACCCGCCGCGCAAGAACGGCTCCTGCGTCATCACCCTCGAGGGCGATCACGCCGGCGACTGGATCGACTTCGACACCGGCGACGGCGGCGGACCCTTGAGCGCGCTCGAGCACGCGACCGGGCTATCGGGCCGAGCGCTGATCGAGTACGCCGCGGAGCTCGCCGGCTCGACCCCGGCGCGGCCCGCGCCGAGCGCCCATGCACGGGACCACGGCACAGACATCAGCCGGGAGATCGAACTCATCCTGTCACGCTGCCGACCGATCGCCGCCAGCCCGGCGGAGGCCTACCTCGCCGCGCGGGGACTGGCCGTGCCCGAGACGCCGGACCTGCTGTTCCATCCCGACCTGACCCACTGGGAGAAGCGCACGGGCTATCCGGCACTGGTCGCGATCGTCCGCGACGGCAGCGGCGAGGCCGTCGCGATCCACCGCACCTATCTCGCCCCGGACGGCGCGGCCAAGGCGGACGTGCCCAAGCCGCGCATGATGCTGGGGCCGGTCTCGGGCGGCGCGGTCCGACTCGCGGCCGTCGGCGCCGGCGGCCTCGTCGCGGTCGCCGAGGGCATCGAGACGGCGCTCGCGGTCATGACCGCCCGCCCTGGTCTCCCCGTCTGGGCGGCGCTCTCGGCCGGCAATCTCGAGAAGATCGCTCTCCCGCCCGAAGCGAGCAGGGTCGTGCTACTGGCCGACCACGACGCGAGCGGCACCGGGCTCGCGGCGGCGCGCAGGGCGGCCGAACGGCTCTCGGCCGAAGGATGCCGGGTCTGGCTCGCAGTGCCGCCCCACGCCGGCGACGACTTCAACGACGTGCTCGTCAACGAGGGCCCAGACGCCGTCCGGGCGATCGTCGATGCCGCTGCGGAGTGGAGCGCCGCCTCGGTCGACGCCGGGCTTGAGGGCGCATCCACGCCCTCGGGCTCCTCGGGCGACGCCGTGCCCGGCGGCGTGCCGCTCGAGTTCACCGAGGAGGCGCTGGCGCTCGATTTCGCCGCCCGTCATGCCGACAACCTGCGCTACTGCGCCGCTTGGGGCCGCTGGCTGATCTGGGACGGGACCTGCTGGCGGACCGACGAGACGCTCCGCGCCTTCGACCTGTCGCGCTGGATCTGCCGCGAGGCGAGCAACCGCGCGCTCGTCCACATCGAGAACGTCAAGTCCGCGGCTCGTATCGCCTCGGCCCTGGCCAGCGCCAGGACCGTGGCCGCCGTCGAGCGGCTCGCCAAGGCCGACCGCCGGCACGCGGCCACCGCCGAGCAATGGGACGCCGACGAGTGGCTGCTCAACACCCCGGACGGGATCGTGGACCTCACGTCCGGGCGCCTCTCGCCGCACCGTGCCGATGCCTACATGACGCGGATCACGGCCGCGGGCCCCGGCGGCGACTGCCCCCTGTGGCGGAGCTTCCTCGCCCGAGTGACCGACGGCGACGACGACCTGCAGGCTTATCTGCAGCGGCTCGCCGGCTGCGCGCTCACCGGCAGCATCCGCGACCACGCGCTGTTCTTCCTCTACGGCACCGGCCGCAACGGCAAGGGCGTGTTCCTCAACACGCTCAGCCGCATCCTCAACGACTACGCGGTGGTCGCGTCGATCGAGACCTTCACCGCCACCAACACCGACCGGCACACCACCGACCTCGCCATGCTGCGCGGCGCGCGGCTGGTCACCGCTCAGGAAACCGAGGAGGGCCGGCGCTGGGCCGAGAGCCGCATCAAGGCGCTCACCGGCGGCGACCCGATCACAGCGCGGTTCATGCGCCAGGACAACTTCACCTTCCAGCCGCAGTTCAAGCTAATCATCGCCGGCAACCACAAGCCGGGGCTCCGCAACGTCGACGAGGCGATCCGCGCCCGGTTCAACCTGGTCCCCTTCACGGTGACGATCCCGGAGGGCGAGCGCGACCCGCGGCTCGCGGCCAGGCTCGAGGCCGAGTGGGCGGGCATCCTGGCGTGGGCGGTCGAGGGCTGCCTCGCATGGCAGCGCATCGGTCTCGCCCCGCCGAAGGCGGTCCTCGACGCCACCGCCGAGTACATGGAGGTCGAGGACGCGCTCGGGCGCTTCCTCGAGGAGCGCTGCGAGGTCGGGGCCAAGGACCGGGTCGGCGGCGCGGACAACGTCGCCAGCATCGCCGACCTGTTCGCGTCCTGGCAGGAGTGGTGCAAGGCGGCGGGCGAGCACGCCGGGACGCGCAAGCGCTTCAGCCAGAACCTCGAGGCCCGCGGCTTCTTCCGCTGGCAGCACCCCAGGACCCGCCAGCGCGGGTTCCGCGGCTTGCGGCTGGTCGTCCACGCCTCGGCCATTGCTGGCGGCCGCGGCGACGAGGACTGAAAAAATGGCGGAAATCCAGGCTGCGAACAGATCGAACGGGAGCGCGGCAAATCACCGTACACACGCGCGCACACATGCGCGCGCGTATAGCTGGGTAACCGGCGCCAATGCTCGATCTGTTCGCACTCCGGATTCCTGCGGTTCTTGCGACAGCGGGTGGCGGCGGCGTCCTTGGCAGTTCCCCGCCGCCACCCCGACCACGATGACCCATCGATGGAGGACACCATGGCTCTGCCGACTCTGGTCCAACCGCCGACGGACGCAAGTCCGATCCGGCGCCTGCCGCGCGCCGTCACCGCCGGGGCGCGCGACGGCGTGCCCGTGATCCTCGCCCTGGATCTGGGGCAGGCGACCGGTTGGGCTCTCAGGGACGCCGAGGGCGTCATCACCAGCGGCACCGCCGAGTTCCGGCCCGGGCGCTTCCAGGGCGCGGGCATGGCCTTCGTCAGGTTCAAGGGCTGGCTGCACGAGCTGCGCGCGGGCGCAGGCAGGATCGACCAGGTGTTCTTCGAGGAGGTCCGCGCCCACCGCGGCACCGCGGCGGCGCACGTCTATGGCGGCTACCTCGCGCATCTCACCGCCTGGTGCGAGCTGCGCGCCATCCCCTATCTCGGCGTGCCCGTAGGCACCATCAAGCGCCACGTCACCGGCAAGGGCAATGCGCCCAAGGAGGCGGTGATCGCAGCCGTCCAGAAGCTCGGCTTCGCGCCCGCCGACGATAACGAGGCCGATGCGCTGGCGCTGCTGCAGTGGGCGCTCGCCAACGGGTTCGACGGAGACGCGCGATGAATGGCGCGATGCTGCTCGAGCATGCCGCCGGCGTCGTCGCCGACCGGCGCGTGCGCTACGGCGCGCCCGAGGTCCTGCTCGACCAGGTTGCCAAGCGCTGGTCGTTCGTCTTGGGCACCAGGGTCACCGCGGCCCAGGTCGCCCTGTGCCTGATCGACCTCAAGGTCGCGCGGCTCACCCGCGATCCGGCCCAGCTCGATTCGATCGTCGACGTGGCCGGCTACGCCGCGTGTCTCAGGGAGGTGAGCCGATGAGGGCCATGGCAAGCACTTCGCCGACCACTACTGCGCCCGAGGAGTGGACGCCCGAGATGGTGGCGGGGCGGCTGGCCGAGGCCGCCGACACGCTCCGGCGCCTGCCCAGGGTCAAGGTGCAGGGCTACTTCAGCACCTGGCCCACCGTCATCCGCGACTTCTGGGAGGCCTTCGGCTGGCACGAGGCGGAGGTCCGGCTCGGGCCGCCGACGGCGGCGGCCATCGACCGGATGGACGAGACGGTCCTGTGGCTGCGCTGGCTCGAACCGGACGAGGTGCGCCTCGTCTGGCTGCGGGCCGAGGGCGTGCGGTGGAAGTTGATCTGCGCCCGGTTCGGGGTCGGGCGGACGACGGCGTGGTATAAGTGGTCCGGCGCGCTCGCGAAGATCGCGGGTCGGCTTAATGGATGGGCAGGGCACCGGTGCGCGGGATCGAGCGAATGGCCCCGTGTGCGATGGCGGGGATAGCGTTCTATTCGCCGAAGGAAGGGGGGTCAGCGGTCGGGCCGGAATAGACCGATGTAGCAAGGGCAGACAGGCTTTCAGAATAGTCCGAAGCGGAAAGTGGAGAGCCCGGCGTTGGGTGAAAGTCGGGCAACTTAACCAGCTTGAGTGATTGACTCGGGAGCGGCGTGTGCCGAAAAACGGTGCGGAGGAAGGGAGACGGCGTGTCGATCGGCACGGCATCCGAGGGCGGGGCACGACGGCGCCTGGTGGCGATCCTAGCCGCGGACGTGGCCGGGTACTCCCGCCTGATGGAGGCAGATGAGTCGGCGGCCCTGCACGCGCTCGAGAGCTGTCGCGCAGTCTTCAGGAAGCGCATCGCGGACCATGGCGGATACGTGGTTGATACCGCCGGCGATTCGGTGCTGGCTGTGTTCCCGAGCGTGGTCGAGGCGGTAGTATGCGCGAGGGAGATTCAGGGCGCGATCGCCAGGCTCAGCGATGGCGTGTCCAAGGATCGGCGCATGCTGTACCGCATCGGCGTTAACCTCGGAGACGTCATCGAAAAGGGTGACGGCAGCGTGTATGGCGACGGCGTCAACGTCGCGGCGCGCCTAGAGGCGCTAGCCGAGCCGGGCGGCGTGATAATCTCGGGCACCGCCCACGATCAAGTCGAGGGCAAGGTCGAGGCCAAGTTCACGTTCGTCGGCGAGCAGATGGTGAAGAACATCAGCCGCCCTGTGCGCGCCTACCGGCTCGTGGACGAGGCGACAACGGTGCACCCCACGTCGGCCGTGACTTCGCGGCCGTCGATCGCGGTCTTGCCATTCGACAACCTGTCGGGCGATGCGGACCAGGAGTACTTCGCCGACGGCATCGCCGAGGACCTGATCACGGCGCTGTCGCGGCTCCGCTGGCTGTTCGTAACCGCGCGCAACTCCACATTCACGTACAAGGGCAAGCCCATCGAGGTGAAACAGGTTGGCCGCGAAATGGGCGTGCACTACGTGGTCGAAGGCAGCGTTCGGCGGGGTGGAAAGCGGGTGCGAATCTCGGTGCAGCTGATCGACGCCAATAGCGGAAACCACATTTGGGCGGAGCGCTTCGACCGTCCTCTGGACGATCTGTTCGCTCTTCAGGACGAGATCACCGAGACAGTAGCAGCCGCGATCGCGCCCGAGCTCGAAGCGGTCGAGCGCGAGCGCGCCCACCGCAAGCCGCCTGGGAGCCTCGATGCGTGGGAGGCCTACCAGCGCGGCATGTGGCACCTTTATCGGTACAGTGCCGAGCAGAATGCCACCGCTCGGCGCCTCTTTCGGCGCGCGGCGAGCCTCGACCCGCATTTCGCTGCTCCTTTGGCTTGGCTAGCATATGCATTGCTCGTCTCGGTGGTCTTTGGCCAATCCCGTGATAGCGCTCAAGACTTACGTGCGGCCGCCGCCTCGGCGCGAAAGGCGCTGCAACTCGATAACAAAGATGCGGTGGCTCACATGACGCTCGGTCGGGTACTCGGCGCCTGGGGCAACGTCGATGATGCGATCGAGGAGCTGCGTGAGGCGATTACTCTCAGTCCGAATTTCGCGATGGGCCACTTCAGTTTGGGCTTCGAGCTGACTATGTCAGGACAATTCGCAAGCGCGGTCGAAAGTTTCGAGAAGGCAATCCGGTTAAGTCCACACGACCCAAATGTTTGGTCGATGGAAGGTGGATTGGCACGCTCAATGATGGCGATGCAGAAGTATGAGGACGCATTGGTTTACGCCCGACGATCGGCGCTGCGACCCAATGCGCAGTTCTGGGCCCATGCTCACCTCGCTTCATGTCTGGGACATGTGGGCCGGCGCGACGAGGCACGGGAGGCGTTTAACAAGTTGATCAAAATGCGCCCCGACTTCTCAGTAGCCTTAGTCGAAGGCATTCACCCTGGTCGAGGCCGGGAATGGAAGGACAGCCTTTTTGAAGGCCTTCGTAAGGCCGGCCTGGATGTCCCGGACGACGCTGAGGCCGGTCGTTAAGCCGGTGACGAAGAATAGGCTTGCGAGGGCGGAGAAGGTCGAGGCCTAGCGAAATTCGAGCCCAGATCTCGGTTGAGCTGTGCGTTCGTTCGTGGGTCTAGATGGGCCCTCGTAGGACGCCGGAACGAAACAAAGGTTTCTCGGAGCCGGCTGACGCGCCGCAGACAGTGCGCATGCTTGAACAAATCGGTTTGAACATTTTTCGTGTGAACAAACGACGCGGTTTTCAGTATGGTCCGCGTTAGCCTCGGGAGAGGCGCGCGCGGGCCGCGGGGATGACCACGTCGCGGCTCGTTGCAATTCCGGCCGGAGCGCGGTCGAATGTCCACATGGCCCGTGTCCTCGCAAGCGTTCTCGTGCTCCTGGTCGTCGCTCTGGCGCCGGCGGCGCACGCCGACGTCGCCGGACGCGCGTCGGTCATCGACGGCGACACGATCGAGGTCCACGGCCAGCGCATCCGCCTCTTCGGCATCGATGCGCCGGAGAGCGAGCAGCTCTGTCTCGCCGAGGACAAGCGCTGGCGCTGCGGACAGCAGGCGGCCCTGGCGCTCGACGACAAGATCGCCGGCCGGCCCGTCGCCTGCGTGGAGAGAGACCGCGACCGCTACGGCCGCATCGTGGCGGTGTGCCGCGCGGGCGACCAGGACCTCAACGCATGGCTCGTCGCCGAGGGCTGGGCGCTGGCGTATCGCCAGTACTCCACGGATTACGTGGGCGAGGAAGAGGCGGCTCGCGCGGCGGGCAAGGGCGTCTGGCGCGGGACGTTTGTGCCGCCCTGGGACTGGCGTCGAGGCCAGCGCCTCGAAGCGACCGCGAGCGAGCCCGGCGACTGCCGGATCAAGGGGAACATCAGCTCCAAGGGCGAGCGCATCTATCACGTCCCGGGCGGCCAGTTCTACGAGCGGACGCGGATCGACACGTCGAAAGGCGAGCGCTGGTTCTGCTCGGAGGCCGAGGCCCAAGCGGCAGGGTGGCGACTGTCGCGGCGGTGACCGCGGAGATCGACATTTGGCGCGCGGCCAAGCTGCTCGTCGAACGGCACGGCAACGAGGCGCCGGTTCACGCGGCATCGCGGGCGGACGAGTTGCTCGCCGACGGGGACATCGACGGCCAACGGGTCTGGATGCGCATCCAGCGCGCGATCGAAGAACTCCTGCGCGGATGCGGCGACGATCTGCTGCATTGAGACCAGACCGCGTTCACGCGGCTCGATCCTCCGCCACCTTGATCAACGACTCGGCGGGGATACCGAGCCCGGTATGCAGGCGCCAGACCATCTTGAGAGTGAGCGGGCGCTTCCGATTGAGCACCTCGTAGACGCGGTTCCGGCTGCCGATGTAGGGGATGAGGTCCTTGGGCTCCAGGCCTTGCTGCTCCATGTGGTACTTGATCGCCTCGACGGGATCGGGCAGGTCCATCGGGTAGTGCTTCGCCTCCCACGCCTCGATCAGCGTGACGAGCACGTCCAAGCGCTCGCCTTCCGGCGTGCCGCGCTTCGCATCCATCAGAGCCTCGATCTCCTTGAGCGCACGACGGTAGTCGCGCCTGGTTTTGATCGGGGTGACGTCCATCAGTCCTGCTCCTCAGATCGTCTGCGCGTCGATCGCGTCGTACTGGCGGTGCGTGCCGATGAACCGGATGTACACCACGCGGTAGGGATAGTTGATCCACATGACGATGCGGTACTTGTTTCCAGCGATGTTGAACACGGCCCGCCCGTCCTTGAGGATGCTCGCGGTTCGGATGTCCCGTTTGACGTTGGCCGGGGTGGCCCAATCGGCCGCCCGCACTTGCCGGTACCAGGCCATCACGGGCTCGCGCGCATCGGTATGAGCGGGATCGCTCTGCAAGAACGCCTTCAGCGAGCGGAGCGCGATGACCCGCATGCGGAAACCCTACCATAGTCCCAAATTGGGACCAAGAGGCTTCGACCACGGCTGCTAAGTCTTTGAAATCACGGGTCCTTCTTGGCCACAACCTATGCGGGCGGGCGCAGCGCGAAACCTCGCCAGCGTCAGGCGCGCAAACTTCGTTGACAGTTGACGGTTGACAGCCGGCCTGCGGCGCGCGTTGTGCCGCAGATTTCCGGGACTTTCGGGTGAGCATCGACCG
>Ga0214472_10009634_pt1 | contig 10069 bp, 10 predicted proteins | sample RVTome_6_FD_207662 | JGI IMG/M metagenome (GOLD analysis project Ga0214472, IMG submission 207662) | Soil microbial communities from uranium-contaminated site in the Upper Colorado River Basin, Wyoming, United States - RVT140D175 | ecosystem: Environmental > Terrestrial > Soil > Contaminated >...
CACCCTTCCCGCAATTTCTATGTACAGGGTAGAAAGTGTAATTGGAATTCCTGTTTTTCTATCCATAACATCATTTAAGAAACTATTTCTAGGGTCATAATAGTCATCTTCATTACCTTGGAATCCCTGTTCGACAAACAAATAGTGATTGATTAAATCTATCAGCGAAAAAGGGTCCTTATTTTCACCTCCTAATCGAGACTCAATTTCGGCTGCCATTTGAGCTACTTTACTCAAGTATTCATCGACAATTAGGTTTGGATACTCGACGCACTTTGCTAAAAGTAGCGTAGTCTTGGCAAGATTAATTCTCTCTTCTCGTTGACCCAATTCTACTTCGAAAATTTTCTGCGCCTCTGAATGGTTTGCCATTTTTTTAAAAGCCAAAAACTCATCCGAACTTAAATAATACTTTAATGCTCCTATTTCAAACTTCAATTCTTTCCGTCTTGTAAGACGATTTCTGAGCTAACAAAGCAATCTTTTCTAGTTCTTCTTTTGTTAAGGTTGGAGACTCCAAAGCTTTGATATTATCCTCTAAATGTCTTACGGTACTTGTCCCGGGAATTACCACAGAAACCTGCGGATGATGCAAGACAAACTGACTAGCTGCCTGAGGAAGTGTTTGATTCCCATTTACTAGAAAAGCAAACTCTTCCGCCTTGCTTCTTCCTAATTGCAATTGCCTGTTATCGATAAGCGGCCCGGTTTGGACAGTCATTCTTTTTGTAAGTAAACCTCGTGCTAAGGGAACACGAGCAATAATAGCAATTTTTTTTGCTGATCCAAAGGAAGAAGTTCTTTAACCGCCTCCTGCTCTAAGAGATTAAGTACTACTTGGAGAGGTAAAACCTTTGAATATTTTAAACATATACAAGCATCGCTTACTGTTTCAGCCGACACCCCATAGAAGCGAATCTTTCCCTGATTTTTGAGACAATCCAGAGTTTCAAACACTTCACCTCGCTCTAGCATCCATGTTAGAGGATTGTGAAGCTGATATAAATCTATATGGTCTGTCTGTAACCGCCTTAAGCTTTTATTTATAGCTTTTTTATGTAAGCAGAAGAAAAATCTTGCCTTGGTCTTGATAATCTCTTAAGAGCACCTTTCCGAGGTTGGATAATGTAGCGAATAGGCTCAAGAACTGGGAGTAAGACCTTACCAATTCGGCCAAGCGATGAAGACAATGTTCCAACTTTACTTGCAATTATTACTTGGCTTCGCCGGTCTTTAAGAGTACGTCCAATTAGTTCTTCACTACGGCCGTATCCATAACCGTCAGCGGTATCATAAAAGTTTATTCCCAGCTCATATGCCCGATTCAGTACAAGAATTGACTTCCTGTCATCATTCGCACGTTTTCCAATACTTGAACATCCTAAACCTATCTCCGAAACCTGTAAACCGGTGCTACCGAAAGAGCGGTAATTCATACATTGATTTTCCCCCTAATTTTTGTTAACCCTAGGCTCTAGATAACGTGGCGGGTTACTAACTTTAAATTCATCTTCGATGATATCTAATAGAACCTTACCACCCGTATTTCCTGGAACAGGTTGTCCCATAAGATAGAGCACAGTAGGAGCTATGTCCATTTGATCTCCTTCTTCAATATATTTTCCCGATTTAATATGTTTTCCATGCGCTATAATAAAGCCTTCAGGTTTATCCTCCCCGGACCTTCTTTCAGGATTATGGCCCATAACCGTACCTATAACTGGGGAATAAAGTGCTCTAATAGGAGCATCTCCAGTCCACTTGACTATCAGGTCTGGTAGTTCCCATAGAAGTTTTCCCTGGTAAAGCTTATCCACTCTTACTACCTCGCTTACTGCCTTTTCCCCAGTATCTGGATTTTCTAAATTTTCGAGCCCATTGATAAGCTCATTACATAAAGATTCATATTCTTTGCCTCGATATTAACGGCATATTTTTTATGAATTCGGTAGGTTCCGGACTTTAGCTGCCTATAGAAAAACCTTCCATGCTCAGCAGGGGAAATACTAGCAAAAAACGTTGGCCAGACAGGTCCAGTCGAGATTTCAGCCGGCGAGGCTAATCTCCCCCAAGAGCCCTGAGTCATAAGTGCAGTCATGGTTGGAAGGTACCCTTCTTTAGACCAATTCTCGACTAGGTCAGGGTCAGCAGCATCTAACCCAATCACTATAACACGGTTTTTCACCTTAGCTTACCCCCTTAATTAAGACTAAATAAATAATCATCGATTAGGTATTTACTTTTAGTCTTGCTTCAATTTCAACTCAAATAGCAACTCTCGTCGGGCATGATTTTGTCCTTGCCGTTCAGGAGGGTTTGGAAAAAGTACAGCCCTGTAAAATCCGACGGTATTTGCTTGCCTCAGTCTAGGGTCTTTCTGCGACCAGATCTGCCAAAGAGCCTTTAGACGGACGCGCAAAAGCTCTTGGTCATCTGTCGAAAGAATATGCTGAATCAAACCCAAGCTCCTGGTCCAGTAAATTTCTCTATTTAATAAATATCCGTCGAGTGAAATGGATCCATCAGTAGAACCGGTCAAAGAAATAGAGAGAGATTCTATTTTCGATTCAGGACCCATTATACGCTCGAATGTCGGATAACAAGCAAAAGGCCAGGATGAAACTATATGGCCTAGACCAAATAAGCCATTCACAAAAATTAAGAAGCCTCCTACGGTTACAACCGCCGCTGAACTTCGCTGAGGAGATCTGAATTCCGCTGTCTTTAAAGATTGCGCCCTAACAACAACTGATTTTCGCGAATGATCTGGATGATGACATAGCCGGTTACCGATCCTTGTTAGAGGCCAAATATATAAGAATGGGATTATTGGCCAGAAAACTGGAACGCGTTTTGCAATTTCTTGAAACACTTGGATCCCAGGCAAGCTCCTCGAACCGACACCTGCGTACATGTTTGTCTTAATAGCTGAATAATCCAATAAATGCCAGTCATTATTTTCGGTTTCCTCTTCGCCGAGGACATTTACATAACTTACACGACCGAAAACATCAAAAACTCTGAAATATGCAATGTTTCTACGGCAACTCTTGCAGTTTCCGTCGTAAAAGAGGTACATTTCATCCTTGTAAATCCAACGGCCAATTCGGTGAAAAATCGCATTCCAATCAAAAAAAGAAACATAGCATGATTGAAGCCACCAGAATGGTATACGCATAAACACATTGGTTAAGTTGTGCAGTAAGAGTCCTCCGACAACAGCCAATAAACGTATTCGCGGAAAGAAAATGATGAAGATAAATGTTAATTCAAAAACAATTGTTCCAAGTGCCGCTAGTTTATACAAAAAAGGATACTGATCTATTCTGAAAAAAGGTGTCCAATCGCCGAATTCAAACCATGTTTTATAAAGTCTAAATTTTAAGTTGTCACTAAAAGCCCAATCCGGGCCCGCCCATACAAATTTCCAAAATCCGGGGAAAAAATATATAACACCCATTAAAAGCCATACGAACCGAAGGGGCAAAGCATAAGCCTGAGAAGGACCGGGAGGATCAGTTATCCCCTGATCGGCTCTCTTTCTCGCAGCAAGAATTGCATCAATTGAAAACGCATCTCCGCACCGGCTAGCCGCGAGGATTGCAAGGAACCATATGAGATGGTGGTAATGTCTTACCTTACCAAAGAATTGAGGGATGCCAAGCACGTAGAAACCAAAAATCACGGCCAACAGCGCTGAAGTGCGCGTAAAGAGACCTATCATTCCAGTAAAACAGAAAAAAAGAAACAAAAGACTCGACACCCTGGCCCATGTTTCGTTGAGGGGTATGTAATTAAATAACCATTCGAGCCCGGTCGGGGCAAATAACAATTCTTTAGGGAACTCACTAAACCAGATTACATCTGACACATCAGCCGTATTGATTACAGTGAGAAACAATACTATACGAAAAACTGCAAGGTTTACCGGATGTGTCTTCTCGGTAAAGAAACTTTTAACTATCCGACGCGTCCGTGAGTTGAGAAGACTTGCCACTAATATCAGCGATAACGCGTTGATAATTATGACTATTCTAGTTAAAGCTGACTCGACCTGAACGTAGGGTAAATCATATTTCTTACCCTCTACTATTAATCTGTTGATAAGTTCAATTGATTCCCCTCCGGATGCCCACTCGATGAGCCGAGATCCAAAGAATAAGAAGAGTAAAGATCCCGAAAACGCAATAAAGAGGATTACTATCGAAACAATAGTTAGTTTCCTGCTCGCTTTAATCCAATCCTGTTTAAGTATCGACATACAATTCTAAGCATGAATTCGTATAGCACTATCTATTACTTCTGTTACTTTTCGACATCTTTCTTCGTAGCTAAACTCTTTTGCCTTTTGGCTGATTAAAAATCCCAACCGTTCCCTTTTAATTTTATCGTAAATCAAGTTGACCAATTTATTCGCCAAATCATTATCATTTTCGGGCTCAAAAAATACCGCTTCATCTTCTTTAAGTATCTCACGCGTCGAAGGCAAGTCCGAAGCAACGATTGGCAGTCCTGCAGCCATATACTCAAATAGTTTTAGCGGTGAGGTGTAACGGCTACCCATGGTAGTCATTATATTCGGAATAACGCCAATATCGGAAGTCCTAAGGTATTTAACTACTTCAATTTGTGAAACATAACCAATCAAAAGAATTTTTTCTTCAGATATATCTAAACTTCTTATTAATTCTCTCTTATTAATGAGATCTTCTTTACTCCCCCCAACTAGAATTAATTTACAATTTTCTGCCTTTCTTAAAACTCTTGCAAAGGCTTTAATCAACACATCAACACCTTTCCACATCTCCCACGAACCAGAATAGGTTATAGCAACATCATCATTCGAGATATGATTTTCTTTTCTAAAGCCGTCCACATCAAATTCAATGACAAATTTATCAACCTTCACGCCATTTGGAATAACCTCTATCTTGTTCTTTTCAACCCCGAGTTCAATCAAATCCTGCTTTACTCCATCTGATATTGCGATTAACTTGTCCGGTAGTTTTACGCATTCAATCTCCAGTCTAAGATCATTAACTTTATCCGAGGAATAGTAATAAATTTTATGAGGCTCATAAATTAATTTTTTCTTCGGTCGCAGGAATCTAGGGAGCCAGGACAAAAATACTAAAAATGAATAGTCTCGTGTATAAACTAAGTCGTATTTGGAAAAATATAAATAAAAGAGTATTTGGAAAAAGAAAATAACCCTGTTTGCAAAGTCCAAATACTTTTGCTCAAGTGGGCCAAATGCCACAACCCTGGTAATACGAAATCTTTTCTCTATATAAAAAAAACTCAGCCTCTCATTTAAAGTCCTCTGGAAGAGAAACGGGTGAAAAAAATTAACCTCGTGTAATTTTGATAAAGCCTCGCACATCTGCAAGGTTTGAACTACATTAGCCCAAGTATTACGTACGTCAGTCAGATATATATAAAAAATCTTCAAGCTAATACCACGCTATTAATTAATCGTCGATTATCATAACTGGTGCAAAGAGATCATAAACACAAAGTAACATAAGATTCGTCGATTTCTTTATAAACGAACACAGAACTCGCTATTTACTCATTGATAGTTTCCAAATAGAATCGGGCATGGCAAAGGAGAGAATATGAGTACCTGGACATCAGGAGTAACTTATAGAGCTGGTAACTTTAAAATCCTAATAAATTATATCCGTTAGGACCTTACCATCCATATCCTGTGGTATCGGGCAACCCATTAGATCGAGAATTGTCGGAGCGATGTCCATAATATGGCCTCCTTCAAAGGTTTTTGAGGAATTGATTTGCCTTCCTGCAGCTATGAGTATGCCCTCAGCTTTGTGAGCCCCCATTCGCTTATCGGGAATGTCACCTGTAACCGTTCCTATACGAGGCAAAAAGAGGGCTTTTATCGGTGCATCCCTTTTCCATACTACAAGAAGGTCTGGAAGGTCCCATAGATTTTCTCCCTGAAATAGCTTGTCTACTCTTAGGACTTCACTTACCGCCTTCCTGCCAGTAGCAGGATTCACCAAGGAATTAAGCTCTTTTATGAGTTCATCACATAATTTATCATATTCTTCTCCTTGTTCTACTATACCATTTGGCTCTCGACCTTTTAGATTTATTCTGATTGCTCCAGAGAAGTCATTCGGCACGCAAAAGGCCCTGCTCCATCGCCATTCATTACCAAGTGTTAATAAGCGACGCGCCATGTTTGCCCACAATTTTTCAGGAACGATCCGTTTGGCAACCGCGATTACCTCAGCGGGAATAAAGCCCTCCAATTTTTTCAGTGTATAGGGTCCCCACCTCTTGTGAGGCATTAATAGACTTATTTTCTCGAGGGCAACGGAAATCCGTCTAAACCGGTGCCCATCCTTTGAGTTCTTTCCCATTATACCTAACCTTTTTAGAACCTCAGGCAATAGATGAATTCCACTATAATTATTTTCAATACCCGCAGGAGAAAAAATTAAGAAGGTTGCATCCGGAAATGCTTCAATGAGTTTAGAGACGTTGGAATCAATCGATGCGTAAATATTACGAATTACGTCTTTTAGACCCATAGCTGTCTCATGATTGTGGGCCGAATGTTTAACATCCAATAGATGCCAAAGCAAATGCCCGGCCCAATGCGGTTCCGAGTACATCATCAAAAAAAAGTCCCAAGGCCCCCGCTCCAATAGATAAGATGTAATTAAACCTTTTCTCTCTATGCCTAAGATTAATTTTTCGTACAAGTCCTCGTATTCGCTGATGTTCTCACGTTTAGTCTGATACCATCTCCAGAGAGGATGAGTCCCAATACGTGATATAACGTCTCCAATAAGTTCAGGTGGCCAGGATGACAACTTCCAGTGGGGCGATTCAACCCCCCAGCCAGTTATCTGGAACCCATTAAGTCCTTCGATCGGATAGGTTTGGGGTATGTCACAAATTGCAACCGTTTTCCCAGCCTGACTCAACCAAAGCCAGAAAGGTTTTCTCTTAATCTGGTCAGCGTCTCTTTTATAGATTCTATACGTACCACTCTTTAGCTGCATATGACCAAAATAGCAACCGTGCTTTGCTGGTGAAGTCCCTGTAAAAAAAGTGGGCCACAATGAACCGCTAGATATGTCCGCTGTCGAATTTAGCTTTCCCCAACACCCACGCTTTATAAGTGAAGATATAGCTGGCAGGTGTCCTTCGCTAGACCATTTCAGAATTAGATCTGGGTCTGCACTATCTAAGCCAATCAAAATAATAGGATTGCGCTTCATGTCTCCAGATTGCTTGGTCATCTTCATCACAGATTTTATGTAATTTGTATGACTTGATGTTTACTTTTTGAAAATTCCTAACAAACCTATGCCAAGTTTAGGAAATTTATTTGCCAGAAATTGGCAAAAAGGGTTAATACCCCAAACATTCCTTTCTCTAAATTTGATAAACAATCGTTCAAGTTGGTCTGAATTTAACTCATTTGTATGACTCTTCACATGCTTCACTAGTTCATTGAATCTAAGCGTGACCAGCCTCAAAAGAAATATATAAAATCTAAACTGATACTTATTTGGCGTCGACAGAATAACTCGACCACCTGGCCTTAGAACCCTGTGTACCTCCTCGATAGCCTTTCCCTGGTCTTCGAAATGTTCAATGATCTCTTCCAAAATCACCTCATCAAATATCTCAGTTTTAAATGGTAGGCGGTAGGCATCGCCTTTGACGAAAACTAAAGGGGTGTGTATCTCCTGGCCAAATCTCATAATATTTTCATTCTTGTCTAGAACTGTAACTTCAAATCCATTCTGAATTAGTGCATTCCCACTCCTACCAGTTCCTCCTCCAATATCTAATATTCTCTTTCCGTTGCAATTTCCCAACAAAAGCTTTCTCTGTAGCCTCCTGAGTGGGTTACGTGCATCAATGTACCATTTATACCGATTTTCAACGCCCATTGACATGATACCCTAGCATTCTTTGATAACTTAAACTCTTTTTGTGAAAAGGCTGTGAATTATTCCTGTCCATTTGTCAAGTATGATCTACATTAAAATAAAATACTTTTTATACAGAAATCTGCAATGGGGAAAACGCATATACAGCTATTTTAACAGGAAATTCAATAAAAGAAGTTAATATTCGATACAGGACAATAAGGGTAAAAATTGCCAAATTAGATGGAGTAATAATTAATGATATTTCCGAATATAAAGCGCCGGATTCTGAAGATTGTAAAAAATTCCGAAAAAGAAAAACATATGCTTAAAATTGACCTATGACAAAATCAAGGACCTAAAGAACTAAGTACTCCAGGCGTCAAAAAAGTCGTTATTGCCAATGATCAGTCGCGAATCTACAATAAATATCAATATATTTGCTTGCAACAACATTCCAGGTGAAATTTTCTTCAAGCCTCCTTCTAGCAGCTTCTCCCAGCTCCCTGGAGAAATCAGGGTTGTCTACCAGCTTTTCTAGTGCTTCTGTTGTAGCTATCGGACTTCTCGGTTCAACCAATAAAGCCGAATCTCCAACCACCTCCTCACACCCTGTATTTTTCGTTGTAATGATCGCTAAACCAGCTGCCATCGCCTCCAAAAGGACCATTGGAAAATTCTCTGATTCCGATGGGAACACAAAAATGCTGGAAGTCTCATATAAATCCTTTAATTCTCGTGATGTATTTGGAAGCCATCCCCAAAACTTAATCTTTTTACTTTGGCCATCAACCATCTGTTTTAGGGTTTGTAAGTAGGGACCGTCACCAACTATGTTTATGTCATGGGCAAGTTCTAATCCCTCCAAGGCTTTTAGAAAGTATTGTATTCCTTTTCTTTCAAACATCCTACTTACAATAAGGATTCTTTTCTGCTTATTTTTGATTGGTTGAAATCTATCTATATCTATTCCATTCGGAATGACAGAGATTTTATCACCAGAGTAATGTTTATTCACAAGGGATTTTAGGGCTTCGCTAAGGCAAACAAGTTGATCTGCATCGTTAACAATTTTTTTCCAGAGTGGTGAAAGAATCTTATGCTCAATTCTAAATCGATCGGGATTGTAACCGGGCACATCAGAACCATGCGCCGTGATAATATAGGGTAGTTTTGTTATCTTTTTCAACAAATACGATACCAGACCGTCAGGGAAGATAAAATGAGTGTGATTGATATCATAGTGTTTGCTTTTTATTAGTCTTAAAACCATCGGAATTGCAGACAATGCATAGGAGACCATTTCAGGTGTTGAGCAAATTGATTCGCTTGTTCTAAGGCATGGAACTCTATAGATATTAGTACCATTTATCATTTCGTGTCTAGGAAGCCCTCTAAATCCCATTGTAACAATATCAATCTCGTGCCCCAGCCTGGCGATCTCCTTAGTCAATCCATAAACCACCTTAGCTCCACCCCCTCCCAACGGAGGGAATTCATAACTAAGCATTAAAACTTTCATATTATTTCTGGTCCTTCTTAACCGAATATGCTATGTAGGCTAAGTATAATTCTCGGCGAGAATCTTCCGATTCCTTAACCATTATAATTTGAAGAATAATAATTATCCACACAATGCCAGAAATACCTTTATCAGCAGAGAATATAAATTTTGAATTCGCTATCGCGCATGAAAATTTGCTAGCCGGATACTATTATGGTAATTTCCCCAAGCTGAAATAGTTTTGATGGAGGAAAAAATCGAAATTGGCAAAGATAAGTTTTATACATGCACGAGAGATACTTGATTCTAGAGGAAATCCGACCGTTGAGGTAGAGGTACGCTGTGATGACGGTGCCTTTGGAAGAGCTGCAGTCCCTTCTGGAGCATCGACCGGAGTGCATGAGGCAATTGAGCTCAGGGATCAAGACAATAAAAGATATTCGGGCAAAGGGGTTCAGGGGGCCATAAAAAACGTCAACGATGTTATTGCGACAAAGTTAATCGGTACCGACATAACCGCTCAGGTCTCCATTGATCGGACAATGATTGATCTGGATGGAACCTCAAATAAATCAAAGCTGGGAGCAAACGCTATTTTAGGGGTTTCTCTTGCCGTTGCAAAAGCTGCTGCAGATTCCAAAGGGCTACC
>Ga0214472_10009635_pt1 | contig 10068 bp, 12 predicted proteins | sample RVTome_6_FD_207662 | JGI IMG/M metagenome (GOLD analysis project Ga0214472, IMG submission 207662) | Soil microbial communities from uranium-contaminated site in the Upper Colorado River Basin, Wyoming, United States - RVT140D175 | ecosystem: Environmental > Terrestrial > Soil > Contaminated >...
CACACCGGCGGCCATGATCTCCGGGCAGATGCTGCTGGCCGTGCCCATCGTCGCCAACTACGTGGTGGCGGCGGTGGCCGGGGCCGACCCCCGCATCATGGCCACCGCCCTCACCCTGGGGGCGAGCCGCCTCATGGCGGTGCGCCAGCTGCTGCTGGAGACCCGCTTCGGCATCGTGGCCGCCGTGGTGGCGGGCTTCGGCCGGGTCATCGCCGAGGTGGGGGTGGCCATGATGCTGGGCGGCAACATCCGGGGCTACACCCGGACCATGACCACGGCCATCGCCCTGGAGACCAGCAAGGGCGAGTTCGGCTTCGGCCTGGCCCTGGGGCTGGTGCTCATGGTGGTGGCCCTGGTGGTGAACCTCTTTCTGCACCGGCTGCAGAGGCGCTGAACCATGGAACCGATCCTTTCCGTGGAGAATCTCGAATACCGCCGGGACGCGGGCTTTACCCTGCGCATCGGCCATCTGGAGCTTCTTCCGGGGCGCAGCTACTGCCTGCTGGGTCCCAACGGCGCGGGCAAGAGCAGCCTGCTGAAACTGCTGGCCCTGCTCGATTCCCCCCATGCCGGAAGGATCCTCTACCGGGGCGAGGCGGTGGAGTGCGAGGCGCAGCGGCACCGCATCCGCCGGCGCATCACCCTGGTGGAGCAGGCCCCTCTGCTCTTCGACGCCAGCGTCTATCAGAATCTGGCCTTCGGGCTGAGGCTTCGGGACGTGCGGGGGGAGCTGCAGCGCCTGCGCATCGAAAAGGCCCTGCGGGCCCTGGGGCTTGAGGGCTTCGGCCACCGCCGCGCCCGGGAGCTGTCGGGGGGGCAGGCCAAGCGCGTGGCCCTGGCCCGGGCCCTGGTGATCCGCCCCCAGGTGCTGCTGCTCGACGAGCCCGCCGAGGGCCTGGACCGCGACAGCCTGCCGCTCTTCGAGCACAGCCTGAACGGCCTGCGGGCCGAGGGGGTCACCATCGTTGCGGCCACCCACGACAACCTGCAGCCCGGGCGCCTGGGGGCCGAGGTGCTGCGCATGGAGGCGGGGCGCCTGCTCGAGTCGCCCGAGTGCCAGGGCTATCCCGGCGATTTCTGTCTACAGGAGCGAACCTGATGAGTATTCCCTTCGAAGAAGCCCGCCGCCTGGTCCTGGAACGCATCGCGCCCCTGCCCCCGGAGGAGGTCCCCCTGCTCGAGGCCCTGGGGCGGGCCCTGGCCGAGCCCCTGGTCGCCAACCGCAACCTGCCCCTCTTCGACAACTCGGCCATGGACGGCTTCGCCCTCCGGGCCGCCGACTGCGAGGGAGGCGCCGAGCTGCGCATCAGCGGTTTTCTCCCCGCCGGAGCCCGGGCAGAGGAGGCTCTCGAGCCAGGCTGCGCCGTGCGCATCATGACCGGCGCCCCCCTGCCTGCGGGCGCCGATGCCGTGGTGCCGGTGGAGGATGCCGTCTGCAGCGGCGCTGGGGTGCGCCCCGCGGGCCCGGTGAAGTCCGGGGACCATATCCGCTTCAGCGGTCAGGACATCCGCCAGGGGGAGCTGGTGGCGGAGGAGGGCTCCCTGCTTCGCCCCGCCGAGATCAACCTGCTGGCCTCCTTCGGCATCGATCGGGTCCGGGTGCGCCGGAGGCCGAAGGTGGCCATCCTCTCCACGGGGGACGAGCTGGTGGAACTGGGCGAGCCCCTCGGGTCCGATCGCATCGTCAACAGCAACGCCTGGAGCCTGGCCGCCCAGGTGAAGGAGGCGGGCGGCGAACCGGTGATGCTGGGCATCGCCCGCGACGAGCTGGAGCCCCTGCGCCAGAAGCTCTCCGAGGGGCTGGGGTTCGACGCCCTCATCACCTCCGCCGGGGTTTCGGCCGGAGATCGGGATTTCGTCCGGGAGGCGCTCTCGAGCCTGGGGGTCGAGAGCGTCTTCTGGAAGGTGGCCATGAAGCCCGGGGGCCCCACGGCCTTCGGCGTCAAGGGGGCGGTGCCGGTCTTCTCCCTGCCCGGCAATCCCGTCTCCACCATGATCACCTTCGAGCAGTTCGTCCGTCCGGCTCTGCTCGGGATGATGGGCCACCGAAGCCTGCTTCGGGCGACCCTCAAGGCGAGCCTCGCCCAGGCCGTCCGCAAGAAGCCGGGCAAGACCCAGTTCATGCGCGTGGCCCTGGAGGTGGAAAACGGGCGGCTGCAGGTGCGCAGCTCCGGCAACCAGGACACGGGCATCCTCAAGACCATGATCCGGGCCGACGCCATCGCCGTGCTCGAGGCTTCCCGGGGCGGCTACGCGGCGGGCGAGGAAGTGGAGATTGAGCTGCTGGGCACCCCCATGTGCTGATTCGTCGCCTGTTCCGACGGACTCGCTTCTTCCCCCTTTAACAAAGGGGGATTGAGGGGGATTCGTCATTCAACGCCGGGCCGGAATCCCCCCTGGCCCCCCTTTTTCAAAGGGGGGAATTCGAAAAGGACTCATCGATGAACATCCCCGCCGTCTCCTTCATCGCCCGCTCGGGCACCGGCAAGACCACCCTGGTGGAGAAGCTCATCCGCGAGCTCAAGGGCCGGGGGCTGCGCGTGGGCGCCATCAAGCACGACGCCCACAGGTTCGACATCGACCACCCCGGCAAGGACAGCCACCGCTTCACGAGCGCCGGGGCCGATACCATGCTCATCTGCTCCCCCGCCAAGCTGGCCCTGGTGAAACAGCACGCCGAGCCCCCCGCCATCGAGGAGCTCATCGCCGCCTATTTCCCCGACGTGGACATCGTCCTCACCGAGGGCTTCAAGCAAAGCGGCCTGCCCAAGATCGAGGTATACCGCACGGGCCTCGGGCAGGAGCTGCTCACACGGGGGGGGAACCATGACCCGAGCCTCATCGCCGTGGCCGGCGACGGCCCCCTGTCCCTGGACGTGCCGGTGCTGGATCTCAACGACATCCGCGCCCTGGCGGATTTTCTGGTGGAGCGTTTTCTGGACCGCTGAGCCGGGATTTTTTTTCCGATTCCAAACAAAAGAGGCAGGGCCCGAAGGGGTCCTGCCTCTTTTGTTTGTGTGCCCCTTAGGTGGGAGGGGCGCAGTCGAACAGGCTGGAGAATTTATCCGCTCTTCACCTCGAACTTGTATCCCACCCCGTAGACCGAATGGATGAGATCCGAGGCGGGATCCGCGGCCTCGATCTTCTTGCGCAGTTTCTTGATGTGGCTGTCGATGGTGCGGTCGCTCACGATGCGCTCGTCGGGATAGATGCGGTCCATGAGCCGGCTGCGGGAGAAGATGCGTCCCGGGTGCGAAAAGAGATGGTGCAGCAGCTTGAACTCCACCGCCGTCAGCCCCAGATCCCTTCCCGAAAGAAGCGCCTTGTAGCCTTGCGCGTCCAGCTGGAGCCCGCCGTTGTTTTCCGCAGGACCGACGCTTCGCCGCAGCACCGCCTTGACCCGCGCCACCATCTCCCGGGGGCTGAAGGGCTTGCAGACGTAGTCGTCGGCGCCCAGCTCCAGGCCCAGCAGGCGATCGATCTCCTCCACCCGGGCGGTGACCATGATGACGGGCACCCGGCTGAAGGCGCGGATGTCCCGGCAGATGTCCATGCCGTCGCGCCCCGGCAGCATGAGATCCAGCAGCACCAGGTCGGGGTCGAATTCCCGCACGGCCGCCAGGGCCCGGGTGCCTTCGGCCACCATCCGGGTCTCGAAGCCGCTTCGGTGCAGGTAGTCCCGCAGAAGGGCGGCCAGCTTGCGTTCGTCTTCGACGATGAGGATGCGCCGGCTCATGAAGGGCTCTCCTTCGGCAGTTGGATGAGGATGTCGATGCCTCCCAGGGGGGAGGCGGCCGCCTCGATGGTGCCGCCGTGGGCCTCGGCGATGTTGCGGCAGATGGCCAGCCCCAGCCCAGCCCCGCCGCTTCGCCGGTTGCGGGAGCTCTCGGCCCGAAAGAGGCGCTCGAAGAGCCGGGGCAGGGCCTCGGGAGGGACGCCGGGAGCGCTGTCGCGAAAGAGCAGGCGCACGCACCGCTCGTCCTCGTCCAGGCGGACCTGCAGGCTGCCGCCCTCATCGGTGTAGCGCAGGCTGTTCTCCAGCAGGTTGCATAGCAGCTGGCGGATGCGCTCGGCATCCCCCTGGATGCGGCAGGGGCGGGCGGGGACGTTGAGGCTGAGGGCGATGTGCTTCCTCTGGAACTCCTCCTTCTTGACGGCCACGGCCTCCCCCAGGGCCCGGCCCAGATCCATGCGCTCCTTGCGGTAGGAGAGGGCGCCCAGGTCCGAGAGGGCGAGCTGGTAGAGATCCTCCACCAGGCGCCCCAGCCGGAGCACCTCGCCGTGGAGGGAGGAGATGGCCTCGGTGTCGGTGGGACGCACCCCGTCCTGCAGTGCTTCGATCTCGCCCCGCAGCACCGACAGTGGGGTGCGCAGCTCGTGGGAGATGTCGGCGATGAACCGGCGCCTGGCCCCCTCGTTCTTCTCCAGCACCGCGGCCAGTTCGTTGAAATCCCGCGCGAGCTGTCCCAGTTCGTCCCCTCCCTCCTCCTTCACCCGGTGCTCGAAGCGGCCCGCGGCCAGCTGCCTTGTTCCGGCGGCCAGATCCCGCACCCGGCGGGTGAGCCGCCGGCTCAGCGGCAGGGCGACGAGGCCGGAGACCAGCACCAGCGCCAGGGCGGCCAGGCCCAGGGCCTGCTTCTGCCCGGAGAGAAAACTCAGCTGGTGGATGTCCTCCAGCTCCTTTTGGGGAGGCAGCAGCAGGGTGCCGACGAGGCGTTCGCCCGCGCGCAGCTCCCGGTGCAGGGCGCCGCCTTCGGGAATGCGGGCGCCCGCCACGAGGCGGCCCTGCGGAGCCACCAGGGCGGCCCGGGCCTCGAAGAGGTGGGCGAACTCATCGGCCAGCCGGGGCGGGAACTCCCGGGGATGATCGCTGTGCTCCATGCGGCGCGAGAGGCGCAGCAGGCGCCGGGAGCCGGGGTGCCCCTCGGGCAGGGTGGCCGCCAGAAGCCTCAGCCAGGCCGGGGGATTGGCCTCCAGGGAGCGCCAGCTCCCCTCCCGGCTCCAGAGGCTCTCCAGATCCGCGGCGAGCTGCTCCAGGCGCTCCTGCTCCAGGGTGTTGACGTAGTGGAGAAAGCCCCGATCCAGGCTCCACTGCATGGAAAACAGCAGGACCATGCCGGTCGTGGCCGTGGCCAGCAGCAGGGACAGAAACAGGCGGTAGCGGATACTCAGGCGCATGAGAAAATCCTCTGAAGAAGGAAGGATATCGTTTCGGGGCGACGATCTACTGCCAGTCCCGGTTTCCGTGGCAGCCGGTGAGGCCGCCGTCTTGCGGGTCGCAGCGCTGGATGGGGGGCTCGAAGAGCAGTGCCGGAACCAGGGTGGCGGAGGCCGGGGCCTCGAATTGCGGCGTGCGCAGGTCGAGGAAGTGCGGCCCGCGCAGCAGGACGGGGTCGTGGCAGGGGGTGCAGGGGTGGCGCCCCGTCTGGGGGAAGAGGGCGACGTGGAAGGGGTGCTCTCCCGAGAAGAATCCGGTGGTCTGGGCGTCTCCCTCCTGGTGGCAGAGGCGGCACTGTTCGGAAACCTCCAGTGTCTCCTGGCCCCAGACGGGCGAGAGCAGTCCGCCGTGGCAGCGCAGGCCGCCGCAGGTGCCCGACTCCGGGGAATAGCCTCCCTCCAGGCCGAGGGCGTCGAAGGCCGGATCCGGGTTCAGATCGAAGCTGCCGTTGAAGTGGCGATCGCTGCCGCTGCCCGCGCCGAAGTGGCAGGGGCTGCAGTCCCCTCCCAGCCCGGGCAGGGCGTCGTGGGCGGCGTGGCTGCCCGCCGTATCGGGAGGCCGGGTGCCCGAGGGGGGCGCATCATGGCAGGAGACGCAGCCGGACAGAGTCGCAGGGGAGGCGGCTTCGTGGCAGCTGCGGCAGCCGGGGCCGATGTCGCCGCCCGGCGCTCCGGTATCGAGACGGTGGCAGCGGGCGCAGGCCGCCTGTAAGTTTCCGGCCGTGGCGTGGCTGCGGGAAAGCTCCCCTGCCCAGGGCACGGGGTGGGCCGTGAAGGGCAGGTGACAGTCTTCGCAGCCGTCTGCGAGGCCGCCTCTGGGCACATCGAAGCGCGGCTCGCCGCCGATGGGGGCATTAAAGGGGCGAGCGTGGCAGATCTGGCAGTAGAGCAGATCCGCCTTGGCCGTGGGACCGTGATTTCCGGGCAGGGCGAATCCGTCCCGGTGGGGGGCCCCCGCCTCGCCCGGATGGCAGAGGCGGCTCTGACCCGAGGCGTCGGCGTAATCGCCCAAAAAGCAGCTCGGCCCCCGGCGGCCGCCTTCCATGGCCTGGCCGTGGCAGGCGGCGATGCCGCAGCTCGTCCAGTCGAGGGCCTGGGGCAGCTCCCGGTGGCTTTGCAGGGCCGCCGTCCACGGGGGAGGATGGCGGTGGAAGGGCGCGGCCGCATCGAAGGGATGACAGGCGGTGCAGGCAAGAGCCGCAAGGCCCCCTTCCAGATTTTCTCCGTGGCAGCTGCGGCAGGAGTCGGCATCCCCGGTGCCCTCGAGGGCGTGGCTTCCGATCCAGCCCGACGGATGGATGGGCACCGGTTGGGGGCCGCCTTCTTCGCCGCCCCGGTCGGCGCAGCCGGCAAGCAGGAGCAGAATGAAAAGCGCGGCAGGCAACAGGGGCATGGATGTTTCCTTTCGGAAGGAGGAGCTGCGGGGGACTGGCAACGCCCGGGAATTATAGGGGGACGTGCGAGCCGTGCAACCCGCTGCTCGGCTTCGGTTCCAGGGCTCGGGCGGATTTTTTTTCTTTTTCCGACCGAAAAAGTCGGACTTTGACCCAGGTCATGTCCGTCTTTGCCCCGAGGCGCTATTGTCGAGCCATCTTGAGGCATCGAAAGGAGAGGGCCATGAATCTTCCCAAGGAAATCGGCGACGCGCCCATCAACAAGACCATCGAGCGGCATCCCTTCATCGGAGAGCTGCTTCAGAAATACGACATCGGCTGCTTCAGCTGCGGCGTGGGCATCTGCCTGGTCAAGGACGTGGTGACCATCCACGCCCTGGGCGCCGAGATCGAAGCGAAAATCGAACAGGAAATCAACGACTACCTGAAGAACAAAGGAGAATAAGCCATGAAAAATCTCGCATGCGGTTGCCCCGGATCCCAGGTTCGCAGCATCGAAAAGAAGCAGACGGATGAGAGCGCCCAGACGGGCCGCCTGGCCTCGGAGCTGCGCCAGTGGCCCACCCAGCTCAAGCTGGTGCCCCCCACCGCCCCCTGGCTGCAAGGGGCCCATCTGCTCATCGCCGCCGACTGCGCCCCCTTCGCCTACGCCGAGTTCCACCGGGACTTCATCCGGGGCAAGGTGCTGGTCAACGCCTGCCCCAAGCTGGACGACGGCAGCGGCTACGTGGAGAAGCTGGCCGAGATGATCCGCCAAAACGACATCGAAGCCGTCACCGTGACCATCATGGAGGTGCCCTGCTGCCGGGGGCTGGCCATGATGGCCCAGCAGGCCATCGCGCTCTCGGGCAAAAAAGTGGAGCTTGAGATCGCCGTCATCGGCGTGGACGGGCAGAGGAGGCACTGATCATGAAGACCAACGTGACCCAAGTGATGACCGACGAGCACCGACTCATCCTGCGCATGATTTCGCTGGTGGAGAAGAACACCGAGGCCATGGAGGCGGGAGCCTTTCGCAACTGGCAGTTCTTTCTGGACGCGGTGGATTTCATCCGCAACTACGCCGACCGCTTCCACCACGCCAAGGAGGAGGACGTGCTCTTCGTGGAGCTCATCAAGAACGGCATGCCCGAGAAGAGCTCCCCCATCGAGGCCATGCACATGGAGCACGACCAGGGCCGGGCCTTCGTCCGCGCCTTCGAGGAGGCGGCCGCCAGGGCCCTGGCCGGGGAGGGCGGACAGATCCCCCACATCGCGAGCAACGCCAAGGGCTACGCCGCCCTGCTGCGCGGCCACATCGACAAGGAGGACAACATCCTCTACCCCCTGGCCGAGCGGGTGCTTCCCGAACAGGTGCGCCCCGGCATGCTTGAAGCTTACGAAAAGGCCGAGGCGAAAACCCCCGGTCTGGAGGAGAAATACCTGCGCATGGTGGAAGCCTACGAGGCCGGAGCGGTGCGGAGCTGAAAAGGCATCGAGCAGATACGAAAAAACGGCGGGCCTAAAAGGGGCTCGCCGTTTTTTTTGCGCCGCTCGCGGGCGGGCTCAATCTTCGTCGCTTTTGAACCAGCGCTCGAACCAGCTCTCGAACCAGCTGCGGTGGTCCTTCTGGGAGAGGATCTTCAGGTCGTTGGGCCCCAGCCAGATGCCGCCGCAGCCCGGGCATCGGTCCAGCGGCACATCCCGGAAGCTCATGGCCTCCAGGGGCTCGCCGCATTTGGGGCAGCGGTCGTGGCAGTAGGTGTAGATCGTCTCCTGCTCGGCATTGGTGCGAAGCTGCCGGAGCTGCTCCCGCTCGATTTTGCGGAAATATTCGTTCTCTATCGCTTTCTCTCGCTCATCCCACAGATTGGCCATGACAGACTCCATTGAATTGATAACACCATTTCTTAAGTTTAGCCCTTTGGTCCGGGCCTTTCAAGCGCTCCGCCCGACGGCGACGGACGCCGCGCCTTGCGGCTCGGCAGGGATTGAGCGTTGACGCGGAGAGGCCCGGCATGATAATGAAATGAGCATTCAATTTCGGCAACGAAGGGTCAGATCATGGACGCATTCTTTCATCATTCCGTACTTCAGGGCTGGCTGGCCAAGGGCGGTCCGCTCATGTATCTGCTGCTGTTCGGCTCGGTGGTGAGCCTCACCCTGGGCCTGGAGCGCAGCCTCCACTATCTGCGGGCGGGGCTCAAAAAAAATTCCTCCCGCCTGGTTCACGCCCTCATCGAAGCCGGGGATTACGAAGAGGCCCTGGCCGTCGCCGATGCTTCGCCGGGCCCCGTGGCCGCCGTGCTGGCCGAGGGGATCCGCCACCGGGAGGCGGACCGGGCCCTTCTTGAGGAGTCGGTCTGTTTCCGGGGGGCCGTCGAGCTGCAGCGGCTCAACAAGAGGCTGCACGTGATCGAGCTCATCGGACGCCTCGCCCCCCTCATCGGGCTGCTGGGGACGGTGATGGGGATGGTGACGGCCTTTCAGAAGGTGGCCGGAGCCCAGGGCGCCGTGGACCCCGCGCTGCTGGCGGGGGGGATCTGGGAGGCGCTGATCACCACCGTGGCCGGGCTCTGCGTGGCGATCCCGGCCATGACCATCCACCATTTCCTGGAGGATCGGGTCGGGGGCTTTGCCTATCAGATGAAGCATTACGGCACCGAGGCCGTGAAGCATCTGGGACAGCGCCCATGATCGATTTCGGTGAGCATCAGCCCAGGCGAAAGTATCTCGATCTGACCCCCATGATCGACGTGGTGTTTCTGCTGCTGATCTTTTTCATGCTCACCTCCATCTTCGGCCGTCCCATGCTGCCGTTGAATCTGCCCGGCTCCGAATCGGGCGAGATCGCCGAAGAGCCCCCCGTCACCGTCTCCATCCTCGAGGACCGAAGCCTTCATCTCAACAACGATCCCATCAGCCTGGACGCCCTGCCCGCGGCCCTCTCGAAGCTCTTTGCGGGCTCCAGGAGCCGGGATTTGAGCCTGAGGGCCGACCGAGACGTTCCCTTCGGGGACGTGGTCAAGATCATGGATCTCTCCAGGCTCGGGGGGGCCGAGGAAATCTCGGTTGTCACGGAGGCCCGGTAGTGAAGGACCGCCGGATTCTGCTGTCCTGCGCTCTGCTGGCGATCCTGCTCCACGGGGGGCTGCTGACGGCCGAGGTGCGGCAGGAGCCGCCGCCCGAGCAGGAGCTCAGGCGCGTCGAACTCAACCTGGCATCGGCGCCCGCCAGGCCCCCGGCCCCGGCGCCCAGGTCCGAAATCAAGCCCGAGCCCAAGCCCGAGCCGAAACCCGAGCCGAAACCCGAGCCGAAACCCGAGCCGAAACCCGAGCCGAAACCCGAGCCGAAACCCGAGCCGAAACCCGAGCCGAAACCCGAGCCGATGCCCGAGCCGATGCCCGAGCCGATGCCCGAGCCGATGCCCGAGCCGATGCCCGAGCCGATGCCCGAGCCGATGCCCGAGCCGATGCCC
>Ga0214472_10009636_pt1 | contig 10067 bp, 7 predicted proteins | sample RVTome_6_FD_207662 | JGI IMG/M metagenome (GOLD analysis project Ga0214472, IMG submission 207662) | Soil microbial communities from uranium-contaminated site in the Upper Colorado River Basin, Wyoming, United States - RVT140D175 | ecosystem: Environmental > Terrestrial > Soil > Contaminated >...
TCGAGGCGATCGGCGGCACGGTCGAGATCCGATCGGAACCGGGGCACGGCACGACGATCCGGGGTCGCGTTCTCGCGCGTGAGGGTGCCCGCCCGAGCCCCGCTGCGGAATGAACCGCGGCGGATACCGGGAATGCCGGGCAAAGGACGATCCACCAGGGAGGAAGCGATGAGACGACGGCACGTCCTGATGGCTGTGGCCGCACTGGTCGTGACCGGCTGTACCGGAGACGGGGATGAGGCGGGCCGGCCTGGGACCCCCATGCTTCGGCCGGTCGAGGTCACGGCCACGGAGTACTCGTTCGACGTGCCCGCTCGGGTCACCGGGGGCGTCGTCTCGATGCGCCTCAGCAACACCGGCGGGCTGCCCCACGAGTTCGCCTTCGGCCGGATCGACGAGGGGAAGACCGAGGCGGACGTGAAGGCGGTGATCGAGTCGGGGCGGGAACCCCCCAGGTGGTTCGAGGACGTGGCCGGCGTGCCGGGCCTTTCACCGGCCCGGTCGATCATCGTCACCCGAACGCTCGAGCCGGGCACCTACGTGTTCATGTGCTTCTTCCCCGACCCGGAGGGGACGCCCCACGCGGTGCTCGGGATGTACGAGGTGTTCACCATCTCGGGCGACACCGGTGCCGCGCTCCCCCAGCCGGACGCCGTCATCACGGCCACGGAGGACGCACTGGAGGTCCCGGCCATCGCCGCCGGCGAGCAAGTGGTCGAATTCCGAAACGACGGGACCGCGCCCCACGAGCTGATCCTGGTCGCGTTCGAGGCCGGGAAGACCGTCGAGGACGTCGACACGTGGATCGAGAGCGGCTATCCGGGCGAGCCGCCCGTCACCTTCCGCGGGGGGATGCAGACGATCCCACCCGGAGCCTCGGTCTTCCTCACCGTCGAGTTTGAGCCGGGCGTCGAGTACACGGCCGCCGACTTCACCGGCGGCCACATGGAGACGTTCACGGTCACCTAGCCCGTGGCGGCGGCCCAGGCGGCCTCCAGCCGGTCGGACCCGAACACCGCCTTCGGGATGTAGGCGGCGGCGCCGCACTCGGCGGCCCGAGGCGCGTACTCCTCTTCCTCGTACGTGGAGAGGAGAAGGACCACCACTCGGTTGCCCGAGTCCTCCAGGATCTTCCTCGTGGCATCAAGCCCGTTGATCCCGGGCAGGTTCACGTCCATCAGCACCAGGTCGGGGTGGAGCTCGCGAGCCCTCTCGATCGAGTCCTCCCCGGTCTCGGACTCCCCGACGACCTCGAACCCGTCGGTGGCCTCCACGACCATCCGGGCGGCCTGCCGGAACGGCCCCTGGTCGTCCACGATGAGCACTCGGACCGTCATGTCGGGCAGTCTCCTTCACCGATAGCGTGCCACCGGGTCTGCCCTTACGACAGTGATGCCAGCACCACTTCCCGGCGGGGCCACCCTCCTAGGCGGCCGCCCCGCCGAGCCGGAGGAATGCCCGCTCCAGGACCAGCCGAGGGTTCAGGTTCAGCTCTTCGGCCAGGGCCGCCCGGGCCTCCTCAACCGCCCCAAACCCCAGGGCTTCGGCGACCACATCGGACGTCCCCTTGGCCTGAAGATCCAGGTTGATGGCGAGCTCTTCGCCTCCCCCGACGGCCGCCACGATGCGGTCCCGGAGCGCGACGGAGACGGCGAGCAGCACCCAGTCCACGTAGTCCCGCTCGGCCCGCTTGACCCGCCGCTTGTGCCGTTCCTCGAGCCGGCGGATGGCGCCTCGGTAGGCCTCCTCTGGTCTGCCCTGCTCGTCCAGGAAGGGCGACAGGTCCAGGTCGAGCTGATCCTTGAGCCCCTTCCGGTAGCGCTCGGCCGCCTCCAACACGAGGTCGGCGGCGTCCAGCGCTCCCTGCGGACCGGGGGCCGCCCGGCGAAGCGCCTCCATGCCCACGTCTCGGAACGCGAGCCCGTCGGCCCCGGTGGCCAGGCGGCGGGCCCGTCCCAGGTTCCCCCCTGCCAGGCGGGCCGCGAGCATCGCCAGCGAGCGATCCACCCCCTCGCCGGCAAGGGTCTCCGCGACGAAGTCCTCGGCGAGCGGCCGGAAGGTGACGACGTGGCACCGGGACAGGACCGTCTCCGGGAGCTCGTGGGGCCGGGCCGAAAGCAACAGGATGACGGTGTCGGCCGGCGGCTCCTCCAGGACCTTGAGGAGCGTGTCGGCGGCTGCGGGGTTCAGGCGGTCGGCCTCCCGGATCACGAAGACCTTCCGCCCGGGCTCGGGCGCCGTGCGGTACGCAGGGTGCCACACCTCATCGCGGACGGTGTCCACGTGGATGTCGCGCCCCTCCGGCTCGACCAGGAACTCGTTCGGGTGGCGTTCGTCCAGCGCCAGCCGGCAGTCGCGGCACTCGCCGCACCCACCGTCCTTGCACAGCAGGGCCGCAGCGAACGCCCGAGCCGCGAGCTGCTTGCCGCACCCCTCCGGCCCCGCCAGGAGGTAGGCGTGGTGGGGCCGGGCCGCGGCCTGCCGGAGGAAGGCCATGGCATGGTCCTGGCCGGGCACGCGGTGGAGGACGGCCGAGTCACGCATCCCGGCCGCCCCGCTCATCCTCCTCGCGCTCCTTCAGCACGCGGCGCATGGCCTCCTTCACCCGCTCGTGCACCTCGTCCGGCGGACCGCTCGAGTCGATCACCACGAACCGCTCCGGGTGCTCCTCGGCGATCTTGAGGTAGGCGTTGGACACCTTGGCATGGAAGTCCCCCGACTCCATCTCGATCCGATCGGGTTCCTCCAGCGATCGAAGGAGGCCGGCCTCCGGCTCCACGTGCAGGAGGAGCACCAGATCCGGGAACAGTCCCTGGGTGGCCCACACGTTGAGCGTGAGGACGTCCTGTTCGCCGAGCCCTCGCCCCCATCCCTGGTACGCCACGGAGGAGTCGATGTACCGGTCGCAGATCACGACCTTCCCCTCGGCGAGCGCCGGCCTGATCACGCTCGCCACGTGCTGGGCCCGGCTCGCCGCGAAAAGCAGGGCCTCGGTCCGAGGCTCGATGTGCCCGATGTCGTGGCCGAGCAGGAGGTCCCGCAGCCGCTCGCCCACCTGCGTGCCGCCGGGCTCCCGCGTCACGAGCACGTCGGTCCCCTCCGATCCCAGCCACTCCTTGGCCAGGCGGATCTGGGTGCCCTTGCCGGAGCCCTCGACTCCCTCGAACACCACGAAGATGCCCCGCCGGGGCGGCCGCTTCAGCTTGGGGACGAGCCCGAGCGGCTTGGGCCGGCTCACCCGGAACCGCTTCAGTCCCCTGCGGGTCACGTCGGCGGCCACGATGACACCCAGGCCGGCCACCATCATCGCGACCCTGGTTCCGGACAGGTCGACCTCAACCCCGCCCACCCTCACGAAATGGTGCAACCCGATCAGGCCGGCCAGGGCGGGGAACCCCGCCAGCGACAGGAACAGGCCGAACCGCGACAAGACGGTGAGGGACCCGAACGTGCGACCTCGGTACTCGTCGGCCACGTTCTCCTGGAGCAGGACGTAGCCCGAGACCCACGCCGCCCCACAGAAGAAGCCCAGCACCACCGTCAGCGCGGCCGCCCCCGCGATGGTGGGCATCGCCGCAAGCACCAAGAGGGTCGCGGCCGCCGCGACCAGCGACCACACGAGCAGACGGTCGCGCTCGGCGTACTCGACGAGCTTGTTCAGGGACGCCATCCCGATCCCCATGCCGATGCCGAACGACGTGACCAGGAGTCCCCAGCCCGCCGCGCCCGAGGCGAGCGTCGTCCTGGCGAAGATCGGCCCCAGCGCGAGCACGGCGCCGACCGCGCTGAACGCCGAGACGATGCCCACGGTCATGGACGAGGCGAGCGGGTGCTCGCGCAGGAACCGGACGCCTTCGGCGATGTCCCTCCACACATGGGAGATCTCGAACTTCCCGACGGCCCTGGAGGGCGGGGTGGGGATGGGGATCCGGCTGACCATCAGGGCGGAGAAGCCGAACGTCCCGGCGTCGAGCCAGAGCGCGAGGAACTCGGGTCGGAACTTCAGGTACGGGAACAGGCCCGACGTGCCCGCGAGGAACGCGAAGATCGCCCCGCCCAGGGGGAGCGTCCCGTAGGTCGAGAGGAGTCCGAGCGAGTTGGCGTTGGCGAGCTGCCGCCTGGGCACGAGGTTCGGCAGGCTGGCGTCGCGGGCCGGCGTCCACAGCAGGGAGAGCGACTCGATCAGGAACGACACCGCGAAGATGGCCCACAGCTTGCCCAGGAACGGCATCGAGGCGTAGAGCGCGCCCCGGGTCACGTCGGCCGTGATCATGATCCGCTTGCGATCGAACCGGTCCACCAGGGCACCGGCCACCGGGCCGAACAGGATCGACGGGAGCATCCGGGCGAGCATCACGCCGGCCACCGCGTACGCGCCGACGGTTCCCCCCAGCCGCTCCACGAGCGACGCGACGGCCACGAATCCGACCCAGTCGCCCAGCGAGGAGACCGTCTGCGCCGCCAGCAACCGGGGGAACGGGGGGCGGGTCAGGAGGTCCTTGAAGGTCGCCGACTTGGTCCCGCGAAGCTGTGCGACCTCCTCGGCGATGCTCGACAACTACCCCTCCGCTGCGGACTCGGCCACGGCTCCCACGATCGTGCCACAGCTCGTGCACTTGGTGCTGCCGTCCTTCTGCTGCACCATCAGTGAGCCGCAGTTCGGACAGGGATCAAGGACGGGCCGCTGGCCCACGGTGAAGTCACAGTCGGGGTACCGGTTGCAGCCGTAGAACACGCTTCCTCGCTTGCCCCGCCGGGCCCGCTTCACGACGAGGTCGCCCTGGCCACACTTCGGGCACTTCACCCCGGTCTTCTGCTCCTCCTTCTTGATGTACTTGCACTCGGGGTAGCCGGTGCATCCGACGAAAGGCCCGAACCGCCCCGACTTCTTGGCCAGGGGGCGGCCGCACTCGGGGCAGGTCTCCTCCAGGATCTCGGGCTCCTTGCGCACCTGCCCGTCGAGGTTGCGGATGTAACTGCAGTCCGGCCAGTTGCTGCATCCGATGAACTTCCCGTACCGGCCCAGCTTGATCACGAGGGGGCCGGGCTCCCGGCCCTCCTGGGGACACAGCGGACAGCGCTCGTCCAGGACCTCCTCGAATCGCTGGATCTCCTCCTCGTTCTTCTCCAGCAGACGCTCGAACGGCCCGTAGAACTCGTCCAGGACCTGAACCCACCCCATCGCGCCCTCGGCGATCTGGTCAAGGTCCTCCTCCAGTTTCGCGGTGAAGTTCACGTCGACGACGTCGGGGAAGAACTCGATCAGCAGATCGGTGACGACCTCCCCGACGTCCTCGGGGAAGAACCGCTTGTCCTCCAGTCGGACGTACCCGCGTTCCTGGAGCGTCCAGATGATGGACGCGTACGTCGAGGGGCGCCCGATGCCCAGCTCCTCCAGGGCCTTCACCAACGAGGCCTCGGTGAACCGGGGCGGCGGCTGCGTGAAGTGCTGTTCCGGCAGGACCTCCAGGAGCCGGAGCACCTGCTGGGCCAAGAGGCGGGGGAGCGCGGATTCGGAGTCCTCGTCGGCGGCGTCGTCGCGGCCCTCGAAGTACACGCGGCGGAACCCGTCGAACGTCATGGTCTGGCCGGTGGCCCGAAGCAGGTACCGGTAGTGGCCTTCGTCGTCTCCCGCCGCGGCCTCGACGTCCACTGAGACCTGGTCGAACCGGGCCTCGGCCATCTGCGAGGCCACCGTCCGCTGCCAGATCAGCCGGTACAGCGCGAGCTGCCCCTTGTCCAGCGCGCCGGCCACCCGGTCGGGGGAGCGCATGGCCGACGTGGGCCGGATGGCCTCGTGGGCCTCCTGCGCTCCTCGCTGCTTGGTCTTGTACCGGCGCGGCTGCTTCAGGCCGTAGGCCTCCCCGAACTCCGTCCGGACGACCTCCGCGATCTCCCGGAGGGCCGACTCGGCGATGGTCTTGGAGTCGGTCCGCATGTAGGTGATCAGGCCCATCCGGCCCTCCCCGGGGAGGTCGATGCCCTCGTACAGCTGCTGGGCGACGCGCATGGTCCTTCGCGCTCCGAACCCCAGCTTCCTGGCGGCCTCCTGCTGGAGGGTGGAGGTGGTGAAGGGAGCCGCGGGGGTCCGCTTGATCTCCTTCTCCCTGACCTCCAGGACCCGGTAGCCGGCCTCCCGCAGGCGATCCGCGTGCCGCGCGGCATCCGCCTCGGTGGAAAGGGTGGTCCCCTTCTTGTCGGGCGAGGCCGCCAGCTTGCCCTGGGGGACCTCGATCAGCCGGGCCAGGAAGGGAGCCTCCTCGTCCTCGGGAGTCACGCGGACGTCCACGCTCCAGTACTCGACCGGGAGGAAGGCCCGGATGTCGCGCTCCCGGTCCACGAGGAGCCGGAGGGCCACCGACTGGACCCGGCCGGCCGAAAGCCCCGGGCGGACCTTCTTCCAAAGGACCGGGGAGAGCCGGTAGCCCACCAGCCGGTCCAGGATCCGGCGGGCCTGCTGGGCCTCGACGAGGCGGAGGTCGATGGCCCGGGGGTGCTGGAAGGCATCCAGGATGGCGTCCCGGGTGATCTCGGTGAAGGTGACTCGCTTGGCCGTGGCCGGGTCCACCTTCAGGACCTCGGCCACGTGGTAGGCGATGGCCTCACCCTCCCGGTCGAAGTCGGTGGCCAGTATCAGCTCCTCGGCCTTCTTGTGGGCGGAGCGGAGGGCCCGGACTGCCTTCTCCGAGGCCTCCGGGATCACGTACTCGGGCTCGAACTCCCGGTCGGTGTCCACGCCCAGCTTGCTCTTGGGCAGGTCACGGATGTGCCCGTAGGAGGCACGCACCGTGTACTCGGGGCCGAGGTATCGCTCCAGGGTCTTCGCCTTGGTGGGCGATTCCACGACCACCAGCGTCTTTGTCATGCGTCGATCGCTTCCATTCGTCTGTTGGGGGGCAGGAGGCCCGGCGGGCCGAGGCGGCCTCCGGGCGCAGGGTACCAGCCCCCGCCGTCGTCCCGGGGGATTATCGGCCCCCGGGCCCCGAGGCGGGGACGGGGCCGTCCGGCCCTTCCAAACGCGGTGATACCCTCGGTTCATTCCCGCTCCCCCGGAGTCGGCGCGTGCTCGGGACCCTCAGCAGGCTCATCACGGACGAGGTCGCGCAGTACGGCTACCTCGCGATCTTCGTCCTCATGGTGCTGGAATCCGCCTGCATCCCCATCCCCAGCGAGGTGACCATGGTGTTCGGAGGGGCCCTGGTGAGCGCCCCGTTCCTGGCCCCCGAGCATCAACTCGACCTGGTGGCGGTGGGCCTGGTGGGGGCGGTGGCCAACCTGGTGGGGTCGTGGCTGGCGTACTGGGTGGGGTACGTGGGGGGGCGGCCCCTCATCGACCGGTGGGGCCGATACCTCTTGTTACGGCCCCACGAGATCGACCGGGCCCACGACTGGTTCGAGCGCTACGGGCACGAAGCGGTGTTCTTCGGGCGGCTGCTGCCGGTGGTCCGGACGTTCATCAGCCTGCCGGCGGGGGTGGCCAGGATGAGCTTCGCCAAGTTCAGCCTGTACACCCTGCTGGGGTGCCTGCCCTGGACATTCGGACTGGCGTTCCTCGGCTACAAGCTGGGGGAGCGCTGGGAGCAGGTTGAGCGGTTCATGCAGCCCTTCTCCTGGCTGATCGCCGTGGCGCTGGTCGCGGCGGTGGCCTGGTGGGTGTGGCGGAGGGTCCACGATCTCCGGGCCCACCCGGTGCCGGCGGCCGACGACCCCGCGGCGGACGACCCCGATCCCTCCAAGGAGGAGGACACCCTGGCCCGGTGAGGTCCGGAGCCGAGCGCAAAGACCCGGCCGCGTCGACCCCTGGTCGCCTACAGCCCGATCTCGGGGGCCACGGACTGGAGGCCTTCGATCCCCACGGCGATGAAGTCGTCGAGGGGGAGCCCGATCGACTCCTCAACCGATGTGATCTCGTCCCGGTTCACGCCCGGCGCGAAGGCCTTCTCCTTCAGCTTCTTCTTCACCGAGGACACCTTCATCCCCCCAGACTTCTCCGGGCGGACCAGGGCCGCCGCGACCAGCAGGCCCGCCACCGCGTCGGCGTGCACCACCGCCTTCGACATCAGGTCGGTCCGGTACCGCTCGTGGGCGTGCGCCAGCACGCCGTTCACCACGCGCTCGTCCACGCCGGCCTCCTGGAGCCACTCGGCGGCGAGGTGAGCGTGGCGCTCCGGATCGTCCTGGGTCTGGTCCTGGTCGAGGTCGTGGAACAGCCCGGTCAGCGCCCACAGATCCTCGTCCTCCCCGAACCGCCGGGCCAGGGCCCGCATCACCCCTTCGACCGAGATCAGGTGGCGGACCGTGGTCTCCTTCTCGGCCCGGTCCCGGCACAGCGCGATGGCGGCGTCGCGATCCATGACTTCTCCTTACGACGAGGTCGGTACGGGAGTCGCCGTCCGCACGTGGACCGGGACGCTCGTCACGACCACGTTCGGCTCGAACAGGAGCATCCGCTTGATGTAGAAGGCCGTCTGGTTGTGGAGCAGGTTCTCCCACCAGTGGGCCGGGATCAGCTCGGGGAGGACCACCGTGACGATGGTGTCTCGCCGCTCCGTGTGCTTGCGGATCTCGGCAAGGAGCGGGTCGCCCAGGTCACGGAAGGGTGCCTCGACCAGGATGAGCGGCACGTCCATCTGCCGGTCGTGCCATCCCTGGATGATCGGTTCCACCTCCTCCGGGTCGGTCACGAAGAACAGTCCCTCCACGGCCGCCGGGTTCAGGGACTTCGCGTACACCACGGCCCGGACCGTTGCGTCGTGTATGCCTGAGACGGGGATCAGCACGACGGCCCGCTCGGGCTCGACCGGCCGTTCGGCGTGGGCCTCCGCAGCCGCTCGCTCCTCCGGGAGCAGCGGGACGTCGGTGACCACGACCCCTTCCTCGAACAGGAGGGAGGTCTTGACCATCAGGGCCGACCGGTTCCGGAGGAACTGGAGCCACGACCGCCCGGAGAGCACCTCGGGGAGGATGACGGTGACAAAATCGCCGGGGTCACGCTCGATGCCGTGAAGGTACCGGCGGAGCTCACGCACCAGGTGCTCCTGGGCGTTCGGGAGCAGCTCCAGGTTCCCCAGGCGGGGGCATCGCACGTCCCACTCGACGGCGGCCGAACGGTAGCCCTCGGCCGAGCCCACCCACAGCGGCCGCACGCGCTCGGGCCGGATGGCGCGCAGGTAGGCAACGGCGTCGAGCGCGGCCGGTCCGAGATCGGGAACGAGGATGACGAACACGTTCCGGGCCTCCTGCTTGGCCGTGAGGTGGCCGGCCCGCAGGGCCGCCCCCACGCGGGCGTAGTGGCGGTGGACGGCGAGGAAGAACGCCACGATCACGGGGATGGCCGCGATGACGATCCACGCCCCTCCTAGGAACTTCGTGATGGTCACGATGACGAGGACCACCCCGGTGACCACGGCCCCGATCCCGTTGATGATCACGCTCCGCCGCCAGTTCTCAGCCCTGGTCCGGACCCACCGGACGACCATCCCGGCCTGGGACAGCGTGAAGGCGGTGAACACGCCCACGACGTAGAGCTGGATCAGGCTCGTGAGGTTCGCGTCGAAGATCCAGATCAGCAGCGACGCCAGCGCCGCGAGCACCACCACCCCGTTCGAGAACACCAGCCGGTCACCTCGGTTGCGGAACTGGGATGGCATGAACCGGTCCCGGGCGAGGATCGAGGACAGGCGGGGGAAGTCCTGGAACGACGTGTTCGCCGCGAGCACAAGGATGCCGGCGGTGAAGACTTGGAGGACGTAAAACAGGGGACTGCCGTCTCCGAACACGGTCTCGCCGATCTGGGCCAGCACCGACTTCGACGAGGCGATGTCGTGGGTGACGCGGACCTCCAGCAGCCCGGCGAGCAGCGTGATGCCGAGGAACATCGAGATGCTGATGGCGGCCATGACCGCCAGGGTGTTCGCCGCGTTCTTCGCCTGAGGGCGGCGGAAGGCCTGGACCCCGTCCGCGATGGCCTCCACCCCCGTGAGGGCGGTGGCGCCGGAGGAGAACGCCTTCAGCACGAGGAACAGGCTGAGCGCGGTCGCGTCCTCCAGGATCAACGTGGATGTGGC
>Ga0214472_10009637_pt1 | contig 10066 bp, 6 predicted proteins | sample RVTome_6_FD_207662 | JGI IMG/M metagenome (GOLD analysis project Ga0214472, IMG submission 207662) | Soil microbial communities from uranium-contaminated site in the Upper Colorado River Basin, Wyoming, United States - RVT140D175 | ecosystem: Environmental > Terrestrial > Soil > Contaminated >...
AACTACCAACGCAACTCAAAAGTCCTGATCAAAAATCTCGGTTAATCCAACCACCGTCATTATTAAATTCCCTCCCCCTTGACGGGGGAGGGTTAGGGTGGGGGTGAAATTTATACAAACAGTTTCAGTGTATTACTTCAAATAATCATCCCCTTCCCCCATGCAGGGGGAAGGTTGGGATGGGGGTAGAATACTTACCTTTTACTGAAATGACAGACTTCATATTGACGACAGCATATTCATTGTCTACCTTTAAATTAAATTCAAACCAAATACCCCTTGGCAACGGACAGAAATCAACTAATCAGGATGAACACCCAAACCAAATCCATTAATTATGATGTTATTGAGAACCCGGCCTATATGAAAATAAATCTGTCCCCATTTTTATGCATCAGATAAGCGTATAGCCATAGATGCAGAGGATGTTATTTCGCAAATTCAATTTAGAGGATATGCATTTCATGGTGCTGTTATCAAGTTTTCAGTGAGTGCATAATTGGAAAAGTGGACAGATTTATTTTGATAAAGAAACGAAGTGGAATCATGCATGAAAGTAAATTCATGCTCTTTTTTTAGACTTTTTTTGCGCAGAAAAGCGCGTCTGACGCCGAAGGTTAGGGAGAGATTTGAACCGACAAGAAGAAATACCTATGCACCTCATAGACAACAAGAACCTTACTCACATTAATGCACTGAAAAATTTCTTCAAAGATGCAAAGGAGATAGCGATTTGTGTCGCTTTTGTAAAGGAATCTGGCTTACATGAAATTCGTGATAATTTACTATCAGCGCTCGAAAACGGAGCAGAAATCACAATATATGCCGGATTGGATTTCTACCTTACAGAACCGAAAGCATTGAATGCCCTATATGACTTAACAATGCAACATGAAAATATAAGCTTGTATCTGTGTCAAGGGAAAAATGCCACCTTTCATCCAAAGCTTTATTTTGTAATATCCAATGACAAGGCTTCAGTGATTATTGGGTCGGCAAACTTAACAATGGGTGGTTTATCAAAAAATAATGAACTGTCTATTTGTCAAGAAATAAGCTTGCAATCTGGGCTTGTCGCAGACATCAGGAGTTTCTTAGATTCTTTGTTAAATCAAAATGGCACAACAAAGGCCGATAAACTTAATATCAGTCAATATAGTAAGAAATATGACGTATATAACAAACAAATCAAGAATGCTCAAAGAAGCGTAAATAAGGAAATATCTAAATTATTTCAACTGGATTTGCACAGACTCAATAAGTATCTTGAAGAATATAGAAGTGATGAGTCTAACCAAAAACAATGGCGTAGAAAAGAGCGAAATTACCGCAAGGCACGGGAAATTCTTGATGAATTGGCAGATGCCAATATTTCTTCACGCAAAGAATTCCTCGCTTACTATGAACAGCTAGTAGGAGCCGCAGGTCAGCCTGGCCTGTGGCATTCTGGAAGCCTCTTTCGACTGCGCAATAAAGTTGCAATTAAATATAAAACATTCATAGATATGCTGAGGATAATACAAAACAGAACCAATAGCAGTCCTAGGGAGCAGTTCGAAGTGGGGATGAGCTATGTTTTAAAGATAAACGGGTTAGGAGTTAATGTTCTAACCGAGATTTTAAACACCTATTCGCCCCGTAAGTGCGCAGTTCTGAATAATAATCCAATTAGCAGCTTGAATCATTTGGGGTTTGAAAAATATAAGTCCCCAAATACCTTTAATGGTCTTGACTACGACAAATATAATGACCTTATCAAGGAATTCGCAAAATCCTGCGTGTTCACAAACCTATCACAGGTAGATCATTTTCTGAATTACGTTTACTGGAAATATGTAAAGAATAGTAACTAACAAAAGGTGCTAGAGTGATTTAATTTGACCAGTCAGTACTGAATGCCTGACTTGAAACTGCAACCTGAAACTTAAACCGTCCCTTCCTTCTCTTCTTCCAGGATCTCGATTTTGATCTCACCGGCTTCTTCGGTGACGATGACGTGGCCACCGTGTTCGAGTTTGCCGAACAGTAATTCCTCGGCCAGCGGTTTCTTGATCTTTTCGCGGATGAGTCTTTCCATCGGACGTGCGCCCATAATCTTGTCGTAACCATGTTCAGCCAGCCAGTTGCGGGCGGATTCATCCACATCCACAAAGACTTTCTTGCCGTCCAGTTGCGCCTGCAGTTCCACCAGGAATTTATCAACGACATTCTTGATGGTGACGGTGTCCAGCGGGTTGAACTGGATGATGCCATTCAGGCGGTTGCGGAATTCCGGGCTGAACATCTGTTTGATCACTTCCATGGAATCATGGCTGTGGTCCTGCTGGGCAAAACCCATGGATGCACGGCTCATACGGTCTGCACCGGCATTGGTGGTCATCACCAGTATGACATTGCGGAAATCGGTCTTGCGGCCATTGGTGTCGGTCAAAGTGCCATGGTCCATGACCTGCAGCATCAGGTTGAATACATCGGGATGCGCCTTTTCCATTTCATCCAGCAGCAATACCGCATGCGGATGTTTGTTGACGGCATCCGTGAGCAGGCCGCCCTGATCGAATCCGATATATCCGGGAGGAGCGCCGATCAACCGCGAAACGGTATGGCGTTCCATGTATTCGGACATATCAAAGCGTATCAATTCAATGCCCATGATTTGCGCCAGTTGCCGGGTGACTTCGGTTTTACCGACACCGGTCGGCCCGGCAAACAGGAATGCACCAATCGGTTGCTGGGGATTGCCTAAACCTGATCGTGCCATCTTGATGGCACTGGATAATGTATCAATGGCTTCATCCTGCCCGAACACCACCATCTTCAGGTTGCGTTCGAGGTTCTTCATCACATCTTTATCGGATGTGGACACATTCTTGGCCGGTATACGTGCCACCTTGGCCACAATATTTTCAATATCATTTACACCGATCAGTTTCTTGCGCTTGGAGGGTGCCAGCAGGCGTTGTGATGCACCGGCTTCATCAATAATATCAATGGCCTTGTCCGGCAGATGACGATCATTAATGTAACGGTCTGTCAGTTCGGCGGCGGAACGTAATGACTGGTGTGTGTATTTGACCTGATGATGTTCTTCAAAGCGTGACTTCAAACCTTCCAGGATTTTCACGGTTTCATCAATGGAAGGTTCAGAGACATCAATTTTCTGGAATCGCCTTGCCAGTGCGCGGTCTTTTTCAAAGATGCCGCGATATTCCTGATAGGTGGTGGAACCGATACATTTCAAATCACCGGAAGCCAGCACGGGTTTGATAATGTTCGAGGCATCCATGACACCACCGGATGCAGCACCGGCACCGATGATGGTGTGAATCTCATCGATGAACAGGATCGAGCCTTTTGCTTTTTTCAGTTGCGAGATAATGCCCTTCAAGCGCTTTTCAAAATCACCGCGGTATTTGGTACCGGCAAGCAACGCACCCATATCCAGTGCATAGATAGTACTGTCAGCAAGAACCTCAGGTACATCGCCATCCACTATCATCTTTGCCAGACCTTCAGCAATGGCGGTCTTGCCTACACCCGCTTCACCGACATACAGCGGATTGTTTTTACGGCGTCTGCACAGAATTTGAATAGTGCGTTCAACTTCCAGTTGGCGTCCAATCAGCGGATCAATTTTGCCCTGCATGGCCTGTGCATTCAGGTTGATAGCATAGGCTTCCAGCGGATTGGTTCCCGCTTCATCAACGCGTACATCATCATCCGTGGAAGACTCAGACATGCCGCTCTGATCTTCTTCCGGAATCTTGGCAATGCCGTGGGAAATATAATTAACAACATCGAGCCGGGTGATGTCTTGTTGTGCGAGGAAATAGGCAGCATGAGATTCACGTTCAGCAAAGATCGCAACCAGGACATTGGCACCGTTCACTTCCTTGTGCCCGGAGGACTGCACATGAAACACGGCGCGCTGCAATACACGTTGGAAACCGAGTGTCGGTTGCGTATCGCGGTCGTCGTTCTTGTGGAGTAGCGGCGAGTTCTCAATAATGAATTTTGTCAGATCATTATGGAGTGAGTTGAGGTTGGCACCACAGGCACGCAGCACTCGCGCTGCTGAAGGATTATCCAGTAATGCGAGTAATAGATGTTCAACCGTCATGAACTCATGACGTTTTTCGCGAGCTTCCCTGAATGCGGTGTTTAATGTCAGTTCCAGTTCTTTATCGAGCATAATCTCTTTACCTTTATGCTTTTTCCATCGTACACAACAGTGGATGCTGGTGTTCTCTGGAATAACTGTTTACCTGGGAAACTTTTGTTTCTGCAATCTCATGGGTAAAGATACCACAAATTCCTCTACCACGTGTATGCACTTCCAACATAATACGCGTTGCATTTTCCCTGTCTATCGAAAAAAATATTTCCAGAATGTGCACGACAAAATCCATTGGTGTATAGTCATCGTTATTCAGGATGACTTTATACATCGGCGGACGTTTAAGTCTGGGCTTGGCTTCCAGTAAGGCCAGACCTTCGTCGTGCTGGTGGTTCGTTTTCTCTGCCATTTTTTTATCTAACTCAAATACTCTGCTGTTAAATTCAGGATCTATCTCAAAATTAAACTTCCTCCCCCTTGAGGGGAAGGACTAAGGAGGGGGTGAAATCTCAAGTAGTGGCTGAGACTCAACCCCCATCCCAGCCTCGGCTTTGGCGTCCTGCGTCGCTCTCGGTCTCCGTTCCAGACTCGACTCTACCGATTACTTCCATGTAATCGTACCGACTCCATCCATGGAGTCGTTCCCCCTTCCAGGGGGAATGTGAAGTGCGTAATTATTTCCTCTAAGCCTGCAGGAAACTTATCTGGACATTAATCTTAATTATACTTCCCCGGATTTTTGTTTCCAGATCAACTATGATTTTGTGATCAATAGCAAAATTTCCGGCATGGTTCATGCGTTGGACATGGTCCCGGTAAATTTTATCAATTCACCAGAAGAAACTGTTTTTTCGCCCACCAGAAATTTTGCACCTGCAATATTGGATAGCCCGTCCGTGATAATCAGCAGGTAAATACGTCATTCAAGCACGCCATGTAATTCGAATTACAGGCAAGAATCTCCTTCAGGAACACCAGCTTATCCATACCCGTTTTGGTGCATACTGTTGCTGTAACTCACTAATGTTATTCAGTATTTGACTTTTTGTGCATTGCAACGTAAATTTCCAGATGTCACATTTCAAGATGGTATATCCACCATGAATAATATCCGTAATAACTAATCAGGAGTCAGTAGGAGACGTCTATGACTGCTTATGTACATGCACAGCCCATTACTATGGGTGGGCTTGAGGTCCTCGGGATCATTACACCTGAATATCAGGAGATACTGACCCCGGCGGCCCTGGCCTTTGTTGAAGAACTGGAGCGGCGTTTCGGGCCGCGCCGTCACCAATTGTTGAATATCCGTATCAAGCGCCAGCATGCGTTTGACGCCGGGGAATTGCCCGATTTCTGGCCCCAGACCAAAGAAATCCGCGAGAGTGAATGGAAAGTGGCCTTCATCCCCAAAGACCTGCTGGATCGCCGGGTCGAAATGACCGGCCCTGTGGAGCGCAAGATGGTCATCAATGGACTCAATTCAGGTGCGAAAATGTACATGGCCGACTTTGAGGATTCCTCAGCACCGACCTGGAAGACCATGATCGATGGCCAGATCAATATGCGCGATGTGGTTAATGGCACAATTAATTACACCAGCCCATCCGGCAAGTTCTATAAACTCGACAAGGAAACTGCAGTGTTGCTGATACGTCCGCGCGGCTGGCACATGCGTGAAAAACATGTGTTGCTGAATGGCGAGTCCATTTCCGCCAGTCTGTTTGATTTCGGCCTGTTTCTTTTTCACAACGCCAAAAAACTGATGGAGAAAGGCAGTGGACCTTATTTCTATCTGCCCAAGATGGAAAGTTATCTTGAGGCACGGCTGTGGAATGAAGTGTTTGTATTCGCGCAGGATTATATCGGTATCCCGAAAGGAACGATCCGTGGAACAGTGTTGATTGAAACCATTACCGCTGCTTTCGAGATGGATGAGATTCTGTGGGAACTGCGTGATCATTCCGCCGGACTGAACTGTGGCCGCTGGGATTATATTTTCAGTTTCATCAAATGTTTCCGTAACCGGCCGGAGTTTGTATTACCCGACCGCAGCCAGATCACCATGTCCACGCATTTCATGAAGTCATATTCGGAATTATTAATCAAAACCTGTCATCGTCGTGGTATCCATGCCATGGGCGGCATGGCCGCGCAAATCCCGATCAAGGAAGATGCACACTTGAATGAACAGGCCATGGTCAAGGTCAGTGCTGACAAGGAACGCGAAGCGAAGAATGGTCATGACGGTACCTGGGTTGGTCACCCGGGACTGGTGCCCATCGCGCAGGAAGTATTTGATCAATATATGCCGGGCCCCAATCAGATCAACAGGCTGCGTAAAGATGTTAATGTCTCGCAGGCGGATTTGCTGAAAGTGCCTGAAGGTACCATCACCCGTGAAGGCTTTGAAAATAATGTAAATGCGGCCCTGCGTTATACCGAATCGTGGCTGGGTGGTCAGGGGTGTGTCCCGATTTTTCATCTGATGGAAGATGCGGCCACAGCAGAAATTGCACGGGCGCAAATCTGGCAATGGATACGTTATCCCAGAGGCGTGCTGGATAACGGCAAGAAAGTCACAATCGAAATGTTCCGCGAGGCGCTGGCCAGGCATTTGCTGAATATCCGCGATGAGCTCGGTGATGAAGTCTATGAATCACGCCATTATCAGGCGGCAGGGGAATTGCTGGACCGGTTGATCACCAAGAAAGATCTGCCCAGCTTCCTGACCCTCGAAGCCTATGGCCATTTATGAGGCAGACCAGATAATCAGTATTGGCTCAGTTTGTCATTTCGAGCCCTGTCCCGGGCAGAGCGAGGGAGCTTGCGAGAAATCCGCCGTAGGCGTCCCGAACAAAGAGAGGGATCCAGGCAAGTTTTCTCAGTCATTTCATTCCTTCGAAATGACAGGTTATATGCTGCCGGTTTCAAACTGAGTCAGTATCGGGATAAATCCCGGGGATGACTTTTCCGGAAAATCCTGAGATTATGCGCTGCTCACTTTTTTATATTTAAGGTATTGTTTGGATGCAGGAGAAAATGATGACAAGAGAAGAACAGATTAAACAGTTGGAGCAGGACTGGGCCAAAAACCCGCGTTGGAAAGGGGTTAAACGCGAATACAGTGCAGCGGATGTTGTACGTCTGCGCGGCTCGGTACAGGAAGAATATACACTGGCACGCCGTGGTGCTGAGAAGCTCTGGAAACTGGTTAATGAAGAAGATTATGTAAATTGTCTTGGGGCGATTACCGGTGGTCAGGCGCTGCAACAGGTCAAGGCCGGTATCAAGGCCATCTATCTGTCAGGCTGGCAGGTGGCTGCTGATGGCAATACCTCGGAAACCATGTATCCGGACCAGTCACTGTATGCAGTGAATTCAGTGCCTACCATGGTCCGCCGTATCAACAATTCTTTCAAACGTGCGGATGAAATCCAGTGGTCCAAGGGCAACGGTAATATCGATTTCTTTGCCCCGATCGTTGCTGATGCCGAAGCCGGTTTTGGCGGTGTATTGAATGCATTTGAATTGATGAAGGGCATGATCGAGGCTGGTGCTTCAGGCGTGCATTTTGAAGACCAACTGGCATCCGTAAAGAAATGCGGTCACATGGGCGGCAAGGTTCTGGTTCCGACCCAGGAAGCTGTACAGAAACTGACAGCCGCACGTCTGGCTGCAGACACCATGGGTGTACCGACCGTTGTGCTGGCTCGTACTGATGCGAATGCTGCTGCATTGCTGACATCAGACTGCGACGAACGCGATCAGAAGTTTGTTACTGGTGAACGTACTGGTGAAGGTTTCTATGTAACCAAAGCGGGTATTGATCAGGCGATTGACCGTGGTTTGTCTTACGCTCCTTATGCCGATCTGCTGTGGTGTGAAACTGCTGTGCCGGACATGGAAGAAGCAAAGAAATTTGCCGAAGCCATCCGCAAGCAATATCCAGATCAGTTGCTGGCTTATAACTGTTCACCTTCCTTCAACTGGAAGAAGAACCTCAGCGATGCTGACATTGCCAAGTTCCAGAAGGAACTCGGTGCAATGGGTTACAAGTATCAGTTCATCACTTTGGCCGGTATTCATAACATGTGGTACAACATGTTTGAACTGACTTATGAATACGTACGCAAGGGCATGACGGCCTATGTTGAAATGGTTCAGGAAAAGGAATTTGCCGCGAAAGATCGCGGTTATACCTTTGCCAGCCATCAGCAGGAAGTGGGTGCCGGTTACTTCGATGATGTGACTACCGTGATTCAGGGTGGCGTCTCTTCAGTGCGTGCACTGGAGGGTTCTACCGAAGAAGCACAGTTCGACAGTAAAGCGGCATCGAAGTAATCAAATGCTGTCATTCTGGTGTATGCCAGAATCCAGTAGGAAAACTGAAACCCGGCCACTGCAAAGTCGCCGGGTTTTTTATGTACAGGATGTACGGTATGCCGCGGGTGCATGGATGCACAGGAGCGGCGATTTCAGAAACCTGAGTAACGACACTCTCCCGGATTCAGCTTATAATCACGCCCTGATTGATCTAATGAAACACGGATAAAAAAATTGAAACTCACTGTTGAAGAATTCAGAGAATGGGACCGCAAGGCCATCACCCTGCTCGGTATGTCGGGCGTGGGGAAAACCCGGCTCGCCTGTACTCTGCGCAAGGAACACTGGTTTCATTTTTCCGGTGACTATCGAATCGGCACCCGCTATCTGGATGAACCGATTCTGGATCATCTGAAGAAGGAAATGATGCAGGTTCCGGTCATGCGTGAATTGTTGCGTTCAGATTCCATACAGATACGGAACAATCTTACGGTGGACAATCTGAGTCCGGTCTCCACTTTCCTGGGTAAACTGGGTAATCCGGAGCAGGGCGGTTTGGGCATGACTGAATTTAAATACCGGCAGGAATTGCACCGGCAGGCAGAAATTTCCGCCATGAAAGATGTGCCGGAATTTATTGAAAAGGCCAGTTATATTTTCGGTTACGATAATTTTATCAATGATGCCGGCGGCAGTCTGTGTGAGCTGGATGATTCTCATGTATTGGAAACACTCGCTGCGCATACGCTTATTCTATATATCAAGACGTCAAAAGAAGATGAAAAAGAATTGATCCGGCGTGCGGAGGAAGATCCCAAACCACTTTATTACCGGGAAGCATTTCTGGATGAGCAACTGGCAATCTATATGGATGAAAAAAAATTACGTTTCGTGGCAATGATCGAACCGGATGATTTTGCACGGTGGGTATTTCCGCGTTTGTTTAATTCACGCATACCGCGTTATGAAACTATTGCGAACCAGTATGGTTACACGATTACTACGAAAGAAGTTGAATCAATTAAGAGCGAACAGGATTTTTTATCTCTTGTAGACAAGGTCCTGAATAGAGGAAAGTAAATGCCGCTTGTCGCCAATACATCATTACCCAGCTTTGCACGGCTCCAGGAAGAGGGTGAGACAATCATCGAGCGTGATCGTGCCATACATCAGGACATTCGTGAACTGCATATCGGTTTGTTGAACATGATGCCGGATACCGCACTGGAGGCAACCGAGCGGCAGTTTTTCCGTCTTGTTGGTGAAAGCAACCAGATTGCACAATTCTATGTGCATCCGTTTTCACTCAAGGAACTGGTGCGAGGTCCCGTAGCACAGAAACATATCGATCAGTATTACAAGACTTTCGATCAGATCAAGGAAGAAGGACTCGATGCATTGATTATTACCGGCGCCAATGTGACCAGCCCCGAGTTGTCTGAACAGACTTTCTGGAACCCCCTGATCGAAATTATCAACTGGGCGTATGAAAATGTTACATCGACATTGTGTTCGTGTCTGGCAACGCATGCAGTTCTGCAATTCCGTTACAAGCAGAAGCGCACACCTTTGCCCGCCAAACGCTGGGGCGTATATTCACATAAAGTGGTCAATCAATATCAT
>Ga0214472_10009638_pt1 | contig 10065 bp, 12 predicted proteins | sample RVTome_6_FD_207662 | JGI IMG/M metagenome (GOLD analysis project Ga0214472, IMG submission 207662) | Soil microbial communities from uranium-contaminated site in the Upper Colorado River Basin, Wyoming, United States - RVT140D175 | ecosystem: Environmental > Terrestrial > Soil > Contaminated >...
TCCATGGTTGCTCCCTCCTTCGCTTTGTGGCGATCCCATATCGACCACGTACCAACCGAAGTGTCGGGGGCAACCACCGCCCCCGACAAGAGCGATTAAACCATCTCACCATGAGGGCGATTTGGAGCCAGCCACTCACATCTTCATCGCTTCGGCGACTTCGACGCTGCCGCCGCCGTCATGAATCGGACAGCCCTTGGCGAGCTTTACCGCCGCATCAATGTCCTTGGCTTCGATCAGCGAATACCCGGTAATCGGGTTGGCCCCGCCATTGCCGGCCACGCCCTTGGCCGAAACGGTTTTTGCCTGGCCGAGCGGGTGGCCGCCATCGACGACCGCCTTGCCCATGCCTTCGAACCATTTCATCCAGGCGTCCATGACCTTCTTCATGTCGGCCGGGTTCGAGGGCGACATTCCGCCATGATAGGCAAACAGGAATTTCGTCATTGTCCGTTCCTCCCTTTTTCTGCGCTTCAATGCGCCATGCGCTCGAGCTTGTTCAGTGACGACATCCAGCCCATCTCGTGGTTTTTCGCGCTTTCCTCGTCGGGCAGGCCGGTATGGATCAGAGTGAATACCGAGGCCCTGCTGCCGTCGGGGCGGACCTCGAAGCGCACCCGGCTTTCGCGTCCGCGCACATCCTGTTCGTCGTGCCATGCCCAGGTCAGTTCGACCAGGTTCGGCGGGTCCACGGCAACGACCTTTCCGGTCACCTTGAAGCGCTTGCCCTCGCCATTCATCATCACGCTCGACCATGGGCCCTGGCGCGTGAAATCGAGGTGCATTTCAGGCAGCGTCGTCCCTTCCGGCCCCCACCATTTGGCGACGTTTTCCGGACGCGTGACGAAGTCGAATACCGTCTTGGTATCGGCGGGAAGGCGCCGCTCCATGCGCAGTTCGTTCATTTGCGGGAAATCTCCTTCAGGAATGCGGCTTCGAGGCGGCGCAGGCTGCCTTCCCAGAATTCGTGATAGCTTTGCGTCCAGGCGCTGATCGCCTCGACCGCCTGCGGCCGCACCGAATAGAGGCGGCGCTGACGATCGATCCGCTGTTCGATGATCCCGGCCTCGCGCAGCACGCGCAGATGGCGCGAGATCGCCGGCGGCGTGATCGTCGCGCCCTGGTTGATTTCGCCAGCTGAAAGTTCGCCCTCCTTCAGCAGCCGCTCGACGATGGCGAACCGGGTGGCGTCACCGAGCGCGGCGAAGGTCTGGTGCAGATTGGACATGAAAACAGGAAGCCGTTGTGCCGGGTTTATTGCGATTTTGAGTTAATTAACATAATTGCAAAATGAGCGATGTCAAGCGGCGTCACGGCTTCGAAATAGCTTTTGCGGCCAGGCCGCTGGCGCGCCGGCACTGCAGCCTGTGTGCGGTTGGCAATGTATCGTTAAGCACATCGTCCGCGAGCCGGAGCCCCGATTTGCATTGGTACGGACGACGAATACGTCGCGCTCCAAGGGGAGTAGGGATCATGAATACCGATCGTTATCGCCACGAGCAGATCGAATGGAATGGCCGGCATCCGCTGTTTGCCGATCTGTTCGTGTCGGCGGGTGCGATGGGCGCGGCGCTGTTTCTGCTGACCGTGCTGCTTTGACCGAATTCGGGTGACGCCGGCGAACGGCAGGCAGCGCCCGGAAACCGCCGACAGCATGATCGGCGAGGCAAAATTCAAATAAATCCGACCTTTCGGCTATTCGTCTTTTTTCAACCCTCCGGCTTCGGCGAGCGCGGCAAGAAAACCGTCGCGGTCCGCCGCCATCGCCGCGACGACTTCCGGCGGCGCGGCAGTATCGTGATGGCGGGCCGACCATTGCACGATCTCGCACAGCACCGGTCCGAGCTCGCGGCCCTTTGCGGTTAGCGTGTAAAGTTTCCTGCGTCCGTCGGCCGGATCCGGCCGTGTGTCGATGATGCCGCTGCGGGCGAGGCGCTCGAGCCGGTCGGCCAGGATATTGGAAGCGATCGCTTCTTCGGCGTTCTGGAAATCGCTGAACGAGGTCGCCCCATTGAACAGCATGTCGCGCACAATCAACAGCGACCAGCGGTCGCCGAAAATGTCGAGCGAGATCGCGATCGGGCAGCGCGAACGTTGTGCGCCGGCTTGTGCCATACCCCCAGTATGGTTTTCCGCTTGCAAATTGCAAGGCAGCCAGTTAACTTGCAAAAAGCAAGCGAATTCGCCATGGGAGACCGCCAATCGCCCTCGGCGGGAAACGGAGGAAGCCATGCGCGCACATCTGCTGACGATCGTTGGTTACGTTTTCTCGACCCTGCTGGTGCAGGGCACGTCGCATTTCGCGGTCAACGCCGCCCATTATGCCGAGGTCTCCTATGCCCGCGCCTCGCCGATCTTCGCGCTCGGGATCGCTTCGATGATTGTTCAGGCAGCGGTCCTTTCATGGGTCTACGCCAATTCGCGCTGGCGCGACGGCAGCCTGTTGTCCGCCATGACGATCACCTGGCTGTTCGGTGCGTTTCTCGTCAGCTACATCGCGCTGGCGGAGGCCGGTAAATACGCAGTGCCGGATATCGGATCCTGGATATTGACCGAAACGCTGGTTGCCGCTGTTCAGTTCACGCTGATTGGCGGTTTTCTGTGGCTGGCGCATCGCTGGTCGCCGGCGCTTCGGGCGGCATAATGCCGGCATCGCCGGGAGACGGCGCCGCCGGCGCGGGCGCGGCGGCCGTTTCGCCCTTTCGCTTGTGCCGCGCCAGGCGCGCCGCCCGCACATAGACGCGGCCGCGATAGAGCGCGCGGCCGGCGGCGCTTTTTCCGCGCATCAGTTCCTCGATCTCGGGGGCGTAGGTTTCGGCCAGCGCCAACCTGAAATCGGTCAGGCCGCGCGCGGTGACGTCGTGGAACCGGCGTACCGAAACCATCCAGAGCGGCGAGATCACCAGCGTCATCGCGATCACCGATAGCGCCAGGCGGTAGCTGTCATAGTCGAGCGCGCCGTTGCGAAAGCCGGTCGCCGCCAGGATGAAGGAGAATTCGCCGATCTGCGCCATGGCGAGGCCCGCCGGAAACGCGATCGGCCAGCCGAATCCGGCGCGCCGCACCAGGAATATGTTGAGCGCGGTCTTGGCGGCCACGGTCGCGACGACGAAGCCCAGCACCGTGACCCAGTTGGCGGCGATGTAGTCGAGATCGATCAGCAGGCCGATCGAAAGGAAGAACACGAAGACCAGGATCGATTGCACCGGAAACGTCAGCTGCACCGCTTCGGCCCGCAAGGTCGAGTTGGAAACGATCAGGCCGGCGACAAACGCGCCGTAAACCGGCGACAGGCCCAATACCGCCGAAATCGTGGCCGCCGAGAAACACATCGCCATCATGCCGAGCGCGATCATGTCGCGCTTGCCGGTGATCTGCTTGGTGAACGGCAACTGGATCTTGCCGGGCTCGTTCAGATACCAGATCAGCGCGACCAGAATGGCGATCGAGCCGGCGATGAGGCCGAAGGTCAGCCAGGTCAAGGCCCGGCCGCCGCCAAAGCCTTCGGCGATGATCAGCATCGGCACGATCGCGATGTCCTGGGCGATCAGCACCCCGATCGCGATGCGTCCGGTCTCCGTGCGCAACTCGTTGATCTCGTCGAGCATCTTGATGGCGACTGCGGTCGAGGAGACCGCGACGATGAAGCCGATCAGCACGGTTTGCGGCAGGCTCCACCCGAGCAGCCAGCCGAACAGGGCGGCGATCCCGATGCCGACGACCAGTTGGCCGCCCGCGATCAATACCGCCGGCGCCAGCACCAGTACGAAGGCGCGCACAGAGATTTCCATGCCGATCAGGAACAGCAGCAGCAATACGCCCAGTTCCGCCAGCAATTCGATCGACTGCGAGCGTTCGATCAGGCCGAAACCGGTCGGCCCGAGAACGATGCCGGCGAGGATGTAGCCGACGATCGGCGGCTGGCGCAGTTTCACCAGGATAAGGCCGAGCATCACCGCCACCAGCGCAACCCCGGCGATCGGGCCGATGCCGCCGGCCTGGTTGCTGATCTGTTCTCCGATCTGCTCGCTGATTTGCTGGCCGATGGTCTCCAATGGCGCTCCTTTCGGCCGGCAGGTTAGGCGGAATCGCCGGTGACAGCAAAAGCAGGGATTTGATTTTCCGGCCCAAAAAGCGGAAACATTTGTTCGCGTCGCTATCCGTGGCGCTTCAACCCACAGTTTTAGGCGTCGGGGGGACGATGGCTAAAAAGCGGAATCCGGCCGAAGAAATCGCCCGGCGTCATGTCGGCGAGGCCCGGTTTGCGTCGGTCGAGTGGCTGGCCACACGCCGCGGCAAGCCCTGGATTTCGGGCCATGCCGGCATGGCCGATCCGGAAAAGGGGCTCAAGCTGCCCGAAAACCCGATCTACCGCATCTATTCGATGACCAAACCGGTCATTTCCGCCCTCGCGATGATGCTGCTCGAGGAGGGCCGGTTGCGGCTCTACGACCAGGTCGCCTCGTTTCTTCCCGAATTTGCCGCGCCGAAAGTGATCGGCGAGGACGGCAAGGAGCAGCCGGCGCCCCGCACGATGCTGATCGAGCATCTTTTGACGCATCAGTCGGGCTTGTCCTACGGCTCCTTGCCCGATTGCCCGGTTGCCGCGCTCTATCGCACGACCGATCTGCGCTCCACGCACGCTCCGCTCGCCGATTTCATTCGCACGATTGCCGGATTGCCGCTCGCGTTCGAGCCGGGATCCCAATGGCGCTATTCGGTGGCAACCGACGTGCTCGCCCGCGTAATCGAGGTCATCACCGGCAAGCCGATCCAAGATGTGGTGCGCGAACGGGTCACCGGACCTCTCGGCCTTGCCGATACCGATTATTTCGTGAAGCCCAAGCAGCGCAAGCGCATCCTTCCGATGTTCGGCGAGCAGGATCTCGACCGCATCCAAGATTTTCCGCCGGGCCCGCAAAAGCTCATTCCCGACGAAGTCTCGAATGTCTATCCGTGCGACGATCCGCAATTCGGCCGCGGCGGCTACGGCCTGTTCTCGACGGCGCGCGATTATCTCGAAATCGCCCGTTTCCTGGCGTCCGGCACGGCGCCCGGCGGCAAACGGCTGTTGTCGCGCAAGTCCGTCGAGATGATGTGGACCAACCGCATCCCGCGCGAGCGCTTCCCGCTGATGATCGGCGTCATCGGCCTGCCCGGATTCGGCTTCGGCCTCGCCGGCCGGGTCATGGTCGATCCCGGCCGCGCCTTCGTGCTCGGCGGCGCCGGCGAGTTCGGCTGGTCCGGCGCCGCCACCACCTTCTTCCTGATCGATCCGGCCGAGGATCTGATCTTCCTGGTCATGTCGCAATATCTAGGCGCCACGGTGCCGCTGATCGACGACATGCGCAACGCCATCTATTCGATGCTGGACTGAGCGACATGAAACTGCACATCGCCAACAAGAACTACTCCTCCTGGTCGTTCCGCCCATGGATTGCGATGACGGTCAAGGGCGTCAAGTTCGACGAGGAACTGACGCCGTTCCTGGTCGACGGGCCCAACCCGAAATACGCCGCTTTTTCGCCGACATCGCTGGTCCCGGTGCTCGAGGACGGCAATGTTCGCGTCTGGGAGTCGCTGGCGATCCTCGAATATCTCGCCGACAGATATCCGGCCCGTGGTTTCTGGCCGGAGAAGCGGGGCGATCGTGCCCTCGCGCGCTCGATCGCCAACGAAATGCATGCCGGCTTTCGCGCGCTCCGCAATGCCTGCCCGATGAACATGCGCCGGCCGCCGGGCCGGATTTTCCAGTCCGAGGAAGTGCGCGACAACATTGCCCGGATCGAGACGATCTGGACGCAATGCGTCGAACGTTCCGGCGGGCCGTTCCTGTTCGGCGAATTCTGCAACGCCGACGCGATGTATGCCCCGGTCGTCAGCCGTTTCGCCACTTACCTCCTGAGCGAAAGCAAGCCGGTGCTGGCCTACATGCACGCGGTGCGCGATTTGCCCGCCTGGAAGGCATGGGAAAAGGCCGCGCGCGCCGAGATTGCCGTCATTCCGCGCGACGAGATTTGAGCCTGGCGAGCAGGGCTTGGAGCGTGATCCCGAAAAGTGGAAACCGCTTTTCGGACAGGATCACGCTTTAGAGCATCTCCATCAGCCGGAAGAACACGAGCGCAAACAGCGCCAGCGACAGCGCGAAGGCGATCCTCAGCATCTGGAATTTTCGGAGCAGGATTTGCGAAACCGCGCTGTTCGATCGCGCGATCGAATAGACGATCTGCGAGACTTCCGCCGCCTGCATGTAGTTCGCATAGGCATCGCCGTCGAATCCGGGCGCGGTCAGCGCCGGCCACGAATAACGGTCGACATCGCTCAGATGTTCGCGCGTGCGCTTCGTCGGATAGCGCGGAAACACGGCGAGCAGGCAAAACAGGATGCACAGCGCCGAGAGGCCCGACGTCATCAGGCCGAGAATGTCGGTGATGTCCATCGTCGTCACCGGCACCGGCCCCTTGAGCGCCAACAGCCCGACCAGCGTGACCAGGCCGCCGGCCTTGGCGTCGGCGAATTGTGTCTGGTGGACGAGCGAATGGTTCTGGTCGAGCAGGGCCTGGATGCGGATCCGGCTGGTGTGATTGGCGTCGACGCCTTCGTGGCCGGCAGCCGACTGCATCAATTCGACGGCGGCGATGGTCTTGCGGCTGGCCATGGCGGAGCGCGGGATTGGCGCTTAGCGCCCGACGGCTTCGGCCCAGCGCGCCCAGCCGTTCACGGTCAGGTGCTCCTGCGGCTGGAAGCGCAATTTATAGGCCATCTTTCGCGATTCGGCGACCCAGTAGCCGAGATAGACATAGGGCAGGCCCATTTTGCGCGCGCGCTCGATGTGGTCGAGGATGATGTAGCTGCCGAGGCTGCGCTCCGTCTGGTCCGGCGAATAGAAGCTGTAGACCATGGACAGGCCGTTGGCGAGAATGTCGGTCAGCGCCACGCCGATGAGATTGCCGGCGCCCCTGCCGGTAATCCCGCTGTCCGGACCTCGTCGCCGGTATTCGATGACCATGGTGTTGACGTGGCTGTCTTCGATCATCATCGCGTAGTCGAGCGCGCTCATCTCTGCCATGCCGCCGGTCGCGTGGCGGTGATCCAGATAATCGCGAAACAGCCGGAACTGTTCGGAGGTCGCGGTCGGCTCCGATTGCCGGCCGATCAGGTCGCGATTGCGCTTTGCGATTCGCTTGAAGCCGGGGCGCAGTTCGAACTCGTCGGCGATCACCCGCACCGAAACGCAGGCACGGCAGGCTTCGCAGGCCGGACGGTAGGCGATGTTCTGCGAGCGGCGAAACCCGCCCTGCGTCAGCATGTCGTTGATCTGCGGGGCCTTCTCGCCGATCAGATGGGTGAAGACCTTGCGCTCCAGCCGATTGGCCAAATACGGGCAGGGCGCCGGCGCCGTCAGATAGAATTGCGGAGTATCGAGGGCATGACGGGTCATGGCGCGATCGTTCATGGTTCTGTCGCAGACTAAAGCGTGATCGGAAAAAGTGGAAGCCACATTTCGGAGAAGATTGCATTCAAGGATTTGATTCTGCGCACGATCTTGTCGCCACTGCAGGATCGCCCCGGCGACAGGAGCGTGTGCGGGCCGACAACAAGAGGTGGTAGAACAGGGCGTTCGCGCGAGGACATGGCGGATCGGTGCGCGTGCCCGGCCTCGCCAAACGCCCGTGGTTGCGCTGCCGGTCGCGCTGATGCCAAATTTTTTTGCAGCCAGGGCAGCGGGTAGAGGAAATTATCGCTCGACGCGCCATTGCCGGCGAATAGGATCGCGCCGCCTCGCGCCTTCGCCGCCGGGCCGAAGCAACTGGTATTTGGAGGATCGATGGTAACCGGGCTCGCACCGTATGCGCCGCTAATCGTCGCCGTCGGCATCATTGCGCTTTTTGCCGCGTTCCTGGCTGAGCTGCGCACGCCGGAGGTAGCCGCCGGCGCGGCGGTGGCGGTATTCCTTCTGCTCGGCATTCTTGAACTGGACGACGTGCTCGGCGTGCTTTCAAACAGCGCGCCGGTGACGATCATCGCGCTTTTCGTGGTTTCGGCCGCGTTGGTGCGAACCGGCGCCATCCGGTCGTTCACGAATGTATTGAAACGCCACGCCAAGTCGCGCGGCAGTGTCGTTCTCGTCGGTTTCCTGCTCGCGGCCACGCTGCTGTCCGCCTTCCTGAACAACACGCCGGTCGTCATGCTGATGATTCCGGTTGCGGTGCGTTTGGCGGCGGAACTGGACCAATCGCCATCTCGCTTGCTCATTCCGCTTTCCTATGCCGCCATTCTCGGCGGCACCTGCACGCTGATCGGCACCTCGACGAATATCATCGTCGACAGCATTGCCCGCCAGAAGGGCATGCCGGCTTTCCACATTTTCGAGATCGCGCCGCTCGGCGTCATCATCGCCGGCGCCGGTCTCGTCTATCTCCTGGTCGTACGCCGCTTCCTGCCCGACCGCGCGGGCGTCGCGTCCGTGCTCGGGCAGGTCGGTTCGCCGAAATTCCTGGTCGAGATCGTGATCGAGGAGAACTACCCGCACCTCGGCGAACGCGCGCGCGATGTCAAGGAGCTGTCGAACGAGGAGCGGCGGATCGTCGACATCGTTCGCCACGGCGTATCTCTGCGCCGCACGTTGCCCGAAGTGCATTTGCAGGCAGGCGACATCGTGGTCGTCCGCTCGCCGTTCGCGGAAGTGTTGACGATGCAGGAAGCCGGCAAGATCGGCGTTGGCGCGCAGGCGGCCAAAGCTGGCGCGCAGGCGGCCAAAGCTGGCGCGCAGGCGGCCAAAGCTGGCGCGCAGGCGGCCAAAGCTGGCGCCCAGGCAGCCAAAGTTGGCGCCAGGGTAGGCGTCGGCGAGCAAGCCGGCATGATCGAAATCGGCTCACGCAATTCGGCGGTGTTCGAAACGCTTGTCGCGCCGAAATCCGGCCTGATCGGGCGGCGCATCGCGGAACTGCGCATGCGCCGGCGCTATGGCGTTTATCCGATCGCGCTGCACCGGCGCGGCGTGAACTTGAAGAGCCGCTTCGAGACGGCGCCATTGGAGGTCGGCGACACGCTGCTGTTGGAAGGCGCGCCGGACGATGTGCGCCGCCTGGCCGACGAGGAAGGCCTCATCAACGTCGCCGAACCCTCCGAGCGCGCATGGCGACGCGACAAGGCGCCGATCGCCATCGCGGTGATGGCGGCGATCGTCCTCGGCGCGGCATTCGGCCTCATGCCGATTGCGGCCCTCGCCATCATCGGCGCCGTTGCCGTGCTGGTGTTTCGTTGCGTCGAGCCCGACGAGGCGGTCAGATCGGTCGACTGGCAACTGATCGGACTTCTGGTCGCCATGCTTGCCGTCGGCAGGGCGCTCGACAATTCCGGTCTCGTCGAAACCATCGTTGCCGCGATCGTGCCCTGGCTGGCCGGCGCCAACCCGCTGATCGCGCTGGCGCTGGTCTTTGTCATGTCGTCGCTATTGACCGAGCTGGTCACCAACAATGCGGTCGCGATCATCGTCACGCCGGTCGCCATCTCGCTTGCGGCCGCATTGGGCGTGGACCCGCGTGGCTTCATCGTCGCCGTGATGTTCGGCGCCAGCGCCAGCTTCATGACGCCGATCGGCTACCAGACCAACACTTTGGTCTACGCCGCCGGCGGCTATCGCTTCGCCGATTTCCTGAAGGTCGGCGCGCCGATGCACGTGCTGGTGGCGGTAATCGCCGTTATCGTGATCCCGATGATCTGGCCGTTCTGAGGCGGGCGACGCTATCGGTCGGATCGAACGATCATGGTGCCGAGCAGGACGTCCTGGATCAGGCGTTTGCGTTGGGAGAACAGCGAAACGACCAGCAATAGCGGCGTCAGCGTCACATGCGCGACCCAGAACAGGATCATGTGGGCGATTGCCGTAAACAGGTCGACGCGCTCGCCGTCGTCGCGCTCGACGCGGATCGAAAACATGCGCATGCCGGGCGTCGCCTGTTCCGGCCCGCCCATGGTCAGCCCGACATAGGAAAGCCCGATCGCCACGCCGAGGATCGGGTAGGCGAACCAGGCAAGGCCGAATGTCAAAAGGCCGAGAAA
>Ga0214472_10009639_pt1 | contig 10064 bp, 11 predicted proteins | sample RVTome_6_FD_207662 | JGI IMG/M metagenome (GOLD analysis project Ga0214472, IMG submission 207662) | Soil microbial communities from uranium-contaminated site in the Upper Colorado River Basin, Wyoming, United States - RVT140D175 | ecosystem: Environmental > Terrestrial > Soil > Contaminated >...
ACACACATTCGAGTATGATTCCTGAAGCGGATATTCTGAATCCTTGTTTTAATTCCAATTATTGTAAATAAAACAAGGGGTTAAATGGATTTCTGCCCTATTTTAGGAATCGCAAGTGAAAAGTGTCCATATTTTGGTATTCTTGGGGCCCACGTGTCGCCCTTTTTTACTCAGCACCACGGTGACATCACCGACATGACACAGACACCAGCGCTTACCATAAATCCAAAAGGTTTTGCGGCCGCTCCCCTCGATTGCTTTGGGAATCCACGTTCTCTGGTACAAGTTGCGGGGCAAATGGGTGACGAGATGCTTGATCATTTTCTCATCCACCGTTTTCCAGGTGCGGGCAATGGCAAAGACAAAGCCCCAGCGGCGCTCGCCAGCGGCTTTGTCGCGGTCCTTGACCCTCTTCATATTGGCCTTGGAGCCCTAGGCCGCGTCGCCACTAACGATCACCAACGTGGCCCAACTCGGCGGTGTGAACTCGCTCACCATCTCGCGAAACAGCGCCTTTTCATTCTGATAGCCTGCATGCCGTTTAGGCAACATGATACGGAAGCCCACCGGGATGCGGTCACCGTCCCAAGCGGCAATCAACAACACAAAGCGGATACCGAAAAACCAGGGGTGATACTTGCTTTTTCGGCCCTTCTGAGCCACGGGATTCTTGGCCCCGCGCTTGTCTGCTTGGCTCCCATCGCCAATGAGATAGAGGAGGCGGTTGCGGGGGGGTGGCAGGGTGGCGATGAGGTCCTGAGCCATCCAAGCAACAATCAGGTGGACGTTCCAATAGGTGGCTTTCAAGAGCCGCGAAAAACGCCATGCCGTGATGGCGCCCGGTGTCCACCTGGCCATTTCCTGTAGGGTGTTGCGTCCGGGATGAATGGCCTGCATGAAAATGAGCCAGCAGAGGGTGAGCCGATGGTGGCTTTTCCAAACGCCAGGCATGCCTTGGAAATGAGTGGTGACGAAAGCCGGTAGATAAGTGAATAGAATCATCATGAGCAGGACCATCCCCGAACGCGTGACACAGAAATCGGATGACGGTTGGCGTCATCACGTTGCGTTTGCTTCTTTCGGGTTTGATTTTATATGATTTCTGCCATTAGGGTGTTGATTCTGAGTTTATAAACATCAGCCCGACCTCAATATTGCCAATCCAGCCGTACGCGAAGAGATTTGTAAAATCATGGGGTTTTGGCTTGCCCTGGGTGTCTCTGGTTTTCGTGTCGATGCGGCCCCATTTCTCATCGAACTGCGCGGCATTGAAAATGTTGAGGACACGGATCCATATCAGTATCTACGGGAATTCCACGATTTTCTCTATCTAGATGATCGCGGCGCTTCGATCCTCAGCCTTCTCTCCTAGTGCACCTCAGCCATGAACTGCCGCACCGCATAGTCCCATTCCCGTGTCTCCAGCTCTACCCGGGTATTGGCCCTCGGATGTTCTCCAGGGCAAGCAGTCACCGCCACATGTCCACCGCCGCCCTGAAAGATCAGACACGCTTCGTTTTGGTCAGTGACCTCTCTAACCCCACGCCTTGAGGGCCAAAGTGCATGATGGACCGTTGTAGAGCTTCTGCTGGGGTCAATTGGGTGGTGACTTCATAACGCATCATCTAGCTTCCTCTTACTTTAATTGACATAGGACATCTTACGTGCTGAACCCTACGTTCTTCTTTCTAGCGTATGCATTGGCCTTGTGTACAAATTGAGAGGTGATGGCCAACACGACTTTTAACGAAAGACAATTTTTAATCCGTCCTTGACCTCCTCGACATCGAGGGTTACCATATGAATCTCCCTTGGTTAAGTCTGCAGTGGCATGGGTCGTTAGCTGGGATATCGTGCGAGAAGCATTCCAGGTGATCCCATGCTTCGATGATCCCCTTTTCTGGCTTGGCTAGCTAATCGTGGCATACAGGCGCACATGAACGTCAACGAGAGGATTGCATATTGCGCAGTGGCTCTCGGCAGTACCGAGTTTCCCTCTGGACCAGTGATCTATCTATATGTGAGAGCAGGAATGAATGGCCTCTCTCAAATTGAGCCTACATCTCTCATTGTGAAAGGTTGCTTGGGTCCGAGCGCTTTCTTGGTGGCATTCTCGCCTCACGCTCATCCGGGTTATCTCCTAATCGCGTAAGCCCTATCGCACAATCTATTTCGGCCCACTTAAGCAAACCGATTTCGTCTCACTCAGCGTTCGAGTACACACTGGGCGGCATAGAGATTGCAAATACAGTCCAGTGAAAGCTTGAAAATTTTTGTATCGATTGCACTAAGGCTCAAGCATACGGGCACTGAGCCCAAGAGGGGCTCATAGGGATAGAAAGACGAGTCGCATGAAAAACCAACTCGAGTCCGCTGAGAACACCCAACACGCCTCCAACAACAAGACCCAGCCGACATCTGGAAAGCCGAAGTTCCCCATTCTATGGAACCGACGTTTCCTGCTTTGGCTCGCCTTGTTTTGGTTTGTTTTTGTCGTGTTTTTTAGCCCTGGCGCTCAGGCGCCTGGCCTCGAACTCCCGTATTCTGACTTTAAGCAGCACGTGACCAAGGGAGATGTGGAGGCGATCACCATTCAAGGGGATCGCATCGTGGGGCAATTTACCAAATCAATTCCTGCAGCGGGACAGCCAGAGGGCAAGACGTATGACAACTTTCGCACGGTGATCCCACCCTTTGGCGATGCGGGGCTGGTGAGTCTTCTCGAATCGCACCAAGTCACGATCCGGGCTGAGGAAGCGCATGGCTCTTGGCTCCAAATGTTGATCGTCTCCTGGCTACCCTGGCTTCTCATCTTGGGCCTCTTTATCTACGGCCAACGAAAGATGCAAAAAGGCTTGGGCGGCGGCTTGTTTGGGTTTGGCAAGTCAAAAGCGAAGCGGTATGAGAAGGACGGTAGCGACGTGCGCTTTGCCGATGTGGCGGGCCTGCGCAATGCCAAAAAGGAACTCGAAGAAATTGTCGAGTACTTAATAGACCCGACACCCTTTCGCGACCTGGGTGGCGAACTGCCCAAGGGGGTGTTGCTCGTTGGCCCGCCGGGCACTGGTAAAACCCTGCTGGCCCGGGCTGTCGCCGGCGAAGCCAACGTGCCCTTTTTTAGCACCAGCGGCTCGGAATTTATCGAAATGTTCGTCGGGGTAGGGGCGTCTCGAGTGCGAGACATCTTTCAAAGTGCCAAGAAAGAGGCCCCGGCCATCATCTTCATCGATGAACTTGACTCCATCGGCCGGGCACGTGGCACGGGCCTCGGCGGTGGACATGACGAGCGGGAGCAGACCCTCAATCAAATCTTGGCCGAGATGGACGGCTTTGCAGGGTATGAATCAGTCGTAGTGATGGCCGCCACTAACCGCCCAGATGTCCTCGACTCGGCTTTGACCCGGCCGGGTCGGTTTGACCGGCAGATTGTCTTGGAGCTGCCACAACGACAGGCGCGGCTCGACATTTTGCGTCTCCACACGCAGCAAGTACCGTTATCCCACGAGGTGGATCTGGAAAATCTGGCGGCGCGCACCGTGGGCCTTTCCGGGGCAGAGCTAAAGAACCTGGTAAACGAAGCGGCCCTGTTGGCCGGACGCCAGCATCAGCCACAGGTGCGGCCGATCGATTTCGAGCGGGCGCGCGATAAAATTCTTCTGGGGAGTGAACGGGACGAGCCCATGACCGAAGCGGAAAAACGGCTGGTCGCTCACCACGAAGCCGGCCATGCACTCGTCACTCTGCTTCTGCCAGGCACGGATACCCTGCAAAAAGTCACGATTATCCCGAGGGGTCAGGCGCTAGGCGTAACTGAACAATTACCGACGGAAGAACGCCACAATTTGAGCCGCGACTATCTGCTCAATCGTCTGGTCGTGATGTTCGGGGGACGGGCGGCAGAAAAAGTAGTGTTTGGCGATGTGACCACCGGTGGTGGCGATGATCTCAAACAAGCCACAAACCTGGCGCGGCGCATGGTGTGCCAATGGGGGATGAGCGAGGCACTAGGCCCCATGACCTTTCGCCAGGGAGAGGAGCACGTCTTTTTGGGACGTGAGATGGCAGAGCAAAAGGATTTCAGCGACTACACGGCCCGCCTCATTGACGAGGAAGTCCAGCATATCGTCCAGGCCATGGAACAACGGGCCGTCCACCTGCTCGAGCAGCATCAGGACAAACTCGAGAGGCTCGCGAACGCACTGCTAGAACATGAAACCCTGGAGGCCGATGAGGTCGAGCAGCTGTTAGGCGTGGCATGTACTCACGCCGAGGCACTGCCCACGACTTAGGTGAGGATGAAGAGGAGCTACCTATGATACAAGTGATCTACCGTTGGCGCGTTAAAGAGGGACAAGAAAAGGCTTTCTCTCACGCCTGGACCCAAGGCACTCGGGCGATTCGCTCCACTTTTAAAGGCGCATATGGCAGTGTTCTCCTGTGCAGCCATCGGCATCCATCTGAGTACGTGGGGATTGCCACCTGGGAGTGTCTGGAAGATGTGCAGGCATTTTGGGATTGCGAACCTCCAGCACCCGAAGCTTTTCGCATAGTATCGGAGACAGGTACATTTATCTCACGTGAGGTATTCGATGAGATTCAAGATCTGGAACTCTGATTTTGGCATGGTCGGTTCGGTCAAACTCGCTTTACCCGAGTCCTATGCCTCTAGACTCTAAGCACCACACTTTATTTGCTCTGCGCTAGAGGCACGCTCATCCGGTCTAAAGATCGGTAGCGTCAAGATGCAGGAAGTGCCCACGTCTGATGGGTCACCAGATCACGATCGCCAATGCTCCATCTGTCGAGCTGCTTAGCAATTCAAACCCCGTCCATTTATTCAACTTTGACATCCACGCCCATTCGAGGCGGTGGTTCAAGTAAACGGCCCCGACATCGGCGGGATCGCTTCCAGGTGTCGGTGGACGGCCACCGCGGCACCGGGTCGAGTGATCCACGCTGGGGCCGTCAAGGGATCGCGCATTGTTCAGTACACCGGCCAGCGGTTCGAGTTCGTTGTCGGTCAGGTACACCACCACATGCCTACCGTTCTCAATCCGACACCCCGTACTCTGCCAGGGTAGTTGGTCGTGATTGCCGAGATGTCGAACCCCTTATGGTCCAGAAACGTCATGACCTCATGGGTGATGCATTGCGTATGGGCGGTGAGATCATCGACCTTGACCGGAAAATGAGCCCCATCCATTTGTTCCAACGCGGTACCCCACAAAGTCTCCCCACATGGGGTGGGAAAGAAATAAATATGCCGGTCCAGCTGATAGAGGGGTCGAAAGCAAGGCAACCCCTGAATGTGATCCCAATAGGGGTGTGATAATAAGATAAAGAGTTCGCTATCGTCGCCGGTGAGAGACTGCCTGAGTTGGTAAATCCCAGTTCCCGCATCGAGAATTAACCGCTGGCTCGTCGAGAGTTGCACACTCACACATATGGTGTTGTCGCCATACCGCATGGCGGCAGCGCCCGGGCTCGGAATCGAGCCGTGCACGCCCCAGAATTCAATGGTCAAATTGGAGGAGGAAGACATCGTCATCTCCTTAATTGCATTTACTCAGCTTCATTTGATGCGCTAGCGATTTCCTGTCGCAGGCGCTTCGAGTTTGGCCAAGCAGATGAAAGCTGCCCCCCGTGAGGCTGATCCGTACGCGTATAGGGGTAGGTATCCATTCAGAATGAGTAAAAGGCAAATTTCGTGCCTAAATGACAGGTATTGAGACTGAGCGTAGGTTTAAAAGCATTGATATCCGCTATGGGTATCTCTTTTTGAGAAAAGAGACTTATTTTGATAGAGGTGGTCGATCGGCCGGAATACGTTTAGCCCGTATGGCACAAAATTTGCCTCGATTTAAAACCACACGAGGCGTGTTTGACCCTGCCGAACCTATCAACCGGGCTTAAGCCTGACCCTCGTCGGCTCGGCAATTGCGCTGTTGTCGGGGATTTCCATATGGCAAAAAATTGTTGAGATGGTACTCTCAGGGTTTATCGCGGCAGGGCTATCCTACGGCTTCGGGGTTCTCATGCGTTCGCGCTTCGGCATTGGCGTCGCTGGATAGCTCACGATTTTGACACGTGACTCTGGGCCTCGGTCGAGCGGTCGGCCAAAAAGCACATACCTGTACGGCACTGCCTATGTGTGCCGGGGCAAGGGTGTGTCGGAGGACCAGCCTCGGAGTGTCAGGCGCCTAGCCACGCGCAGGCCCTGCGCAAAGAGGCAAATGAGGCGGGTGTAGCCTTCAATGAAAATCGCCTTAGCTCTCAAACAGAAGGCGGGTATGATGAACGAATACGATCTTAAGTTGAGCCAGTATATGCAGGCACACGGCATCGATGGTGAACACCTGGTCTTCAACCGATCCTGCCACTCTGTGGCCGAAGCGGCAGCCGCGGCTGGAGTGTTGCCGACCGATTTTGTCAAGAGTATTTGTATGCTAGATGCACAGGGCCATGCCATTATTGCCATCGTCAAAGGGGAAGACCGGGCCAGCACGTCGCGCGTGGCCAAAGCGCTGCAGATCGAGCGACCGCGCACCGCCGAGCCGGAAGAAATACTGGAAAAAACCGGTTATCCTTGCGGGGGCACCCCTTCGTTTGGCTATGAGGCCTGTTTTCTCATCGATCCCAAGGTCATGGAAAAAGACATCGTGTATACTGGTGGCGGCTCGGAATACGCCTTGGTACGCGTGTCCACTCCAGAGCTGATTCGAGCCAATCAGGGGCGCGTCGTGCGCGTTCGCAGTTGAGGAATACCATTGATGCTGACCTGCCAAAAAGACTTCTTTTCTCTACCGGACAATCTCCATTATTTGAACGGGGCGTACATGTCACCGCTCTCCAAAGCGGTGGAAGCCGCCGGCATCCGAGGCATAGCCCAAAAGGTAGTGCCCTCCCGCATCCGGCCAGATGATTTTTTTAGCCAGTGCGACCTGGCTCGCGAACGCTTTGCCGCCATCGTCAATGCGGCTCCCCAACGCGTGGCAATTATCCCCGCCGCCTCGTACGGGATGTCGACTGTGGCCCGCAATCTCAACCCCAAGCCAGGGCAACATATCGTCATCTTGCACGAGCAGTTCCCGAGCAACGTCTATCCTTGGCGCAGCTTTCGAGAACGCGGCGTGCATCTCACCGTCGTGGCTCCATCCGGCCCGAGCGAACGCGGCAAGCAGTGGAACGAGAACATTTTGGAAGCCATCACCGCTGACACCGCCATCGTCGCCTTAGGGCATGTGCACTGGACGGATGGCACCCGCTTTGACCTTGAGACCATTGGCCAGCGGGCTCGCGACGTGGGGGCAGCACTCATTATCGATGGCACGCAGTCCATCGGCGCCCTACCCTTTGACGTGCAGCAGCTTCAACCCGACGCCCTCATCGTAGCTGGCTATAAATGGCTCATGGGACCATACGGCATCGGCTTAGCCTACTACGGCGAACGATTCGATCAAGGCACCCCCCTAGAAGACAGCTGGATCGCCCGACAGGGCAGCGAGGATTTTAGCCGTTTGGTGGACTATCAAGACCGCTACGCCCCAGGGGCGGTGCGCTTTGATATGGGTGAGCGGAGCAACCCGATCCTAATCCCCATGCTAGTTCAGGCCATGGAAGACGTTCTCGGCCGAGGCGTCAGCCGCATTCAGGACTACTGTGCGGACCTGGTGCGGCGTGTCCTGCCGGACATTGGCGATTTGGGCTATCAGGTCGAAGACGAAGCTTGGCGGGCCTCGCATCTCTTCGGCCTTCGGCTGCCGCAAGAGGTCTCGCTGGAGCGGCTGCACGCGGCGCTTAGCCAGCAACACGTCATGGTGTCGGTGCGAGGCGACGCGGTTCGCGTCTCACCGAATATCTACAATGACTACAGCGATATGGAGACCCTGGTACAGGCATTGCAACAGGCCCTGCCCTGAGGCTAGGGGTCAAGTCGGGTGGTGATCCTGCATGATGCAGCTGGCCTCAGCGTATCTTGACCAGGAACGATTCCCATACTTCGACGAATCGCGCCATCTCCTCCCGCCCGGTCACCGCGGAAATGTTGCCGGTATTCTTGTTCGAGATATAGATGCCGTTGTTGAGGAAGTGCAAAAAGAGCTTTTGTTGCAACACTCGGTCTTGCCCCTGCGCACTGCGATAATCGCGAATAGGCTGATCCGTGCACTGTAGACCAAAAAACGACGCCGTCCCGGTGACACTGAGCGGCACGTCGTAGTGACGGGCCATTTCATCGAGTTGATGCCGCAACGTGGTGCCGTACTCGTTGATGCGATCGTACACCTCCTGTGACAACTGACGCATGGTGGCCAGCCCGGCTTGCATGGTCATCGGATTGCCATTGAAGGTGCCGCCGTGCGGAATCAGCGGCGCGTGCTCCCTGGCATCGAACACCGACATGATATCGGCCCGGCCGCCGAAGCCGCCAACCGCCATGCCGCCACCGATGATTTTACCCAAACACGTCATGTCCGGAATAATGTCCACAGTGGCCTGCAAGCCACCCGGCCCCATGCGCAAGGTCTGGACCTCATCGTAGATCAGCAGCACGTTTTGGCCGTCGCATACCTCGCGCAGCGTTTCCAAAAACGCCGTGTCAGCCTGCACATAACCGATCCCGGCCATCACCGGCTCCACCACCACTGCCGCGAGTTCATCCCGATGCTCAGTGATCACCCGCCTCGCCGTCTCCGAGTCGTTAAATGGAATAATCACCACATCGGCCAGCGTACGCGCTGTCACCCCGCCCGAACTGGGCACGGGTTGCGGCGCATCGGCCGTGCCAGCACGGCTCAAATCCGTGGCCACACTAATGCTCACGGTATCGCTCGTGCCGTGATAGCCGCCCTCGGTTTTGGCAATTTTCGATTTGCCGGTATAGGCGCGAGCGGCTTGAATAGCAAGGGCCACGCCCTCGGTGCCGCTATTGGTAAACCGAACGCGCTGCACCGAGGGAATCTGTCCGGTGAGCAGGGTGGCCAGCGCCACTTCAGACTCGGTGGGATTGGCATAGGCGGTACCTTTTTCCGCCTGCGCCATGAGAGCGGCGGCAACCTGCGGGTTGGCGTGACCTAAAATCAAGGAGGTGGCATTATTATAAAAATCGAGCCGGCGATTGCCGTCAATATCGATCAGCTCGCATGCCTCAGCCCGCTCGACATAAAACGGAAAGGGTTTGAAATAGGCGGTGAGCCTTGAATTACCTCCTGCCAATACTTGTTGCGCTTCAGCAAAACGAGCTGCTGAGCGCGGATTGGCCTGTTCATAGGCTACGGTCTCAGAAGCATAGCTATACGTGGACATCGTCTTCGCCCCCCAAAGTAATCGACCCAATAGACCTGTCACATATTGCACCTTGTCCGCCCAGCTGACAATCCTTTTTTTGGGGTGGCATCAATCGTCTTTTTCTGCTCTAATCCCATCAGATGCCAGCCTCTTACATCCCAATGGCACAGCCTGTCAGCGAGCGCCCCTCAAGGCGCCCCGATATGAGCCGCCAAGGCCTGCTCACTGACTGCAGGGTCCAGGGGCACAAAAAGGTTTGCAGCATTGGAAAGGGCACAACGCGTGAGTGAGGAGTCTTTGACGCTATTAGTGGTGCACGCGCATCCGGATGATGAATCGAGTGGCACCGGTGGTATTTTACGCCTCGCTGCGCAGCGTGGACACACCACGGTTCTCGTCACTTGCACCAATGGCGAACTGGGCGACGTCAAAGATCCCACCCTCTCGCTCAACCCGGCTGAAAACGTTTCAGATCGGGCGCGCCTTGGCGACATTCGCCGTGCCGAGCTTGCCCAGGCGAGCGCGGTGTTGGAGGTCACCCATCTCTACATGCTCGGCTACCACGATTCCGGCATGGCAGGCGCTGAGACCAACACGGCCCCTTACGCCTTTATCAACGCAGCTGCCGATGACGTTACCGGCCGGCTTGTCGGTCTCATCCGACAACACCGGCCGCAGGTCGTCATCACCTACGACGACAATGGCGGCTACGGTCACCCGGACCACATCATGTCACACCGCATGACGATGGCGGCGCTGGACGCCGCTGCGGATAGCGC
>Ga0214472_10009640_pt1 | contig 10062 bp, 7 predicted proteins | sample RVTome_6_FD_207662 | JGI IMG/M metagenome (GOLD analysis project Ga0214472, IMG submission 207662) | Soil microbial communities from uranium-contaminated site in the Upper Colorado River Basin, Wyoming, United States - RVT140D175 | ecosystem: Environmental > Terrestrial > Soil > Contaminated >...
TCTTCCGCCTCTTCATGCTGGCGTTCGGCTGGCACACGGGGCTCGCTTACAAGATCAAGGGATGGATCCGCAGGCTCCTCATGCTGAGGTCGGGCAAGGCGCCCGTTGCGTTCCGCCGGACGATCACGTTCGGTCCGCAGGAGTGCACGATCACCGACGTGATCGAACTCTCCGCCGGAGCCGACGTGGTGAAAGCCAAGCTGGGGGACGAGGCGGCGCCGCGTTACGTCCCCCAGAGTCGCTACTTCCAGCTCCAGGAGTTGGACGTCACCGGGAGCTACCTGACCGCTCGGGACCTGGAGACCCTCCGGACCGAGCGACGGATCCGGATCACGCGGCGCGTGTCCTACGGCAGGGGGCTCATCGGCTACGCGGGCGAGGATGTCGATTAGTCCCCGGTTGAGAGCGCCGCTCGCCATCGCCGCGACGGTCGTTCTCTTCATCATCCTCTTCTTGCGGATCCCCCTGCGGGGCGTCTGGTCCTCCTTCCAGGGGGCGGATCCCATCCTCCTGGCGGCGGCCCTTCTCCTGACGGGGCTCTTTCCGCTCCTCTCGGCTCTGCGGTGGCGGAGGATGCTCAGGCTTCTCGGCTACGGGATCCCCCTGGGAACCGCGTTCCGGTTGATCATGGCGGCCTGGCCCGTCGGCGCGGTGACCCCGAGCAAGTCGGGGGATCTGATCAAGGCCTATTACCTGAAGGGGCGCGTTCCGGTGGGACTCACCTTGGGATCGGTGCTCGCCGAGCGTGCCTTGGACGTTCTCGTGCTCCTGGCGATGTCCACCGCCGGAGCCGCCTTGTTCCGATGGGACACGGTCCTCCTCGTCTCCGGGGGTGGACTCGCGGCGGTGACGGCCGGGGTGGGGCTCCTCGTGGCGACCGGTTCGCGGTGGCCGGTGCCGAAACCTCTGAAGGGCAAGCTCGATGACCTCCTGCGCGCGTTCCGGGTTCTGTTGGCCGATCCCCCTTCGCTGGGGCTCGTCCTCTTCTATACCGCCGCCAATTGGTTCCTCTCGATCCTCCAGACGTACCTCTGCTTCCACGCGTTGCATCGGCCGGTCTCTCTGGCGCTCACCGCCGGGGCCCTTCCCCTCGCGATCTTCGTCGGGCTCCTTCCCTTCACGGTGTCCGGCATGGGGACCCGCGACGGAGCCCTCGTTCTTCTCTACCGCGGTCACGCGCCGGCCGAGGTCACGCTCGCGGTCGGCATCCTGTACACCTTCTTCGGCTACTGGATGATGGCTCTGGCGGGGTTGCCCTTCCTCAAGAAAGCCCTCCCGGAAGGACGCGGGGCTCTCATGTCGGCCCGGGGATCGGGAGGGGATGAAGAGAGCGGGGGATGAGGGGAGGCTCGGCCTTCCCGCTCATCCCCCGCGTGCGACGCTCCGAGGGGATACCGATCCTGCTTACCAGCCGGCTCTGCCGCCGCCGTAGGTGGAGAAGTGGTCCAGGAACGTGCCCAGGCACGTCCAGAACTTGGAACCTCCCGTGTCTTCCCACCTCCCGGTCTCTTCATTGAGGTAGAAGATGGTCCAGCCGTCGGCGTTCTGGTCGTAGTCGAGGCCCAAGAGCCCCATCTGGAGGACGACCGGCTTGTTGAACTGCAAGCCGTGAGGCTCGAGCTGGCAAACCAGCGCCGCGGCTCCCGGGTCGCGGACGGTGATCACGGTGTCCTCTTCCAGGGCGCTGGCGGGGATGTAGACGGTGAAACGGCCGTAAGAGACGACTCCCCCCTTCGACGCGCGGACCAGCTTGCTGGTCTGGCCGGCCCTGCCGGAGAAAGGAATGAGTTCGACGAGGGCGCCGTCGGGCGTCAGCGGGTCCTCGAGGGCGTCTTCGAGGGTCTCGCCCAGGTCGTAAATCACCGCTCCCAGGTTGAGAAGCGCCTCGTCGACGACGAGGTCGTTGTCGACGGCGAGGGCGTCGTCCTGGGCCGGCGCCGTCGCGCCGTTCTCGGAGCTGCACCCTGCGAGTTGGAGCGCGAGGACGCCCGCGAGGAGGAGTGGGCTTAGGAGGATCAAGGTGCCGTTCGAGCGTCTCATGGCGTGTCTCCTTGCCGAGAGGTTCCCGTTTTCAGCGCGTCGGAACTCTTGCCGGATGTTTTTGCAAGGGGCGTGCCGTCCGGCGAAAACGGCGTAACCCGTTGCCGCGTGTCGAGGGTCACGAAGCCCGATGGTGCCCTTGACCACGAGTCCGGCGGCAGGCCGCTGGAACTCGTTCTGGATCAGCGCGATACAGCGAGATGGCTGGGACGGGCCCGTCCGGCCCTTTCCCCCAAGCGGAGCGTTCCGAAGAGATTCGTGCGGCCGGGCCGAGGCGGCTCGATTGAGCCGATCCGGGTCCGCTGCGCCCGGACGTGGTGCATGGACTCCCGTTGGGCCCGCTGATAACCTCCTGACGTCGTCGCGGACGCGCCCGGCCGGGCCGCCGCGGTTCGAGGCCTTGGAGATCGGGATGGGAAGTCTCTTCGGACGCCTTCTTCGCGTGCAGACTTGGGGAGAATCGCACGGCCCCGCCATCGGATGCGTCGTGGACGGCTGTCCCGCGGGGATTCCCCTGTCCGAAGCCGACGTTCAGCCCCAGCTCGACCGCAGGAGGCCGGGACGGAGCCGGCTCGCGTCCGCCCGCGCGGAAACCGACAGGGTCCAGATCCTCTCCGGCGTGCACCAGGGGAGGACCCTGGGGACCCCCATCAGCCTCTGGATCCCGAACGTCGATGCCAAGTCGAAGGACTACGACGACTTCAAGGACGTTTACCGCCCGTCCCACGCCGACTTCACGTATGATCTCAAGCACGGGATCCGGGATTGGCGGGGAGGGGGAAGAGCATCGGCCCGGGAGACGGCCGCTCGGGTCGCCGCGGCCGGCGTCGCGGAGAAGGTCCTCTTGAGGGCCTCGAAGTGCCGGATCGTCGCCTACGTTCTCTCCGTCGGGACGATCAGGGCGGCGCGTTTTCCCGTCCGGATCAGCCGCACGGTCGTCGACCGAAACGACGTGCGCTGCCCGGACCCCCGCGCGGCCCGACTCATGGAAGAGGCCATCGACGGGGCGCGGCGGGAGGGAGACTCGCTGGGCGGCGTCGTGGAGCTGCGGGTCACGAACGTTCCTCCGGGGTTGGGAGAACCGGTGTTCGACAAGCTCGAAGCGGATCTCGCCAAGGCGATGTTGAGCCTGCCGGCGACGAAGGGCTTCGAGATCGGGTCCGGGTTCGCCGGAACCCGCATGAAGGGATCGGAGCACAACGATCCCTTCGTCATGCGCAAGGGGCGGATCCGGACCGAAAAGAACGACTCGGGCGGCGTCCAGGGGGGGATCTCGAACGGAGAGGAGATCATCCTCAGGGTGGCCTTCAAGCCCACCGCGACCGTGCGCAAGCCGCAGCGGACGGTGGATCGCACGGGACGGGAGAGGATTCTCTCGGTGAAAGGGCGGCACGACGCGTGCGTCGTGCCCAGGGCGGTGGTGCTCGTGGAAGCGATGGCCGCGTTGGTGCTGGCCGATCACTGGCTCTTGAACAGGGCGACGGGCCGCATATGACGGCGGACCGATAACGGAGAGGAGAAGGGCGACATGGCGACAGAGAGACAGCGCGAGTTGAAGCGGCGTCGCAAGCGGCGCAAGGAGTCGAAGAAGGCCAGGGTGCTCGAAGCGAAGGTGAAGGGGAAGGGGAGCAAGTCCGCCTGACGACGCGCCCTCCGGTGGCCCGTCAGGGTCCGCCCGTCCGGCGGACCCTCGACCTTTCTTTTCTGTGGCGCGAGAGGGCCCGGCCCGTCACGGAGCCGGGACAGGAAACAAGACCTTCCACCGGGCCTTCGTAGACGACTCTGCCCCCTCGATCGCCGCCCCCGGGGCCGAGGTCCACGACCCAGTCCGCCGCCTCGATGAGATCGAGCTGGTGCTCGACCACGAAAACGCCGTGCCCCCGGTCGATGAGGCCCCGGATCGCGTGGATCAGCCGCGCGACGTCCCTGGGATGGAGACCCGTCGTCGGCTCATCGAGGAGGAAGAGGGTTCCCCGTCCTCTGCGGCCGCCGGAAAGGAACGACGCGAGCTTGAGCCTCTGCGCCTCCCCGCCGCTCAAGGTCGACGTCGGCTGACCCAGACGGATGTAGCCGAGCCCGACGGTCTGCAGCGGCCGGAGCCGAAGGACGACCCTCGTCTCCCGCGCGAAGAAAGCCTCCGCCTCGTCCACCGTCATCGTCAGAACGTCGAGGATCGACTTCCCTTTCCACGTCACCTCGAGGATCTCCCGGCGGAAGCGCATGCCCCGGCACGCCTCGCAGAGGACGTCCACATCCGGGAGGAAGTGCATCTCCAAGACCGTCGTTCCCAGCCCCGCGCACGCTTCGCACCGCCCGCCCGGCGTGTTGAAAGAGAACGCCCCGGGCTTGAGACCTCTCGCGCGCGCGGCCGGGGAATCCCCTAAGAGCTTGCGGATTTCCGGATAGGCCCCGATGAACGTCAGCGGGCACGACCGGCTCGAGCGTCCGAGGGGGATCTGGGGGACGAGGAGGAGGTCGTCCAGGCCCTCGAATCCCTCGATCGAATCCGCCTCCCCGACGTCCTCGACGGGCCGCCCTCGGAACCGCAGGTAGCTTCGGTGGAGGACGTGATCGAGGAGCGTCGACTTGCCCGATCCGCTGAGTCCGGTGAGGACCGTGAGGCGATCGGCGGGCAGGTCCAACCGCGGGATCCGCAGGTTGTGCGCCCGGAGGCCGGTCATCCGCAGGAGCGCGCGAGGGGCCCCGTGGTTCGATCCGTTCGAGGCCGGGAGCGGATGGAAGAAGTCCGGGTCCCTGCGCCGGAAGGCGGCCACGCCGCCTTCGTAGAGGATGCGCCCCCCGTCTCCGCCCCCGCCGGGTCCGAGAACGATGAGGTGATCGGCCCCGCGGATGACGGCGGGATCGTGCTCGACGACGACGACGGTGTTTCCTTGGCGCGTCAGGAGCCGGAGCGCGCGGAGCATCCGCGCGGCGTCGACGGCGTGAAGTCCCACCGTCGGTTCGTCGAGGACGTAGAGCGTGTCGGTGAGGCCGGCGCCGAGGGCGGCGGCGAGCCGGATGCGCTGCGTTTCCCCCCCGCTCAAAGTCCGGGCGGGACGTCCCAGCTCGAGGTACTCCAACCCCATCCGCCGCATCGACTCGAGGCGGTTGCGAACGTCCCGCAGGGGTTGCTCCACCTTGGAGCGCGCCGCGGCGGGAAGGTCGAGGTTGTCGAAAAACGGGATGACGTCCGAGATCGGCCGGGTCTGGAGGTCGTGGAACGTCCTGCCGCCGAGACGGGCGTCGAGCGCGCCGGAGCGCAGGCGCGCCCCTTTGCAACGGCCGCAGGGAACGTATCCGCGGAAGCGGGCGAGGAAGACGCGAACGTGCATCCTGTAGGACTTCCGTTCCAGGCGGCGGATGAAGCCTTCCACCCCCTTGTAGCCCCCGCTCCCTTTCCAGACCCAGGACTTGCCGGCTTCCGGCAGCTTGCTCCAGGGAACGCCCGTCGCGACCCCGGCGGCGGCCGCCTCCTTGAGGAGCCGCCGGTGGAATCCGGCGCCGGCAGGAGTCGCGAAGAGCGCGACGGCGTGTTCGCGCAAGCTCTTCGATCGGTCGGGGACGACCTTATCCGGATCGGTCATCACGATCCGCCCGAAGCCCTGGCACGCGGCGCACGCCCCGAGGGGGCTGTTCGAGCTGAAGTGAGCCGGCGTCAGCCGCTCGAAGCGCTTCCCGCAGGAGGGGCATGAGAGTCCCAGGCGAAACTCCGCCCGGCTCTCCCTCAGCCCGTCTTGCGAATGGGTCACGAGGACGATCCGTCCGGATCCGAGCCTCCAACCCTCCTCCACCGACTCCCGCAGCCTGGAGCGGGGGAGGCGTCCCGTGACGAGGCGGTCCATCACGAGAAGCGCGGGAGCGGCCGTCGTCTCCCCCGGGAGGTCGGCGAGATCGGCGATCCCGTCCGCCGTCAAGACCCGGACGTAGCCTTTCGCGCGGAGGCTCCCGCGGATCTCGGGCGTCATGTGCCGGGCCTCGACGGGGGCGGCGAGAACCACGCGCTCGCCGGCCGGACGGCGGGCGAGATCCTCTATGACGGTCTCCGTGCGGACCTCGGAGACGGGCCGCCCGCAGTCCGGACAGATCGTCTCCCCGGCATGGGCGAAGAGGAGACGCAGATCGTCATTGATCTCGGTGAGCGTCCCGACGGTGGACCGCGCGTTGCGCACGAGGCTCTTCTGGCGAAGGGCGATGGGGGGCTCGATGTGTCCGATGAAGTCGACGTCGGGGCGGTCCAGCCGCTCGAGGAACTGGCGCGCGTAGGCGCTCAAGCACTCCACGAACCGCCTTTGGCCTTCCGCGTACAACGTGTCGAAGGCCAGGGTCGACTTCCCCGATCCCGAGACGCCCGTGACGGCGGTGAGGCGTCCCAGCGGAATCCGGCACGAGACGTTGCGGAGGTTGTGGGTCCTGGCGCCGCGGATGATCGTCTCGCGTTTTCTTCCGGCCATGGGCTCCCCTGGTTCGCTTCGGATGCGGGAGGAGCGCGGGTCCGAGGCGGTTACGCACCGAGTCTATCCCGATCCTGTCCCAGGCGGTACGTCCCGCGGGCGGCTCTGGACGGATGGGACCAGGCCCGCCGTGCGGGCTCCGGGGAACCGTCCCGGGGTCCGGGGATGGGAATGGGCGGCAATCGTCCCGCGCCGATGGGGATAGCGCGCCGGCCGATCCCTTCGCAGGCGGCGGCACGGGTCCTGCACTCAGCGGGGGCGAGCGGGCGTGGCGCGTGAACGATCGGATCGGCTCAGTCCCGTCGCCGGCCGCGGCCGGACGCGGAGGAGGATCGAAAAGATGACTTTGAACGGACGATTCGCCCCGTTGGGGTTCCTGCTTCTCTTCGCGGGCGTTCTCCTCGCCGGTTGCGGCCGGGAGAGCGTCGACACGTCGCAGGCCGCCGGGGTGGAAGACGACTATTCCAACCTCGAACTCGAAGATCCGCTGGGAGGTTACGAGGCGACCGATGAGCCCGGCCTCTCCAACGACGGGCTCCTCGGGGATCTTGTCTCCTCAGAGACGCTCGCCGGCGATCCCGTGGCCGAGGAGCCTTCCGTGTCGGACGCCCTGAGCGGCGCCTCCGACTACAATCTCTACGTCGTCCGGCTCCTCTGGGGCGTTCTTCCCCAGGAGGAGGCGTCCGATCTGCCGCCCGACGCCGCCCCGGACGTCGACTGGTCGGGAAGCCTCGCGACGACCTCGGGGGCGATCGTCGCCCTCAGGACCCTCCGCTTCGATCGCGGCGACGAGATCGTCAGGCCCCGGGAGGATCCGCAGGTCCTCCAGTTCCTTTCCGAGACGCACGGGCATGTCGACGGGCTTCTCATCGCGGTCGCCGTCCCCGCCGATGAGGACGACGGCGCCGGGGCGCTGACGCTCGAAACCGCCCCCTTCTCGATGAGCTGGAGCTACGCGGAGCTGGACAGCGCAAACGCGATCTACGAGTCGGACGTCGCCCGGCACGAGGTCTCGCTCGTTTCCATGAAGCGCGAGGCGGGCGCATGCGTCCAGGGCTTCGTCATGGGGAACTGGCACGGAGACAATCTCGGCCGCGGCGTCTTCCGCGGGGTCTGGCTCTCCTTCGACGGGACCTTCATGGGGTACCTCCGCGGACACTACGGCGTCCGGTCCGACGGGCCGAACGTCCTCTACGGGAAGTTCTTCGACGCGGGAGGCGGGTTCGACGGCTTCATCCGCGGCTCCTACACCATCGAACGCCGGAACGCGGGGCGCTTCCGGGCCGCCTGGCTCGATGGGAGCGAGCACCCGACGGGATTCATGAAGGGGCATTGGACGCACGTCCCCAGGACACGCCGCGGCTTCTTCATGGGACGGTGGGGCTCGAGCTGCGGGGAGGGGAGCGAGGGGTAGGCCGAGCCGACGCCCTAACATCCGGGAAACAAAAGAGTTGCAACGAGGGCCCGCCCGTGGCGGCGGGCCCCCTTTCGTGGTATAATTCTTGGCAAGCGCGTCGTGTCTCGGGCGGTCGTGCGCCCCGGATCCATCGGCCGGCATCTCTATGCATCGACAGGAGGACTCATGGCCACTCTCAGGGACGGCGGTTGCTCATTCCGGGCGCGGTGGCGCCGCTCACCGGCGCTTTGCTTCTTGGTCTTGATCCTGCCGGCCCTCATCGCGCCGGCGGCAGCCGTCGATCTCGCCATCAACGAATTCATGGCGTCGAACACCTCCGCCGTTCAGGACGAGTGGGGGGATTTCGACGATTGGTTCGAGATCCACAACTTCGGAGCGACGCAGGTGAACATCGAGGGGATGTTCGTTTCCGACAATCACTTCTTCCCCACGGTGTTCGAACTCCCCGATCTCACCCTCCAGCCGGGCGAATCGGTGGTCATCTGGTGCGACATCGAGCAGAACGAGGGGCCCCTGCACGCGAACTTCCAGCTCGACGGGGACGGGGAGCAGCTCGGCCTTTACGACACCCTCTTCAACGGCAACGCGGTCATCGACACGCTGACCTTCTGCCAGCAGATCCCCGACGTCTCATCGGGCCGCCTGCCGGACGGGACGGGGGGGTTCTTCTTCATGGGGGACCCCACGCCGGGCGGCGACAACGGTCCGCTGGTGAACGTTCCGCCCTTCCCCACCGATACGGATCACTTTCCCGCGAATCCCACGTCGGAAGAGACCGTCGAGGTCATCACGGAGATCATCGAGGATTTCAACCTCGCCGACGCCCGGCTCTTCTATGACGCGGGGGGCGGCTTCATCGAAGTTCCCTTCGCACCGGTCATCGACGGCGGATTCTGCTCGGGATACCACTATTCAGCGATCATACCGTCCCAGTTGGACGGAACGTTCGTCGATTACTACGTGTGGGCAGAAGACGATTCCGGGGCCGTCGCCACGAATCCTCCGGGCGCGCCCGGGACGACCTTCACCTACGAAGTCGGATACGTTCTGCCGTCGCTCTTCGTCAACGAGTTCATGGCGAGCAACAGCACGGTCATTCAGGATGAATGGGGGGACTTCGAGGACTGGGCGGAGATCTACAACGCGGGCGCCGAAGCGGTGGATCTGACGGGTCTCAAGTTCACGGACAACCTGGACAACCCGGACAAGTTCATCTTCCCCGACACGACCATCGCCGCCGGGGGGTTCCTTCTGATCTGGTGCGACGACGAAGCCCACGAGGGGCCGCTCCACACCCCCTTCAAGCTCTCGGCCTCGGGCGAGGAACTCGGGATCTTCACGAGCGCCCTCCATGGAACGATCCAGCTCGACAGCATCGCCTTCGGGCCCCAGACGACCGACGTCTCCTTCGGCCGGCAGCCCGATGGAGCGGACAACTGGATCTTCTTCGAGAGTTCGACCCCCGGAGAGAGCAACAACCCCACCGCCGTTGCCGAAACGGACGGGATCATCAGCCTGCGCGTCCTCGGGGCCTATCCCAATCCGGTTCGGACCGGAACACGGATCCGCTTCGAGCTTCCGGATTCGCGCGACGTCGTCCTGCGGGTCTTCTCCGCCGACGGCCGGGAGGTGTCGAGGCCCGTCAGCGCCCTTCTTCACGCCGGCGAGCACGCGCTGGGCTGGGACGGCCGGGACGCCGCGGGGCGGCCCGTCGCGTCCGGGGTCTACCTCTACGAGATCTCGGCCGGAACGGAGAGGGCCTTCGGGAAGCTCCTGCGGGTCCGATGATCCCGCCGGACGGTCTCCAGGATCACTCGAGGACGATGAAGCGTCCCGACGCCGCCTTCGCGCCGGGGGCCTCGAGCCGCCAGAGATAGACTCCTGAAGTCGGCGGGGGGGACCACGTGACGCGCGGCGCGAGCGCGTCCAGGGCGGCGACGCGCCGCCCCAGCGGGTCGAAGATCGTCAGACGTCCGCCGAGGGCCCGCTCGGGGATGGAGAAGACGAAGGGCCCCGCGCCCGGATTGGGGGACGGACGCGCGCCGACCGCATCCGGCGCGGGGGCGGCCACAGACGAGACCACGCCGTCCCACTCCAGAACGGACGTGAGATGGGCCGAGCCGATCCCGTCCTCTCCGAGTCCGAGCCAGAAGA
>Ga0214472_10009641_pt1 | contig 10062 bp, 5 predicted proteins | sample RVTome_6_FD_207662 | JGI IMG/M metagenome (GOLD analysis project Ga0214472, IMG submission 207662) | Soil microbial communities from uranium-contaminated site in the Upper Colorado River Basin, Wyoming, United States - RVT140D175 | ecosystem: Environmental > Terrestrial > Soil > Contaminated >...
CACCAACATTTCTTAAAAGATCACCCTGAAGTCGAGCAGGCATACGAGCAGTATCGTTCTAGGTGGGAGTCTTGGTCAAAGGAACATCGCCGAAGGCAAGCCATTCAGAGGATTTATGCCAAGCTGTTTCAACTCCATACCGAAATAAAGAAAGAAGGCGAGGTATCAGAAGTCGTTTTGGGGCTTGGTTTGCTGAGTTGGAAAGCCAAAGTGAAGGGCAAGGAAGTGCCAATAAGGCGTCATGTGTTCGTAGGCAAAGTGGCCCTGACGTTTGAGCCCGGTAAAGGCATCATCCGGGTTTTACCGCCTGGAGAGGGGCTCCAACTCCAATTGGAGGACGACATGTTGGAAGCAGAGTTGCGACCGGATCGCTCTTCATACGCATTGGCAAATACCCAGCTCGATGAAATGGGGAATGCCGTTTGGGATAAAACCTTGCTACACCAGTCGCTGAAATCCTGGGCAGAGGCATTATGCGCGGATACGGTTTGGTCGGATGGTCTCGAACCGAAAGAAGGCCAGGGGAATAACCCAACCATGGCTGTTGCACCTGCGCTTATTCTTCGTAAGCGAAAACAAGCAGGAATGATTCGCACATACAATGAAATCATCGATCAACTTTCCCGTGGCGAAACAGAAAATGTTCCTTTAGGTTGGCAAAGCCTCACCGATGACCGTGCACTCAATGAAGATGGAACGTCCGGTAGTGAAAGTATAGAAAGATCCCGGTTTGACAGAGTTCCGGGTGCACCGCGTGAAATTTACTTCCCCTTGCCCGCGAATCGGGAACAGAAGAGGATTGTTGAAAGCATTGAAAGGCATAGCGGTGTCCTGGTCCAGGGACCCCCTGGCACGGGAAAGAGCCATACGATTGCCAATCTGGTTTGTCATTTATTAGCGACTGGAAAAAAAATCCTAATTACCGCTGAAACCGATCGGGCCCTTCGCGTTTTGAAAGAAAAGATCCCCAAAGAGATCCAATCCCTTTGTGTGAGCATGTTGGGTCAGGGTGGTGATGCATTTGCAGAACTCAACGCGGCAGTAGAGGGGATTACATCGAAACAGAATACCTTTAATCCATCCGAACATCAGGATGACATGAAGGAGATTGAGGCGGACCTTGATTCATCGCGACGTCGCCTTTCTGAAATCGATGCTGAAATTCGAACCCTCCGTGAAGATGAAACCTGCCCCCACTCGATTGCAAACGGTGCTTATCTCGGAACAGCATCTGCCATTGCGGAGAAAGTATCCAATGAAAAGGAGGCATTTGGATGGCTGAAGTTAATCAGGCTGGCACCAGACAAGTCGCCCCTTTTAGCCGCACATTTGTTGGAATGGCTGAAAATTCTCCAGCGATATACTCCGGCACAGATTACCTATGCGAACCTCAAACTTCCAGAACCTGCGAATTTGGTATCGCCGGAAGACTTCAAGACCCTTGTCGAAACTGAACGAAAAGCAAAAACCGCCCTTGAGCGCGTTGCTCAATCCCAAAAACACCCGGCATATGACCCAATTCGGAAGCTGAGCCCGGAAAATCGGGAGTCTTTGCGCACCCAATTCCACAAAATTTCTAAAAAACGTTTCGGGTTACCTGCCGGGAACTGGGCTCAGGAGACCTTAGGCGAATCGATTGCAGGACGGACTGCGAAATGGCAATCCATTCTGGAATCCAGTAGAACCCAATTGGCGAGAATCGAAAAACTATTTTCGAGCCTTGGGACCAAAGTGGTTACCATTCCCGACCACCTTAAACCCAGTAAAGTCAAGGCGGATACCATAGTCGTCCTAAATCATTTGAAAAATGGCGGAAAATGGGAGGTTTTTTTTGGCCTACTAACGCCCAAAAACCTGAAGGGAAGAACCTATCTCAAGGAAGAGGTATTAGTTGATGGGGAACCGACCAAAGATGAAGCTGGATTACACGCCATTAGGATTCACCTTGATCTCGTTCTGGCATTTTCTGAGTTGAACAAGGTCTGGTCCGGCGTGGCGGCCCCACCGACTGGGGATTTACGCGCGCGAGAAGCCGTCTACAAGGAGAATGTGGGGGACTTGGAGAAGGTCTTCCAGTACGCTGAAGACTGTCGTCACGCCACCCAGCAATTGGCATCCGCCCAAATACCTTCACCCAACTGGCTAAATGAGGATGTTGCAGAATGGCTTGGATTGATTGAGGTGTTTGCGACCGAGGCACAATGCTCAATCGCAACCCAGAAGGTGAACGCTTGCAGCGAAGTCCTGCAAACCCTAAGGGCGCTTCATGGCACCCACCCTTTGGTCGAGAAATTTATTGGCGCCATCGAAGCTCGAGACATTCCTGCCTTTCGCGAATGTTTTAGGCGATTGCGTATTATTGAGAAAGCCAGAAAAGATCTGCAAAATCGAAAAAAAAATGAAGATTTTTTGAAAGCCACTACAGTTGGTTTGGTCGACCAAGTCCTGGTTGACACCCAACATGAGGTTTGGGCAGATCGATTTTCCAAATGGAATGCCGCTTGGGATTGGGCAGTTGCTGATGCTTGGTTGGAAAAAAGAACCGACCTGGAATACCAGCAGATCCTTTTTGAACAGCGTCATCAATTAGAGAAAAATATTGGAGAATTGCTAGCCGCCGCTGCAGCGAACTTAGCATGGTTCCACTTTTTCAAACGACTGAATCCAATGGAAACCAATGCGCTAAGGAGCTGGCGCGAAGCGGTAAAGGCCATGGGGAAAGGAACGGGGAAATCAGCCAGACTTGCAAGATTACGCATTGAAGCACGCAAGTACATGAATGCTTGCCGCGATTCAATACCTGTTTGGATCCTTCCCCGTTATCTCGTTGCCGAGATGATCAAAACTTCCTTTGGGCGTTTCGACGTGGTCATTGTGGATGAGGCGAGTCAACTCGGGGTGGAAAGTCTTTTCCTTTTTTCTTATGGCCAAAAGATCATTGTGGTTGGCGATGATCAACAGATTAGCCCCGAAGGCGTTGGCATTGCGGATGAAGCAGTGGTTAGTTTACAAAATCAATTTCTCGAAGGGATGCCCCACAAGCATGCTTTAACACCACAAAGTAGTTTTTATGCAAATGCAAAAATTCGCTTCAACCAAAACATCATGCTTCGCGAACATTTTCGCTGTATGCCTGAGATTATCCAATTCTCGAATGATCTGTGTTACGCAATCAATGGTACCCCGCTTGACCCATTACGGGCTTATCCAGCCAACCGACTACAGCCACTTGTGACCCGATATATCGCCAACGGTTATCGCAGTGGCGGCAGTCAACATGCCGAAAATATTCCAGAAGCGGATGCAATAGTCGCCCAAATTGCGGCATGTGTGGCAGACCAGCGGTATGACCATGCGACGATGGGGGTGATCAGTCTTCAAGGCAAGGCGCAGGCAAAATTGATAGAACAAAAATTACTTGAAGCCTTGGATGCAGAAATTATTGAGGCGAGGCAGGTTATTTGCGGTGATGCATATGCGTTCCAAGGTGACGAGCGCAATGTGATTTTCCTCAGTATGGTGGCTGCTCCAGGGGAAAAACGCATAGGGGTCCTTTCCAATGAATCCGCACGCCAAAGGTTCAATGTGGCGATGAGTAGGGCCCAGGACCAGGTTTGGCTCTTTCACTCTGCGCAACTCGGCGATTTAAGTGAAAAATGTATGCGATACAACCTGCTCAGTTACATGTTGAATCCCGCTCGAAAAACCACGGACGAAAATGAACAACGTTTCGACTCAAACTTCGAGCGACTCGTGTACCAACGCCTTGCCGCCAAGGGGTTTCATGTTCGAACCCAGGTAAGTATCGGCAACACGAATCACCGCTATCGGATCGACTTTGTGGTGGAAGGTATGCAGGGGAGATTGGCAGTTGAGTGCGATGGCGATGCGTGGCATGGTCCGGATCGTTACGAGCAAGACATGGCCCGCCAGCGTGATCTCGAAAGGGCCGGCTGGCAGTTTGCCCGCATTCGCGGCAGTGATTTCTACCGAGATCCGGAAATGGCGATGACACCTGTTTGGACGGAATTAGAGCGGCTTGGTATTCAGCCTGGCGGCATTGATGCCGAGGTTGCGAAACCACCGGAACCGTTGGCGATGGAAACCCGGAACCCATGGCCGCAGACAATTGAAAAGCCGAAATCCAGCTCCCAAACACCTGGCACTCAGAAGCTATCACCCATCGACTTGACGGCCAAAGACCTTGCAATGCCCGAATGGAAACATGTGCCCCAAAATGTGCCAACGGATAAGGGTGGGCTTCCGAAAGCTTTGCAGGAGGATCAAACAGTGCCAGAAGCATCCCCATCGGTGAGCCAGGAATCACCATTGAGTGGTATTCCAAAACAAAGCTCAGCAACCACGCCAAAGCCATGCCCGGACCCACGCCAGGCCACCGTCGATGAAGTTGCGGAAGGGTTGGTTGGCATCATTGAGGTCGAGGGGCCCGTACTCGCGAAGCGGAGTTTCGACATTTACCTTCGAGAAGGCGGGATCAAGCGCATGGGAGGCGACCTCAAGCGGCTAATGCTCGAGGCTTTGCAACACGCTATTCGGAATTATTCGGTGATCTCGGAAGACGAATTCGATAAAGCTGATTTGTGGTATGCCATTGTCCGGATCAAAGGGACGCCACCTGTACACGTCAGGGAGCGGGGATCTCGAAAACTCGAAGAAATTCCGCCCAGCGAAATTCAACTTGCCTCCAGACAATTGCTCCAAAAATCTGAAATTGAATTCGCCTCGGATGAGCACTTGAGAGCCATTTTGGATTTTTATGAGCTTAAACGCCTTTCAAAACAAATCAGCGATTTTTTATTGGATATTTTGGTGAGTTATTACCCCACTCTTGATAACGATCTGGATGGAGAAGAATTTGAAGGTACTAAAGGCTTAAGGAAAACTTGAGGCAACTTGAGGGGCAACTTGAGGGGCAATCAAATGCAAAATGTTGATATTGTTCGCTTTATAACTTTCTTGATGCTGCCTAAATTAGGCTGAGCACAACGATTTCGGGTAAGCCTATCAAGGACCTCGTCTGGATAGAAATAAAAGTCTTCAGCGACCGGTGAAAATAAGACGCTGGGAATTGGTCACTTTTGGAAAAGGGATCACTGCTAATCCCATCCTTCGCCTCCCAGAGAAGGTCAATTTTTTGGGTGGTTGGCGTCAACTGGGGTCAAAAGACTTTGAGATACCTTCAAATCCTAACCCAACTTTCGCACGAGGTATGACAGAAGTGTTATGAATCCTAGCCCGAATTTCTCACCAATAGCCTAGCAAAAAAGGCTCCATTTATGGCATAAGTTGTTTACTTCCAGATAAGTAACCGCAACCAAAGAGAAGCCTTTTCTCATGGCACAGTGTAGCCTACCCGGTTTTGAATTTGAACCTTTATATCATCGCAAAGTCGTCGCCAATTTTTCTCAAAACCCCATTTCTTCCGATGGTGGCGGGTTGCTCTTGCGAGAAGCGGATCGGGTTACCGGACTCTGCAAACTCCTGGCTGCCTGTTTCCAAGACTTTCGGAGTGCGAGCCAGATTGAACACTCTGTCAAAGACTTGATTCGACAAGGTCTTTTCGCCATTGCACTGGGCTATAAAGATTTGATCAGCCATGACGCGTTGCGGCATGACCCGCTTCATGGGAACCAAGAGGGTCGTTTCTTCAATGGGTTTTACAATCACTACTGCTATCTGCCCCTCTACCTTTTCTGTGGAGAGTTCCTGTTAGCAGTCAACCTCCGCCGCTCGAGTATCGATGCCAGTCATGGGACAGTTGAAGCCCTAACAACTATCGTCAAACGCATTCGTTAGAACTGGTGCGTATTTCAGTGCAAGGGGGCCAGTGATTTAAGTTGAAACTAGACCACTAAATTAAATTCAAAGCGGCCACCCAATTCGGTGTAGACCCACCAACAAATTTGACGAAAGAAGTTTTCAAAAAAGGGGAACTTCGAACCCAAAATACTGAACATGCAAAATGCAACCATGTCGTCGGCGAAACCTTGGCTCTATAGCACTTGTAGGCATCATTTTCTCCGCACACCACCCCCTGGATCCTATCGTCTAAAGCACGTTTCTCGAGAACAATAGGCCCATTTTTTTATCAGAGTGATCGCTGGGGATAAAGGAAGAAATTTAGGCTGTTTTTCTGAATGTCAAGGTGGCCTTTCTTCACTAAATTACCCGGCCGACTTGACTGAAATAGGCAGCACTGGCCCAAAACCCAGATCGTCGTTCGAGCTGATGCGGGTTTTGCCCGCGATTCGATCATGGACTGGTGTGAGAATAACCAGGTGTATTACATCCTTGGCTTGGCAAAGAATGCGCGATTGCTCGAGAAGGTGCAACACCAGATGGAAAAGGCTCGCCGCCGGTGTCTGGCAACGGGAAAGCCTGCCCGTAGATTTCGGTCTTTTACCTACCGAACTCTGAATTCCTGGTCACGCAAGCGACAGGTGATTGGGAAAGCTGAATATTTGCCCAAAGGTGCCAATCCCCGCTTCATCGTGGCCCATTTCCCCGATTCCATGGGTTGGGCTCAGAAACTCTACGAAGAGGTGTACTGCGCGCGGAGTGATATGGAAAATCGCATCAAAGAGCAGCATTTGGATTTGTTTGCGGATCGCACCAGCAGTCACGAGATGGCATCCAACCAGCTCCGCCTGTGGTTTTCGTCAGTTGCGATTTGCTCATCCAGTCCATCCGGAGGTTGGGACTGAAGGGAACAGCGATGGCCAAGGCCCAATGCGGGCCAATTCGCACCAAGCTCTTCTAGATAGGAGCAATGGTTAAAATCAGCGTGCGTAGGATCTTGGTAGAACTGAGCGTAGGGTATCCTTACAAGGAGGTGTTTCAACAAGCCCTCCATAACCTACGGCAATGAACGGGCCCTCCTCAAACTATTCTGGCTTAACAAAACCTGTCCTTAAAATAGCGGAGACTCAGACGCTCAGGGCCGGAGTGTTTCTGGAGTTAGGACGAGAAGGGATTGCAGGAGCGAAAGGGTCGATTCGGGAGCCTGTTTTGTGGAGAAAACGCACCGCGAGTCACAGTATTTCATTGATTAATCGAATTTACGCACCAGGTAATCGGTGTTCATGCCTTAAAGGGAAAATGAACACCCATTCATGAGAAGTTCGGGCTAGACTTTAGGACCCCTTAGACCCCAGGGATGACCTTGAGCGCGTAGCTTAGCGAAGCGACCAAGGTCATCATGGTGCGCGAACCCTACTTTCCCAATTCGAGGCATGAATCGAGAAATTTTGGCACTTTTTCAAACGCGACTGAGTGTTGGTAGGGCTTGTAAAGCCGGGTTCTGGCGAATTTGTGTGTGTGGGAGACCTACCCTCTTTTCAACCGCCTGGGATCTAGTGACAATAAACCCATGTTTCTCAAATGCAACACCCTTAAAAAAGACGGCAAGATTCATCGCTATTGGAGCATTAACGAACCCCAGCGTACCGCCAAGGGAACCGTGGAGTAACGTCAGGTGCTCTATCTGGGCGAAATCAACTCCAGCCAACAAGAGCCCTGGCGGAAATCCATTGACGTGCTCGATGGGAAAGGCGAACCCAAAGGGCATGTGGCCTTATTCCCCGAAAATGGGCCCGCGCCGCTTGATGATGGTGTGGTTCAGGTTCGGCTAAATCAACTTTCGCTCCAGAAACCGCGTTAACTCGAGGAAGGTTTGTTTGCCGATCAGCTTTGGAGCAATCTGGGTCTGAACGACTTCTGAATGGAGAGACTGACTTCCAGCCGAAAAAGGTGACCTATGGCCTTAAGCGAATTCTGAAATCTAGGTGAGACCTACATCCAAGCAATCCAGCATCTTCAAGGCATTGTCCAATTAGATCCCCTCGAAAAACGAAAGTTGGACTAAAGCTTTCGGAAAATTTCTATTGATAAATCTGTAAAATAAATTGCTCCTTGTGGCGTCAAAATGCTAAAGTCCAAAAATTGTTATTATTAAATATATAGGATGTTGTTTTGCTTCTGCTATTTTTTGCAATACTTAGCGACCCTATGTCCTTCACTCAGAAAGCTTATATTTCTCCTGTTGTCCTTGAAGATGAGAAAGACCCTCAAACGTTTATGACTGGGATAAAGCAAATAGAGGTGGACAATGGCAATTTGTATGTAAGACCTCTGAATGGCACTGAAATTCTGGTGTTTGATTCCAACTTAAAGTTTAGGTATACCATTGGTGGAAAAGGGGATGGGCCTGGAAAATTTAAGGTCAACCTACTAGGCTTTTCGGTTAACAATGGGGATGTTTGGATTTTTGAAGAAGATCAAAAGATCAGTTTTTTCCACGGCCCTGAGTACGTTCACGACATCCGCATTAAAGGGCTTCCCGTTGGCATTTATGGATATAGCACTAATAAATTCGCTATTGCAGAATCAATAGTTCTGTTGGCTGCCCATCCCAAGACCAGGCACCTTGGGATTGCCTATGATTACGCGGGGGAAGTGGTTGCCGGTGTTGGACAGATTTTCCCAATTAACCAGGATGCACTCCTTGAAAACCCAGCACTCAACGATGTGCTTTGGGTAAAAGGCACCAGCTACTGGTTCGCCATTTTCGAATACTTTCCTCTGATTCAAATTTTCAACCAACAATTTGAACTGGTTTCGGAGTTTCATTTTGATGCTCAGTCAATAACCGAATATTCCGAAACCTATCAGGACTGGAAGCCGCGGAAAGGATGGCGAATTCCACCCGAATTGAATACCGATGCCAAGTGGTACAAAGATCATTTATGGATCATGTGCCACGGGGCGCTATTGAAAATTAACCCAGAGAAAAAGGCGACGGAAAAGGCGTGGCATTTTTTTGGAAAAGGTAATGTTTTTCCTGAAAATTCCCGCTTGCACTTCAGCGCTTTTGATTTTTTGCCCAATAGCCATTTTCTTCTAATTCCCTATGTGCCTACCGAGGCAGGTCTTGCCTTTACTTCCGAAAATACTGATTAAATTGAAGGAGTTCCTTATGAAAAAAAGTTTTGTTGCTATTACCCCAATTTTATTTTTCTTCCTGGTCCATCCAATCTTTGGAGCTGTTTGTGAAACAAGGAGCGCTCGGGGACAATCAAACGTCATTGGCTAGTTTTTTACAAGCTTACGAAATTTCAACCATCCATAACCCTCACTTTTAATCCTATAAGGAGCCAGTTTTCTCACGAAACAATGCCACCGGCAAATCGCGACAGGTGATGGAATGCTGCTGATTTGAACGGGTTTGTGAGCCATTAAGGCGTCGGTAACGGGTGTTTTAATCCTTGCAGTCAAGTGGGGGGATTATTCTTGTAAAACCACGCCCCTTTTTCAATACATTTGAGAAAATTCGCCCGCTAATTTTCTCAAATATATGCAAATGAGGGCACGTACTAAAATCTTCAGTCGGGCTCAGATGGAGGCAGGGGAAGAGTGTTGCTTAGATTTGGTGACGCAGGAGTTTTGGGCAGTAGTCGCAATCGCCAAATCGAACTTAGCCCCAATCAAAATTTTATAAATCCAGGAAACCAACCTCTTTTCCACCAGCTTGTCCCTGAAGCCCTTCTAGGCGAAGCTGGTTAATGGATCAAAATGGAACCAGGTAGCACTTCGTCGGCATTTACAACCCTTCGAAGGCTGGCACCGTCACGATCTGAGTATAAACAACCGACTAGTTGGTGCCCGGTACCTGGTAGCTGGTGAAAATTTAAACGACAAACGCCCAGGAAAATATGAGCAAAAGGGTATTTTCATTTAGGTCTAAAAATGTATAATTAATTTTTCAGTTTTTAAAAGTCATGCGACCAGCAAAAAAAGGCTGCTACTGCTGTTTCTGGATAATTCTGATCTCGAAAATCAGGGCTGTCTGCAAATCCGTTTCTGTTGGTTGATTCTCATCACTACAGAAGATATCTGAATGTGGAGGTATATATGGTTACTCTCAAAAACCCGACACTCGTTTCTGACACTATAATCTCAAAGCAACCCTTTGGCATGGCGGAAAAGGATAGCAAGCTCTACGTGGGCTATCAGAATAAAAGTGATAAAAAAGTCTGCACTGCC
>Ga0214472_10009642_pt1 | contig 10062 bp, 8 predicted proteins | sample RVTome_6_FD_207662 | JGI IMG/M metagenome (GOLD analysis project Ga0214472, IMG submission 207662) | Soil microbial communities from uranium-contaminated site in the Upper Colorado River Basin, Wyoming, United States - RVT140D175 | ecosystem: Environmental > Terrestrial > Soil > Contaminated >...
GAAGCTGATGGGCGCACGCGTGGTGCTGGTCTCGGGCAGCGACGAGAAGATCGCGCGCGCCCGCGCGCTGGGCGCGGACGTGACCGTCAACTACCGCAGCACGCCGCACTGGGACCGCCTGGTGCTCGAGCACACCGGCGGTGTCGGCGTGGATCTCGCGGTCGAGGTCGGCGGCGCCGGCACGCTGGAGCGATCCGTGGCCGCGACCCGGGTGGCCGGACGCATCGCGCTGATCGGCGTGCTCAGCGGCGGTGAGATGAACCCGGTGATGATCATGCGTAAGTCCATCCGCCTGCAGGGGATCTACGTCGGCAGCCGTGCGATGTTCGAGCGCATGAACCGCGCCATCGAGCAGGCCGCACTCGAGCCGGTGATCGATCGCCGCTTCGCGTTTGCCGGTGCCCGCGATGCATACCACGCGATGCGCGCGGCGGGCCACTTCGGCAAGCTGGTGATCACGATCTGAACTGCGGGCCATCGGCTTCATCAAGACCCTTTACGCCATCGAGCGGCGCATCGGTACTTGGTTACCACACCATTGCATGCAGCGCGCCGCCGAGCAGCGCACCGGCGCACAGCACGGCACCCGCAGCGAGCGCGGTGCGCCGGTTCAGCCAGCGGCCGGCGGTCGCGACCAGCGCCGCCGGCCACGCGCTTTCGACGGGCGGGCGCGAGAAGATGCCGAACGCGAGGAGCGCGGGGAGTGCGCCGAGCGCGAAGCCGATCGCGTACGAACCGGTGTACGCGAGCAGCCCGCCGTAGACAGCGGGGTAGATCATCATCGCGACGCTGGTGAACGCGAGCACGCCGCCGGTGACGCCGCCGACCTTGTCGGGCGGGGCCAGCCGCGCGGTCTCGGCGAGCAGGATGCCGTGCCAGCTCAGCGCGGTCACGTTGTACAGCACCGCAACCGCCGTGATCCCGCCGGCCGACCAGCTGCGATCGATCATCGCCATCAGCAGCGCCGCGATCGCGGCGAACAATCCGATGCCGGCCATCAGCGCACGCGCGCTGACCCAGGCGCCGCCGAGGATCCCCCACAGGATCCGTCCGACGATCGCTGACAGGCTGGACAGCGCAAAGATCGTGCCGGCCTCGGTCTCGGAATAGCCCAGACCGTCGATCAAGTACAGAATGAAGAAGCCTGCGAACATCGATTGCAGACCGCCGAATGCGAACGCCGAGAACGCGATGTCGCGCAGCGGATAGTTGGTCAGCACCAGACGCAGGGTCTGCGACAGATCCGAGATCGCGAGCCGGCTGCGCGGATCGCGCTCGCGGTCGAAGTAGGCGCGCAACGGCTGCAGTGCGATTGCCACCGCGAACACGATGAGCGCGATCGCGAATGCGCTGCCGTACGTGCCGAGGCGGATCGTGCGCCCGACGGCCGCGCTGTAGAACACGAAGCCGAGCAGCGCTGGCACGAGCAGACCGCCGATCAAGCTGCCCACCGGCACGCCGGTTTGCTTGATCGAGAACACCAGCGGCGCGAGCCGCGGCGGGCACACGCGCGCGAGGATGTGCGAACTCGCCGGCGTGGACATCGACGCTGCTCCGAGCAGGATCGCGCCGAGCGGGTAGATCCAGAGCCAGCCGGTGGCGATCAGCAGCAGACTCGTCGCCATCGAGAACAGCGCCCACTGGCTGACGCGCAGCGGGCCGTAGCGCAGGATGAAACCGCCGCAGCCAATCGCCGCGACGATCGCGACCAGGTTCTGGATGAACAGATACAGCCCCAGCCAGCCGCGCGAGATCCCGAAATCCTGCGCGATGCGATCGGCCAGGATCGGCAGCACCATCTGACACACGTACGAGAACGCCTGCTGGAACAGCATCGCGAAGGTCGCGATCAGCATGATCGCGCGCCAGCCGAAGCGTGACAGGTCCATCGCTATTAGCGGATCACGATGTTCACGGCGACGCGCATGCCGGGCCACACCGACTTGCCGATCGGTTCGAAGTCGATGATCACCGGGATCTTCTGCGCGCCGGCACCGTGCGGACTCCTGCCCTGGGCGATCACCGACGATGTGACCTGTCCGATCGAGCGCACGGTGCCGCTGAAGTGCTCGAACGGATACGCATCGATGTCGATGATGACCGGCTGTCCGACCTTGACGTGGCGGATGTCCGACTCGTCGATATCGGCCTCCACCCAGATTTGCTCGGGGTCGTGCATCAAGAAGATCGGATCGCCCAGCTCGAGGAAGGCCCCGGGGCTGACGTGGATCTCGTTGACGACGCCGCGGATCGGACTGTAGATGTGCATGTCTTGCAGACGCTGGCGTGACTGCGCGAGCAGCACCGCGATGCGATCGATGTTGCGATCGATGATCTCCAGCCTCGCGAGGTAGATCGCCTCCTGTCCATGCAGACCCTCGATCTCGTCCAGCCGCTTGTTCTCCACCTGGATCTTCGTCTGCAGATCCTGGCGTATCGAGGTGATCGCGAGCAGCTTGTCGTTGGCGTCGTCGATGATCTGCCTCGAGACCATGCTGCGGCTGAGCAGCTCGTTGTTGCGTGCGACATTGCTGCGCGCGATCTCCCAGCGCTCCTGCACGGTGCCCAGTTCGCGGTTGAGGTTCGCGATCGATGCCCGGGCGGTCGCGATCTTGTTGGCCAGATCGACCTTGAAGAAATCCAGCTCGGCCTCGGCCTGCCGGCGGGTCGCCTGCTCCTTGGCCAGATCGGCCTCCAGCGAGCGCACTTCCAGCTGCGCGAGCGCGGTGTCCATCGACGCGAGTTGCTGGCGCGGCTCGACCCGATCGCCGCGGCGCACCAGAATGTGCTCGATGGCGCCGTCCACGCTGCTCGAGAGCACGGTGTACTCCGCCTGGATGCGCGCATCGGGTTCGTACACGTGCCGGAACCAGTGCAAGGCCTCGTACGCGAACAGCGCGACCACCGCCCCTGCGCCGAGCACGAGCGCGAAGCGGCGCCAGCGAAAGCGGGTGGGATGTCGTTCGGGGGCTGCGTCTGGACCGGGGGCAGGCATTGAATTTCGGGCTGTTCGCCGAGCTCCTGTGGTCAGCTTGCGATCAACATGCTGCCCGCGCCCGGTCCGCCGCGGCGCGCATCAATAGACCGGGATCAGCCAGTGCGAGAAGCCGTCGTGCCTGGCGCGCAGCCCCTCGAACACCGTGGCCGGGTACTTGAACGCGGTGCTCAGAGCGTGCACGCGGGCGTCATGGTACGGCACATTACGGCCGTTGAAGAACAGCAGTCGGGGAAGTCTCGCGCTCGTCATGTGGACCTCATTGAACAGGGCCGGGGAGTCGATCAGGAATCCGGCGGCGCCGGCGCGCGTGCCGCGAGACACCGCGGCTCGCCCAGCGACGGCGCGGACGCGGACTGCTGATCATCGCCGTGCTTCACCAGCCTGTCAGTGAGCCGCCTCCTCCAGCGCCTTACCCAGCGCTTCCATCTCGCGTCCGAAGCGTGCCCAGTCGCCCTGCGCGGCCGCCTCGCGCATCGCGTCGTAGTGCTGGCGGGCCCGCGCCGCGGGCGTGCCGGGCGCCGCATCGATGGCGGGTGGCGCCAGGACCTGCGGCGCCTGCCCGGAGCCGATGCTGGTCGGCGTCACGTCCAGCGGCGGTGCCTCGCCGAAGATGCGCTCGAGCGCGTCCTCCAGGTCCACCCCCATCGCGATGCTGTTGCCGTAGCCGACGATGACCCGCTTGAGTTCCGGGATTCGGCCGCCCTCCGAGCGCAGATACAGCGGCTGGATATAGATCAGCGACTGCTCGATCGGGATCACCAGCAAGGTGCCGCGGATGACGTTCGAGCCGGCGCGATCCCACAGCGTGATCTGCTGCGAGACGACCGGGTCCTGGTTGATGCGCCCGACCATCTGCGTCGGACCGTAGATCAACCGCTGCTTCGGGAACGCGTACACGACGAGCTGGCCGAGCAGATCGCCGTCGTTGCGCGCGACCATCCACGCCGCCAGGTTGTCCTTCAGGCGCGGCGTGAAGGGCAGCATCTGGATGAACTCCGCGTCGACCTCGCCGGGCAGGCGCATCACCGTGTAGTACGGCTCCATGCGCACCTCGCCGACCTCGGGCACCGACCACTGATCCTCCTTGTTGTAGAAGGTGTTCACGTCGCGCATGTGGTACGTGGCGTACATCTCGGTCTGCACGGTGAAGTAGTCCGCCGGGTGGCGCAGGTGCTCGCGCAGCGACGCGCTCAGATCGTCGAGCGGACGCAGCAGACCGGGGAACACGCTGGCCCAGGCCTGGGCGATCGGATCTTCCGGGTCGGACAGGTAGAAGCTCATCGTGCCGTGGTACGCGTCGAGCACGACCTTGACCGGGTTGCGCATGTAGTTGGCCTGGCCGCTGATCTGCTGGGCGTAGGGAAAGCGCGACGAGATCGTGTAGCCGTCGAGGATCCAGTACAGGCGTCCATTATCGATGACCATGTAGGGATCGCGATCGAAGCTCAGGAACGGCGCCACCTTGCGCACGCGCTGTTCGATGTTGCGGTACAGCAGGATGCGCGTCTCGTCGGTGAAGTCGTCGGAGAGCAGCATCTTGAGGTCGCGGGTGTGCGCGGACAGCAGCAGCCGGCGCCACACGCTGCCCAGTTCGACGCCGCCCTCGCCCTCATAGATGGAGAAGATGTTCAGATCGCCTTCCGGGTAGTTGAACTCCTCCTGCTTGGTGTTCACGAACACGTAGTCGCGCGCCACCTCGCCGAAGTAGATCTCGGGCCGCGTGACTTCGAGCTCGGGTACCGTGGCGCGCGGCGGCAGGTCCTGTACGTAGAGCACCGGCAGCCCCTGCTCGTTGACGCGGTTGACCGGCCCCGCGGTCAGTCCATAGCCGTGGGTGAAGGTCAGGCGCTCGTTGACCCAGGTACGGCTCGGCAATGATTCGCTGTTGAGCTCGCGCGGCGAGAGCATGGTCTGGCGCAGCTCGCCATTAATGCGGTAGCGGTCGTTGTCCACCGAGACGAAGTCGTAATAGGTGCGGATCTCCTGGATCTGGCCGAAAGTGTCGAGCAAGGGGGCGTGATCCCACAGGCGCACGTTGTTGATTGTCTCGGAGTTGCGCTCGATATCGGCCATCGTGATCTGCTCTTCCTCGCTGAGGTTGCGCTCCACCACGCGATGCAGCGCATAGGCGAGATTGGTCGCGCTGATGTGGTGTGCCAGGTACGGCCGCTCGCGCTCGAGTTCGTTGGGGGTGACCACGAAGCGTTGCAGGAAAGGGGCGTACAGCCCGCCGCCCAGGAAGGTCGCCAGCACCACCACGCCGATCGCAATCAGCACGCGCCAGCGGCTCGCCGCGACCGCGAACACCACGCCCAGCGCAGCAAGCGCCGCGACGATGGCCTGTACCGTGAGCAGCGGCAAGGTGCCATGCACGTCGGCGTAACCGGGGCCGGTGAACAGGCCGCCGGGCTGGTGCATGAGTTCGAAGCGCCCGAGGTAGAGCCCGACCGCGTGCAGCAACAGCAGCGCGGCGGCGAGGATCGCCAGATGCGTGCGCTGCGCCGCCGGCGTGTTCTTGAGCGCGGCCAGTTCATCGATATTCGCGCGCGCCCGCTCGGCCTGGAAGTAGATGTAGTACACGGCGGCGGTGCCGATCGTCGCGGCCACCGCGGCCGACCACAGGAAGCTGCGCAGCAGCGCGTAGAGCGGCAGGCTGAACACGTAGAACGATGCATCCAGCCCGAAGATCGGATCCGCGTGGCCGAAGGGCTGCGCGTGCAGGTAGAGCAGCACCTGTTCCCAGTTCACCGCGAGCCCGATGCCGGCCAGCAGCGCCGGGACGGCGCTGGCGGCGATCGCGAGCCACTTCAGCCCGCGCCTGGAGGCGAGATCCCTGAGCGGCGAGTTGAGCGCCTCCGGGGGCAGGAAGCGGCGCGGATCGCCGAGCTGGCGCACCGCGAACAGGAAGTTCGGCAGCAGCAGCACGAACACGACCGCCGTCGCGCCGACGCCGAGCGCGATCCTGGACCACAGCATGGTGCGGAACACCTGGGGAAAACCGATGGTGGTAAACCACAGGTGGTCCACCAGCAGTCCGACGATAGCGCCGCCGCCGTAGACCGTGACCAGCAACACGGCGGCGAACAGCCAGAACAGTACTCTTGGCGAGATGGTCAACGGGGCCTCCGGTGGTTGCGCCGACGGTTCTGATGCCGTCCGACCGGCAGCGTGGCCGCTGCCCTGGATGCCGGCGAGCTTATCGGCTCGTGGTCCGCCCGGCCACCCGCGTGCTGCACGCTCGATGGGGCCGCACCTGCATTTCCGCGGCTGATGCGCGCTGCGCCCGGGCGCAGGCGCCGTTCGAACGACGTCCCCGCGCTGGCCGCAGCCGTGCTGCAGCCGGGCATCCATCGCTCGTTCGCCCCGGCGGCTGCGGGGTAATATGTGCCGCTCCTGAGGTGAGCGCACGGATCGTAGCGACGGTTGGCCGCAACCGGCAACCAGCGACGCCCCGGGTGGGCGTTTACCGGATTCAGCCTCGCGTTCGCGGGGGCGGAGCATCGCCATGATCCTCGGCGCCAGGGCGCGCGGCTTCACGCTGATCGAATCGGTCATCGCGCTGGTGGTACTGGCCGCTGCCGCCGCGGGCGTGCTGCTGGTCTTCGCCGAGGCGACCGCGCGCTCCGCCGACCCGATGATCCGCGCCCAGGCGCAGTCCATCGCGATGGGCTACATGGACGAGATCCTGCTGCAGGCCTATGCCGATCCCGAAACCGGCGCCACCGGCGCCACCGAGGAGGGCAACCGCAGCGACTACGACGATGTCTGGGACTACGACGGCATCAGCGACTCGCCGCCGATGGATCGCACCGGCAACAGCATCGCCGCACTGGGCGATTACGCGGTGAGCGTGGCCGTGACCGGCGGCGCGCCGGCGGTGATCACGGTCACCGTGTCGCATGTCACGGGCAAGGTCGATTTCGCACTCGTTAGTGAGCGCCCGGACTATTGATGCGATCGCGCGGGTTCACGATCATCGAGCTGGTCACGGTACTGGTCATCGTCGGCGCGCTGGCCGTGTTCGTCGCGCCTCGATTGAACATCCAGGGTTTCGAACGCTACGGTTTTCGCCAGGAAGTGTTGAGCGCCGCGCGCCATGCCCAGAAGACCGCGATGGCGTCGGGCTGTCCGGTGCGTTTCAATGCCGACGCAGCGAACGGACGTGTCGAACTGCACTACAGCGCCGGCGGCAGCGACAGCGCGTGCGGCGACGGCAGCACCTTCAACGATGCGCTCGGCCATCCTGCAAAGGGCGGCCCGTTTGTGATTGCCGCGCCCGACGGCACGGCGATCACGACCGGCGGCACGGTGGTGTTCGACGGCTATGGCAACCCGAGCACGGGGCGGACCATCATCTTCAATGTCGGACCGCCCGTCACCATCGAGCCGGTCACCGGCTATGCGCATTTAAGGCCTGTCCGTCGGGCTTCACCGTCATCGAGCTGATCACGGTGATCGTGCTGCTGGGTTCGCTGGTCGCGATGCTGGCGATCTTCATCGTCGTGCCGATGCGCGCGATCAACGACATGCAACGGCGCGCCGAGCTGGTCGACGAGGCGCAGTTGATCATCGAGCGCATGGCGCGCGAGATCCGCAGCGCGCTGCCGAACAGCGCGCGCATCGGCAGCGCAGGCAGCCTGGTCGGGCTCGAGATCGTCTCCACCCGCACCGGTGGGCGCTACCGGAGGCTGGCCGCAGGCGGCGGCGCCGGCGACACGCTCAAGCGCACGCAGGCCAGCGACAGCTTCGACGTGCTGGGCACCCTGCCCGGCAGCAGCGGCGTGGTCCCCGGGGCGGCCGGGATCGACTGCGCCCAGGGCAACGGCGATTGCATCAGCATCTTCAACACCGGGCCGGGCGGCTTCGACATCTATGCCGGCGACAACATCGCCAAGGTGGTCTCGGTCACGCCCGGGTCGCTGGGCTACGACAACGGCGGCATCACGCCGGCGTTCCGGCAGCATTCGCCGCAGCAGCGCTTCTTCGTGATCGACGATGTGGTCAGCTTCGTGTGCGACACCGCGACCGGGCGCTTGCAGCGGCATTCGGGCTACGGCCTGAACGCGAGCCAGGATTTCACGCCGGGCGGCACCGCGGCCCTGCTCGGGCGCGACGTGGCCGGCTGCAGCTTCAGCTACAGCCAGGGCACGTCCAGCCGCGCCGGGCTGGTCACGATCGATGTCACGATCAGCCGCGACGGCGAGACGGTGCGTCTGCTGCAGCAGGTACACGTGTTGAACGCGCCATGAATCGCGCGCGCAACGCCGGAATGGCCGTGTTCGCGGCGATCTTCCTGATCGTGGTGCTGGCCGCGATCGGCGTCGCGGTCGCAATGCTCACGAGCACGCAGCAGCTCGCCTCGGCGCAGGCGCTCGATGCAACGCGCGCCTATTACGCCGCGCATGCGCGCCTGGAGCGGGCGGTCGACGAGGCGATCGCGACCGAGTCCTGTCCAGCGACAGGCGATCTGGTGCTGCATGGGTTCACGACCCGCGTGATCTGTCCGCTGCCGGTCATGGTGGACGAGGGCGGGTCCGACTACACGATCATCGAACTGACGGTCTTGGCATTCCGCGGCAGTCGCGTCGCCGGCACCCGGGTGCGTCGCGAGCTGCGCGTGCAGCTCACGGCGGGGATGTGACGACGATGCGCCGGCCATGGTGTGTCGCCTCCCGCGTTGCCGCCACGTGCCGCCAGCAGGTGCGCGCCGTCCTCGGTGCGCCGGCAAGCGTGCCCGCACGGCGCGTGGCCGCCGCGCTGGGCGCGGTGCTGTGGCTCGCGGCGGGCGCGGCACACGCCGCGTTGACGCTCGAAGCGAACGGTCAAAGCGGCACCGTACAGGTGCAGCCCGGCGAGCAGGTCGACCTGGAGGTGATCGCCAGCGGCTGCCCGGGAACCGCCAGCCGCTGGCGCGACACCTGGTCCGACCCGGACGGCATCGGCGTGCCGCCGCCGGCTCAGGAGGTGTTCACGACCTCGGTGTGCCAGCGCGGGCCGAGCCGCTCGTTCATCGCGCCGAACTCGCCGGGCGGCAGCTACGAGGTCACCTTCACGTCCGAGTCGTGCCGCAACGGCAGCTTCTTCGGCTTCCCAATCCCGTGCCCGGTGAACTTCTTCGGTGGCACCCCGTACCAGGCGTTCGGCAGCAGTACCGTGACCATCGAGGTCATCGACCCTGCCCCGCCCGCGCCACTCGCGTGGTACCCGCTCGACGAACTGTTCTACGACGGATCCGCGGGCGAGGTGCTCGATGCCAGCGGCAACGGCAACGACGGTCGTACGCGCGGCAGCGTCAGCTCCTACCCTGCTGACGATCCCGACATCAAAGTGTGCAGCGGCGCGACCGTGGCCAACAACACTACCGGTGCGAGCAATGCGATCGACACGGGAGTCGACGTGAACGCTGAGCTGGGCGCGCGCGGCAGCATCAACTTCTGGTTCTGGAGTCCCGACCGCTGGCAGGACATCCCGGTGGATCGCATGCTGTTCGACGCGTCGACGAACAGCGGCGGCGGCGCGAAGTACTTCTACCTCGCGCTGGCCGATGCCGAGGACCGTGGATCGCCGGCCAATCGTGGTGCGCGCATCGCGTTCGGCCTGGAAGATGACGATGACAACGATTTCCAGTTCGAGACCGATCGCTTCAACTTCAACGCCGAGACCTGGGTGCACATCGTCGTGACCTGGGATCTGATCGCGAAGGTGCTGCGCATCTACGTCAACGGCACGCTGGAAGAGAGCCTGAACATCCCGGGCGCGTCGAACACGCTGGGCAACGTGCGCACGCTGTACTTCGGCGACAACCGCGGCAACCAGCAGGTCGGACAGATGAGCGAGAACTCCGCGAACGGTCGCTTCGACGAGATCAGGCTCTACGATGTCGTTCTCAGCGCGGCGCAGATGGCAGCCGACCGTGACGCCACGCACCCGTGCCTGAGCGGCGGCATCGATCATTTCACGCTCACGCACTCGGGCACGGCGGTGAGCTGCGGCGCCGAGCCGATCACGATCACGGCGCGCGACGTGAACGGCGATCCGGTCGATGCCGGCAATGCGGTCATCGC
>Ga0214472_10009643_pt1 | contig 10062 bp, 11 predicted proteins | sample RVTome_6_FD_207662 | JGI IMG/M metagenome (GOLD analysis project Ga0214472, IMG submission 207662) | Soil microbial communities from uranium-contaminated site in the Upper Colorado River Basin, Wyoming, United States - RVT140D175 | ecosystem: Environmental > Terrestrial > Soil > Contaminated >...
AGGCGATGTTCGATCTGCCGCGTCTGTCGGTCGATAGCGAGCTTGATGTGAAGCTCAGTGATCCTGCCAATGCTCCGGGATTTTCAACTGTTTCAAGCGGTCGGGTTGGCGCTGTCTCACGTCGGCTTGATACCAATGCGCTTGAACAATTTGCGGCGCGGCGCTTCATCGCCAAGAGTGCGCAAGAGGCCGGTTTGAAATCGATCCCGAAAGAACTCGGTGATTTGATCGGGCTGGGAAGCGATGGATCGTCGGGCTCAAAGTCGGCGACAATTCCCTTACCCATGCCGAAGCCCAAGGAACCTGCCGCGCAGGCGCCCTAATCCGTCGCGCAGCTTGCCGCGAGAGATTTGAAATGGGCGAGGACAAAGACGCGGACCGCGCCGGAAAGATTGCCCTCTGCGTCCCGTTCTTCGTCAATCCGGCGCACGAGTTCGTTCACCGAAATATCCTGCGTGCAGGCGATCTCTTTCAACGCCTCCCAAAAGGGCTGCTCCAGCGAAATGCTGGTGCGATGCCCTGATATGGAAACGGAGCGTTTGATTTCTGCGGGCATGGGCCCTATTCCGGTGCGATCATCTTTTCGGGACGAACCACCTCATCGAATTCAGCGTCGGTGACATAGCCACCGCCGACGGCTTCTTCGCGCAAGGTCGTACCGTTTTTATGGGCAGTCTTGGCGATTTTGGCGGCGTTGTCGTAGCCGATCTTAGGGGCCAGCGCCGTGACGAGCATCAAGGAACGCTCGACGGCAGCCTTAATGTTATCCTCACGTGCCTCAATACCGATTACACAGTTTTCGGTGAAGCTGACAGCAGCATCCGACATGAGGCGGACCGACTGGAGGAAATTATAGGCCATGACGGGATTGAAGACGTTGAGTTCGAAGTGACCCTGGCTGCCGGCGAAGGTGAGCGCGGCATTGTTGCCAAAAATCTGTACACAGACTTGTGTCATGGCTTCGCATTGGGTGGGGTTCACTTTGCCCGGCATGATAGATGAACCGGGTTCGTTTTCGGGCAGCGAGAGTTCGCCAAGGCCTGAGCGCGGACCTGAACCGAGGAAACGGATATCGTTGGCGATCTTGAAAAGCGAGGCGGCGACTGTGTTGATTGCACCATGAGTGAAGACCATCGCGTCGTGGGCGGCCAGCGCCTCGAACTTGTTGGGTGCGGAGGTAAAGGGCAGATGCGTGATGGCGGCAATGCGCTCAGCGACCTGTTCGGCAAAGCCGATGGGTGCATTGAGGCCCGTGCCGACAGCGGTGCCGCCCTGCGCGAGCTGCATCAGGGCAGGCAGCGTCATCTCGATGCGGGCGATGCCGTTTTCGACCTGTTTGGTATAGCCGGAGAATTCCTGACCCAGCGTCAGGGGTGTCGCATCCTGCGTATGGGTGCGGCCGATCTTGATGATATGCTCCCACTGCTTCGCTTTGTCGTTGAGCGCGTTGCGCAAAAGCTGCAGCGCGGGGAGAAGGCGGTGGTGGATTTCTTCGGCGCAGGCGACATGCATGGCGGTCGGGAAGGTGTCGTTCGACGACTGGCTCATGTTGCAGTGATCGTTGGGGTGCACGGGTTTCTTGGACCCCATTTCGCCACCCAGCATTTCAATGGCGCGGTTGGAGATCACCTCATTGGCGTTCATGTTTGACTGGGTGCCGGAACCGGTCTGCCAGACAACGAGAGGGAAATGGTCATCGAGCTTGCCTTCGATAACTTCCTGCGCGGCTTTGATGATGGCCTCGCCGACCGTTTTGTCGAGACGACCGAGGCCCATGTTGGTTTCGGCGGCGGCACGTTTGACGATGCCAAGGGCGCGGACCACGGGAGCGGGCTGTTTTTCCCAGCCGATCTTGAAATTGCCAAGTGAGCGCTGGGCCTGGGCCCCCCAATATTTATCCGCAGCGACCTCAATGGGGCCGAATGTGTCGGTTTCTGTGCGGGTCTTGGTCATTTGGGCGCTCCGTGCTGACATCAGGTTTGAGCGGTCATTTAGCACGGTGGCGGGCGGTGGCCAAGCCGAAGGATGGGCAGTGTCTTTAAGCCCTATTTCTTGCGGAAGGCGTCGAGGCTGACGACTTCGCCATCGGGCCGGGGGGCGGGGATTTCTTCTGCGACGGGGGCTGCAGGTTTGGATTCTTCGGCAGATGGGGGTGCTGGAACCTCAAACTGGAGGCCGAACTGGACGCTGGGGTCGAAGAAGGCGTGGACGGCGGCGTAGGGGATTACCAGGGTTTCGGGAATTTTGTTGAAGGTGAGGACGACCGAAAAACCGTCTTCGCGCACTTCAAGGTCCCAGAACTGATGTTGCAGAACGATGGTCATTTCCTCGGGGTATTGCGAAAGCAATTTTTCGGAAATGCTGACGCCGGGCGCGCGGGTGCGAAAGGAGATGTAGAAATGGTGCTCGCCGGGAAGACCGTCGTTTTTGGCGACTTCAAGCGCCTTGCGGATGACACCACGCAAGGCTTCCTGCGCCATTTCATCGTAATGCATCTGGTCTTCAGCCACGGAACCCACCTTTATCTCAGCGATTTTGAACAGCACTCAGGGTTATACCCTCTTGGCGTGGATAGCAGAAGGGGAGGAATGGGTCGCGTGCAGATTTGATGCTTTGGGTGGAATAAGTGGAGGTTTCTGTTGCCAGGTACCTCCGAACCCCGCCTTACCCTGCAAAGGGCAAGGACTTCAAGTGAAGAGCTAGCGCTGCTTACGCGGCGATCGCAACTTCTGCATAGTTGTCATTGGCAACTATCAAAACGGCCCGCTAACGGCGGAACCATACCGGGCAAAAGAAAAGCTTTTACACCCTCGTCGATCCTATTTCGCCCCCATGAACCCTGCTGCGACAGAGGAAAATGGTGGAGGCGCCGGGTACCGCCCCCGGGTCCGAATGGCTTATTATGCAGTTCGTTTATCACCATAGTCAGTCGAAACTGACCCCTTCTATATAGGGCGGGGCGAGACAAAATCCAAGCACCGAGTGGTAATGGACAGACAGGGCACCGGACTGTTTTTCACACGGAAATGCGTGTCTTTCCTGTAAGGTTTCGAGGTTTTTCCTGTCATCTATTCGTGTTGTCGGATTGGGTCGTGCGTCGAGGCGGGGAGAGGTGTAAAATATCCCCGAATCCACAAGGCAAAATCTTATGCAGCAATATCTCGACCTGATGGCCCATGTGCGGCATCACGGCATCAAGAAAACCGACCGCACCGGGACCGGCACGCTCAGCACCTTCGGCTGGCAGTCGCGTTATAATCTCGCCGACGGTTTTCCGATGGTGACGACGAAGAAGCTGCATCTGAAATCGATCATTCATGAGCTGCTCTGGTTTTTGGCCGGGGATACAAATATTGCCTATCTGAAGGCCAATGGGGTTGGCATCTGGAATGAGTGGGCCGACGAGAACGGCGAGCTTGGTCCGGTCTATGGTCATCAGTGGCGCTCCTGGCCGACGCCCGCCAAGGATGGCGAGCACGCGGGCAAGATCGACCAGATCAAGAACCTGATCGAGATGATCAAGACATCGCCGGATTCGCGCCGCCTGATCGTGAGCGCCTGGAACGTCGCCGACATCGACGGGATGGCGCTGCCGCCGTGCCATTGTCTGTTTCAGTTCTATGTGGCCGAGGGCAAGCTCTCGTGTCAGCTTTATCAGCGCAGCGCGGATATATTTCTCGGCGTGCCGTTCAACATTGCGTCATATGCCTTGCTCACGATGATGGTGGCGCAGGTGACGGGGCTGGAGGCGGGCGAATTTATCCACACGTTTGGTGACGCGCATCTTTATTCCAATCATCTGGAACAGGCCGACAAGCAATTGGCGCGCACGCCCAAGCCGCTGCCGAAGATGATCATCAACCCGGATGTGACATCCATTTTCGACTTTACCTTTGATGACTTCAGGCTTGAGGGCTATGAGGCACATCCGCATATTGCCGCGCCCGTTGCAGTGTGAGGGGCGCACGAAATGAGGGCGTGGCGACGGCGCCTGCTGGTGGCGGCGCTGACGATTGTGATGTTCGGCCTTGCCGCCTTTTCGATGGGGCTTATTCTTTTGCATCTGCGGCCCATCACGCCGGACCGTATTGAAATGCCCGATCTGGAGTGAGGCTGCATGCATCTCTCGTTATTCATCGCCATCGCGGATAATGGCGTCATCGGGCGCAATAATGGTTTGCCGTGGCGATTGTCGGGCGATCTCAAATATCTCAAACGGATGACGATGGGAAAGCCGATCCTGATGGGGCGCAAGACCTGGGAGAGTTTCCCCAAGCGTCCGCTGCCGGGGCGGCCCAATCTGGTGATCACGCGGGATGCCGGGTATGATGCTCCGGGTGCGGAGGTTCTGACCCATGTGGCGGCAGCGGTGGCGCGCGGCGAGACGCTGGCTGGAGAGCTGGGTGTCGATGAGATGATGGTGCTGGGGGGTGCGCAGATTTATCATGCCTTGCTGGGGCAGGCGACGCGGATTTACTTGACCGAAGTGCATGATCATCCGGTTGGCGACACAAGGTTTGAATTTAATCATGCGGCGTGGCGGGAGGTGAGCCGCGAATGGCACGAGAAGGGCGAGGGTGATACGAGCGCTTATTCGTTCGTGGTGCTGGAGCGCTAGATACCGAGCTGGAAAAGCGATGACTTCCCTTGCGGTAAAGACGTGGATATGCGGGTCGAGCCCGCGCATGAGGGGGTGGACGAGGGGCGTGACCTCGGGTGACAGGCGAATGGTGGAATGGTCTAATGGCTGAATCTGAATCCCCCTGACGGAGTATGGTAATGGATGTGCGCGCCGCTGTGGCTTTTGAAAAAGGAAAGCCGCTGGAAATCGAGACTGTGCAGCTTGATGGCCCCAAGGATGGCGAGGTGCTGGTGGAGATCAAGGCGACGGGGATTTGTCATACCGATGCTTTCACGCTGTCGGGCGCTGACCCGGAAGGCATTTTTCCTGCGATCCTTGGACATGAAGGCGCGGGTGTTGTGGTGGAAGTGGGCAAGGGTGTGAAGTCGCTCAGCGTGGGCGATCATGTGATCCCGCTTTACACGCCCGAATGCCGCGAGTGCAAAAGCTGCACCAGTCATAAGACCAATCTGTGCACGTCGATCCGTTCGACGCAGGGCCAAGGGCTGATGCCCGACGGGACGAGCCGTTTCAGCTATAAGGGCAAGCCCATCATGCATTATATGGGCTGCTCGACCTTTGCCAATTATACGGTGCTGCCGGAAATCGCGCTGGCGAAAATTCGTAAAGACGCGCCTTTTGACAAGGTTTGCTACATCGGCTGCGGTGTGACGACGGGGATCGGCGCGGTGATCTATACGGCCAAAGTGGAAGCGGGCGCGAATGTGGTTGTGTTCGGGCTTGGCGGCATCGGGCTGAATGTCATTCAGGGCGCGAAGATGGTGGGCGCCAATATGATTGTCGGCGTGGACATCAACCCCGAACGCGAAGCGATGGCGCGGGCTTTCGGCATGACGCATTTTGTAAATCCCAAAGAGATCAAGGGAGACATTGTGGCGCATCTCGTGGAGCTGACGGGTGGAGGTGCCGACTATAGTTTCGAGTGTATCGGCAATGTGAACACGATGCGTCAGGCGCTGGAATGCTGTCATCGCGGCTGGGGTGTTTCGACCGTTATCGGTGTGGCGGGCGCGGGGCAGGAAATTTCGACGCGGCCTTTTCAACTGGTGACGGGGCGTGTGTGGCAGGGGTCGGCTTTTGGCGGCGCGCGCGGGCGGACCGATGTGCCGCATATTGTTGATTGGTATATGGACGGCAAGATCAATATCGACGATCTCATTACGCATGTGATGCCGCTTGAAGATATCAACAAGGGGTTTGATCTGATGCATGAGGGCAAGTCGATCCGCTCGGTCGTGGTGTTTTGACGGCGGCGGTCATCACGCTTGTTGAACCCAATGCCGCCTTGCTGGAGGGCTATGCGGCGGCGTTGAGAGCGGGATGGTCGCCCAATACGATTGAGGATGTGAGTGCCGACGAGCTGGCGGCGGTGGAGGCGGACCCGGAGGGGTTTCTCGATGACCTCAATGGCAATGAGGGTGTCGTCACGGGGCCCGATGGGCGCGAAGCGCCGCGATTGCCGACGCGGATTTTCTGGATTTCCGATGGCGAATTCTGCGGCGTGATCGGGTTGCGTTATCAGCCGGGAAGCGATGCGCTGCCTGATTATGTGCCGGGACACATCGGTTATGCCATCGTGCCGTGGAAACAGCGGCGCGGTTATGCGCGTAGCGCTTTGGCGATGATGCTGGCAAAGGCGCGGGCGCAAGGGCTGGGCGTCGTCACGATCAGTTGCGATGGTGACAATGAAGCCTCGCAAAAGGTGGTGCTGGCCAATGGTGGCGTGCTGGCGCAGGTCATGCCCGGTGTGGGTGGTGTGACGAAACTGGTTTTCAGAGTGACGCTGTGAGCGGCCCTGGCGATGGGATGCGGGGGCGATGATGTTGCGCCAAAATTTCGAATTTGTGCTGCGCGGCCTGGATGGTCACAATGCCGCCATTGAAAACTGGACGCGGGGAGAAACTCGCGCCGCATGAATTGGGGAGGATATTATGGCGGACTTCAAACTGATTGCTGACGGGCTGGCGTTTCCCGAGGGGCCGATTGCCATGCTCGACGGCAGTATCGTGCTTGTGGAAATCAAGGCGGGCAATCTCACCCGCGTGACGATGGACGGCAGGAAGGAAGTCATTGCGCATCTGGGCGGCGGGCCGAACGGTGCGGCGATCGGGCCGGATGGGGCATGTTATGTTTGCAATGACGGTGGCTTTGAGTTTCATGAGGTCGATGGGTTGACCATCCCCGGCGATATTCCGGCTGACTATTCCGGTGGACGCATTGAGCGTGTTGATCTGAAGACCGGGAAATTTGAGGTGCTTTATCGCGAATGCAACGGCATTGCGCTTAATGGTCCCAATGACATTGTGTTCGACAAGGAGGGTGGATTCTGGTTCACGGATCTCGGCAAGGGGCGTGGCCGGACACAGGATCGCGGCGGGCTTTATTATGCCAGGATCGATGGCTCGATGATCAGGGAAGTTGTTTTTCCGATCACCTCGCCCAATGGAGTTGGTCTGTCCCCGGATGAAAAGACGGTTTATGTCGCGGATACAATTCCCGGTCGTCTCTGGGCTTTCGATCTGGCGGCACCGGGCGAGGTGAAACCGTCGGGCGGTCTGTTGCCGGGTCGATTTGTCGGATCGGGGCCGCAGCTTTGCTTTTTTGACAGTCTTGCGCTCGACGTTGAAGGCAATATTTGTGTTGCGACCATCTTCAATGGCGGCATTACGACTTTCTCTCCCGATGGTTTGAAGATCACCCATAGGCCGACGGATGATTTTCTGACGACGAATATCTGCTTTGGTGGCAAGGATCTGAAAACGGCCTATATCACCTTGTCATCCTCCGGCAGGCTGATCGAGATGGACTGGCCGACAGGTGGCTTGCCGTTGAATTTCCTCAATAAATAGGGTTCTCAAGGGAAGGATTCGTCCGTGTGCCGGATCGGCAGGCGGCGGACGAAATCATCTTCAATTTATGGTTAATGCATGCCAGACTGCCCGACCTTGGGGAGGCCCCGGTTTCAACCACGGGGCCACAATTTTGGGAGGACTATCATGCGTGTTTTTTTCAGTGTGCTTGTTGCGTCTGTTGCTTTGGCCGGTGCGGCTTATGCTGCCGGTCCCAGTGAAAGCCTGTTTGGCAATACGGTCGTTATCACTTCGGCGACGGGTGTGACCAAGGCCATGATCAATGCTGACAATACCTATTCGAGCATGACGTCTGATGGCTCGACGGTGAAAGGAACCTGGGCGGTGGTGGGGGACAATACCTGCTACACGCAGACAGAGCCTGCACCGGCGGCGGATGCTAAACCCTTTTGCACACCAAGCAATGCGCGTGCGGTGGGTGACAAATGGTCAACCAAAGGGCCTGATGGTTCAGAGACGACGTTTGAACTGGTGGCGGGTCGCTGATCCGACAGGATGATTTTCAGGGAAATGGCCGATGCGCTTGAAAGCGGATCGGCCATTTTCTTTATCAGTCTTCAATGGAGATTTTGGGGGCCTGTCGGCCGTGGACGCCCTGGGGGCCTTTGAGGTGGGCGGCGACTTTTTCGGCGATGGCGATGAAGGTTCTGGCTTCGTCGCTGTCGGGCGCGGAACTGACGATGGGGGTGCCGGCGTCGGAGGTTTCGCGGACTGACATATAGAGCGGCACTTCGCCCAGGAAATCGCACCCCAGTTGCTCTGCCATGCGCCGCGCGCCGCCTTCGCCGAAGATATAGGATTTCTCGCCCGATCCGGGGCTGACGAAATAGGCCATGTTCTCGACAATGCCGAAGACGGGGACATGGGTTTTTTCAAACATGGTGTAGCCCTTGCGCGCGTCGATGAGCGCAATGTCCTGCGGAGTGGAGACGACGACGGCGCCCGCGAGCGGCACCCGCTGGACCATGGTGAGCTGCACATCGCCGGTGCCGGGAGGCATATCGACCACGAGGACATCAAGTTCGCCCCAGTCAACATCGGTGAGCATCTGGGTGAGAGCGGATTGCACCATCGGGCCGCGCCAGATCAGGGCGGTGTCTTCTTCGACCATGAAGCCCATCGACATGCATTTGATGCCGTGGTTTTGCATGGGCACCAATTTATTGCCGTTGCTGGTGGGCTTGCCCTTGAGGCCGAGGAGGCGGGGCACTGAGGGGCCATAGATGTCGGCGTCGAGCAGGCCGACCTTGAGGCCAAGTTTTGACAGGCCGAGCGCAAGATTGACGGCGACGGTTGATTTGCCCACGCCGCCCTTGCCGGAAGCCACGGCGATGATGGAGGCAATGCCGGGGATTTGCAGCGGGCCTGCCGGATTATGCTGGGCGGGGCGCGCCGGGGCTGAGCCGTGATTATGGCCATGATCGTGGGACTGCTGCCCGGCGCCGGGCTGCGCGTTGTGGGCGGTGAGGACAGCGGTGACGCTCAACACGCCCTTGATCTGGCGCACGGCGTCTTCGCAGGCGCGGCGCAGGGGCTCCATTTTGGGACCGAGTTCGGGTGCCACTTCGATACTGAAGCCGATGTGACCTTCGCGTATCACAAGACCTTGAATAAGGCCGGAGGAGATAACATCTCTCTGGGTCGCGGGGTCGATGACCGCCGACAATGTCTCGATGATTTTTTCGCGGGTGACTTGGCTCATAAATTTGTCTCTGGCTTTTTTCTTAGTGCACTAGGGGGCTTATATGGGGAGTTCCGGCCCCAAGGTAAAGATGGCTCGCGTTGCGCGGGGGCGGTGACTGTCTTATAACCGCGATGGACAATAATCCAATCGGATCGACTTGTTTTCTGTGATTGGAGCAAATTCGGGCGCCCCTGGCGTCGCGCGACTTGCTCCAGATTTTGTTTTGTCGCGCATTTCGTCGGGAAACCGGTTTCGTTTTTCGGAATGCGCTCTAATCAAAGGAATCTTGATGCCCTGGAGCAACAACGGTGGCGGCAATGGCGGCGGTGGCTGGCAGGGCGGAGGCGGCGGTAATCGCGGCCCATGGGGCAACGGGCCTCAGGGCGGTGGCAACCAGCAGCCACCGGATATTGACGAGCTGATTCGCAAGGGCCAGGAGAAGCTCCGCGAGATCATGCCGGGCGGCGGTTCGGGGGGACCGGGCGCTTTCGTGCTGATCTTTGGCGCATTGCTTGTGTTGTTCCTCGCTTCAAGTTCGATTTATCGCGTTGACGTTGACGAGCAGGGTGTGGTGTTGCGCTTTGGCAAGCTGACGCGCACGGAAGCGCCGGGCCTGCATGTGAAGCTGCCTTATCCGATTGAAACCGTTTATTTGCCCAATGTGACGCGCATCAACCGCATCGACATCGGCTTGCGCGATACGGGCGGCAATTTGGTGAGTAATGTCGCTGAAGAAAGCCTGATGCTGACGGGTGACGAGAATATCGTCGATATCAGTTTTACCGTTCGCTGGCAGGTCAAGCCGCTCGGCGCGGCGGATTATCTGTTCAACGTCGAAGAGCCTGAGCGCACGGTGCGGGCGATTG
>Ga0214472_10009644_pt1 | contig 10061 bp, 8 predicted proteins | sample RVTome_6_FD_207662 | JGI IMG/M metagenome (GOLD analysis project Ga0214472, IMG submission 207662) | Soil microbial communities from uranium-contaminated site in the Upper Colorado River Basin, Wyoming, United States - RVT140D175 | ecosystem: Environmental > Terrestrial > Soil > Contaminated >...
GAGTCGTACAGCTCGACGAAGAGCGTCATCTGCCCGGCCGACGCGACCACCGTACGCGTCATCCCGGTATTGCCCACGTCGGGCGCCGCGACAACCACGACCTGGTAGCCGCCTTTGTTCCGCAGCTCGGCGGTGAAAATCTTTTTGAACTCTTCGGCAGGGGCCGTCCAGATCTTGTCGGCGTCCGAATCGGTCACGCGAACGCCAGGAGGAGCCGACTGGTTGTAGTGGCGCTGCCAGTCCTTCTGGAATTCGACATAGCATTCGAGGATGGCGATGCGCTTGTAGGGCTCGAGCGTCGCGCCCGGCCGCACGCACACGACGCGGGCGTCCTTGGACTTCTGCAGCTGCAGGCCATCGTCGCTGACCTCGGGCAGCTTGTCGTCGGCGCCGTGAACGAGCGAGCAAGGCAGCAGCAGGCTGGCGGCGACGGCGGCGATGCGTGCCGCCCGGCACAATGATCCAAGGGCAGTCATGCGCTTCTCCTTTGGGTTGTCGGCATGTCGGAGAACTATGCGCCAGCCCGGGCGGCCGACCAACTCATTCCCGCGCCAGAGGAAGCACCGTCGATTCCTTGATCACCGTGACGACGATCGACGAGTTGACCGATTGGACGTTCGGAATTTTCGACAGGTGGTCCAGGAAAAACGCCTCGTATTCCTTCATGTCGTGCGTGACGATTCGCAGGCAGAAATCCCATTCGCCGGTCAGCGTGCAGCAGTCGAGCACTTCGGGACGGTCGCGGACCGCTTTCTCGAACTGCGCCAGTGCATCGCGTCCCTGCGTGGACAGGCGCACGTTGACATAGACCATCACGTCGAGGCCGAGCGCTTCGCGGTCGAGCAGGGCGACGCGCTTTCTGATCACGCGGTCGCGCTCGAGCTGCTGGATACGCCGCCAGCAGGTGGTCGTCGAGAGCCCGACCTTCGATGCCACATCGGCGGCCGACAAGGCGCCGTCGCGCTGCAGTTCATCCAGGATGCGGCGGTCAATCGTGTCGATTGGGTTGCGTGCTGTATTTTTCATATTTGCACCGGGAAGTGGATGATTATTTCATCTTTTTGCAGGACAGTACAAGAAAACCCTGTTTTCATGAACCGGGCGCGTAGCATACGCGCCTGATTCCGAGGCTCGCCCGCGCCGCGAGGAACCCATGGTCAGCCAGTCCCGCCTGCATGTACCCAGGACGCCGGCGCGCCCGGGTGAAGCTCCCGATTTCCGTTATCTGAAACTTACGCCCGCAGGCCAAACGGCACGCCCGGATATTTCCGCGCCTTCGAGCGCCGTGCGATTCCTGTCCGAAGAACTGGTGCGCGTGCTGGACGACCGGCACCGGGCCGTCGGTCCGTGGCAACCGCACCTCGATCCGCAGGAACTGCAGGTCGGACTGCGCCACATGCTGCTGACGCGCGTATTCGACGACCGCATGCAGCGCATCCAGCGCTCGGGAAAAATCTCCTTCTACATGCGCTCGCTCGGCGAGGAAGCGGTATCGGTGGCCATGGCCATGGCGCTTCGGCCTTCCGACATGCTGTTCCCGTCGTATCGCAATCAAGGCCTTTACGTCGTGCGCGGCCGGCCGATCCTCGATCTGATGTGCCAGCTCCTGTCCAACACGCGCGACATGTGCAAGGGCCGACAGTTGCCGGTGATGTACCACTGGCGCGACGGCAACATTTTCTCGATCTCCGGAAATCTCGCAACCCAGTTCCCGCAGGCAGTCGGCTGGGCGATGGCAGCGGCGATCAAGGGCCAGGATGCGATCGCGGTCAGCTGGCTCGGTGAAGGCTCGAGCGCGGAGGCTGATTTCCACCATGCGCTGCTGTTTGCGTCCGTGTACAAGGCGCCGGTCATCCTGAATGTCGTCAACAATCAGTGGGCGATCTCGACGTTCCAGGGGCATGCCGGTGGCGAGCGCCAGACATTCGCCGCGCGCGGGCCGGGATTCGGCATCGCGGGCGTGCGCGTGGACGGAAACGATTTCCTGGCCGTGCACGCGGTGACCCAGTGGGCGGCCGAGCGTGCGCGCACCGGCTCCGGGCCGACGCTGATCGAACACGTGACCTACCGCGCCGCCGCGCACTCGACGAGCGACGATCCGGCGCGCTACCGCCCGAAGGACGATTACGAACGTTTCCCGCTCGGCGATCCGATCGAGCGGCTGAAATGTCACCTGAACCGGCTCGGCGAATGGTCCGATGAGCGCCACGCGGCGCTCACCGCGGAGCTGGAGGAACACATCGCGAAGTCCTGGAAGGAGGCTGTCAGCTACGGCACGCTCACCGATGCGCCGCGGCTCGACCCACATTTGATGTTCGAAGACGTCTTCCGCGAGATGCCCCCGCATCTGCGTCGGCAGGAAGCCGAATTGCGCGCCGAATTGGCGGGAGAATGAGGCCATGGCGCAGATGAACATGATCCACGCGCTGAACTCGGCCATGGACATCATGCTGGGGAAAGACCCGTCGGTCGTCGTCCTCGGCGAGGACGTCGGCTATTTCGGCGGCGTGTTCCGCTGCACCGAGGGCCTGCAACGCAAGTACGGCGAGAGCCGGGTGCTCGACACCCCCATCGCGGAAGGCGGCATCCTGGCCGCCGCGATCGGCATGGCCGTCAACGGGCTGCGTCCGGTCGCCGAGATCCAGTTCGCCGATTACATCTATCCGGCTTACGACCAGATCGTCAGCGAACTGGCGCGCCTGCGTTATCGCAGCGCCGGCGAGTTCTACGCACCGGTGACCGTGCGCACACCCTGCGGCGGCGGCATCCGCGGCGGCCAGACGCATTCGCAAAGCCCGGAAGCGCTGTTTGCCCACGTCGCAGGCCTCAAGGTCGTGATGCCGTCGAATCCCTACGACGCCAAGGGCCTGCTGATCGCCGCGATCGAGGACGACGATCCGGTGATCTACTTCGAGCCCAAGCGCATCTACAACGGTCCTTTTGACGGCGACCCGCACAAGCCGGCCGTGCCCTGGAGCACGCACCCGAAGGGCGAGGTGCCGGAAGGGCATTACACGGTCCCGATCGGCAAGGCCGAAATCGTCCGTGCCGGCAGCGACCTGTCGATCGTCACCTATGGCACCATGGTGCATGTGAGCGAGGCGGCGGCCCGCGGCCTCGGGCTCGACGCGGAGATCATCGACGTGCGAACGATGGTGCCGCTGGATACCGACACGATCTGCGGCTCGGTCGCGCGGACCGGCCATTGTGTCATCGTGCACGAAGCCACTCGATTCGCGGGCTTCGGCGCCGAACTCTCGGCGACCATCCAGGAACAGTGCTTCTGGAATCTGCAGGCGCCGATCCTGCGCGTGGCGGGCTGGGACACGCCCTATCCGCACGCGTTCGAGTGGCAGTACTTTCCCGGGCAGGCGCGCGTCGCCAAGGCGCTCAAGACCGCGATGGAGGCTGCATGAGCCGATACGTCTACAAGAAGCCGGATCTCGGCGAAGGGACGGTCTCGGCCGAGGTCGTCGAGTGGAAGGTCAAGGTCGGCGACGCGGTCAAGGAGGACCAGATCATCGCCGAGGTGATGACCGACAAGGCGGCGGTCGAGATTCCGGCGCCGGTCAGTGGGCGCGTCGTGTCGATCACCGGGCAGCCCGGCGACATGGTCGCGGTCGGCTCCGAGCTGATCGCATTCGACACTTCAGGAGCGTTGCCTGTCGATGTGCCGGCTGCGCCGGCGAAAAACTCCGCGCCTGCCACGCAGTCTGCGGTTCCGGCCAGGGCAGCGCCGGCAGTGACGGCCCCGTCCGCGGTGACCGCAGCACGCGTGATGGCGTCGCCGGCGACGCGGCGCAAGGCGCATGTTGCTGGCGTCGACCTTTCGACGGTCAACGGCACCGGCCCCGGCGGTCGTATCTCCGCCCAGGATCTCGAGTCGGTCATCGCCGGCAAGGCGGGCGCCACGGCCGGGCCGGCACCGCGCGCCGCGCGCAGCGGCACCGAGGAGATCAAGGTCATCGGCGTTCGCCGCGTGATCGCAGAGCGCATGAGCGCCGCCAAGCGGAACATTCCGCACTTCGCCTATGTCGAGGAGGTGGACGTCACGGAGCTCGAGTCCTTGCGGCAGTACCTGAACGGCCGCCAGCCGAAAGGCACGCCGTCACTGACCTATCTGCCATTCCTGGTCGCCGCCCTGACGCGCGTGCTGGAAAGCTTTCCGCAGTGCAACGCCGTATACGACGCCGAGCGCAACCTGGTCGTGCGGCATGCGGCCGTCCATGTCGGCGTCGCGACCCAGACCCCGGACGGTCTCAAGGTGCCGGTCGTGCGCCATGCCGAGGCCCGTTCGCTCGCGGAACTTGCGTCCGAGATCCGTCGCGTCAGCGAAGCGGCGCGCAGCAACAAGGCCTCGCGCGACGAGCTGGTCGGCTCGACGATCACCGTCACGAGCCTCGGCAGGCTCGGCGGCATCGCCTCGACGCCGGTCATCAATGCGCCCGAAGTCGCGATCATCGGCGTCAACAAGGCCGTCGAGCGGCCCGTCGTCGTCAATGGCGCGATCGCCGTCCGGCGCATCATGAACCTCTCCTCGTCGTTCGATCACCGATTCGTGGACGGCTTCGATGCCGCCGCAATGATCCAGGCGCTGAAAGAGCGCCTCGAACACCCCGCAACCATCTTCATACAGGAATGACCACCCCATGAACGCACAGGTCATGAAGACCCGCAGCACGTCCGATTCCGCGATCCGCCCCGCCTTTGGCACCGTGCTGGCAAGCACGATGGCGCTCGCGACCTGGCGCGACGGCAATTGGTCGGCGCAGGAGTTGCGCAAGTACGGGCCGATCGAGCTGTCGCCGGCGATACACGGGCTGCATTACGGCAGCACCTGCTTCGAGGGCTTCAAGGCCTACCGCTGGGCCGATGGCAGCATCAACATCTTCCGGCTGGATCGCCACATTTCGCGCCTCTGCCAGAGCGCCCGCGGCCTCGTGCTGCCAGCGCCCGACGCAGCACAGGTCGCAGACATGGTGAAGGCGGTCGTCGACCGCGTCCGTAACGAAGTGCCGGAGCCGCCGGGCGCGTTGTACCTGCGCCCGATGCTGTTCGGCACCGGCGCAAGCATCGGCGGCGCGACCTCGCCAGCGACCGAGGCGATGCTGATCGTGCTCGCGAGTCCCGTGTGGGACTATTTCACCAAGGGGCCGAAGCCGCTTCGCATCTACGTGGAGGAGCAGGCGACGCGCACGGCTTCCCTGATGGGCATGATCAAGACCGGAGGCAATTACGCGGCTGCGCTGGGTCCGACGCTCATGGCGCGGCAGCAATACCAGGCAGACCAGGTCGTGTTCTGCCCGCGCGGCGAAGTGCAGGAGACCGGCGCCGCGAATTTCCTGTTGATCCGCGAGGGAAAGATCCTGACGCGCAGCCTCGACACCACGTTCCTGCATGGCGTGACGCGCGACTCCCTGCTGACGATAGCGCCTGAGCTCGGCTTCAAGGTCGAGGAACGCGTATTCACCGTCGACGAAATGCTCGACTGGATCAAGGACGGGGAGGCCGCGCTTTCCGGCACGGCAGCGGTTCTGGCCGGGGTCGGCAAGCTGGTGCGCAGTGGCGGGCGCGAATACAAGGTCGGGACCGGCGAGATCGGAGCCCAAACTCGGCGTCTACGGAGCGCGCTGGTTTCGATGCAGCTCGGCGAGATTCCGACGCCCGCGGGCTGGACCACGCGGGTCTGATGAAAGGCCGAACCCGAGTCAATCACCCGCCGGAGGTCGTCGTGCCGGCGGATAACCGGCCGCTGGTCGCGCCGATCCACCAGTCCGTCAAGTTCGCCTTCGAAAGCCTCGAGGAGACACTGCGTTTCAATCGCGGCGAGCGCGAGGGCTATTTCTATACGCGCCGCTCGAATCCGACGACCCGCCAGCTCGAGAAGCTGCTGGCCGAGCTGCAGCAGCGCGATGACTGCATTGCGCTTGGCTCCGGCGCGGGCGCGATCTCGAGCTGCCTGCTGTCGCTGCTGCGCGCCGGCGACCACCTGCTCTGTTTCGTCGAGACCTACGGGCCGACCCTGCAGTTGATCCAGGGACTGCTCGCGCGATTCCGCGTCGCGCACACGATGCTGTCAATCGAGGATGATGCCGGCATCGAGCGCGTGCTGGCCGGGCAGCCGACCAAACTCGTCTTTTTCGAGTCGCCGACGAATCCGGTCACGCGCATCGCGGACATCGCGCGGATCACGCGCGCCGCGCACGCGCATGGCACGCTGACCGTGCTGGACAACACCTTCGCCGGTTTCCACAACCACGGCCAGTACGGCGTGGACGTCTTCGTGCACAGCCTGACCAAGTACGCCTCGGGTCACGGCGACGTGATGGGCGGCGCGATCATCGCGCGGACGGAACTGGTCCGGGCGATGCGCCGCGAGGCGATTCTGCTGGGCGCGCTGCTCGATCCGCATGCCGCATTCCTGGTCATGCGGGGCATGAGGACCTATTACCTGCGCTACGAGGCACAGGCCGGGAGCGCCATGCGCATCGCCACGTTTCTCGACGGTCATCCGGCCGTCGAGCGGGTGCACTATCCGGGGCTGCCGTCGCACCCGCGCCACGCGCTCGCCCGCGAGCAGATGCGTGAATTCGGCTCTATCGTCTCGCTCGATCTGGCGGGCGGCGCGGAGGCGGTCCAGGCGTTCGCCGACGCGCTCGAGTTCTTTGCGATCACGCCGAGCCTGGGCTCGGTCGAATCGCTGATGATGCCGCCGCAACTGCTGCGCACCCGCGGACTGACGGCCGATCAGGCCGCCAACAGCGGGATCGGCAATGGAACCATTCGGCTCTCCATCGGGATCGAGGACACCGACGACCTGATCGCGGACCTCGACGCCGCGCTGGCGCGCGTTTCGGACTAGACGCTGCTCGCGACCCGCACCCGGTACGGGTGATAGGGCAGCACTTCCACGAGATCGCCGGCCGCCAGGCGTTCCTGCAGCGCGCGCCACCACCCGGCCTCGAGGATCTCGCCGTGCTTCTCGAGGAACACTTCCCGAAGCCGGCCCTCGAATCCCAGGAACCGGAGGAAAGTCTCCGGGAATACATCGTTGTCGGCGACGTAGAACCAAGACTCCGCCCGCATCTCATCCTCGTCGCTGGTCGCCTCCGGCATGTCCCGGAACCGGCAGTCGGTGACGCGGCACAATTCGTCGTAGTCGTAGAAGATCACGCGATTGTGGCGCGTGACGCCGAAATTCTTCAGCAGCAGGTCGCCCGCGAAGATATTGGTGTAGGCGAGGTCACGGATCGCCTGACCGTATTCGATGACCACCAGTTCCGCCTGTTCCGGCGCTGCGGTGCGCAGGAACAGGTTGAGGGGCGTCAGGCGCCGCTCGACATAGACATGGCTGACGATGACGTCGTCGCCGTCGACCTGCACGTTCATCGCGCATTCGCCCGTCAGCTCGTCCAGCATGTCCGTCGCGAATCGCGCCCGCGGCAGCCGGATGTCGCGGAATTCCTGGGCATCCACCAGGCGGCCCGCCCGGTCGTGCCGGAACACCATGTCGTACTTGGCCATGACTTCCTCGCGCCGGACAGTCTTGACTGCCGGGAAGCGGTCACGGATCACCTTGAAGATGACGTCGAAATTCTCGAGCATGAAGCAGGCCATCACCAGGCCGCGTTCGCCGGGCGCGCGCACGAAATGGTCCTGCGTGGCGCCCAGATGCCGGAAGATCTCGCGGAACCGCTCGGTCTTGCCCTGTTTGGCGCGGCCGAGGACCGTGAACAGCTCGGAGACGGGCTTGACCGGCATGATCGAATGCAGGAACAGCACGGCCTCGCCGACCCGCTCGAGGTCGACGTGGAAGTACGAACGCGTGAAGCTGAAAAGGATCGAGACGTCGCTTTCCTGCAGCATCACCGCGTCCACCAGCACGCCGCGCGGCGTATTGCGGAAGGCGATCGCGAGCGGCAGCATCCAGCCTTCGCCCAGGAGGCGGCCGACAATGTAGGCGCGGCTCATCTGGTAGAAGACCGGCCGGATCACCTCGACCTCGCGTAGCGGGCGTTTCTCGCCCAACCGCCGCAGGTGCAGTTCGACGTCGGTCGTCACGTGGCCGACGCTGCTCTCGAAGTCGCGCCAGGGCGTGCGGAATCGGTAGTCGGACAGGAGTTCCTCGAACAGCAGCTCGATCGAGCCGCGGTTGCCATAGCGGTTGGTCACCACCTCCGATCCGATGCCGCGCAACGGGTCGATATCGAGCGCGAAGTACTCGATCTGCGGGTTGACGCCGACCGTCCCGAACAGGCGTCGCGTGATCGAGCTGAAGAAGGTCTTCAGGAACTCCGGATCGGCGAGGGCGGCGATACGCTCGCTGTAGGACGCCTTGATCGCGATCCAGAGATTCGTGTCGAGAGCGTCCCCGCCGAGCCGCTGCCGCAACTCGGAGACGGTCTGGTTGACCATGCTGGCATAGAGCTCGAGGCGCTCGACGACATCGGACTGGGAACCGCTCCAGTCGCGGTTCTCGAAGCGATCGGGCGCGCGCCGCGTGATGGCGCGATACGCGGCGTTGTAGCGCGCAAAGGCCGCGACGATCGCGGCAGCACAGTCCTGTGCGGGTGCCTGGTTCAACGCATGTTGCGGATCAGCGCGTCACCGAACTCGCTGCACTTGACCTCGGTCGCGCCTTCCATCAGTCGCGCGAAGTCGTAGGTGACGACTTTCTCGCCGATGCAGCGGTCCATCGACGTCAGAATCAGGTCCGCGGCTTCGGTCCAGCCCATGTAGCGCAGCATCATCTCGCCGGACAGGATCACCGAGCTCGGATTGACCTTGTCGAGGTTTGCGTACTTCGGCGCCGTGCCGTGGGTCGCCTCGAACACCGCATGTCCGGTCAAATAGTTGATGTTGCCGCCGGGCGCGATGCCGATGCCGCCGACCTGGGCCGCGAGGGCGTCCGAAAGATAGTCGCCATTGAGGTTCATCGTCGCAATGACGTCGAAGTCCTCGGGGCGCGTCAGGATCTGCTGCAGCGTGATGTCGGCGATCGCGTCCTTGACGAGGATCCGCCCGGATGCCAGCGCCTTCTTCTGCTCTTCGTTCGCGGCGGCATCGCCCTTCGCGGCGCGCGTGCGTTCCCACTGGTCCCAGCTGTAGATCGCAGCCGGGAATTCACGTTCGGCGAGCGCATACCCCCAGTTGCGGAACGCGCCCTCCGTGTACTTCATGATGTTGCCCTTGTGCACGAAGGTCACGCTCTTGCGCCTGTTCGCAATCGCATATTCGATCGTGGCGCGCACCAGGCGTTCCGTGCCCTCGCGCGAGACGGCCTTGATGCCGATGCCGGAGCTGTCGGGGAACCGGATCTTGCCGTGCAGTTTCGGGAAGTGCTCCTTCATCAGCGCGAGGAACTTCGCATTCTCCGGCGTGCCCGCTTCGAACTCGATGCCGGCGTAGATGTCCTCGGTGTTCTCGCGGAAGATGACCATGTCCACCTTCTCGGGCGCGCGCACCGGGGAGGGGACGCCCTTGAACCAGCGCACCGGACGCAGGCAGACATACAGGTCCAGCATCTGGCGCAAGGCGACATTCAGCGAGCGGATGCCGCCGCCGATCGGCGTTGTCAACGGGCCCTTGATCGATACGAGGTATTCGCGGCAGGCCGCGACGGTTTCATCCGGCAGCCAGGTGTTTTTGAGACGGTTGGCCTTCTCGCCTGCATAGACTTCCATCCAGGCGATCTTGCGGCGGCCAGCATAGGTCCCCTGCACGGCGGCATCGAGCACGCGCACGCTCGCGCGCCAGATGTCGGGGCCGGTGCCGTCGCCTTCGATGAACGGGATGACCGGATGATCGGGAACCTGCAGCTTGCCGCCTGCAATGCGGATCTTTTCGCTCATGCGCAAATGCTAACACGGCATCACGTAGAATCGCCGCCATGGCAAGACCGGCGGTCGCAAAGGCATTGAACGGCACGCCCGCACGGGACGGCTACCGCATGCCCGCGGAATGGGAGTTGCACGCCGGCACCTGGATGCTCTGGCCGGAGCGGCATGACAACTGGAGGAACGGCGCGGTGCCGGCGCAACGCGCATTCACGGCCGTGGCCG
>Ga0214472_10009646_pt1 | contig 10059 bp, 14 predicted proteins | sample RVTome_6_FD_207662 | JGI IMG/M metagenome (GOLD analysis project Ga0214472, IMG submission 207662) | Soil microbial communities from uranium-contaminated site in the Upper Colorado River Basin, Wyoming, United States - RVT140D175 | ecosystem: Environmental > Terrestrial > Soil > Contaminated >...
TCCAGCAAGGTTACATCGCGCGAGAAATGTTCGCCCAGTGAAACCCCGTTCACACGGGTGCCCAGTTCTGTCCGGAAGTCGCGAATGGCAAAGCCCCTGGCGGTTTTTGCGATTGAGAAATGTACCTTTGCCAGCCGGTATGGCGCGCTGTCGTGCAGCGGGAGGTCGATCGTGATCGGCGGCAGGGCTTCATCACCGACCGGTTGCCTGCCGACAAAGAACGGCAGCACCTGGAGTGGCAGACCGTCGCTCGGCAGAACCTTCGACACGGCTTCAGACCCGGGACGAATGGTGATCTGTCCCGTCGTGGATCGGACGCCGGGGGCTTGGGCGACCGCAGGGTCGGTCTTTCGACGTCCACCGACAACAATGGAGGTGACGAAAGCATCGTCCAGACTATGCAGCCGCTCACTGAGACGCAGCATCAGTTCGTAGGCCATGTCGGCATCCTCGCTGATACGCCGGAGAAAGTCAGCACGCTGAATTGTCTCGATTTCCAGCTCAGTGACCGCTTTCACCGTAGCACTGCGCGAACGGCCTTCGATAACCCCCATTTCACCGAAATATTCACCCGCGCCAACGCGCCCCAACGCAACTTCGCGGCCCCGGAGTTCCTTGATGATTTCGACTTCACCGGAAATCAGGAGAAAAACGGTATCGCTCGGGTCGCCTTCGCGAAATACGATGTCCCCGCTCTCGAACCGTCGCCTCTGCATGCAGCTTTCCCTCGTGATCATCAACACAATTACGACAATTCTATGCCGGCGCCCCCGCCACATGCATGGAAATTGTTCCTGCCGGGCTGACTATAGCGTGAAAGACAGTCCTTGTACGGCTTTCTTGACGCTGCTCCACCACTTCCGGCATGCCAATCCGGCCGTCCTGCGAATGCAACAGAAACAGGCTTCAAAGCTTACCGCGAATCCATTTGCCTGTGCCGCGCCATATCGGCCTCGTCCCGCATTTTCTTCTCCTCCACGAGACTTCGATAGTCGCTCAGCACCGTTGGCGGTATCTCTTTGCCCGCTGCAATCGCCCGCCGGAGGGCGATGCGATAGGCGGACTTGCGTGCTGCCATGCCTATTGGCGTATAAGGCGGGATACGGCCAACCCGTCCTCCCCGTATATCGAACCCAGCGATCTGCAATTCCGTCGACAACAGGGCCCCTCGGTGCGGCCGGCCGAGAAGCAGGAGATTTTCCGAGAAGATGCCGGCAATCTCCCAGGCGTCACGGGCTTTGATTGGCGGACGCGCTTTCCGGTTCGATCTGATCAATAAAAACGCGGTGGCAAACCAGTCGGAGGCAACCGCATAGCGGCCATCGTGTCCGGGAAGCGGCAAGAGCGTATCCGGCCTCCAGTGATCGGCATAAGCCAGTCGCAAGGCTCCCATGTCATGTTCTGCCTCCGTCCCCGGCCTAGCTTCCCCCGTCGCCTCGAACGCCAGAAACTCGGCAAGGGTCAGTTCATGTATCGCACTCATGAGGTCAAAAAGGTGAAATGCGGCTTGACCGGCGTCACGCGAAGTTTCGCATCTTCAGCTTCATGCCGACAATCTGATAGATATCGAGACCTGTGATGTTGGCCACCTCGCGAAACGGCAAGGATGTTTCCTTCAACAGGACGGCCGCATGACGATACGGGTTCATGCGGACCTTGCTGGTCGAGCGCCTGGCGCCGCCCTGTCTGCTTCTGCGCTCGGCGGCCCGGCGCTCCTCTTCATCGAGCCCTCTGTCCTTTGCTGCCCTCAACGCCGCCTCGCGCCGCGCTTTCTCCATGCGGATATCCCGATCCATGAGATGCGCGGCTGTTGAAAAGCGGCTGTTGAAATTTCTCTCGGCCGCTGATTCCGGCCTTCGAGGTTCGGGCTGTGGCTTTGGCGTCTCTTTCTGTGCCCGCTGAGCCGCGGCCTCGTCGAGGCTCAGGCCTTTCCGCCCGGCCATGCGCTGTGCCGCCGCCAGTGCATTGTCCCGTTCGCCCGCGAACGGGCTTTCGGCGGCAAGCATCAGCAGGTTGTGAAACCGCTCGCGCTCGGCATCTGTGAAGGTCTCGGAAATAACGGTCTCGCTGTCTCTGAATTAAGGTTTTCTACGGGTGCGGCCACTCTGGCAGCAAAGGCACATTGTATCATTTGCAGTGCCCTGCTGCCTACAGGCGAGATCGCTAAAAACCGCCGAATATCGTATGCCCACATGGCATATTAAAAATCCCGAGGTGTGGTTTACTAATTAACTTTCAACCAGTCCCCCGGCCCGCCGCCGCACTCAGGGCACTTCGTCATCCAGGAGAAGCGTTCGGTACCGCGCATTGACCCGGCAAATTGCCGGACGAAAACCACGTCACGCCAAATTGAGAACTAAACCGGAAATAGGCATTGTCCAGGCGGCCCCCGCTCCCATGCCCTTGTCATAGCGCGCAGAAATGCGCCGCAGCGCAACAACCTGCCCAAATGCGGACTTCATTCAGTGCCTGGTTACGTCTTCGCCGTCCAGACCGGAGAACTCGTCGTCATCGCCGATATCGCCGGTTTCGTCGAAAGTGATAATCCCGCCCTCATCGGAACGATGACGGCTCTCCAGTTCACCGATCATGCCCTTGGCCTGAATGGCCGCCCATTCCATTTTCGCGGCAGCGTTGAAATGACCGCCAGCGGTGGCCTGCTCGGAGAGCACACGCATACCCGCCTCCAGCATTGTAAAGGCGTAGCTTAACGGCAGTGCCTGCTCATGATCGAACTCAAAGCCGTTGGTGCTTTCAAAGGCGTCCGCAAGTTCAGAAAACACCCGCAGCATCTGGTCGACGTCGTGATCTTTCTGGTCGACATCTATTTTTGACAGGTGATCGGCAACGCCGCGAATGATCTTCGCAAACACGAAGCCTTCATTTTCCAATTCCACCTCAATCTTTGTGGAGTCACCTGACTCGTCATCGTTAGACATCACCCTGCCCTTTGGCACTCACTATCGGCACACATATTCAATACTATCGACATTCCGGGGCCGCGGTTCTGCTTTCTCCCGCTTCGCACCCCTTGAAGTCAAGCCCGGATATATCCGGCTTCAGTCAAATCCCCGTAATCGCGCCAATGCCTGCAACCCCGCAACAAGTGCCTTGCGGGAGCCTGGCATTCGATCCTCGCAACAGACTTTGCGCACGGGTGTCCAGTGCATCCCCAGGCTGAGCATGGTATCGCGCAAGGCGCGGAGGTTCCAGGCCTGCTCGTCCGATATCTCCGGCCCGAAGCTACCCTGCCCCGCGTTCCGCTCGGCACCGAGATCGCCATATCGCGCCACGCCTTCGCTGTTGCGTGTGCGCAGATAGAGCGCACGCAACCACACACCCGCATCATAGAGTTCAGGCGCGATGACCTCCCGGTCGAGAAGACAATCAAGGAGGCATTCATACCTGGCCCTGGCCCCGACCATCACGCTGTCCCCTGCAGCGGAAACCATCCGGGGCTCGACGACAATGCCGCCGCTATGGCGGGCCCGGTCCTGAGCCCCAAGATCGCTTGCGTCAAATTCTCCCTGTTCCGAAACCTCAACTCGTGGAAACCTCGTCCGATGATCTGATACTGCGGTCACCGAAGCTCTGCACGCACGTTTGTTCATTCTATGGATCACTTCTCATCTGTCAGGAATTGTGACGCCGCCTAACAGCGTTGTCAGGCAGGGCTGCCGTAAAGCCTGGCAAGGACACGTGTCTCAAGATCTTTGAGCTCGGTATCGCGCGTCAGCAGATAGTCCATGAGATCGCAGGCATGCATAACGGTTTTGTGGTCACGCCCGCCGACACTGGCGCCGATCCGGGCAAGTGAGAGTTCGAAACAGAGTTGACGCATGAGATACATCGCGAGCTGTCGCGGTCGGGCAATTTTCCGGTCCCGTCTGGCACAGAGCAACAGCGCCAGCGAAACACCGCTGGCCTGCGACACCGCTTCGAGAATGTCCTGCGGTGTCGGCATCACAGGGCCTGACCGGGGGACCTGACCGGTCAGGGATGCGAGTTCCGGACCGGTGACATTTTCGCTGTCGCCCGCGATCGAAACATTTGTGGCCGCCATAGAACGCTGTTTCTCTACCTGATTGCTCATTGCTTTGCTCCCGTTGATGTTCCCTGTTGATCGCCTGATGTCTGATGACTGGCCGGATTTTTGTGATCGGCCGGATTCTGCTGAGCAGGATGTCGCTGCAGAAAATGCACCTCTCTGGACCTTGCGCTTCCGCTCATACGATCCGCATATGCGCTCCGGCGTCTTCGACGCTGAAAGGGTCTGCATCGCCCCTCTCGCAGGGGCCAGGTCTGACTGCCAGCAGGCACGTGGCCTTCACCCTGGGTCCGCGCCCCGGTCTTTTGCGCGCCCTGCGCCGGAACAAGACCGAGCGCAACCGCCTCCGCTGCGGATAGCTGCAACAGACGGCGGATCGCCGTATGGCTCATTCCGCGGCTCCGGCAATGAACGACGAAAGCTTCCGTCTTTGTCAGATAGATATCCGGATCAATCTCCAGGGAATCATCCACAAGCCGTCCCTCCCGTCAGCCGCGCGGACGGCCGCGCGGATGGCCAACTGCCGCACATGCTCACCCGGCTGAGAGACGGGCAACCAGCCGCGGAGGATACAAACCGCCGACATGACGGTATCCGGCAGTGTCGAGACGTCGAAGAATTCTTGGTCATGTGCTATAATTCTTTTTCTACGTTTGATGGATTTTTGTACCCATATTGGGAAATATACGCAAGAATGAGTTGTGCCCATATTGCACATTGTACCCACTCTGATTTCGCGCTATAGTCCTGACATGATGAACCGCATCAAAGAACTGCGACGCATGCGCGGCCTGACCCAGGACGGGCTCGGAAAGCTTGTCGGAACCGGCCGCTCGCAGATCGTCAAGCTGGAGAGAGGCGAGCGGCGTTTGACGGTGGAGTGGATGCGCCGTCTGGCCCGGGCGCTTGAGTGTCATCCCTCCGACCTGCTCGAGAACGATCCTTATCTGCAGGAAGCCAGCAAGCCTGGCACAGGCTCGGCCGCACCACCGATGCGTCCGGATTCTGCCGGCCGGAAGGTCTATGATCAGCATCCCGGCGGTTACGCCTCCGGTTTCGGGATGACGGAAACAGGCTACGCTCCACAATCCGGCGAAGCGGCGCGGGTCGCGATAGCAGTCCCCCCCGCCGCCAGCCTTTTGCGGGATGTGGAAGTTCGCGGCGTTGCCGTCGGCGGCAACGAAAGTTGTTTTGAATACAATGGCTCAGTGGTCGATCACGTGCGCCGGCCACCAGGCATTACAGGTGCCCCGAACGTATTTGCAATCTATGTTGTAGGACAATCCATGTCGCCGCGCTTCGAGGAAGGCGAGATTGTTTTCGTCCACCCCGGCCGTCCCGCGACAAGCGGCTGCGATGTCATCGTTGAGTTGCATGGACACGACGGCGATCCCGGCCAGTGCTATATAAAACGCCTGGTGAGGCGGACGCCGACCCGGACAATCCTGCAGCAGTTCAATCCGGCTCGGGACGATATCTCGTTCGACAACGACAACATCCGGGCCATGTACCGAATTTTGACCGCATCGGAATTGCTTGGCGTATAAACCGGAGAGCTGCTGAGACCGGCAGGAGATCTGGTCCGTATGACGCTCGCGTCTTCCTGCCTCAAGAAGCCGAAAAACCTGTCGCCCCGCATTCCCATCCAGTTGTCACAGCCCCTTCACGGAACAGATTCACTTACCCGCATTTCAGCATTCTGCGCATAAATTTGTACCCATTTCGTCTCTTTTTCTTGAACTTCCTTCAGCAAGACATCAGCATACCGTAAAACGAGTGTTCTTCGAATCTTCATCTGAGAAAATCACCTCAGAAGCTTCGTTTGAAAACGCTGTTTCAAACAGAAACCGTGCCGTTGTGTATGCAGGCCACGAAGGAGTGCCGCCATGGATGAAAGAGAAACAATCGAGGCGCGTTACGACGCGATGCCCCCGGATGCCGCCCGTCGCCTGCGCGATTGTGGCACCGATCCTCTGGCCAATCGTCACCACGCCCTGAGGACCGAAATTGCTTTCGCCCGAAGAATGTTCCGGACCAATCACCGCGCAAGCAAAGGCAGACGGCGACTGAGCGTGACGATGCGCCGGCAGCACCAGAATGATTGCCGCCACTGGTGGCATCGTTATCGCCAGGCACAGGCCTCCGCGGCCCAGGTGCGGAACTTACTCTCTTTGGCGTCTTTGAGCAGGTCGCTCTTCGGCCCCAGGTAGAATAGGGAGTTCAGGTCAGATCCGGTTTAGAAGGAATTGCGGCAAGCGATCGGCCGGTCCGATGAATCTGCTCCAGTCATGTCGCTTTGAGCGGATTCACAGATTTCGCCGAAACCACGGAACGGTGCCGACAATATATGATCCGCTCCAGGAGTCCGGAGCCGTTCAGCCCTGACAGTCGCCGGGGATCTTGGCCAGTTCGGGATGCGGTCCAAAAACATAGGGAAACACAGCCAGAATGTCTTCCAATCTGCCGCCATGCCCGAGAACGCGGGAACCAGCATCGATCGCACAGTAGATAGCGCCGATTTTTCCGAATGCACAGATAATCCGCTCGCCTTCGGTATCCAGAATGGCGACAACCTGCTCGCCGGCGTCGGTCGCAAGTGGAACACAATGACCGGCCAGACCAAGTGCAACCATCTCTTCGCCCATGGCGGTCAGACGCTGCACTTCTGCATGAGACAGAGCTGCGGGCTCGGCCTCCAGTACGGGCGGTGGTATTTGCCGAGGGCTTTTAAGCATAACTGACATGTTGCATTTCCTGCGATATCGCGTCGGATTAGCAAGTCTGACAGTGATCTATGACCGAATGGTAAACAGCATTTTATATGAATTTTGGCAATTCGCGTCGATTGCCGGGATCAGCAACGATCAGGTCACTGGAAACCTTTGGATTCGCACCTCTTTTCCACCGACAAATGCCGTCAGCGTTTTGTCCGCGCCACCTCCGGCTTCTCACCAAAAGGAAAGATCTTCACCGCTTCATGAATCAGCTTCAGGCGGAAGGCAAGCCCCTGAATCCCGGCCTGCTGCACCGCATCGGGTTTTGCATCCGACGGCCGCCCCTGATCCAGCCACTCGAACCCGGCGCCGAACTATAAGAGAGTGCTAATGGAACAATTCAGCCTTATCGTCGGCTGAGCGTGACCGTGCAGGTCCCGCGACCGGACCACCGCAGAACCTTCAGATCACGTATTCCCGTCAATGCAGCGTCAGCAGGGCTTCCGCATTCCGCCACTCACCCCGCCTGAACAGCTCGCGCGAATCAACCGTTACCGAATAGAGAGGACCGTCGAGGTTTTTACGCCAGAACTGCAGGAAACGCTGAAGCTCGGGGTAGTGCGGCAGCAGGTCGTATTCCTGCCAGATATAGCTTTGCAGCAGTCCCAGGTGATCCGGCATACGGTAGATGATTTCAGCCGTTGCCAACCTATAGCCAGTAAGTTGGCGCTCCATGAGCGTAGAGTCCGTCATGACATCAAGCCTCCTCTAATGCAAGCTCTGACACCGGAATAGCCTATTCTATAATTTCGACGAAATACAATCCAAATTTATTACCTGTTATTTCTGGCAGCAAAATAACAACAGTGCTGATAAATACATTATCCCACTAATTATTTTAACTCTGCATTGAAACGGCACAAGCATCCCAGAATCAGAGACTTCACCGGAATCGAATATATCCCAGCCGTTTCCAGGACAGCTTTCGGATGCCGTGTTCCCGTTCTGCCGGTCTGAAGACGAACTCGATAGAAACAGGAAACGCTACGGACAGAGAAGCACGCAAAGCTTACTTATCTGATGAAATCTCAAGCCGCTTTGTCGCGACCGACCCCGGATTCGATATACTCAAGAACTCTGTCCAGACGCACTTCGAGCGCGCGATGCTGGAGTCCCGTGTCGTCGTGGATTGCGCGTAACCGGTTGCTCTGGCGTTCAAGGTGCTTTTCCAGACGGGCAATGCGCCACCACAGAAACCCCATGAACGGGAACAAAAACGCAAACAAAACCCAATCCAGCATAACCGGCTCCAAAACACACTACCAATGCCACAGCGACTCTTGCGGGCATCGAAAAAAAACACGCCGCGAAAGACAATCAATCGCTAACAAGCAAGCAACTCGCGTGCCAGATTATTTTACACATAGGATTCAATAAGTTGACTTTTAGGAGCCGTAACGACGGTCATTTTCTGTAAACTCTGCCGACATTGGAAGAACCGTCAGGAGTTCAGTATATTTTATTATCAATCAACTATTTAGCATTTTATCGCACGTAGAAATCCCGAATAGCTATTGTAAAGATAACCGACGTGATGTCTGCCGCAGATTTTCTGCGCCGGCAACGGGGCCGCTGAATAAGTTCTTTCTGTGGGTCCGGCGATGCTGTAGCCAGACAACCGGAACATTTTAGCGCCCCCCCTATCGGCGTCCACACCTATGCCAAGTGTTGCAACAGTCAATGAATCTCTATCTCAAAGTCTTCCTCGCCATGTCGATCCCGTTCGCCGCGATGACCGGCGTCATTATCGCCGGCAACGACGGTATTGCCGGAGGCATATCGACTGGCATTGCCGCCGGAGCCGCCTTTGGTGCGTTGGCGTCCGTCATTCTGGTCACACTTCACAACAAGGCAATCGCGCGTCTGCCCTTTCCCACTGAAGACAAGTCCAACAGCGTCAAGCAGCTCAAGGTCATCTACGTTGAATGGGATTACGACATTGCCTTCAGTCGCTGTTCTCAGGTTCTCAGCAGCTACGGTTGCCGGCAGATTCAGCCGGACCCGCGGCATGGCACAATCATTTCAAAGTCAAAACTGGATCTTTTCGCCGCTTTGCAGTCCATCGGAATGCGGGTCATCGAACACGAGCCCGGCCGCTGCGAAATCCAGATCATCAGCCGGCCGAAAATGCCCACGACCCTGCTCGACTACGGCCGGAACCTCCGCAACGTCGAAGAACTCGCACAACGCCTGCAGGCGTTCGAAGACAAAACCGAGGCATAAACCTCAGGCTCTCACGCCGCCGCCAGCCGCGGGAACGCTCCCAGGGCAGCCATCACCCGTCAGCAGGCGCTTATCGGTAATAGATGTGCTGTCCGATCTGCAGGGTCCGCTCGCGCTCGACCCGCCAGGGAACCTTAATACTCGAGGCGTGAAAGAACAGGCTTCCCAGGGTTGGGTCGTAAGGCAGCTCGACCACCATCGCGCGGGCGAGTTCCACGGCGGTCGACCAGGCTTCAGCTTCCTGCGGCTGATCGCTTTTGCCGTCGCACCACCAGGAGAACTGGCACGGCGGCTGCTCGCCGCCCTGACTGACCACGCCGCAGATCGTGTCGGGAAATTCCTCATGCCGGACCCGGTTCAGAACGACGGCGCCAACCGCGATCATCCCTTCGGCCCCCTCGGCCTTGGCTTCCCAGTACATGACCAGTGCAAGGCAGCGCTCGGCCCTGGTCAGTTCAGGCTCCGCCATGGCCTTCGGAACCATCTGGAACAGCAGAACCCCGGCAATCAACCAGATCGCCGTAAACGACATTTGTCTCATACCGTTTCCCGTTTCCCTTCTCCCTGCCGGAACCGCCTTCTACCGCTTTTGAAGCGAACGGCCTCAGATGCCGGTTTCAATTGCCACCCTCAGGCTGAAGACGATATCAGCGGCAAACGATCGTAGCGTCAATCTGATTGTTAAAGATCGGACCCTGCACCCGGCAACTGTTGACTGCCTGCCTGATCTCGCGGCGGTCAAACCCGGCACCCGACTGCGAGTAGACCGGACTCGGGGCAAAAAACTGGCCGGCAGCCAGGGCCCATAGGCCAACTGCAAGTACGGCGACCAGAATACGATCCAAAGCTTTCATAACAGCATACCTTTCTCACACAAAACATTCATGGAGGGAAAAAGCGTCGTCGGCCTGCCCCTGATGGTTTTCAAGCCAAAGGAACGCAGGAACTCTCATCAATCTCAGCGCGCTGACCGCGTCGATGGACATAGGACGCCAGCAACCGGTACGGCAAGGC
>Ga0214472_10009647_pt1 | contig 10059 bp, 9 predicted proteins | sample RVTome_6_FD_207662 | JGI IMG/M metagenome (GOLD analysis project Ga0214472, IMG submission 207662) | Soil microbial communities from uranium-contaminated site in the Upper Colorado River Basin, Wyoming, United States - RVT140D175 | ecosystem: Environmental > Terrestrial > Soil > Contaminated >...
TTTCAAAAGCCCGTGCATCAGCGCCTTCATGGTCTCGAGGCTGTCGTTGACGCCCCTCAGCAACACCGTCTGGGTGCCGATCGGAACGCCGGCATCGGCGAGGCGGTTGAAGGCTTCCGTCACCTCGGGCGTGAGCTCGCCCGGGTGCGTGGCATGAACGCTGAGCCACACCGGCCGGTGCTTCTTCAAGACCTTGACGAGCGAGCGGGTGATTCGCATCGGCAGAACCACCGGCACTTTCGAGCCGATGCGCACGAACTCGATGTGCGGGATCTCCTTCAGACGGCCGAGGAGGTAGTCGAGCTTGTCTTCGGACAGCGTCAACGGATCCCCGCCCGAGAGGAGAACGTCGCGGACCTCGGTGTGGGCGTCGAGATAAGCCAGCGCCTCTTCCCACTCGCGAACGCTGAAGTGGTACTCGCCGCCGGGATTGCCGACCATGCGCGACCGCGTGCAGTAGCGGCAGTACGTGGTGCAGAAGTTGGACACCAGGAACAGCACACGGTCCGGGTAGCGGTGTACCAGGCCGGGCACTGGGGAATGTCCGTCCTCGCCCAGCGGATCGTCCGCCTCGCCGGGCGATTTCAGATATTCGCTGCCGACCGGAATGTGGGTGCGCCGGAGCGGCTCGCCCGGATCGCTGGGGCTCATCAGGCTCGCATAGTACGGCGTGATGCCGACCGGCAGGGATCCGTTGTGGCGACCCACCGCTTCGCGCTCCTCGGCGCTCAGCGCGAAGGTGCGCTCGAGCTCTGCCAGCGTGCGAATGCGGTGGCGCGACTGCCAGCGCCAGTCGTCCCATTCCGCGCGGCTGGCGCCCGGATAGTGGCTGCGCAGGAATCGTCTTGACGCCGGGCTGGTGGGAAAGCGCTCCGCCGCCTGCGACGCGTCGGACTTCGGCTTCGATCGTGAAACCGGAGCTGCGGGGGTAAGAGTTGTGTTGAGAAGGGAGATGGTGAACGGGGTCGCTGCCACACGACCCGGAGGTTCGGCGCCATCCGTCGCCGAATCAGCAAGATCTGATTTCATTCGTCCAGGAAGGCTCCGAGTCGGATGCGACCGTCGCGCGCCAATCGTCGTTGCTGTCGTCGCACTTCCGACAGTTTCGCCATATACGCCTTCGCAAAAATGCTTCAAGTAAAAATACGCGCGGCAAGGGATATTTTTCGTTGATAGTCGCCGGCATGCGTCTAAGCCCGGGCCCGGTGGCCCGGCCGGCCGTGCGCCGCGACGGTCGCTGCCGGGTCAGCCGGCCATTCTGAGCGACGACTGCGCCGTGACCGCGACCGCCACGTCGAGCGCCAGGAAATCGTCGCTGCCGCCGGCGAAGGTACCCGACACCGGGACTGCCTGCGCCGGCTCGCGCGCCACCGCGATCGGCACCAGGTTTCGGCTGCCGGCCTTTCCGTTGGTCGGATCGAACTCGATCCATCCGGCGCCGGGCAGGTAGATTTGCACCCAGGCGTGGGTGGTGCCGGCGCCGACCACGTCTGCCGCCTCGTCGTCGAGCGAGGGATCGTACAGATAGCCGCTGACGAATCGGGCGGCGAGCCCGACGCTGCGCACCGCTTCCATCATCAGGAGCGCGAAGTCGCGGCATGAGCCCGATTTCAGCGCCAGCGTTTCCGCCGGCGCCTGAACGCCCGGATCGTGCCGCGTCACATAGGCCAGCTCGCGCCGCACCGCCGCGGTGAGTGCCAGCAGGAAGGCTTCGGTTTCGCCGTTGACGCCGCTGTCGTCGAGAAACCGCCGCGCCCATTCCGTCACCAGCCGGTCGGGATCGCCATGGTGGCGCTCGATGGTGCGGCCGAGATCGGGGATCTCGCGCGCCGGATAGCTGAACGGGATTCGCCTGGCGTACGGCTCGATGGGAAAGGCGGGCCGGTCCAGCGGATAGCGGTCGATCACGATCTGCGATTCGATGCTGAGCCGGTCCGAGCTTTCCCGGAAGGTGGCGATCGCCACGGAATTGCCGAACACGTCGTACAGCCAGCGCAGCTCGGCCTCCGGCTCGATCCTGAGCGTCGCCTCCAGCAGCCGCAGGTCGTGGCTGTCGCGCGGCCGCAGCATCAGCCGGTGCTCGCCGAATTCAACGGCGCGCTTGTAGCGGTATTCGGTCGTATGCTTGACGGTCAGCCGCTGCACTTTCCGATCCTCGATTTGAACGCGCGGAAGTCAGTCACACCGCAGGCGGCAGGACAAGGCTAGGCGGTGGCTTCGACGCCGAAATAGCTGGCTTCGATGGACATTGAAAGGGCCGCCAGGGCGAGCTGTATGTGATCGATATAATCGTGCAGCCGGCGTTCGGTGAGCTCGCTCGCCGGACCCGTCTCCAGTGCGAATTCGAGCGCTCGCCGCGCCTTCTCCAGGCTCGCGTCGCGCTGCGAGCCGTGCCGGCGCTCGAGATCGCGCAGCACCGCGGTCGTGCGGCTGACGCACAGCGAGACCGAGCGCGGAAACTCCTCATCGTAGAGCAGGAATGTGGCGATATCGCGCGGACTCGAGGCGCCCGGATGGCGCAGCCGATAGGCGTGATAGCCGCACACCGAACGCAGCAGTACGTTCCAGTGCACGTAGGCGACCGCGTCGCCCTTCCGGATGGAGAGCCGGTCGTAGCCCATGTCGAGAATGCGCGTGGTCTGGTCCGCGCGCTCGATGAATTTGCCGAGCGAGTAGAAGCACCACGGCTCGGAGCGCAGGAAGGTGCCTTCGGCGATGCCCTCGAATGTCTGGCAGTCGCTGATCACCTGCTGCGCCAGCTGCGACAGGTTGGACAGGCGGATGTCGCGCAGCGAAAGCGCCCTTGCCCGGCCGTACACGATGTTGAGGTGGGTCCACATCTCTGTGCTTACCAGATGCCGCACCGAGCGTGCGTTTTCGCGCGCCGACCTGATGCACGAGACAATCGAATTCGGGTTGTCGCGGTCGAGCACGGAGAAGTTCAGCACCGACCTTGTGCTGATCTCGTCGTACCGCGCGCGGAACCGCTCCGTGTCGTCGAACAGCACCAGGACGCGGCTCCAGTCGGGTCCCTCCGGGTCGTCGCGTGCATACGTCTCGTTGATGTCGAGAATGCGGGCGAGATCCTCTGCCCGTTCGACGTAGCGGCCGAGCCAGAAGTTGTTGGCGGCGAGGCGGGCGACGAGGCTAGACAAGGACCCAGGTATCCTTCGATCCGCCGCCCTGCGAGGAATTGACCACCAGCGATCCCCGCTTCAGCGCCACGCGGGTCAGCCCGCCCGGCAGCACCCAGGTCGACCTTCCGGTCAGCGCGAACGGGCGCAGATCGACATGGCGCGGTTCGATCCTGCGACCGATCAGCGTTGGCGAGACCGAGAGGTCGACCACCGGCTGGCTGATGAAATTTCCCGGATCGGCCTTGAGCTTGGCCCGCAGGCTGGCGAGCTCGCGCTTGCTCGCCCTGGGGCCGATCACCACCCCGTAGCCCCCGGCCTCGCCGACCGGCTTGGTGACCAGCCGGTCGAGATTGGCGAGCGTCTTGGCCAGCCCCTCCGCCTCGCGGCAGATATTGGTCGGCACATTTTCGATGATCGGGTCTTCCTTGAGGTAGTAGCCGATGATGCGCGGCATGTAGGCGTACACCGCCTTGTCGTCGGCGACCCCGGTGCCGATGGCGTTGGCGATGGTGACATTGCCCTTGCGGTAGGCCTCGAACAGCCCCGGCACGCCCAGCATGCTCGCCGGATTGAACGCCAGCGGATCGAGAAAGTCGTCATTGATCCGGCGATAGATGACATGTACCGGCTCGCGCCCCGCCGTGGTGCGCATGAAGACGCGGTCGCGCTCGACCAGCAGGTCGCGGCCCTCGACCAGCGGCCCGCCCATCTCGCGTGCCAGGAACACATGCTCGAAATAGGCGGAATTGAACACGCCCGGCGAGAGCAGCGCCACGGTCGGATCGCTGATCCCCTTGGGCGCCACATCTTCCAGCGTCCTTCTGAGGCGCGCGCCGTATTCGTCGACGTCCGCGACCGCAATGCCATCGGCGAGGTCGGGAAAGGCGCGCATCATCAGATGCCGGTTCTCGATCACGTAGGATACCCCGGAGGGCGCGCGGCAGTTGTCCTCCAGCACGCGGAAGCTGCCGGTGTGGTCGCGCACCAGGTCGACGCCGCAAATATGCACATAGGTCTTCCGTGGCACCTCGACGCCCTGCATCGCCGCGACATACTGCCTGTTGGACTTGATCAGCTCGCCCGGCACCACGCCGTCCTTGAGGATGTGTTGGGCGTGATAGACGTCGTGCAGGAACAGGTTGAGCGCCGCCACGCGCTGCTTGACGCCGGTCTCGATGGTGCGCCAGTCGTCCTTCGACAACACCCGCGGCACGACGTCGAACGGCAGAATGCGGTCGATCGCGTCTCGATCGGTATAGACGGTGAAGGTGATGCCGAGATTGAGCAGTTCGCGCTCGGCGTCGCGCGCCCGCCGCCGCAGGCCGGCGCTGTCGAGCTCGTTCAGCCGCCGCCGGATTTCGCGCGTGTGCTGGAGCCCGCGCTTGCCCAGCAGCTCGCAGTAGTAGCCGCCCGGATCATAGTCTCCGAGCAGTCCCGTCCGGCCCCGTTCACTCACGGCGGTGGCCGCCATGTGCGCTCCCGCCACGTCTGCAGATTCGGCTGCCTGCAAGCCTAGAGTATTGCGCGGCCGGCACAACACGCATTGTGCTGAATTGCGCGCGGTTCGCTTTAGCGGTCAGCCGGGACCCGGAACGTGAGCGACGCCCACAGCGACTGCCAGACCGGGGCGCCCTCCTCCTGCGTCTCGGGCGCCGGGCGCATCGTCACGGCGTCGAGCAGATACTCGACGCCCGCACGCACCGGCACGGTGTAGCGGCCGTCGCCGTCGCTGCGCACCGAGGTGAGCGTGACCTCGCCCGCCGGCTCCCTGGCGAAAATATCGAGCTGCGCGTCGGCGCGCGGCGCGCCCTGATAGAGCACCTGGACCGGGAGCCCGTCCGTCATGTCGTCGGTATAGGGGTTTGCGCCGGCGACGATTTCGGTCTCCAGACCGAGCTCGGAATCCTGTCCCGCCCCATCGCCCACCGCCACCAGGCTCTTGGCGAATCGGCGGTAGGTCTCGGTGAAGCCGAACTCCGGCAGGCCGCGCGCGCGGTGCTGGTCGAGCACCTCGGAAAGCCCCTTGCTGTCGAGGAACGCCGCGAACATCTCCATGTCGGTGTATTCGACGATGGTGCCGAGCGTGACCGCCGTGATCACCGCCAGGCCCTCGTCCGGGGCCTCCATGTCGAGCGCCGGCAGGTCGCCCGGCCTGCCGTTCACCGGCACGCCGCGGCCGCCGGAGGACACCTCGAATTTCTCGAGCGCGAACGGCAGCAGCGGGAACGGCTCGCCGAGGAAGTTTTGCCCGACCCGAAAATCGGCGATAATGCGCGCGGCGGTCTCGTAGCTGTGGGGCGAGATCCAGAACTCGTGAGCTTCCGCTTCCGACGCGGTCAGAAGCAGGATGGCGAAGGCCAGCACGGGGGGGAATCGGTGCATGGGACGGCTCGCACGAATGTCGATGGCCCTTAGGCTGGCACTGAATGCGGCGAAGTCAAGCGCCGCCGCCCTGCTGGCTGCCGCGCTGGCGGCGTCGGCTGCGCTGATGCCGGCCGCCGGCCCCGCCGCCGCCCATGAGGTGCGCCCGGCCATTGCCGATGTCGAGGTCGGCCGCGACCGCCTGCGCCTGACCGTCCGCCTCGCGCTGGAGTCGATCGTCGCCGGCATCGATCTTCAGGGTCTCCGCGACACCAACGAATCACCGCTCGCCGGCACCCATGACGAGCTTCGCGCGCTCGCGCCCGCCGCGCTCGAGGCTGAGCTGCGCGCCGCCTGGCCGCGTATTCGCGAGGGCTTCCACCTCGACGTCGCGGGCACGGCGCTGCAGCCGGAAATCGCCGGCGTGGCGATTCCCGAGGTCGGCAATACCTCGCTCGGGCGCGATTCCGTGCTGAGCCTCGAGGCGGAGCTGCCGCCCGGCGACGCGCCGGTCACCGTCGGCTGGAAAGCGGCCTTCGGCCCGCTGGTGATCCGCCAGATGGGCGCCGGCGACGACGCCTATGCCGGGTACCTTACCGGCGGCGAGGCGAGCGAGCCGCTGCCGCGCAGCGGCGTCGCGCATGAGGAGTGGACGTCGGTCGCCCTGCGCTATCTGGTGATCGGCTTCGAGCACATTGTGCCCAAGGGCCTCGATCACATTCTCTTTGTTCTCGGCCTTTTCTTCCTGTCGCTCAGGCTGCGTCCGCTGTTGATCCAGGTCACCGCCTTCACCGTCGCCCACACCCTCACGCTGGCGCTCGCCATGCTGGGCGTGGTCTCGATCTCGCCCGCGATCGTCGAGCCGCTGATCGCCGCCTCGATCGTCTATGTCGCGGTCGAGAACGTCCTGCGCTCCAACATGACCCGCTGGCGCACCGTCGTGGTGTTCTGCTTCGGCCTGCTGCACGGGCTCGGCTTCGCCTCGGTTCTGGGCGAGATCGGGCTCGACCCCGCGCGCTTCGCGATCGGCCTGATCAGCTTCAATGTCGGCGTCGAGCTGGGTCAGCTTACGGTGATCACGGTGGCCTTCCTCGTCGTCGGCGTCTGGTTCCGCCACAGGACATGGTATCACGCGAGGATCGCCGCGCCGGCCTCGGTCGCGATCGCGCTGGTCGGCGCATTCTGGTTCGTCGAGCGGGTGGCGGGCTGAAGCCCGCCTTCGCGGCCGCCCGGCGCCGGGCGGCACGCGACCCGATGCAACCGGGTTTCCGGCCCAGACTCAGCGTTTGGGCTTTTCCGGGCGCTTCTTGTCCGCCCGGCGCTCGGCCTCGCGCTCGGCGTCCCAGTAGTGGCGGCCGAACGCGGCGTGCGCCATTGCGCGCGCGAATTTCTCACGCCGCTTGCGGCCTCGCGCCTCGTCTGCCGCCCCGTATCGCGCCGCCGCGCGCTGCTGCCGCTCCCCAACGCAATCCGTCATTCGCGCCTCCGATCCGTGATCGATCCCCGGCGGACGGCAATCGCCTGCCGGCCGGATGCGGGGCTCGCGCGCCAGGGCGCACTTCGCCCGTCATCCGGATCGGTGTCGGATCGGCAATGCGATCAGCTTGGGGGGAAATGCTCACGGGTCGTGGACATGACCTGTAAATGGAGCCGGCGCGGGCTTAAATCAAGCCGATGCCGTCTTCGTCGACCGGACCATGAAACCTGAGGACAACCGCTTCTCGCGCCGCGTGCGGCGCTATGGCCGGGTCGGCGCCAATATCGGCGGCGTCGCGGCGCGCTATGCCTCCTCGCGGCTCGTCGGCGCCACCGACCGCACGGCCAATGCGGTCGCGCTGGCGCGTGCGCTGGGCGCGCTCAAGGGCCCGCTGATGAAGGTGGCGCAGATGCTCGCCACCGTTCCCGACGCCGTGCCGGCCGAATATGCCGTCGAGCTCGCCAGGCTGCAGGCCGCCGCTCCGCCCATGGGCTGGCCATTCGTGCGCCGCCGCATGGCCGCCGAGCTCGGGCCCGACTGGCAGAGCCGCTTCGCCGAATTCGGCCGCGACGCGGCCGCCGCCGCCTCGCTTGGCCAGGTGCACCGGGCGCGCGCGCTCGACGGCGCCCCCATGGCCTGCAAGCTGCAATATCCCGACATGGATTCCGCCGTTGAAGCCGACCTCAACCAGCTTCGCATCATCTTCGCCATCCACAGGCGCATGGAGCCCGCCATCGTCACCGATGAGGTCGCCGTCGAGATCGGTGCCCGGCTGCGCGAGGAGCTCGACTATCTGCGCGAGGCGCGCCACATGGCGCTCTACCGCGCCATCCTCGCCGGCGTCGCCGACGTGCGCGTTCCCGAGACCCGCGATGCGCTCTCCACCCGCAGGCTGCTCACCATGAGCTGGGAGGAGGGCAGGCCGCTGCTCGACTTCCGCTCTGCCGCGCTCGAGGCGCGCAACCGTATCGGCCGCGCCCTGTTCCGTGCGTGGTGGCAGCCCTTCGCCGGGGTCGGCGTCATCCACGGCGACCCCCATCTCGGCAACTACACGATCCGCGAGGAGGCCGGCGAGGTCGCCGGCATCAATCTGTTCGATTACGGCTGCATCCGCATCTTCCCGCCCCGTTTCGTGCGTGGCGTGGTCGAGCTCTACCAGGGCCTGCGCGACGGGCGCGACGACCAGGTGGTCCACGCATACGAGACCTGGGGTTTCACCGGCCTCGCCAGGCCCACCATCGCCGCGCTCAACATCTGGGCCCAGTTCATCTACGGCCCTCTGCTCGACGATCGCGTGCGCTCGATCGCCGACGGCGTGCGCCCTGGCGAATACGGCCGCCGCGAGGCGTTCACCGTGCACCGCGCGCTGCGCGAGACCGGCCCGGTCAGGGTGCCGCGCGAATTCGTGTTCATGGACCGCGCCGCCATCGGCCTCGGCGCGGTATTCCTGCATCTCGGCGCCGAGATGAATTTTCACGCCCTGTTCGAGGCCGCGATCGAGGGATTCGAGGAGTTTGCGGTCGGCGAGCGCCAGGCCCACGCGCTCGCCGCCGCCGGCATCCCGCCGGATCACGCGAGACGGTCGCAGCCGGCCGCTCCGGCACCGCCGGCCGGGGGCTCCGTTGTTGCCGTTCTGCCGGCCTTTGTGATAATCGCGGGCTCGAGTCTGTTGTGACCCTGGGGAGCTGAATGGCGGAGCACGACACCGAACATCCGGAAATGGACTATGCCGCGCATGATGCGACCTATGCGGGCTTCGTCGGCGGCGTGAAGAACATCGTCATCACGGTCGCCGTCATTCTGATACTGATGGCCGCATTTTTGTGACCGTCCGCTGCCTGCCGCCGGCGGGGCACGCGAACCGGCGGAAATTCGCGCCTGGGACAGCCCGAACATGAAGATTGCCGTACCCGTCGAGTCCGACAGCGCCGAGGCCCGCGTCGCAACGACGCCGGAGGCGGTCAAGCGGTTTGCCGCGCTCGGCGTGCAGGTGACCGTCGAGACCGGCGCCGGCGCCGGCTCGGACTTCTCCGATCTCGCCTATCGCGACGAGGGCGCCACCGTGGCGAAGTCGCTGGCCACCACGATGGCCGACGCCGACGTTGTTCTCACCGTGCGCCGGCCCTCGGCCGAGCAGATCGGCGCCATGCGCAGCGGCATGGTCGTGGTCGGCCAGATGGATCCGTTCGGCGAGCGCGCCGGGCTCCAGGCCATGGCGGACGCCGGCCTCACCGTGTTCTCGCTCGAGCTGATGCCGCGCATTTCGCGCGCCCAGTCCATGGATGTGCTGTCGTCGCAGTCCAATCTCGCCGGCTACAAGGCGGTGATCGACGGTGCCGCCACCTATGGCCGCGCCATGCCGATGATGATGACCGCGGCGGGAACCATCGCGCCGGCGAAAGTGTTCGTGATGGGCGCCGGCGTCGCCGGGCTGCAGGCGATCGCCACCGCGCGCCGGCTCGGCGCCGTCGTCACCGCGACCGATGTCCGCCCCGCCGCCAGGGAGCAGGTCGCCTCGCTCGGTGCCAAGTTCATCGCCGTCGAGGACGACGAATTCCGCGCCGCCGAGACCGACGCCGGCTACGCCCGGGAGATGAGCGCCGAATACCGCAAGAAGCAGGCGGCGCTGGTGGCCGGCCACATCGCCGCGCAGGACATCGTCATCACCACCGCGCTGATCCCCGGCCGCCCGGCGCCCGAGCTGATCAGCCGCGCCATGGTCGAATCGATGAAGCCCGGCTCCGTGATCGTCGATCTCGCGGTCGAGCGCGGCGGCAATTGCGCGGTTTCGAAACCCGGCAAGGTGATCAGGCACAAGGGCGTCACTGTGATCGGCCATCTGAATGTCGCCGGACGTCTCGCCGCCGATGCCTCCGGGCTTTACGCACGCAACGTGTTCAACTTTCTGCAGCCCCTGATCGACCGCGAAAAGGGCGCGCTCGCGATCGACTGGGACGACGAGATCGTGGCCGGCACGCTCATCGCGCGTGACGGCGCGCTGGTTCATCCGATGCTGACGTCGGGAGAGAAATCATGAGCGAGGAAGCAGCCAGGTCCGCCGCCCAGAACGCGCAGGAGGCGGCC
>Ga0214472_10009648_pt1 | contig 10058 bp, 8 predicted proteins | sample RVTome_6_FD_207662 | JGI IMG/M metagenome (GOLD analysis project Ga0214472, IMG submission 207662) | Soil microbial communities from uranium-contaminated site in the Upper Colorado River Basin, Wyoming, United States - RVT140D175 | ecosystem: Environmental > Terrestrial > Soil > Contaminated >...
ATGAGGCCAAGGAAAACCGGAACGGCACCACGCATGGCCCGGCTCAGTCTAGCCAGGACCATGCAGTTGGGCGTGCTGACTCTGCTGCTCCTGCTCGGCCTGACCGTATGGATCTCCATGCCGCTGCTTGACGGCATAGTGGAGAAAGCGCGTCAAACCAGTGAAGAACAACTGCCGCAGATCAACCGTTGGCGCCACAATGGCGAGCGGGCAGAGCTGCTGCACAGCTACATCAACACCATCTTCTGGGCCGAAGATCCGGCGGTCTCCCGTTCGGCACGATTGCAGGCGCAGGTTCTGGTGCACAGCTTCGCGTTCGAATCGGATCCGGCGATCAAGGAGCAGGCAGACAGGGTTATGGCGCTGATTCTGGCGCTGATCGAGGTCCGGGAACAGCAACAGCGCATCCAGCGGACACTCGGCGATATTGCACAAACGGAACGGCAGATATCCGAGCAGATAGCGCCTGTCATCGACATGAACATCTCCGTCGAGTCCGAACTCTACCGCCTGAACCACGAGCTTATACGCCTCTCGACCGCCACCGCCTCCACCTCGATACACAACTCGAAATGGACACAGCTCGCGCACGAGCTCCGCGATGTCGACCGGGCACTGTCGAGGCTGTCCCCCCAGGCAGGGCCGCACAGCGGTTCCGTTCTCCGTTATCGCGGTCTGCTGCTGCAGCAGATGATCGTGGTCGAACAGATGCAGCGACTGATCGCCGACTCCAACGATATCCACGCCCAGGCCCTCTCGGCCCAGCAGCAGCTATCGGGCATGCTCAACAGCGATGCGGCCCTCAAGACCCAGCAGCTCGCCGAGCGGGTCGAAACGGATGCGCGCCAGGTGCGCAGTTACACACTGCTGCTGCTGTCGCTGTTTGCGCTGATGGTCGGCGGCCTGATGATCGGCTTCAACTTCCTCGTGCTGCGACCGATCCTGCAGGCGACCCATGCCCTTGAACAGGTCAGCCGGGGTGAACCACTGTCGAAACAGCCATCCAGGACGCTGTTTTCCGAACTCAACGCCATCGCGCAAAGCGTGCAACGCTATGCCGAGATGACACTGGAGCTGCACAGCACCAATGACGAGCTGCGCCAGTTGTCACAGATCGACGGTTTGACCGGCCTCGGCAACCGGCTGCGCTTCGACCGCGCGTTACAGGGTGAATACGATCGCGCCTGCCGACACGGTCACGCCCTCTGCCTGATTCTGTTCGACCTGGACCACTTCAAGCAGATCAACGACGAGCATGGCCATCTGTTCGGTGACGACTGTCTGAGGGCTTTTGCCCTGTTGCTGAAGCAGTACAGTCAGCGCTCGGGCGAGGTGGCCGCACGCTACGGCGGCGAGGAGTTTGTGCTGATCCTGCCTGAAGTCGACCTGGACAGCGCCCGGCAGATCGCAGAGCGGATACGGCATGACTGCACGAAGATCCAGCTGCAAAATGAAGCCGGGACCGCCGTCCACCTCTCCACCAGCGCAGGGTTGATCCATCTGCAGAACGCCCGGCTTTGCCGTCCGGAAACGCTGCTGCGCGAAGCCGACGCCGCGCTCTACCGCGCCAAGCAGCAGGGGCGCAATCGGGTTGTGACGGTCACCGGCACCGCCGGCATTCAGCTGTGTAGCGAAACCTGACCCCACTCGCGAGCGAAAGGCCGTTTCCGCGGAAACAGCCCCCGCCGTTGGCGATCGATCAGTCGAGCGACTTGAGGAAGGCGATCAGGTAGTCCTGCTCCACCGGATCGGTGACCGATACATGGCGCATGCGGGTGCCCGGTACCAAAGTCTCATTGTCGATCACCCATTTGCGCAGATTCTCTTCGGTCCAGGTCAGGCCCGAGTTTTTCAGCGCATCGGAGTAGGCGAAACGCGGCACCGAACCGGCGTCACGGCCGAACACGCCGTGCAGATTCGGGCCGAAACCGTTCTTGGCCGGGTCAAGCGTATGGCACGCCTCGCACTGGTGGAACACCGCACGCCCGGCGGCGGCCATCGCTTCCTGATCGCTGCCGTCGGCCAATGCGACCGGTGCGGAGATCAGTGCACCAAGGGAGAGTACTGCTATCCATTGATTGTTCATTGGACTCACCTCGAAGAGTAGTTAACTGATGGGTCAACTATATTCCGCGGTGCAGCATGAACTCTGTAGTACTAAAGTACCGTTTCAGATCGGGGTTGATGCAGGTCAAGAAGGCGGGGGCGATGGAGGCGCTCGTTCTCCGTGTACCGCTTGTATCCGGAGAGTACGGTGCCACCCTCTCCGAAGGGTTAGCACCCTGCTATCGAGGGCCGGTCCTGCCTCTTCTGGCTGACCGTCTGCCGCCAAGGATGGCGGCAGACGAGCCCCCAGGGACGGGTTCACGGCGTGTCAGACAGAAGAGGCAGGACCGGCCCGCACCCTCCGGCTACCCCTTCCTCATAACCAACGGATCACGCGCTGTGCGCGATGATATCCTTCCACTTGGCAGGCCCGGTGGTGTGTACCGACTCGCCCGAGGTATCGACGGCGACGGTGACCGGCATGTCCTTGACCTCGAACTCGTAGATCGCCTCCATGCCCAGTTCCGGGAACGCCAGCACCTCGGCATGGGTGATCGCCTTGGATACCAGATAGGCGGCACCGCCCACGGCCATCAGGTAGACCGCCTGGTTGTCCTTGATCGCATCGATCGCGATCGGGCCGCGCTCGGACTTGCCGATCATGCCCAACAGGCCGGTGCTCTCGAGGATCTGGCGGGTGAACTTGTCCATGCGGGTGGAGGTGGTCGGACCGGCCGGGCCTACAACCTCGTCGCGTACCGGATCGACCGGGCCGACGTAGTAGATGAAGCGACCCTTCAGGTCCACCGGCAGCTGTTCGCCGTTGTTCAGCATCTCCACCATGCGCTTGTGCGCGGCATCGCGGCCGGTCAGCATCTTGCCGTTGAGCAGCACGGTCTCGCCGACCTTCCACTCCTTCACCGCTTCCGGGGTGATCTCGTCCAGATTGACGCGACGGGTGTTGGCGCCGACCTCGAAGGTCACCTCCGGCCACTCGTCCAGGCTCGGCGGCGTCAGCACGGCCGGACCGTTGCCGTTGAGTTTGAAGTGGGTGTGGCGGGTGGCGGCACAGTTCGGGATCATGCAGATCGGCAACGACGCGGCGTGGGTCGGGTAATCCTTGATCTTGACGTCGAGAATGGTGGTCAGGCCGCCCAGGCCCTGGGCGCCGATGCCGAGCGCGTTGACCGCATCCATGATCTCCAGACGCAGCTCCTCGACCCGGTTCTGCGGGCCGCGCTCGCGCAGCTCGTGGATATCGATCGGGTCCATCAGCGACTCTTTCGCCAGCACCGCGGCTTTCTCGGCGGTACCGCCGATACCGAGACCGAGCATACCCGGCGGACACCAGCCGGCCCCCATGGTCGGCACGGTCTTGACCACCCAGTCGACGATGCTGTCGGACGGGTTCAGCATCACCATCTTGGACTTGTTCTCTGAACCGCCGCCCTTGGCCGCGACATGCACCTCGACCTCGTCGCCCTCGACGATCTCGTAGTGGATCACCGCCGGGGTGTTGTCCTTGGTGTTCTGGCGCTTGCCGGCCGGATCGGCCAGGATCGAGGCGCGCAGCACATTGTCCGGGTTCAGGTACGCGCGGCGCACGCCCTCGTTGACCATATCGGTCACCGACATTTTGGCGTCCCACTGCACGTTCATCCCCACCTTCAGGAACACGGTGACGATACCGGTATCCTGGCAGATCGGTCGGTGCCCTTCGGCGCACATGCGGGAGTTGATCAGAATCTGCGCCATGGCGTCCTTCGCCGCCGGGTTCTGCTCCTTCAAGTAGGCTTCATGCACACCCTGAATGAAATCGATCGGGTGGTAGTAGGAGATGAACTGCAGCGCATCTGCAACGCTGCCGATGAAATCATCCTGGCGAATAACGCTCATTCGGGACTCTCCATTCAGACTCGGGCCGTCAAGGCTCCGGTTAGGGGTCGGGGCAGGCTCGGGCGTTGACAGGCATGGACGCGCCCCACGGACTGGCGCCGCATTATACACCAGTTATTCGGCGAATGAGTGCCTGCATACGACTAACGGAGGGGTCAGACCAGCGCAATACTGAACAGCAATCCAAACACCATCACCAGTTGGCCGGTGGCCGGCGTCAGCGGGCGGCGCCGCTCCGGCGGGTTGTTCAGGTAGCGCAACGGTCGATAGATGAACGGCAACGCAATCGACAACGGCCAGGGCGTTTCAAGCAGACCGGCAAGCCAAAGCATGCCGGTACTGAACAGGGTCAGCGCCAACAGCAGCCGGTATAGGCCCCGCGAGCGGGCAAGACCGGCCCGTACGGTCAGCGTCTTGAGCCCCTGCGCCCGGTCGCTCTCGTAGTCGCGCAGTTCGTTGCTCAGCAACAGCAGCGATACCAGCAGGCTGATCGGCACCGAGCGGGCGACGATCGCCCCGTTCAGCACGCCCCCGGCGGCGATATAGCTGCCCACCACCATGAACACCCCCATCAGCCAGAACACCAGCACCACGGCCAGGCCGCGCGCCTTGTAGTTGATCGGATCGAGGGTGTAGCCAAGCGCGCCGACCAGGCCGAGCAGAAACAGCCCCAGCAGCGCCGGCGAGCGGTCGACCACCAGATAGAGTCCGAGCGGCGTCGCCAGCAGAAAGCAGCCGAGCCCGATACGGAAGTTTCGTCGCACCGCATCGATGGCATCGGTACGCCCCATCCGCTGCAGCTGCTCGATATCGGCATAATCGTTGATCAGGTTGACCCCGGCCTGCAGCAGCAACCCGCCGACCAGTACCAGCAGCCCATTGAGCGGCACCAGCACGCCCTCGTGCCAGGCAGCGGTGATACCGATCAGGCAGGTGGTCAGCGCGACGCCGAAGGAGAAGGGTCGCAGGGCATGCAGGAAGCTGTATTTTTTGGCGGGGTCAGTCAATCTGTCGTGGCCGGGCAGGTTGTGGAAAACGGATTCGGGAGCCACCGGGGCTCCCGAATAATGCCATTATCGACGATCCCGGACTAGCGCGCCGGTGCGTTGGGCAGATCGCGCATCAGCAGCGCGTAGCGCATGTCGGTGTCGAAATCGAGCGGGATACTGACTCGGTGACCGGAGCCCGGCGCCGCATCCGTCGCCTGCCCCTTCCTGTCGTACAGCTCCGACAGCTTGAAGCGGCGGTTACCGGCCGGTGTCATCAACTCCAGGGTATCGCCCCTTTCGAAGCGGTTCTTGACGTCGATCTGCAGCATGCCGCTCTGGGCATCGTGCTCGACCACCTCCCCCACGAACTGCTGGTGTACGCCCACCGAGTTGCCGGTCTCGTAGTTCTGGTACTCGTCGTGTACATGGCGACGGTAGAAGCCCTCGGTGTAACCACGGTTGGCCAGGTTTTCGAGTATGTCCATCAGCCCCATATCGAACGGCTTGCCGGCCACGGCGTCGTCGATCGCCTGGCGATAGGCCTGGGCGGTACGGGCGACGTAGTAGTGCGACTTGGTGCGGCCCTCGATCTTCAGCGAGTCCACGCCCATCTCGGCCAGCTTGTGCACATGTTGAATGGCGCGCAGATCCTTGGAGTTCATGATGTAGGTGCCGTGCTCGTCCTCGAACGCGGGCATGTACTCGCCCGGACGGGTCTCCTCCTGCAGCAGGAAGATCTTGTCGGTCGGCTTGCCCTCGCCCAGCGCCGGCTGAGTCTCGACCGCAGCGGCCGCGGGATCGAAGGATTGCACCGGCACCACATCGCCGGACTCATCCTCCTTCGCCTCGTGGGCATCGTATTTCCAGCGGCAGGTGTTGGTGCAGGTGCCCTGGTTGGGGTCACGGTGGTTGATATAACCGGACAGCAGGCAACGCCCGGAGTAGGCGATGCACAACGAACCGTGCACGAACACCTCCAGCTCCATCTCCGGGCAGCGGTCACGGATCTCGGCGACCTCCTCCAGCGACAGCTCGCGCGACAGGATGATGCGTTCGATGCCGGCCCGGTGCCAGAACTTCACCGAGGCCCAGTTCATGGTGTTGGACTGCACCGACAGGTGGATCGGCAGCTCGGGATACTTGTCCTTGACCATCATGATCAGGCCGGGATCGGACATGATCAGCGCATCCGGCCCCATCTCGATCACCGGCTCGATATCGCGCATATAGGTGGTCAGTTTCGAGTTGTGCGGCATGATGTTGCTGGCGACGAAGAACTTCTTGCCCAATTCGTGGGCCATGCGTATCCCCTCGGCCAGATTGGCGTGGGTAAAATCGTTGTTGCGCACACGCAGGCTATAGCGTGGCTGACCGGCGTACACGGCATCCGCCCCGTAGGCGAAAGCATATTGCATGTTTTTCAGCGTCCCGGCCGGGGACAGGAGTTCGGGCGTTCGCATGATTGATACTGTCTTTGAGTTCAGAGGCTGCCCGGCGGAGCGGGCAGACGGGTTTCGAAGAGAGGCGTATAGATTGAACCGCGCTCGCCGGGGCGGCTCTGGAACAGCACCACGGAGTCGACAGGCACGGTCTCATGCAGCACCGGCCAGCACTCGGGTACCTCGAAGCGGTTATCCGACGGCAACCGACCCAGGGTTACATGGGGCCTGAAGCCTTTCTGGTGATAATCCAAGCCGCACTGCTTCACGACCCGGGCCAACCGCTGCTGCAACGCCACCAAGGGGGCCGGTTCACTGGGCAGCGCCGCCACCAGCGACAGATGCGGGTTGACGGGATAGTAGTCCAGCGTGTCCAGCGGCAGATGAAAGCCCGGTATGTCGATCAACATCTGCCCTGCCTCCCGCTCCAGCAACTGCACCTGATCGAGCGTGATCTCATCCAGGAAACAGAGGGTCAGATGGTAGCTCGATGAGTCGACCCAGTGGGCATCCAGGCCACGGTCATACTCGCAAAGCGCATCGGCATAGTCTGCCAGAGAACGGGAGATTCGCTCCGGAATCGGCAGTGCGAAGAAAGCACGAATGTTCATCTGTGCTCGGTATGCACCTCTCGTTGGCTTTTCTTTGGAAAGCAGGCTATTGTGCCGTCGAACGTCGGCGGACGCAAATCCGAGCGGACCACTTGGTCTTCTAGCGGCCGTCGAGACGACGCTGTAACTGATTGATCTGGTCACGCAACTGCAACAGACTCTGATTGAACTGGCGCCGGGAACCATCGATCGCCTGAATCGACTGTTCGATGGTGGCGATTCTCTGGCTCAACCCCGAGCCGCCCTGAGCGCTCTGCACCAGTTTATCGACCCGTGCGGAAAGAGCCTGGTGAGCACTTACCCGCTCGTCCTTCTCCAGCGACAGCGCGAAACTGCTGTCGGCGCTGACCGCCTTCAGATTCTCGGCCTGCTCCTGCAGGGAACTCTCCAGACCCGCCACCTGCTTCTTGACGCCCGAGATATCATTCAGGCCCGAATCGACACGCCCACCCAGCTTGGTCAGCTTGCCGTCGGCCGACGCCAACTGCTTTTTCAGTTCGGCCAGCTCCGCCGCCTGAGTCTCCAGGGCCTTCGCCTGAGCATCCAGTACCTTCTTCTGCTCCTCGAGTTGAGGCTTGTTGCGCTGATACGCCACCGTCCACAGCTTGGCGATCTCGGAATCGAAGTGCTCGTACTTCTCGCCGGCACGCGTTTCCATCTGGCCAAGGCGTCCCATCAACGTCTGTCCGGACTGGCTGGCGGTGTCGCTGGTCAGGGCCAGCAGCTGTTCCATATCGGCCAACCGCGCCTGCGCCTTGGTCAGCACCGCCTGCTGTTCCGCCAGCTCCTGCTTGAGGCCGACGGTCCAGTATCCCAACCCGACCACCCCGGCAGTCAATACCAGCAGGATCAGTGTCAACAGAAAGCCGCCACCCCGGGGCTTGTCCGCAGGCACCGGCTTGCCTCGCCGCGGCGCCGAATGCCCCCGATGCTCGGACTCCTGGACATCCAACCCCGATAGGCTGAGTCCGGGCTCTTTACGTTCACTCATCGTCGTTGTCTATTCCGTACAGGCTGAAAAAATCACACTAGCAGTTTTACCGGATACGATCGAGTAGGGTGAGACGGCATCGCCGTCTCATCCCTCTCACAGAACCGTACGTACGGGCCTCGTATACGGCTCCTGTCATCAACTTACCCGGATCTCCGGGACAGTGATCCCCGTTCTGACCTTGGTTAGATCAACCAACCTCAGTTCTCCATGCAGATAGGCGTTCGGGATCGCCAGATGTGCCAGCGGGGAGAGCGCATTGCGCCAGCTTCGCATCTTGATGGCTTTGAACGGTGGCCGGTGGCCCAGCTGTTTTAGCCTGCGATGCAGCCGACTCGGTCGCTTCCACTGCTTCAGTTGGAGGCAGCGCAAGCGCCTGCGCACCCAACCCATCAGATCCTTCAGCACCCGCGTGCAGTTGGCTACCCGGAAGTAGTTGGCAAAGCCCCTCAGCACCGGATTCAGCTCGCGGATGATCTCCGCTAGTCCCGCACTTCGATTACGCTTCGTCAACCCCTTGAGCTTCTGCTTCAGCTTACGCAGCTTTGACGCCTGGATTCGGGTGTAGTCCGTATGGATCTCCACCCCCAGGAACTTCACCCCGTCGTCACTGTGCACAAGGTGGGTCTTCACCGGGTTCACTTTCAGCTTCAGCTCGCCCTCCAGATAGTCGCGGGCTACCCTCAGCGCATTCTCCGCCCCGGCTTTTGAGCCGCACAAGACCAGAATATCGTCCGCATAGCGGACGATGCGATGGCCTCGGCTCATCATGAACCGGTCGAAGGCATCCAGGTAGACGTTGGCGATCAGTGGACTGATCACGCCTCCCTGGGGACTGCCCAGTTCCGTTTCTTCGAGGTGGTAACCTATCATCACGCCGCTTTCCAGGAACTGACGCAGCAGCGTGAGCACGCTGCCGTCCGTTACCCGTCGGCGGAACTGCCGGATGATCAGGTCGTGGTTCAGGGTGTCGAAGCATTTCGACAGGTCCATATCCACTACCCACTGCCGCCGGTGGCGACGGATAAACCGTTCCGCCTTGCCGATGGCGTGGTGACCACTGCGCCCCGGTCGATACCCATAGCTGGATGGATGAAAACCGGGGTCGAAGAGCGGTTCCAGAATGCTGCGCAGTGCTTGTTGCACGATACGGTCTCGAACCGTCGGTATCCCCAGCAAGCGTTCGCCGCCATCGTCCTTGGCGATGACGACACGCCTGACCGGTCGCGCCCGGTAGCGCTTCTCCTTCAGTTCGAACAGCAGACACGACAGCTCCGCTTCCAGATTCGCTTCAAACGCCTCCAGGCTCTGCCCATCGATTCCGGCCGCACCCTTGTTGCGCTTGACGTGTCTGAACGCTTCATACAGGACCCGCTTCGACAGCAGGTGACCGTAAAGGCTGTAGTATTTCCTCATGTCCGTGGATCTCTGCGGTTGCTTCTTCCGATCTCCGGCTTGGCTGTCGGTGTGTTTCGAGCGACCCGTCCGGGTACTAGCGCCTTGGCAATCTGCCGCCACGAGCCGCTCTACTCCCGCGTTCAGGATGGGTGCGCCGACGACGTTCCCGCCGCTTCGCTGCCCACGCCCTTGTCCCGTCGGACAACATGTGAACACAGCCTTCGCTTTCTCATCGCCTCGGCAACGCTCATTAATGACTTCCGCCCTTCGCATCCGCACGGGGCTTTTGACCCCGTCCGGCCCGCCGAACCTCCGCCGACGGTCGTTCCGGTTTTCTCCTCCACGCTGTTGCCAGGTTTCTCGGGCCGGAACTTCATCACTACTACGGCTTCATCTGCCACCTCACACCTGCCGGACCCTCGGCTTTCACCTTGAGACCCGACCTCCAGACAGGCTGGATACGGTGCCAGGCTTCCCCGGTTACTGCACCGGCTCCCTGTTGACGATGCCACCCTCAAACACAGCACAGGTCTGACCGAGTATCGGGCTTTGCGCTATTTCGCACGCTTACCCACCTGCACTGCCGAATCAGGTTCACTTGCGTTGTGTACCGTCAACTTCCTATGGCTTCCTTCGGACCCCACCGTTGGCCAGTGACGCCCTTGCCATTCGGATTGTCTTCCCCTCG
>Ga0214472_10009650_pt1 | contig 10057 bp, 9 predicted proteins | sample RVTome_6_FD_207662 | JGI IMG/M metagenome (GOLD analysis project Ga0214472, IMG submission 207662) | Soil microbial communities from uranium-contaminated site in the Upper Colorado River Basin, Wyoming, United States - RVT140D175 | ecosystem: Environmental > Terrestrial > Soil > Contaminated >...
TCATCGGCCTGTCCATCGCCGCCATCGTCACCGCGTCGCTGGTGGCGCTGTGGCAGGCGGACTTCAAGCGCCTGCTCGCCTATTCGAGCGTGGCGCAGATCGGCTACATCACGCTGGGCGTCGGCCTGGCGACGCGGGACGGCCTGACGGCGGCGGTCGTGCACCTCTTCAATCATGGCATCACCAAGGGGGCGCTGTTCCTGCTGGTCGGCGGCATCGCGCTGCGCGCCGGCGGAGTGGGTTTCGAGCGCCTGCAGGGCCTTGCGCGCGCCATGCCGGTCACCTGCCTCGGCGTAACGCTCGCCGGGCTGTCGCTCATCGGCGTGCCCGGAACCGCGGGCTTCATCAGCAAGTGGTACCTGGTGCTCGGCGCGCTGGAGGCCGGGCACTGGTGGCTCGCCGGGCTCGTGGTGCTCACCTCGCTCATCGCCGTGGCCTATGTCTGGCGCTTCGTGGAGGCGGCGTACTTGAGCGAGCCGCCGGCGGGCAAGGCGCCCGCGGGCGAAGCGCCCTGGTCGATGCTCGCCGTGTCCTGGGCGCTAGTCGCGGCCTGCATCTGGTTCGGCTTCGACACGTCGTTCACGGTCGAAGGCGCGCGCCGCGCCGCGCTCCTCATGCTGGGCGGCGCGCCGTGACGAGCGCGCAGCTCATCGCCGCGTGTCTCATCGTGCCCGCCACAGGCGCGGCCGGCATTGCGCTCGCCGGACGCTGGCCGAACCTGCGCGAGGCGGTGACGCTCGGCACCGCGGCGCTGCTCTTCGCCTGCGTGCTCGGCGTGCTGCCGACGGTGCTGGCGGGGAGCATCCCGCAGCTCTTCGTGCTGGAGATGCTGCCCGGCATCGCCCTCGGCTTTCGCGTGGAACCCCTGGGGATGCTCTTCGCGCTCCTGGCCTCGGGGCTGTGGATCGTCAACTCCGTCTACTCCATCGGCTACATGCGCGGCAACGACGAGGCGCACCAGACGCGCTTCTACGTGTGCTTCGCGCTGGCGCTCGCCGCCACCATGGGCATCGCCTTCTCGGCGAACCTGCTGACGCTGTTCGTGTTCTACGAGATGCTGACGCTGGTGACCTGGCCGCTGGTCACGCACCACGGCGACGACGAGGCGCGTAAAGGCGGCCGGGTTTACCTCGGCGTGCTGCTGGGGACCTCGATCGTGCTGCTGCTGCCGGCGGTGATCGCCACCTGGGCGATCGCCGGCACGCTGGAGTTCACCCCGGGCGGCATCCTCGGCGGCAAGATGTCGGGCGCCACGCTCGGCGGGCTGCTCGCGCTGTACATGTTCGGCATCGGCAAGGCGGCGCTGATGCCGGTGCACCGCTGGCTGCCGGCGGCGATGGTGGCGCCGACGCCGGTGTCGGCGTTGCTGCACGCGGTGGCGGTGGTGAAGGCAGGCGTGTTCGCCGTGGTGAAGGTGATCGTGTACGTGTTCGGCGTGGACGCGCTCGCCGCCACCACGGCGTCCGACTGGCTGCCGACGGTCGCCGGCTTCACCGTCATCGCCGCCTCGGTGGTGGCGCTGCGCGCGGACAACCTCAAGCGCCGGCTCGCGTACTCGACGGTGAGCCAGCTTTCCTACGTCGTGCTCGCGGCGGCGATCCTGGCGCCGCTCTCGGTGATCGGCGCGACGCTGCACATCGCCGCGCACGCCGTGGGCAAGATCACGCTGTTCTTCGCCGCGGGCGCCATCTACACCGCCGCGCACAAGACCGAGGTGAGCCAGCTCGACGGCATCGGCCGGCGCATGCCCTGGACCATGGGCGCCTTCGCCGTCGGCGTGCTGTCGATGATCGGCCTGCCGCCGGCGGCCGGCTTCGTCAGCAAGTGGTACATGCTCGCCGGCGCGCTGCAGGCCGAGCATTGGGTGGCGGTCGGCGTGATCGCCGCGAGCACGCTGCTCAACGCGGCCTACTTCGTGCCGATCGTGTACCGCGCGTTTTTCCGCGCCCCGCAAGGGGCGGCGCACGGCGAGGCGCCGCTGCCGATGGTGCTCGCGCTTCTGGCGAGCGCGACCGCCACCGTGGCGCTGTTCTTTTTCCCCCAGGTGCCGCTCGCGCTGGCGCGCGCGCTGCAAGGAGGCTGAGATGAGCGATCACTGGCTCGTGCGACCCTCGAGCATCCGGCTGCTGTGGCGCGTGTTCATCGCCGTGCTTGCGCTCACGGTGGTCGCGGAGTTCCTCGTGGCGCACCACCCGCATTTCCGCATCGAGTCGGTCCCCGGCTTCGGCGCCTGGTTCGGCTTTCTCGCCTGCGCCGGGATGATTCTCTTCGCCAAGGGACTGGCCTTGTTCCTCAAGCGCCCCGATACCTACTACGAGAAGGGCGAGGGCGATGGCTAGCGCCTGGCTGCATCCGGGGCTCGTGGTCATCGTCGCGGGCCTCGCGCTCGCGCTGCTCGGCGGGCGCGCGCGCGCCGCGGTGGCGCTTCTCGCCCCGCTTGCTGCGTTGTGGCTCGTGCTCGCCGCGCCCGCCGGCGTCGCCTGGAGCGGAACGTGGCTCGGCTTCGAGGTGCGGCCGCTCGCCTACGATGCGCTTTCGCGCCTGTTCGCGGTGATCTTCGCGATCATGGCGTTCGCCGGGGGCCTCTATGCGCTGAACCAGAAAAGCCGGCTCGAGCTGCCCGCGGCCTACGTCTATGCCGGCGCGGCGATCGGCGCGGTGCTCGCCGGCGACCTGGTGACGCTGTTCGTCTGCTGGGAGCTGATGGCGGTGGGCTCGACGCTCGTCATCTGGAGCGCGGGCAGCGGCGCGGCCTACCGCGCCAGCATGCGCTATCTCGCGATCCACCTGCTGGGCGGCGTGCTGCTCTTCGCCGGCATCGCCGGCCACGTTGCGGCGACGGGCTCGACCGGCTTCGAGCGCATGGCGCTCGATTCGCCGGCGCACTGGCTGATCCTCGCCGGCTTCCTCGTCAACGCCGGCGCGCCGCCGCTCTCGGCGTGGCTGCCGGACGCCTATCCCGAAGCGTCGTGGAGCGGCATGGTGTTCCTGTCGGCCTTCACCACCAAGACCGCGGTGTACGTGCTGCTGCGCGGCTTCCCGGGCACCGAGCTCCTGGTCTGGGTGGGCCTGTTCATGGCGTTCTACGGCATCGTCTACGCGCTGCTCGAGAACGACATGCGGCGCATCCTCGCCTACAGCATCGTCAACCAAGTCGGCTTCATGGTGGCGGGCATCGGCATCGGCACCGAGATGGCGCTGAACGGCGCCGCCGCGCATGCATTCACGCACATCATCTACAAGGCGCTGCTCCTCATGTCCGCGGGTTCGGTGCTCTACGCCACGGGGAAACGCAAGTGCACTGACCTCGGCGGGCTGTTCCGCACCATGCCGCTCACGGCCTTCTGCGGCACGATCGGCGCGCTCGCCATCTCGTCCTTCCCGCTCACCTCGGGGTTCGTCTCGAAGTCCATGATCTCGCAGGCCGCCGGCGATGAGCACCTGATATGGGTGTGGCTCGCGCTCGCCGCGGCCACCGCCGGCGTGTTCCTGCATGCCGGGATTAAATTTCCGTGGTTCGTGTTCTTCCAGAAGGACTCGGGCCTGCGCCCGGACGAGCCGCCGCTCAACATGCGTCTCGCGATGCTGCTGTTCGCGGCGCTGTGCATCGGACTCGGGATCTTCTATCAGCCGCTCTATGCCTTGCTGCCCTTCAGCACCGGCTTCGTCCCCTACACCGGCTCGCACGTCGTCGTGCAGCTCGAGCTGCTGCTCTTCTCGGGTCTCGCGTTCTTCGTCATGCTGCCGATGCTGCAGCGCACACTGACCATCACGCTGGACGCAGACTGGTTCTATCGCCGGCTCGCGCCGGTGCTGGTCACGGCCGGCTTCCTGGCGTTGCGCGCCATGGGTCGAACGCTTGCCATGGCGCGGGACGGCGGAATGCGACGCATTGGCGCCGCCGCGCTCGCCTTGCACGGCCCGCAGGCGCTGTTTGCGCGCACCTGGACGACCGGCGGGATGGCGTTATGGGCGGCGCTGCTGCTCGCAGGCTACCTCCTGGTGGTCTATCTGTGAGCGCGCGAGCCGCATCCGCGTTTCATATCGTGAAGTTGCCTTGCGGCGGCTGAAGGGGGGAGGTTAGAATCTCGCGGCAATTCCCGAACGGGGCCCGAGCCCCGCGCTACCGCAGGAATCACACCGAAAGAGGAGACCCTGAAATGAGCAACGAACAAGTCAAGGCAAAGCCATCGCGCCGCAAGTTCCTGACCGGCGCGGCGGCGGCGACGGCTGGCGCGGCGACGCTCGGCTTCCCGATGATCGGTCGCACGCAGTCGCCGATCGTCATCAAGATGCAGGGCGCCTGGAGCGCGACGGACATCTTCAACGAGATGGCCCAGGAGTATGTCACGCGCGTCAACGAGATGGCGGGCGGCCGGCTGCGCATCGACTATCTCCTGGCCGGCGCCGTGGTGAAGCCGTTCGAGGTCATGGATGCGACTTCGAAGGGCGTGCTCGACGCCTGCCACAGCGTGACGGTGTACTGGTACGGCAAGTCGAAGGTGGCGTCGCTGTTCGGCACCGGGCCGATCAACGGCATGGACGCGCACCAGACGCTCGCCTGGATCTACCGCGGCGGCGGTTTGGCGCTCTACAACGAGCTGCTCCCCAAGATCGGTCTCGACGTGGTCGGCTTTTTCGCCATGCCGATGCCCACCCAGCCCCTCGGCTGGTTCAAGAAGCCGATCACCAGCGCCGCCGGGCTGAAAGGCCTCAAGTACCGCACGGTGGGTCTCGCGGCCGACCTGTTCCAGGAGTTGGGCGCGAAGGTGACGCAATTGCCCGGCGGGGAGATCATCCCGGCGCTGGAAAAGGGCGTGATCGACGCCTTCGAGTTCAACAACCCGACCTCGGACATGCGCTTCGGCTCCCAGGACGTGATCAAGAACTACATGATGGGCAGCTTCCACCAGGCGACGGAGTTCTTCGAGATCGCCTTCAACAAGAAGAAGTGGGCCACCATCCCGAAGGACCTGCAGGCGATCCTGCAATACGCCGCCGAGGCCGCGAATTCGGCCAACTACTGGACGGGGATGGACAACTACTCCAGGGACCTGCAGGAGCTGATCACGAAGCACAAAGTGAATGTGATCCGCACGCCGAAGTCGATCTTCGTCGAGCAACTCAAGGCCTGGGATAAGATTACCGCCAAGCTGTCGAAGGAGGATCCGTTCTTCGCCAAGGTGGTGGCATCGCAGCGCGCATTCGGCAAGCGCGTGGCGTACTTCCACTTCCTGAACGACGCGGACTACAAGCTCGGCTACGAGCACATCTTCAAGACGAAAATCCCCACCTGAGCGAACGCTGCTGAAAGAGCAACGAGGGGCGGTGCCTGACGGCGCCGCCCCGTTTTGTTTCCCGCCCCCATGATCAATAAATTGATCTACGGCATCGACCAGCTAAGCAAGACGGTCGGCCACGCTTTTTCGTGGTGCATCGTCATCCTCACCCTCGGCACCTGCTATGAGGTCGTTGTGCGCTACGTGTTCGACAACCCGACCAGCTGGGCGTTCGACATGAGTTACATCATGTACGGCGCGGTGTTCTACATGGCCGGCGCGTACACCCTGTCGCGCGGCGGCCACGTGCGCGCCGACATGTTCTACCGGTTGCTCAGCCCGAAGCGGCAGGCGGCGATCGAACTTACGCTGTACATCCTGTTCTTTTTCCCGGGGATCTTGGCCTTGGTCGTCGCGGGCGGCGCCTACGGCTTCGAATCGATGCGGCTCAGGGAGGTGAGCGTGAACAGCCCGGCCGGCGTGCCGATCTGGCCCATGAAAATGATGATCCAGTTCGGCGCCGCGCTGATCGCCCTGCAGGGGTTCGCCGAAGTGCTGCGCTGTCTCGTGTGCCTGCGCGACGGCCAGTGGCCGGCGCGGCTGCACGACGTCGAGGAGCTGGAGAAGCAGATCCTGGCCGAGGCGGCGGCCAAGCGCGCACGTGAGGAGTCCGGCGCGGGGGCACCGACGTGAGCGACCCGGTCATCGCATTGGTGATGCTGGGGATCCTGGTCACGACCATCATGATCGGGTTCCCGGTGGCCTTTACGCTGATGGCGCTCGGCGTGGCCTTCGGCTACTACGCCTATTTCCAGCCCGACCAGGCCTTTTTCGACAACCGCGTGTTCTACCTGCTGACGCAGAACACGTTCACGGTGCTGAACAACGACGCGCTGGTTTCGATCCCCCTGTTCCTGCTGATGGGCTACCTGGTCGAGCGCGCCAACATCCTCGACAACCTGTTCCTCAGCCTGCAGCTCGCGCTCAAGCGCATCCCCGGCTCGCTTGCGGTCGCGACGCTCGCCACTTGCGCCCTTTTCGCCACCGCCACCGGCATCGTCGGCGCCGTGGTGACGCTGATGGGCCTGCTCGCCTTCCCGCAGATGATGAAGGCCGGCTACGACGCGCGCCTGGCTTCCGGCGTGGTGTGCGCGGGCGGCTGCCTCGGCATCCTCATCCCGCCCTCGATCATGCTGATCGTGTATGCGGCCCAAGCCAGTGTTTCCGTGGTCAAGCTCTACTCCGCGGCACTGCTCCCGGGTTTCCTTCTCGCCGGGATGTACATTGCCTACGTGGTGCTCCTGGCCATTGCCAAGCCGCAGCTCGCGCCGCCGCTGCCCCGGGAGAAGAGCAACGTCGCCGCGGGACAAGTGGTGCTGCTGCTGTTCAAGTCCTTCTTTCCCCTGGCGATCCTGATCCTGTGCGTGCTCGGCGCCATCATGTTCGGACTGGCGACGCCCACCGAGGCGGCGGCGGTGGGCGCGTTCGGCGGATTTGTCCTCGCCATGGCCTACCGCTCGCTCAGCTGGGCGCGGCTCAAGGAATCCGTGTACCTCACCGCCCGCACCTCGGCGATGGTGTGCTGGCTGTTCGTCGGCTCGGCGACCTTCGCCTCGGTGTTCAGCTACCTCGGCGGCGAGGCCATCATCAAGCAGGTGGTGCTCGGCATGAACCTCAACCCGGTCACTTTCCTGCTGATGTCGCAGTTCATCATCTTCCTGCTCGGCTGGCCGCTGGAGTGGACCGAGATCATCATCATCTTCGTGCCGATCTTCCTGCCGCTGCTGCCGCACTTCAATATCGACCCGCTGATGTTCGGCGTGCTGGTGGCGCTCAACCTGCAGACCGCCTTCCTGTCGCCGCCGATGGCGATGTCGGCCTATTACCTGAAGGGCGTAGCGCCGCCCGGCCTGATGCTGACGCAGATCTTCCGCGGCTGCATGCCGTTCCTGTACATCGTGATCGTGTCGATGATCGCGGTCTACGTGTGGCCGGACATCGCCATGTGGCTGCCGCGCGTCATCTACGGCAACTAAACTCATGGACGCCTCGCAGCTGAACTGGCTTTCCGCGGCGGACGCCGCGCGCGCCATCCGCGATGGCGCCATCAGTTCCGAACAGCTGATGGAATCCTGCCTCGCGCGCGTGCGCGAGGTCGAGAACGAGGTGCAGGCCTGGCAGTTCCTCGATCCCGAACACGCGCTGACTCAGGCGCGTGCGCGCGACCAGGACCGCCGCGAAGGCCGACCGGTGGGTCCGTTGCACGGCGTGCCGGTCGGCATCAAGGACATCATCGATACGACAGACATGCCGACCGAGGATGGCACTGTGCTGCACGCCGGGCGCCAGCCAATGCACGACGCGGCTGCGGTGGCGATGCTGCGCGCCGCGGGCGCCGTCATCATGGGCAAGACGGTCACCACCGAGTGCGCGACGTATACGCCGGGCAAGACGCGCAACCCGCACAACCCCGCGCACACGCCCGGGGGCTCGTCCTCGGGTTCCGCTGCCGCGGTGGCGGCCGGCATGGTGCCGCTGGCGATCGGCACGCAGACCAACGGCTCCGTGATCCGCCCCGCGGCATTTTGCGGCGTGCACGGGTTCAAGCCGACGTTCGGCATGATCCCGCGCAGCGGCATCATGAAATTGTCGCGCGCGCTCGATCATGTCGGCGTGTTCGCGCGCGGCCTCGAGGACGTGGCGCTGATCGGCGAGCAGCTCGCGGGCTGGGACGGCGCCGACCCCGACACGCGGCCAGGCGCGCGGCCGCCGCTGCTGGAGATGCTGGCGCAGGAGCCGCCGCTGCCGCCGCTGCTCGCCCTGGTGAAGGGTCCGCTCTGGGAGCGCGCCGCGCCGGATACGCGCGAGGCCTTCGAGGAGCTCGCCGCCGTGCTAGGCGACCGCGTGGAGGAGATCGAGCTGCCCGGGAGTGCAGCCAATGCGCTGGTCTGGCAGCAGACCATCATGGAAGCCGAGATGGCGGCCAACCTCGACCTGGAGTGGGAGAAGGGCCGGGACCGGCTGTCCGCGTCGCTGCGCGCCCAGCTCGCGCGCGGCCGCGAGATCCGCGCGCTCGACTACCAGAAGGCGCTGGCGCGCATCCCGGTGCTCAACGAAGCGTTCGACGAGTTTTACGCCCGCTACGACGCGCTACTGGCGCCCTCGGCGCCGGGCACGGCGCCGGAAGGCCTGGGCGCCACCGGCGATCCGGCCTTCTGCACGTTGTGGACCCTGTGCGGCATGCCGGCGCTCAACCTGCCGCTACTGCGCGGCGAGAACGGCCTGCCGCTCGGCGTGCAACTGGTCGGCCGGCGAGGCGGCGACGCGCAACTGCTGCGCACTGCGCGCTGGCTCACGGCGCAGGTCGCTGCCGGCTGAACGCGCACTCCTAGGAGCTTCGCATGCCCTTCAAGATCCTGGCCGGAATCGTCGCCATGGCCCTGGCCATCGCCTACCTGCTGCCGCCGGTGTTCAAGCTCAAGGATCCGGCGCTCGGCATCGTCATCCTCTTTGGCCTCGCGTTGATTGCGCTCGATCTGGTGCAGTCGCTCAAGTCGAAAGACGACTGAGCTTAGCGCGCAGCTCTTCCAGCTCGGTGCGGTCGGCAAACGCCAGCACCCAGTGCGTGACGCGGCCGTCGCTGCCGCGCAGGGCGCCCACCGATACCTCGACGTGCGCCAGCGACCCGTCCTTGCGCCGCGCGCGCAGCACTTCGGTCGGCGCAGGCTCGCGAAACAGGCGCTCGGCGCACGCCGGATCCACGGCGAGCAGCGCCTGCGCCGGGCGCCCGAGCGCTTCCGCGGCGCGATAGCCGAAGAAGGCCTCGAACGCCTGGTTGACGTAGGAGAGCGGCCGCGACCCCGCGGCGTCGGCGAGCGCCACCGGCAACCCGCAGGCGTCGAGCGCCGCGCGCGACAGCGCGGCCTCGGCGAGCAGCCGGAACAACGCGGGCGCGACCTCGGGGCGGGTGGCGCCCTGGCGCAGTCTTTCAGGAACCATGAGGCCGAGTATTGCCACGGCCTCCGGCCGCGGGCAAGCGCCCGGAGTCCGATCTGGGCCGAAACGTGACAAACCCCACAGGCCGCGGGGCGCTACTAGGCGGCCCTGGCGTCCTTGCGCGACAGGGAATAGCAGAAGCGCCGCATGCGCTTCAGGTCCGCCTGCTCGATGGCGTTCTTCAGGAACCCCATGTTGCGGTCGATCTCGCTCTGGTACAGGCTCGGGCCGTCGAAGTGCGCCGCGGCGTAGCGGTCGGCGCCGCCGAGCTTCCTTTCGATGCGCGCCCGGGCCACGTACTCGTAGAAACCGGGCGTCTTCAGCATGAGGTCGTCGGGCGAGCTGTAGCGCACGATCTCGCGCCCGTCGGCGAGCTTCTCGCGCGCGATGTGCCCCCAGACGAACTCGGGGTAGAGGAATTCGCGGCATTTCTCCAGGTACATGCGGTCGGACATCTGCCCGATCAGGTCCGCGGTGCCCACCAGGCAGCCGAGCAGGCGGTCCTTGGGGTCGTGCAGCATGATGTCGTCGATGTCCATCTCGTAGCCGGTGAAATGCACCAGCTTGGCGGCCGCTTCCGCCTCCTCGGCGAAGCCGAGCTGCGGCAGGTAGCGCGTGAGGAAATCGGCGCTGCGGCTCACGTGCACCTTGGTGAACACCGCGCCGTTCTCGATGTGCGCTTCCGAGGCGCGCTTCATGTAGCCGGAATCGTGCAGCAGAGCGACCACCATGCCGAGCATGGCGCGGCGCACGCCGATGCGCTCGGCCTCGGCGTGGCTGCG
>Ga0214472_10009651_pt1 | contig 10057 bp, 10 predicted proteins | sample RVTome_6_FD_207662 | JGI IMG/M metagenome (GOLD analysis project Ga0214472, IMG submission 207662) | Soil microbial communities from uranium-contaminated site in the Upper Colorado River Basin, Wyoming, United States - RVT140D175 | ecosystem: Environmental > Terrestrial > Soil > Contaminated >...
AGGATCTATGCCGACGTCTTCGGCCTCGCGCTCCTCAACAAGGCCGAGGACGACCCCAATTCCTACCTCTCCGACGGCCGCGTGACGATCGAGCTGATCCCCTGGTCGGTCCAGGATTCCAAGGGCATGAGCATCATCATGCCGGGCATGGACCATATCGGCTTCAAGGTCGAGAGCATCGAGGCGCTCAAGGCCGACGTCGAGGCGGCCTCCGCCAACCCGCACCTCAGGCCGGTCGGGGTCGGCATCGGCAAGGAGGGCGCCGCCCGCCTCGCCCGCTTCCAGGCGACGTGCCCCTTGGGCCAATACCACATGGCCGATTCAGACGGCGTCCTTATCGACGTCCGCGAGTGACCCGATGGCGGAACGAAGCCGCACCGATTGGGCAGAACGATCCAAGGTCTGGGCCGCGACGGCGGTCGCGGGCCGCTCGGAAGACGACACCTTCAATCAGATGATCATCGCCGAGGCCGGCATCCGGCCGGGCGAGTCGGTGCTCGACATCGCCTCCGGCACCGGGAACCCGGCCGTCTCCATCGCCCTTGCCATGGAGGGCCGGGGCAGCGTGACCTGCACGGATCTCACGCCCCGCATGCTGGAAACGGCGCGGGGCCGGGCGCGGAACCTCGATCTCTCGATCCTACGTTTCATCGCCGCCGACATGGCGCAGCTGCCGTTCAAGGACTCCTGCTTCGACTGCACGACCTGCCGCTTCGGCCTGATGTCCCCCGAAGACAAGGTCGGCCCGGCGAAGGAGGCGCTCCGGGTGCTCCGGCCGGGCGGGCGGGCCGCCTACATGGTCTGGGGCGCCTATGAGGAGAATCCGCCCTTCTACGTGCCGAGGCGGGCGGCGGCCCGGTTCTTCGGCGAGGAGGAAGGTCCACCGGCGATGCGCCATTCAATGGGCGCGCCGGGGACGCTCGAGCGCGTGCTCGAGGCCGCCGGATTCGCCCGCGTCGAGGAGCGGGAGCTCCGCTATGCGCGCCGCGTCGAGGACCCCGAAAAGTACGTCGCGAGCGGCCTCAAGCGCAGCTTCGCCAAGCGCGTCGAAGGCATGGCCGAGGCCGAGTTCCAGGCGTTCAAGGACTCCGTGCTCGAGGCCTGGGCGCCCTTCATGGAAAGTAGCGTCCTCTCCGTCCCCAACTACGCCCGCTTGGGCCTCGGCTGGAAACCGGCCTGAAGCAGCCTCCTATTGGCTCGACCGGTTTGAAGGCGGGGCCGTAGGGCGGGAGCAAAGAAAATGGCGGGTCCGATCGGGACCCGCCGTCTCATTTCAGATCGCGGCGATGGCTATTTGCAGCTCACCATCTGCGCGGCAGTCTTGTGGCCCTCGTAGGTGATCTCGCAAGTCATGCCGACCTTGAGCTTGTTGCGGCTTGCCTTCTTGCCCTTGATCTTCACGGTGGTATAGCCGCCACCCGCGATACTGGTCTGGCGCGCCTTGCCGCCATGGTCGAAGGTCACCCTGCGGTTCTTCTTGGCGAGCTTGGTGATCTTGCCGGATTCCTTGATCCAGACGACCTTGCGCGGCTCGAGGGCCGGATTGGTGAGGATTTCCTCGTACCGCTGGATCACTTTCTTCGGCAAGGCATAGAATTTCTCGACGATGGCCTGCACATGGTCCCCGCTACGAGGGCTCACTTCCATGCCGCGCTTCGTCGCAAGGTCCCGGTACTCCTTGCTGCTGACCGCCTTGTAGAACGCGTCGCGCAGGACCTTCGCCCGGCCCGCCGGAATGGCCGGCGGCGCCGCGAAGGGGTTGGCCATCTTGAAGGGCATTTCCACCATCTCGATCAGGGCCTTGTCCTCCGCGTTCGTCGCGAGTTCCATGGCCAACGGAACGTCGGGCAATTCGGGATGACGTGTTTCGCGCGCGAACTGCAAGAGGGGGATCATGATCTTCCGGCTCGTCAGCCACTCCGGATGGTTGCTCTTGATCGGCGACATGCCGGCCATCCGCCCGTGGACCTCATTGCGCTGAATCGCGAGATTGATGGCCGACCCGCCTGGATAGCCCGACAATTGCTTGGTGTTGAGCCCCAAGACCTGACGAAGGACCAATGGAATGTCGGTGCCGGTGCTGCCGACATTGGTGGAGCCCAGAACCAATCGCGGACCGCCCTTCTTACGAAGATCGTTGATGTTCTTGGCGGGGCCATCGGCACGGACCAGCATCAGATATGCGTCGCTGGCGTAGCTCGTCGCGGTGCCGATCCAGGTGAACTTGGTCGCATCGAAGCGGATGTTGCTCTTGCGCGACAACAGAGCCTGGATGGGCATCGATCGGCCAAAGGTCCCAAATACCGAACCGTCCTTGGGCGCGTTATTGTAGATGTAGTTGGCGGCCTTGAGGCTGCCCGCCCCAGGCATATTCATGGTGATGACGCTCGGTTTGCCGGGCAGGTATTTGCCTAGATTACGAGCCATGAACCGCGCGTAGGTGTCGTAGGCGCCGCCCGGAGCATAGCCGACAATGACCCTGACCGTCTTACCCTTGTAAAATTCGTCCGCGCTCATGGCCGGGCTGGCCAGGGCTGCCGCTGCCGCCGGGACGGCGAGCGTGATCGCGATGACTCCGTTTTTCATGGATTCCTCCCAAGTGACACCGCGCAGCCCGAAGGCCGAGCTGCGCATTCGCTGCGGTGTTCCGATTGATCATTTTTTCTAGACCGCTGAGCCCATTTAGAAAGAGAAGCCGTGCCCAGTCAACCTTGCGATTCTTGCCGTTGTTCCAGCCGACCTTGATGCCGAGTCTGCAGGTTCCCGCGCATTGATTCCCTGCAGGGCCGTTTCCTGCGTGCCTTGGGAGTCACAATCCCGGGCGGATTGACAGCGTTTGCGTTTCACTTATAACAATCGGATCCGAATACTAGAAAAATCAAAAAATCAATAGCAACACTCGGTGCAATGCCGAAGGGGTAGGAAATGTCAAAAGACGGATTCAAGATATTCGACTCGGATACACATGTCGGACCCTATGTCGACGTGCTTGACCCCTTCATTGAGGACGACACCAAGGCCAGGCTTCCCGCCTGGGAGAAATACAGGACAAACCACCACCATACCGGTCACGTCACCTATCTGATGGGACAGCGCCGGTACCGCCGCCGCATTGGCGACGCGGCACCGGACCCGGCGCCTGCGCGTTACCTGGCGGGCTTCACCGGAACCGAGACGGAGAAGGAACCCAACATCCACGTGGATAAGGATCCTGCACTTCGCATTGCGGACCTCGACTACGAAGGCACCGACGTGAACCTGATGGTGCCGTCGGGCTGGTTCGGGACCTGGACAACGGTCGACGATGTCGAGTTGGAGCTGGGCATGTACAGGGCCTACCACCGTTGGATGGACGACTACTGCGGCAAATACCCTGACCGTCTCGGCGGCGTAATCCTATGTTCGGGCCGCGACGTCGCTGCCGCGCTCGCCGAGCTCAACCGCTGGGGCAAGGCACGTTGGGCGTGGGGCATGTTGATCTACGCGCCAAGTGAAATGCCGCTCGATCATCCCGACCTTGATCCTCTTTGGGCCGCAGCCGCTGATTTCGATCTCGCGGTTGTCCTGCATACCTTCACCGCAATGCCCCCCTACGCGCCGGGTGGGGAAGACACTTGGGGAAATATCTGGCTACAGCGTTCCGCCGCGCATCCGTGGTGCGGCATGCGCAACATGGCATCGGTTATCGGCAGTGGCGCGATGGCGCGCTATCCCGGACTTCGCCTCGCAACGCTGGAAGCCGGTCATGGATGGCTGCCGTTTTGGATGGCGCGCATAGACGAACATACGCGAATGGTGCGTGCCGGTCTGCCGGAGGATTTCAAAGGCCTGCCAAGCGACTATGTCCTCAGCGGCCGGTACTATCAAAGTATTGACGTTTCGGAGGGTGCGGACATTACCAAGGCAGTCTTCGATCGGGTCGGCGAAGACGTCCTGATGTACGCCTCGGACTATCCGCATGGCGGAGGCTATTTTCCGCGAACAGCCGATATCGTCATCGGCTGGGACATGCCCGAAGAACGCAAGCGCAAGCTGCTGTGGGACAATGCGGTGAAGCTCTATGCGCGCTGCGGGCTGGCATGAGCCATGCCGAGGACTCCGAGGCGGCGAATCGGACCCTGATGCCTAACTCCGGCGAGCCGTCACGGCGTCCTAGGCTCCGGACTCATAGCTGTCGCAGAGCGTAGCGACGAAGCAGGCGGGCGCAGGGAAGCTGGCCACGAGGAGGACCGGAGGTCCGTCTCGAAGAATGAGGCGCCCAATCGAACGCGGTGATCCAAATCCTAGGCGGCGCTCTCGCGGTCGCGCTTGAACACCTGCTCCAGGGTCCAGTTGGCGACCTCGGACCCGGTCGCGAACCACACCCCGCCGGCATCCTTCATGTGCCGGATGATGCGCCGGAGCGTCGTCGCCCGCCCCGGCCGGCCGGAGATATAGGGGTGGAACTGGTACGGGCAGTAGGTCGGCGCGAAGTCGGATTCATCATGGAAGGTGTCGAACATGCCCTTCCAGACCATGAGCGTGTCATCGGGGTTCCCGGTATCCCGGCCGCCGCCGCAATAGGTGCGCCCGTCGCCGAAGGGCTGGCGCGGCAACTCGACCAGCACCCGGCCGCCGTCCTGCCACAGGAAGGGCAGGTCGTGGGAGAAGGTGTTGGAGTTCCAGAGGTAGCCGTGGTCCATCAACAGCTCCAGGCTGTTGGGGCTCTGGGTGCAGGAGCGCCAGCCCATGGGCCGGGAGCCGGCCCGTGAGGCGTTCATGTCGGTCGTCTTGCGGATCACCTCGTTCTCTTCCTCGCGGGTGAGGTCGCGCGCCACCTCATGATGGTAGCCGTGGCCGGCGACCTCGTGCCCCTTCGCGGCGATGGCCTTGACCGCCTCGGGGAAGCGCTCGGCGATGGCGCCGCAGACCATGAAGGTCGCCTTGACCTCCTCCTCCTCGAGGATGCGCAGGATGCGCCAGACCCCGGTATGGGGCCCGTATTCGCACTGGGTGTAGGTCTCGTGGTTGATCTTGCCGTCGGCCGAGGGCCGGACGTCTTCGCCGCCCTGGAAGTCGAAGGTCAGGGTCACGGCGACGCGCTGGCCATCGGGCCAATTGAATTCGCCGTTGAAATGGACGTCGCTCACCATAACGCGTTCCTCCTGTCCAGCTTCGCCTGTTTTGTGAAGCCTAGAACATCGGGGCATCGCCGTCCATCCGTCCCGAGCCCTTGCGCGCAAGCCCGCGTCATGGGAAGGTTTTCGCCGCTTTCGGCGGATCGGGAATCGGCGGATGGGAATGGATCCCCGCCTCACAGTCGAACCATTTGCCCACGGCTTCGGGGCCGAGGTCGGCGGCATCGACCTCGGTCTGCCCGTCTCCGCCGACACCGCCGCCGCCCTCGACCGGGCGCTGGATGCCCATACCGTGCTGGTGTTCCGGGACCAGGACCTCACCGAGGACGATCAGCTGGGGCTCGCCGAGATTTTCGGCGGCGGCGCCCTGCGCTCGCGCCCCGAGGAAAAGCGCGCCGAGACCAGCGCCAACGCGCGGGCCATCGGCCTGGTCACCAATATCCGCGAAGACGGCAAGCCCATCGGATCGCTGCCCGACGGGGAGTTGTGGTTCCACTTCGACGGATGCTTCGTCGCGGAGCCCTACCGGGCGACCCTGCTCTACGCCGTCGAGGTGCCGGAAGAAGGCAGCAACACGCTGTTCGCCGACATGTGCCGGGCGTTCGCGGCGCTCGATCCGTCGATGCGGGACATGCTTCGCGGGCGCGTCTGCCTCAATTACTTCGACCACGAAAACTACGCCCGGCGGGCGGTGCCCGACCCGGACCTCGCCCGGGTGCGCCATGCCCGTCACCCCGCGGTGATCCGCCACCCCCATAACGGACGCCCGGTCCTCTACGTGAGCCCCTTGCAGACCGCGCGGATCGAAGGCCTCGCGGCGGCGGAGAGCGAGGCGCTGCTCAGCGCACTGTTCGCATTCGCGGACAGAAGCGAGCTGATCTACGAGCACGTCTGGCGCGCGGGCGACCTGGTGATCTGGGACAACTGGGGCTCGGCCCATGCGCGCACCGATTTCCCGCCCGATCAGATCCGCCTGCTCCGCCGCTCCATCGTCAAGGGCCGGGCCTTGGCCGCGGCCGAATTCTGAGGCAAGCTTGCAATTCCTCCGCCACCGGCGCAGGTTGGCGCGCGGCGACATGCCGGGGCGTCCCGTCCCGGTCCTCTCGATCACGGTAAGGGTTCTCAACGGATGGGATCTGAGTTTCTTGGGATGCCCGGCGTCGATGTCTGGCTGTTTGTCGGGCTCGCCGCGGCGTCCTTCCTGACCACCTTCCTCGGCATGGTCACCGGCGCCGCGGGCGGCCTCCTGCTGCTGGCGATCCTCGCCACCGTGTTCCCGCCGGTGGTGCTGGTGCCGCTGCACACCGCGGTGCAGCTCGGCGGCAATATCGGCCGCGTCATGATGATGCACGAATACGTGCTGAGGCCCATCCTCCTGCCCTTCGTCGTGGGCTCGGTGATCGGCGGCATCGCCGGCGCGCAGATCTTCGTCTCCCTGCCGACGCGGCTCCTGCAGGGCATCATCGCCTCGTTCATCCTGTTCGCGCTCTGGGTGCCCAAGGTGGGGAGCTTCGGCCCGGAACGCGGGCGCTTCGCGATGGTCGGCTTCCTCTCCACCTTCATCGGCGTGTTCGTGAGCGCGACGGGCACCCTGGTCGCGCCCTTCCTCAACTCAGCGAGCCCCGACCGGCGCAACTACGTCGCCACATTCGGCGCGGTGATGGCCATCGCCCACACGGCGAAGATGTTCGCCTTCATGCTGGCGGGCGTCGCCATCGGCGTCTATGCGCCGCTGATGGCGGCGATGATCGCGACGATGGTGCTCGCCACCTGGCTCGGCCGCAAGGTGCTCGACCGGGTGCCCGAGAAGCAGTTCCGGGTCGTGCTCAAGGTCATCCTGAGCCTGCTGGCGCTGCGCCTGCTGTGGGTCGCGGCCGATGTCGGGAGCTGGTTCTAGAGAAAGCTTTCCCGGGGCGGCTATTCGTGTTCCTTGATGCCCTTGAGGGCGTCCTCGCCCCAGAGCTCCCCGAGCCGCGCATCCCGGCCGCAGCGGTAGCGATAGAACTTGTAGCGGATGGGGTGCGTCTTGTAATAGTTCTGGTGGTAGCCCTCGGCCGCATGGAACGGGCCGGCCAGCCGGATGGGGGTGACGACCGGCAGCTTGAGGACGCCCGATTTCTGGAGCGCCGCCTTCGACCCCTCGGCGATCCGCTTCTGCTCGGGCGAGGTCGCGAAGATCGCCGTCTTGTAGCTCTCCCCCTGGTCGCAGAACTGGCCGCCGTCGTCGGTGGGATCGACGCTGCGCCAGAACGCCTCGACCAGCTGCGCGTAGCTCACCTTCTTGGGATCGAAATGGATTTGGACCGCCTCGACATGGCCGGTGCCGCCGGCGCCGACCTGTTCGTAGGTCGGGTTCTTGGTGGTCCCGCCGGTGTAGCCCGAGACGGTCCGCAGCACGCCGGGGACATGGTCGAAATCCGATTCGACGCACCAGAAACAGCCGCCGGCGAAGATCGCGACCCCGGCGCCCTCGGGCAGCGGCGGATCCGCCTTGTCCTGGGCGAAAAGCGGCCCGGCCCCGGCCGCGAGAGAGATGAGGACGGCGATGGAGAGGGATTTCAGAAGATTGAGTGTCATGGGGGGCGCCTTTCCCCGCCCGCCTCGGGGACCTGCGCGAGGGACCGGGCGGACGGCGGCGTGGCACGGCCCGCGATCTCGCGGATCAGCTTGTTGAGGATGGCGTTGTAGAAATCCTTGAACCCCCGGGCCGGGATCGAGAAGGCCCCCGGCCCGCCGATCACGTTGTCCTGGAAGAAGATATCCAGTGTCGGGCGCTGGGGGGACAGGATCGGCAGGCCGTTGACGGTGATCCCCTGGGCCACCGCCCGGTCCCGGCCGATGGCGGCGGCGACGCCGTCCTTGTCGGGCCCGTCGCCGGAGAGGTCGATGACCCGCCGGGTGCCGTGATAGGCGTTCTCGTTGAGGGACTGGACGCCGAACAGGATGGCGCTGCCCACCGCCGTGCCGCCGCCCTGCAGCGCGCGGGGCCGGCTCTCGAGCTGCCGGGCGAAGGCCTCGATGTCGGCGGCGCTTCGGATCACCCGCCACGGCGCGATGGGCACCTGGAGCGATGAACCGCTCCATTCGACATAGCTCAGCGCGATGCGGCCGAGCGGCCCGTTCCTGATGGCGCTGGCCACCCGGGGCTGGCGCAAGGCGCGGGCATAGCCGCGGCGCTGCAGCAGGAACTCCTCGCCGTCGACGCTGCCCGAGCCGTCGGCCATGAGGATGAGCTCGAGATCGACCTTTTCCAGGGCCAGGGCCTCGGACAGGGTGCACAAAACCAGCGCCAGGGCGAGAAGGGTCGCGCGCAACATGAGGCCATTTAACACCCCGGACCTCCGGCGCGCCAGCGCACAATAGCCGGCACACGGCAATGTGAACGGCTCCTCCGCCACGGGTGCCGGCCGCCGCCATGACGGAGACGGGCGGCAAGAAAGCGGGCCCCGAAGGGGGCCCGCCGCAAGCCATCGAGGGGTTGGTCAGGCTACTTTGCGCATTCCATCCGGCCGGCGGTGGACTTGTTGCCCTCGTACCAGATCTTGCAGGTCATGCCGGCCTTGACCGCCCTGCCCTTGGCCTTCTTGCCGTCGACCGAGAGCTTGGTGTAGTTGTTTTGAATGCGGGTCCTGATCGGCTTCTTCTTGCCCGCCATGGTGAACTCGACCCGGCCCTTCTTGGCGACCTTCGAAATCGTTCCGGTCACGATCTGCCAGGTAACCTTGCGCGGCTCCGCCTTGGGGTTCTCGACGAGGTTCTTGTAGCGCGCGATCAGGGGCTTCGGCATGGCCATCACGCGCGCGACGATCTTATCCACCTCCTCGCCGCTCTTCGGGCTGATGTCGATGCGGAGCTTCTCGGCATCGGCGAGGTAGCCCTTGTCCTTCTGGGTCTTGGTGAAGGCAGCGCGCAGGATCTTGGTGCGGTCGGCCGGCAGGCCCGGCGGCGCCGCATAGGGCCTCGCCATGAAGAAGGTCGTCTCCAGCATGGTGATGAGGTCGCGGTCCTCCTGACGGGTCGCGAGCTCGAGCGCCGTCGGCACATCCTTCAGGTCGGGATGCCGGCTCATGGCACGGGCGAACTGGACGAGCGGGATCCTCTCCTTGCGCCAGTCCCCCGTGGTGCGCAGCGACGACAGGCCCTGGGTGCGGCCGTCCATCTCGCCGCGCGTGATCGCCAGGTTGATCGCGCTGCCCCCGGGATAGCCGTGGACCAGCCGGATATTGAGGCCGAGGGTATCCTTGAGGACCAGCGGGACGTCGAAGCCGGTGGACCCGAAGTTGGAGGACCCGAAGGTGACCTGCTTCGCGTCCTTGCCCATCAACTCGCGCACCGAGGTGATGCCCTTGTCCCGCCGGATGGTCAGCAGGTAGGCATCGTCCGCGTAGCTCGCCGTGGACCCGATCCAGGTGAACTTGTCCGGCACGAAGCGCACGTTCTTGCCGACGCCGGTCAGCGCGAGCAACGGCAAGGTGCGGGCGAAGGTGCCGAACTGGGTGCCGTCCTTGGGAGCGCGGCTGAAGAGATAGTTGGCGGCAAGCAGGCTGCCGGCCCCGGTCATGTTCTGGACGATGACGTTGGGACTGCCCGGAATGTGCTGGCCCATATGGCGGCCGAGGTTACGGGCGTAGATGTCGTAGCCGCCGCCCGGAGAATAGCCGACGATGATCTTGACCGTCTTCCCCTTGTAGAAATCCGCGGCCCCCGCGGGGCCCGCAATGACCGCGGCCATGGTCGCACAGACCGCCACGGCTGACCGTCGAATACCGTTCATACTTTCCTCCCGGGTTGCTCGGTGATAAGGGCGCGAGGCGCCCCCGGCGCGCCACGGGGGCGCCCGGGGGCTCGCCCGAGGTCATGTCCGCCTCGGTCTATTTGCAGTCGAGGGCGCCGGCGTAGCTGCCGTTCCCTTCCCACTTGATCTGGCAGGTCATGCCCGC
>Ga0214472_10009653_pt1 | contig 10056 bp, 3 predicted proteins | sample RVTome_6_FD_207662 | JGI IMG/M metagenome (GOLD analysis project Ga0214472, IMG submission 207662) | Soil microbial communities from uranium-contaminated site in the Upper Colorado River Basin, Wyoming, United States - RVT140D175 | ecosystem: Environmental > Terrestrial > Soil > Contaminated >...
CCGTCAGGAGGCCGTTGATCAGCTTCACCACCGGCGCGTCGTCGGCCAGATCCTGCGCCTTGACGTCCTCATCCTCCTGATCCTCGACCACCTCCAGGTCTTCTTCCTGCTCCACGCTCTTGAGCAGGTTCTGCAGCTGGGCGTCGGACTGCTGGTAATAGCGGTCGATGGCGTTGCGGAGCGTGTACTCGCCGGCGATGACCGGGAACACGTCGCAGCGGGTGATGAACTTGATGTCCTCGATCGCCGTCACGTTGTTCGGATCGGCAATGGCGACCGTGAGGGTGCGCCCCTCCCGCTTGAGGGGGAGGACGGTGTGCTTGGTGGCGATGTCGGGGGGGATGAGCTTCAGGATCTTCGCGTCGACCTCAAACCGCGACAGATCCACGGCCGGCATCCGGTACTGCCGGGCCAGCATCTTGCTGACCTCGGTTTCCTCTATAAAGCCGAGCTTGACCAGGGTATAGCCCAGGCGCATTCCGGAGTTTTTCTGCTCCAGAAGGGCCTTTCTGAGCTGTTCCTGGGTGATCAGCCCCTCGCGGACGAGGATCTCACCGAGCTTGTCTTGGGTAAGGGCAACGCTCGCCGTATGCAACTCGTTGAAATTGAGGGGACTAACATGTGTTTCGGGGTTAATCGGGTCAAGGTTTTGCGGCCGGAATCCCCGAAAACGACACGAATGGGAGCAGCGCGTCGAGCAGCTTGGGACCCACTCCTGACACGCTGTCGAGGCGGGCGAGGCTGCCAAATGGGCCGTGTTGGTCGCGCCACGCCACAATGCGCTGCGCCAACGCCGGGCCGATCCGTGGGAGCCGTGTGATTTCGCTCACGTCGGCTCTATCCAGATCGACCCGCTCCCCGGGCAACAATGGTCGTGCAAGCTGCGCCGCGCGGCGCGCGGTCTCCTGCAGGCCACCCAGTCGAGTCGCGGTGCTCGATTGGAGTCGAACGTCGCCCGGTGGAGTACCTGGCGAGGGCGACCGGATATAACGAACACCGGCGCCGGTGAGAGCGAGGAGCGCCAACATGAGCGCGGCGCGACGGTCGTCCATCTATACGTGCGTGGTGCGTGGTCCGTGGTGCGTGGGATTACGGGGCGGGATACGGATAAGGTCTCGAAGGGTTCGCAAAGCCCCGGCGAGAAGACTCTCCAATTCCCCGGTGATCGCCGCGTCGAGATATCCGAGTTCAGCTATTGCACGGACCAGGCACTCCGACTCCGCTGCCGAACCGAAGGCTATCCAGAGATGTTTTCGACATTGTGCTTCGGTTGCGAGCGCGTATCCCTCAACAATGTTGGTTTCAACTGAAATGACCGCACGCCTGAGCTGGTCGAGAATGGCCCAGTATTTCGGTCGGCTGAGATCTTCGGTTGACTTATGGACGAGCATAACTGCGGCGTGGTCGTGCTTCCAAGCATCGAGTGAACGATAGCTGTCCATTCCGGCAACATATCGCTCATCTAGTCCAGCGAGGCATCCATTTAGCGCGTTAGCTCACAAATTCCACGCACCACGCACCACGCACGATTATTGGCGCACCAACGCCACGGCGACGTCACCAACAATCTGCAGCGACTCCGCACTCACCTTATCAATCGTGTCTTCAGTCGTGTGCCAGTACGGATAGTCGAAGTCGATCACGTCGATGGCACGGATCCCCGCCTTCTGCAGCGGGATGTGGTCATCCGTGAGGGTATGACGCACGCTCGGCACAAAATACCGGTCATGACCGCGCTCCGCGGCGATGCGCCAGACGCGCTGCACCACCTCGGGCGCAAACGCGACCGAGTTTCCTTCCTGAAAAATCTGCAAATCCTTGTCGGCCACGATGTCGAACAGCACCGCGAAGAGCGGTTGATAGCCCGGGGGCTGATGTCCGGCAAAATGACGTGAGCCGATGAGGACATCGTGATACTCCGGATCGCTCCAGTCCCCGTAGTCCTCTCCATCCACAAAGAGGAGGTCGACACCGATCGTCGCGGGCTTGGCTTTGAGCGCATCCGCGACACCGAGCAGCACGGCGACACCTGACGCCCCGTCGTTCGCCCCCGGCACGGGCATTCGCTGCAGCCCGAGGTTGTCGCTCTTGTCGGCCATGGGCCGGGTGTCCCAGTGCGCCAGCAGCAGCACGCGCTCGGTCGCCTGCGGCCGGAAGCGCGCGAAGAAATTCCGCAGCCTGAGCCTCTCGCCGCTGCGCGTGACATGCCGAAACTCCTGAACGATCACCGTGTCGGCGCGGGCGCGCAGCTCGGCCAGCAGCCAGTCGCCCATCTGCTGGTGCCCCGGCTTGTTGGGAATGCGCGGGCCGAACGACATTTGTTTCTCGACGTAGGTGAACGCAGTCCGGCCGTCAAACTCGATCGGAGCTGCCGCTCTGTCCCCGCCCGCTCGTGCCTGGCACCCGAGGGTGAGGAGAAGCCCCAGGCCCCAAGCCCCAGGCCCCAGGCCCCTCATCGCAATTGCCCCACGCTCGCGGACAGCTGCACAAACGCCGTGATCACAAACTGGGAGATCTTGCGGTTGGTCTGCCGCTCTTCATTGAGGACGTAAGCCATTTGCAATCCCGCGCTCATGTTGTTGGGAAGATCGGTGTCCATGGTAAGCTGGGCCTGCGTCTGGCGGCTGTCCACGTACGGGACGCAGCTGCTTTGGCCCGCGCCCCGCAAGCAGGTCGTGTTGGCCAGGACAGAGTACCCCACGCTCGTGCGGATGTTAGAACGCCACCGGCCCCCCCCCCCTCCCCCGCCGCCCGGCGGCCGGAACGCGAACGTCAACGAGGCATTCTGTCCGTCGCGCTCCGTGTGGAACAGGCTGCCGGCGGCAAGCCGGTCACTGCGACTGCGCGACACGTCCCCCGTGAGAATCACCCCTCGAAACAGGGTCAAGGACACGGACGGGTTGAGTGTCCGGTCCACGGTCCGGGTGGTGACCACGGCCGCCGCGCCAAATGTGGGCTGCTCGGACAGCGCTTCGGATCTGCGGTACGTCACTTGAGCCGCCAGGCGTGGGATGACGCGGGCGATGAGCCGGTTGGACGGCGCGACCGACCAGCTGATCGTGCCGCTCGGCCAGTCGCGCGAGCGGGAGCGGAGCGGCACTTGTTCCCCCGCGCGCAGCGTCCACGCCACGGTCTGCGTGCGGCGGTAGGTTCCGTTCGCCCGCAAGCCGAAGCCGATCGTCACGCCGCCGCCGGCGGTGAGCGTCTGGCTCTCGATCGCCGACGCGGCGAGCAGACCGTCCAGTCGCCGGAAGTCGTCCATGCCGCCGAGCGCGAGCTGGTATCCGAAGCCGGGGACATCGCCCGCCCGATTGAAGCTGGACGAGCGCTCCCGGCCGTACGACACGTCCACAGGCGCGAATCGGGCCAGCCAGGCCGCCAGTCGCGCGGAATCTCCGAAGGCCGCCTGCGCCAGGCGCCGCAGGTCGAGCTGCGTTCCCGTGTCGAGCCGGCGTTTCGTGCTGAAGGCGACGGGAACGCGGAACGCGCCCGCGCTATCGCCATCGGCGCGCACCGGCTGGCGGGCGTTCGCATCGCGCGTGAACGCAAAGCCGGACGTCAGGGACGCGCGCGGGCGAATCCACAGGGCGATGCGCGGCGTCACGTGGACCACCGTCGTCAGCGACCGCTGTGTCTCGGTGCCGATGTCCTGGCCCAGCAGTGACCCCCGCGCCTGCCGCATCAACCGTGCGATCGTCGTCGAATCACCGTAGCCGCGCAGGTCGCGGGTCGACGCCGCTTCGACGCTGACTTGCACGCCGGTCAGCGGCAGCAGATCCACGCGGCCCGAGTTCCGCCACAGGCGGGTTTTCGAGATCGCGGGAGGCAACGTGTCGCCCGGGCGGGCGATCGGCACGGTGAACGTGAACCGTTGCGCGTCGGTCCCGATCAGACCGGACCGGAACGTGACCGCCGACGGACTGACGCGCAGGTTCGCCCCGGCGATCCGCACGGTGCGCGCGCCGGGAACGAGCGCGTACAGCAGATTCACGCCGTAGCTCGACGCGCCGGCGCGCCATAACTCCGAACGGGAGTTTCCCGTGTTGTACGCGACGCTCACGGACAGCGGGTCGAGCAGCCAGCGTCCCACCCTCCCGCTGGAGGGACGCACGCGCCGTGCCGAGAGCGAGTAGGACGACGTGGTCGCGCGCGGGCGGCGCACGCCGGCGAGCGCGTCGGCGCGAATGTCGGTGCGGGTCAGATAGAACGGCTCGCTCGCGGCCACGGTATAGCCCGCGGTCACCGGGACGGCGAGGCCCCAGCTCTGCGGCAGAAATCGATCGACGCGCACCGTGCTCGACACGCTCACCGCGTTGTCGGTCACGTACGAGGGATCGTCCCCGAGCTGCCGGAACTGGCCGTCGCGGCGGGACAGACTGACGGCAAGATCGGCGACGTCCGCCGCCGTGAGCGACAGGTCCAGGGCGCCCGCCATACCCGCCTCCTGGACGACGTCGGCCAGCCGAATGTCGTCCACCCACAGCTCGGCCTGGTCGATGACGACGTTGCTGTTCACGCGCCAGATCCCCGCGGCGAGCTCCTGCACGGCGGCAAGATTGGGCGGCGCGGTGCCGGGGTCCTTCACATGCACGATGTACGGCCCGTCGCACATGACGAACGAGGAGTCGGGAACCAGGAGGGTGGAGTCGGGGCAGCCGGGATAGATCTGGGCCGTGTCTCCGCGCAGCCACGCCTGCTCGATGCGGGCGCGCAACACGAGCCACCGCTCGAAGACCACGTTGACCTCCGGCTCCCAGGCGATGGTGCGCGCGGGCGTGTGATAGAGATAGAAGTTGTCCTGGTTCTTCCCGGCCTTGATGAAGAACTCGAGGTCGCTCCCCGCGCCGCCTCCGTCTTCCCACCCGGGTCCGCGCCCGCGCGCCCAGGCGCGTAGCGACCGGTACTTGAGGAAGTTCTTGTCCCCTTCGGCGGTGAAGCGCAGATAGGTTTCCGCCCGCTCGCCGGTGCCGAGGCCTCGCGCGAGCACGCGCATCGAGCGCTCGTTGATCTGCACGGCGCCCAGCTGGAACGCCGCGTCCCGCCGCCCCGCCTCATCGACCACACCCGGCGGCGGCGTGTATCCCAGGTCGGTGTTCTCCGTACTCACGACCGACGCCACGATCTCACCGATCCCGGTGCCGCGCTCCCCGGCAATCCCCTTGATCGGTGTGTCGCTGCGCTTGACCCAGCTGCTGCCGATCAACCGCACGCGCGACAGCGCGAAGTGCACTTGGGGGCCGGGGCCTGGGGCCTGGGGCGCCGGGGTGACAACCGTGAGGCGCATGGCCTGGACCTGACGCAAGTTGGGATCGCCGATCCTGAGCGTGTCGCTGCGGAACGGGATGCGATACAGGCGCCAACCCGACGAGCCGCCCCCCGGATCGGGGAGCATGGCCCCGTTGCGCACGAAGTACCGATCGTCGCCGATCGGAAAGACGTAGCGCCCGAAGCTCTCCGCGTTCTTCACGCCGCTCAGCGAGTCGAGGGCGAAGTCTCCGTCCTGGTCCTCGGTATCAACCGCGCCGTTGCGGCGGCCGCAGCGCGAGCGCACATCGCCGAGCGCGTAGGCGATGAGCCGCCCGTTCTCCGTCGCGCTGCACAACGGCAGCGTGTCGACGAGAGTCGCGCTGGTCGAGTCGAAGATGCCGTCCACCACGCGGTCGGAGAGCATGCCCTGATCGTTGATCGTCGCGTTCCAGGTCTGTGTGCGCGGATCGCGCTCGCTGTCCAGCCGGCCCGCGCCGGCCTGCTTGATGCCGGAGTAGGTCGTGTCTCCGGCGGTGCTCACCGCAAGCGACGCCGGCACGAACGCGAGCGCATCCTCGAACACGGCCCCGAAATCGAACAGCAGCAGCGTCTGATTCGCCCGCGCGACGCGCGATCCGTCTTCCCACACCCAGAACTCGAGGAACTCCGTGCGCGAGAGATCGATCCCCGTCGGCGACAGCGTCTGCGTGATCGAGCGCCAGCGCGGCGCATTGGTCGGCGGGCGGACCCAATTCGGCTCCCCGAATCCCGGCGAGGCCGGCCGGTTGTTGGCGAGGCCCAGAACGGTGTCGGGCTTGAGCGTCAACCACAGCACCGGCTCCGCCACCGTGGTCTGACCGACGAGCCGGATCGTCGGGTCGATCTGCGTGGGAAGAAACTGCATCGGCTGCGCTTGTCCGCTGCGGAAGTCGTATGGCAGGCTCTGCCAGGTGAGAAACGCTGCGGCAGCGGAATCGAATGCCCCACCAATGCCGGCGGCCTCGGCACCACGCGTCGAGGCCGGAATGCTGCCCCAGTGCCACGCGTTTTCGCCCAGCGGCACGAAGCGCGCCGCCGCCCCTTCGAACTCTTCCAGATACGCCTGGCCGAAGCGGTTCGGGCTGGGCTTGGAAACCGCGATTTCACCCGAAATCGCCAGCGAGGACGGAACGTCGGTGCGGACCCCCGGCAGGAAATCGGCGAACCTGGTCAGCCACGCCGGCTGAAACCGCAGCTGCGTGGAGAGCCCGCCGATGAAGCTGGACGACGGCTCGAAGCCGAGCGGCGGCCGGTTGAAAGCGCTCTGCTCCTTCTGAAACATGCCGGTGAAGTTCACCTGTCCCACCGCGCCAAGGTCGTAGCGCGCGGCGAGCCCGTAGATCGAGGTGGGCGCAATAGCGAAGGCGGCGCGCTCCTCGAACTGCGCGCGCACGTCCGAGCTTCCGCCCTGAAACAGCGAATCGGGGCGCGTGAATTGCACCTGCCCCGTGGTGTAGTCGATCGCGTAGTCGACGCCCTGCCGCAGCAGGACGTTACGCACGTAGATACGCTCGCTGCCTTCTCGGATCTGGAAGCTGTTGAGCGAGAGCACCGAGCGATCCACCGATGCCGACGCCTCGAGGTGGAACCGCAGCGCGAACACGGAAGGCGGCGCCTGCGTCGTCAGGTAGGCGCGTGGCGTCCGGTACAGCGAGTCATTGCGCTCGGTGGGCGCGAGCCGCGTGGAGTCGGCGAACGGCGTGAGGTGGGGAAACATGACGAACAGGTCCCGCACCGGATCGCCCTGGCCCGGGTCGCGCGCCCGCGGGAACAGCCGGTTGTACTGGTCGAACTGGTTGAGATCGTTCTCCAGCGCGATCCCCAGGACGCCGAGGTACGGCTCGCCGAGGGGCGAGCGCTCGCGCTGGTTCACCATCAACGCGAGATCGAGCGACTCGCGATTGACTTCCCGCCCCCCGGCCCGGTACGCATTGCGAATCTCGAACCGGAAGGAGGGCGCGGCCGCGGTGATGCCCGGCTTGGGATCGTAGACCAGGCGCAGCGTGTCCACGACCGTGGTGTCGGGATTCACCTCCAACGGGAACGTCCCGACCGTGTCGGTGCGCGCGCCCGTGACGTAGGACAGCGCGAGGTGGTCGTTTTGGTCGAGGCGATTCGCCAAGGCGAACCAGGTGCCGCTCGGGTCCACGTAGTAATCCACGCGCTCTTCCAGGATTTCCCATTCGAACGGGCCCGCGCGTTGCGCGGCACAATCGATCCGCTGTCCGAGGGGACCGGTGCCGCACCCCACCGCCCGCACGCCGCCGGCGTTCTGATTCCCGGTCGAGCCGGGCGCGACCGCGCGGCGCCGGTACACCCGCAGCGCGCCGACCGTGAGGGACTCGGCACGGGCGGTCTGATCGAGCGCGAGAATGTCGATCGCGGGGTACCCGGAGAGCGCGGCGGGGTCGATCACGAAAAAGAATCGTCCCGGCTCGTAGTCGAGATCGCGCGCGTCACGGTCGATCGGCTGGCTCGTGGTTTCGCCCACACGATACACACGATCCTTCACCATGCTGCCCTTCTGCTGCGCAAAGATGCCGCGGACCTCCACCGGCCCGACCTGCGCGATCGCCTGGACGCCGAAGTTATTCGCCGGAATCGCGGCACTGATGAACCGCGACGAGGGCACCTGGAAGGTGACGTTGCCCGCCTCCACGCGCCGCAGGATCTCGTCTTCCAATCCCTCGTACCAGATCCGCAGGTTGTTGTTGGCATCGAACTCGCGCTGGCTGTCGAAATCAACGTCCAGGTGCATTCGTTGCGCGACGATGCCGCCCGTGCGGATCGCGTACTGCGGATTCGGCGTGATCGTCGGGAAGCCCGCCTCGCACCCCGAGAGCGCGAGCTGCCGTTCGGTCGCCGTGCAGCGGAGATTGCGAAACTGATCGGCTTTCAGCTCGAACCGCAGGTTGAGCTGCATGCCGAGGTCGGCGTACTGGCCTAACAGGGCGGCAGGGGCGGCAGGAGACTCGAGGACGACCGCGGTGTCACTGATGACGCGCAAAGTCAGAAACGGCCGGCGGTGGGCGAGCACCGAGTCGGCCCATGCCGCGGCGAGCAGTGCGGCTGGAACGCGGGAGCCCAGTCGACCGCCCGGCGCCAGTGCCGGATGATGGGGCGGCACGAGCGGCGCGAGGCCGAACGTGGGACCCGTATCCTGCGCCTGAAGCTGGGGTACGACGAGCGTGACCGCGATTCCGGCTATCTGGGCGAGACGCCGCATCCCTTGTAAGGACTTGGGGTTCCGAATATAATGGCGCGACCAACCGTGCGCATCCTCAGCCGGTACATCCTGCGGCAACACCTTCCGCCGCTCGGATACGCGCTCGCGGCGCTCACGTTCGCGATGCTCGTCAATCAAGTCGCCAAACAGTTCGGCAACTTCGTGGGCAAAGGGCTGCCGTGGACCGTGATCTTCGAAGTGTTCGCGCTGTCCGTGCCGTTCATCGTCGCGATGACGCTGCCGATGGCGGTGCTCGTCGCGGTGCTGTACACGTTCAGCCATCTCGCCGCCGACAACGAGGTCACGGCGATGAAGGCGAGCGGCATCAGCGTCGGCCGGTTGCTGGCACCGGTGATGGGCGGCGCGCTCGTCATGGCGCTGATCTCGCTGTTCTGGAATGACCAGGTCCTGCCGCGCTCCAATCACGAGCTGCGGACGCTCCTCGTCGACATCCAGCGGAAGAAGCCGACGTTTCAGTTGAAGGAACAGGTGATCAACGAGGTCGTGCCCGGGCAATTCTTCCTGCGCGCCGCCCGTATCGATCCCGCCCTGAACACGCTGACTGAAGTGACGATTTACGACCTGGAGGACCCCGAACGGCGCCGGATCATCACCGCCGATTCAGGTCGCATGGCCTATACCCCCGGCGGCACCGATTTGTACCTCACGCTGCGCGACGGCGAGGTGCACGAAGTGAAGCGCACCGAGCCCGATCAGTTCAACCGCACGTTCTACGCGACCAACCGGATCCGGGTCGCCGGCGTCAGCAACCAGTTCCAGCAGACCGAGAACGACGACTACCGCGGCGATCGCGAGATGACGATCTGCGCGATGCAGGACGTCGTGGGACGGGCGCGCGCGGACATGGAGCGCGTACGCCGCGACGCGGTGACGGCGGTGGGCGGCGAGCTGCGGCGGCTCGGTAAGCTCGGACCCCTGCCGCCGGTCGCGGCCGATTCGGCGGCGCCGCGGCCGGGCGCGTACTGCGCGATCGTGGGCTGGCTCAAGCGGCTGCTGGCGCCGGACAGCGCGCACGCCGCGCAAGCGCCGCGCTTGAGTCCGGGGGCGAGGACCCTGCCCTACAGCGCCCAACAGCCCGGCGTGGCGACGACGCCGTACCAGCAGCGGCTGCGCGCCGCCCGCCAGCGCGCGGCGATTTACGAAGTCGAGATCGAGAAGAAGCTGGCGATCTCCGCCGCGTGCGTGATCTTCGCGCTGCTCGGCGTCCCGCTCGCCATCCGGTTTCCGCGCGGCGGCGTCGGGCTCGTCATCGGGACGAGTCTGGCGGTGTTCTCGGTCTACTATGTCGGCTTGATCGGCGGCGAGGAGCTGGGAGACCGTCTCATCGTACCGCCCTTCTTCGCGATGTGGACGCCGAATCTCATCTTCCTCGCCGTGTCGCTGCCGCTGCTGTGGACCGTGCGGCGCGCCGGCAGTACGGCGCACGGCGGCGATTGGGACGAGGTGAAGCAGTGGCTGTTCGGGTGGACCAAACGATTGCGGATTGTGGATTTCGGATTGCGGAATTGATGATGCGCTTTCAA